>Briea_p1__coassemble_601_pt1 | contig 41610 bp, 32 predicted proteins | sample Briea_p1__metabat2_low_PE_001 | metagenome-assembled genome bin Briea_p1 | reverse complement strand
TGATAAATAAGCGGTTTTTGCTTAGAAATAAAAATTTAATAATGCCGGGCTATGGATGTATACCGTACCATTGGCTATGATTATGACTCAACCTCTTTAGTTGCTGAGACCAGCAATTTATTGCTAAATAAGGAAGGCTTCCTAACTGACTCTATCTTTATTGGCTATCAATATAATGATGTTGACTACCTAAATGGCGCTAATGACGAGGTAAATAGCTTTATTGCAGGTTATGCTTTAAACCTTCAAACTGACTATGTGGATTACCAATTTAAAGTTAATGGCACATTCTCTAAGCATGACTTTACACGTAATAACTCAGAAGGCTTAGGCAAGACAGCAAGCTTTGAATCTAAGGTAATTGCCCTTACCAATGAATTATCAAAGAGCTTTGATATTTTTGATAAGAAATTAACCGTTCGTCCTTTTGCTGGCTTAGATAGCACATACTTTAAGCATGAGGGCTTTACTGAGGAAAACGGCAATAACTTTAATGATATTACTGTTTACCAAAGCGACAACTGGTCTCACGGTTTATTCATTGGTGCACAAGCTAACGGCACTTACGAGTTAAATCACGGTATGTCCCTTGAGTACAATGCTAAGGTTCGCTATATTCACGAGCTTAGTGATGTGGACGATTGGACTGACAGTTATAGAGTATTTGATACTGACTTTATGTTTGCTGCTCCTGTCAACAAGGATGATCAGGAAAACATCTTAGATGCTAGTGCCAGTGTGATCTTAAATGTTACTGAGCGTATCGGTGTAGGTATTGGAGCAATCATCGATACCTCAAATGAAAACATGGTATATGGTCAGGCTAAGATTACATTCTAACTAATGCACTTATCTTAAACTATTAACCTCTTAGGGCTTTTATTTCCCAATTAATTTTCATTAATGGAAGTAAAAGCCCTTTTTGCTCAATAATACCAGCAAAGATTAAAACCAGGGTCTAACCGCTCGCTAAAACCTGTCTAAGTATAAAGATATGGCTGGATTACTAAGCTGCTTACCTCAAAAGCAAGGCAAATCAAACATTGCCCTGCTTTTTTAGTTAAGAGGTTAGGTTAGGTATGGTGCCTGGCTTAGTCTTTTTTGTTTGTTAGGTGTACTAAGCGTTGCTTGTTGGCGGAGGAAAGGCCAAAGCGCTCTGCGCATGGGGCTGTCCAGACGGGTTGGAGGGACTCTGGTAAATCTAGGTTTTGACCCAGATTTCTGAATATACCGTCATTATGGAAATCAGAGCCTAAGCTTGCTAGCAAGTTATATTTTTGACATAACTGAGTTAAATAAAGCTTGTCATTTGGCTTTTGCTGGCAAGAGGCAACTTCCATAGCTTCACCACCTACTGCAACAAAGTCCTCAATCAAGGTTCTCAATCTTAAATTGGAGATCTTGTAACGACGAGGGTGGGCTAGCACGGCTATACCAGAGGCTGCTTTAATAGCTTGCACTGCCTCATCAATTGGGCCCCAATCATTTTGTACATAAGCTTTTTGACCACGGCCCAGATATTTATGAAAGGCCTCATCAATAGTACGAGCTTTACCATCTTGATAAATAAGACGAGCGTAGTTACCACGGGTAATAGAAGCGCCTTCTTGGGCTTGCTCACGGCAACGCTCATAAGGACGCTCAAAACCCAAGCGCTCTAACTTCTCACCAATAGCAATGGCACGAGCAGTACGGCTCAATTTCTTTTTGGCCATTAGATCGTTTAAGGTCTGGTTCTCAATATCAATGAACAAACCTACAATATGAATTTGCTCGTTACGCCAAGTGGTAGAAAACTCAATACCAGGGATAATGGTTAATAAGCGCTCATTAAAAGAACGATCTAACGAGCCATTTTCTACCTTATCGACCTGAGCATTCTCATAAATATAGTTTTCTTTAGGGGCTAATGGTGAGCCTTGCTTGAGCAGCTCGTTATTTTGCTGGGCACAAGTAATGGCTTCTTGCACACCAGCTACTAAATCGTGATCGGTAATCGCCAAATAATTTAAGCCACGCTCATAAGCCTTCATTACTATTTGAGATGGGGTAAAACCACCATCTGAGGCCTTGGTATGACAATGTAAATCAAAATTACTAATTACGGTCATAATATCCCTCAACAAAAACAAAACAAAAACAACCCACTTTGCCAAAAGAGCAAGTAGGCATAAATAATAGTTAATCTTTGGTTTCTTTTTCCCTACAGAGAACAAATGGTAGGGCATATGAAAGGTAAAGGGCTTAGGCTGTTTAACTTATGCCTGATTAGCCTTGCTTACCTAAAGAATGGCTGTATGTTTGATAGTGTAGGGATGCTTTGTTTAATTGTGGTGCTAGTATTACATCCCCACGTTTTCAGTACTAAGAGCAATCGCCTAAGGATACTTTAATTCTTTAGCACCACGTTTTGTTGTTAGCCTTCGGATTTGGATAACAACAACTCAAAACGCTCATAAAGGGCATCAAGCTCTTCTTGAACCACAGTGCGCTTTTGATTAACAGCCTTAATCTCATCAGCACTCTTGGAGTACAAAGCTGGATCGGCTATTTGAGCGTCTACTGCCTCTAACTCAAGTTCCTTGCTCTCAATCTTTTCTGGGAGCAACTCAAGCTCATGAGCTTCGGTAAAGGATAATTTATCTGACTTTTTGTTATCAGATTTAGCGCTTGAGGCTGAATCGCTATTTGAGTCGTTTTTTGCGTCTGCTTTTGCGTCAGCCTTTGGCTCGCTCTTAGACTGAGAGTCGACATCTTTGGTTTTGTTGGCAATTACTTGAGCTACATTCTTGCCAATGCGCTTGTAATAGGCTTCAACGTCTTTCCAACCACCAACAATAGTCTCAATGTGACCTTCACCTTCGAATACCCAGGTTTCAGTGGCAAATTCATCAATAAAACGACGATCGTGAGAAATTACTAATACTGTGCCAGGGAAGTTTTGTAATAACTCCTCTAGCAAGTCTAAAGTCTCTAAATCTAAATCGTTGGTTGGCTCGTCCATGATAAGCACATTGCATGGCTTAGCAAAAATACGAGCTAACATTAGACGGTTTTTCTCGCCACCAGATAAGACTTTAGCAGGAGAACGGGCTCTACGAGCAGTATACAAGAAATTCTTTAAATAAGAAAGTACGTGGATAGTACGACCATTAACAAGCACATCTTGCTTACCTTCGGCCACGTTATCAGCTACGGTCTTTTCTAGCTCTAACTGCTCATGGTACTGGTCAAAATATTGAGACTCAACATTAGTACCAATACGCACATAACCGTGAGTAGGCTTCATTAGGCCCATTAAGACTTTAATTAAAGTAGTCTTACCTGCGCCATTAGGGCCAACAATACCAATACGATCGCCTCTCATTACTGTAGGAGAGAAGTCCTTGATAATATCCTTACCCTCATAAGTAACAGTAATCTTATCGGCCTCAAAAACAATATTACCAGAGCGATCTGCCTCAGTAATTTTGATAATGGCACGGCCTTGGCGGTCACGACGCTCAGAGCGCTCTTTACGCATAGCCTCTAAGTTACGTACACGGCCTTCATTACGAGCTAAACGTGCTTTAACACCACGTCTAATCCAAGCCTCTTCTTCGGCTAGGACACGATCAAACTCAGCACGAGCAAGTTCTTCTAAGCGCAAGCGTTCATCACGCAACCTTAAATAATCGTCAAAAGAACCAGGATAAGAATAAAGCTGACCACGGTCTAACTCTACAATACGAGTAGCTAAATGGTCGGCAAAAGTACGATCGTGGCTAACAAAGATAGTAGTACCTTTAAAGCCTAATAAGTACTCCTCAAGCCAGGAAATAGTAGCAATATCAAGGTGGTTAGTAGGCTCATCTAAGAGCAATACCTGAGGCTCATTGGCTAAAGCAGCAGCGAGAGCTACCTTACGTCTCCAGCCTCCAGATAAAGAGGCTAGTGGAGTTTCAGGGTCAAGATCAATCTTATTTAAGATTTTATAAATAAGAGCATCCTTTACCCAACCATCATGTTGCTCAATAAAAGAAGCTAAGCGCTCTTGCTCTTTGAGATCAGTACTAAGTTTAAAATCAGCTAAGGCATTGCCCACCACATCAATGCCACGGGCTACCATGGTATAAACAGTACCTTGAGCATCTTGAGGTGGGTCTTGGGCTAGACGGTTTACTTTGAGGCCGTCTTTGAAAATCATACGGCCACTATCAAGCTCTATTTGGCGGTCAAAAAGCTTAAGCAAAGTTGATTTGCCTGTGCCATTACGACCTACCAAACAAACACGCTCGCCCTCTTCTAAAGCAAAATCTGCTTTAGCTAATAAAGCATCATCACCAAAGGCTAAAGAGCCTTCCATTAAGGTTACTAAAGCCATGGTTTTATAGATCCTTCACTCCGTTTGCGCCCCAAACTCTTACTTTGCGCTCTTCTTTACGATCTACTTTGCGCATGGAGCTACCCTGTCGACTTACATTACGCTTTTGTCTTTGTAAGGCACTTTCATCAGCCTCACGATATTGACCAGAGCGAGTAGAGCTATAGCCCCAGTTACGTGAGTAATTACCTTGGGAATGCTTTTCCTCGTGGCTATTAGCTTCGTTCTTAACACCACCATAGACACGACCTGCGCTATAGCTGCGCTCTTGACCATAGCCATTTTCATACTCGTCAGAGCTATAAGCACGCCCGCCCCTATCGTCATAACGACGACGGTTAGTGTCCTTATCAAAGGAGCGCTGAGCTTTGGAGCGAGTATCAGCACGATCAGCTCTTTGCTCTTGCATTTGAGCAGCATAGCTAAAGCGCTCTTGCTTAACCTCTAAGTCCTTAGACCACTTAGCTCTCATGGTATTAGTTACCAAGGCCTCAGGCTCTTTTTGCTTTTGTGCCTGGTTATAAACGAGCTTAAAGCAAGTATGTAATTGCTGATCACGCTTAAAGTCAGGATCAAAGGTCTTATGAGTAATGTTTTCTACAGTAAAGCCATACTGAGCAACTCCATCATCTAACTTGAAGTTACGCTTATTAGTACAGAAAATTACCACACCACCATCATTTAAATGGCGAGTTAAATTACCTAGCATTAATAAGTGATCACGCTGTACATCAAAGCTCTTTTCCATACGCTTGGAGTTAGAGAAGGTTGGCGGATCAATATAAATTAAATCGTAAGTCTTACCATGATCACGAGACAAATAAGACAAGCAATCATCTTGAGTAAAATGATGGTTACCTGTAGCGTTATAGCCATCTAAATCAAAGCCATTAATCTTAAAGTTATCCTTACCCCAGTCTAGGTAAGTACGGCTCATATCTACCGAGGTAGTGCTCTTAGCACCACCTAAGGCAGCCATTACCGAGGCAGAACATGTGTAGGCAAAGAGATTTAAGAAATCTTTACCAGCACTCATAGAACGAATTAAACGGCGGATTGGACGGGCATCTAAGAATAAGCCAGTGTCCAAATAGTCCTGTAAATTAACTTTAAAGACTACATCTTGCTCGTAAATCTCAATATAGTGGCCTAAAGCATCATCACGCTTGGCATATTGAGACTCACCTTTTTGCTTCTCACGGCTCTTAACAATAACATCATCACCAATGGCTCCAGTTACTTTAATAGTAGCGGCAATCATGTCTAACAGACGCTTTTGTGCAACATGAGCCTTAATGGAGCTAGGAGCTTGGTACTCTTGGATAATGTAATATTGGTTGTAGCGATCAATAGCGGCATTATAGTCAGGCAAATCAGCATCATAAATACGATAAGCACTGATTTTTTCACGGTTAGCCCATTTCTCTAAGTTCTTTAAGTTCTTGGTTAAACGATTAGAGAAATCAACAGCCACTAATACTTGATTAGCATCAGCTTGTGGAGCTTGGTCGCCACTTTCATGGTCAAGGTTGAAAACACGTAATTGACACTCAAGAGCACCATTAAATAAGCGATAACTCTTATCCAAAGATAAGCGTAAGCAAGAGAGCAACTCTTGAGAGGTAGAAATAACAGCAGCTCTACCACCTTTAAATAAGGTCTTTAACTTGTGACCTAAGGTAGTGTAAAGCAAAATGAGCTCATTAAAATTGCCCATACGCTCGCCATAAGGCGGATTGGTTACTACTACGCATGGCAACTCATTAACGCCTTGGCAAGGATTAGTAAGATTGTCTAAGAGGCAGTGCTCAACACTTACTAACTCACTAAAACCAGCGTGCTCAATATTGTCACGGGCTCTTTGTACTACAGCAGAGTCAGCATCAAAACCAAAAATCTTAACGCCTAATTCTTGAGCTTTGCGCTTACCTTGATTAGAACGCTTGAGAGCCTCATTATAAATTTCTTGCCACTTGTTCTCGTCATAATCTTTTAAGTTCATAAAGCCATATGAACTACGAGCCAAGCCAGGAGCGGTATCGGTTGCTAATAATGCTGCCTCTAATAATAAAGTACCAGAGCCACACATTGGATCAATAAAGTTTTGGCTACCATTAAAGCCTGAACGAACCACCATAGCAGCAGCTAGATTTTCTTTTAATGGAGCTGCACCTGTAGTTCTATGATACTCACGCCAGAACTGAGCACTGCCTGATAAATCAATGCCTACAGCTAATTCGCCTTTCTTTAAAGTAGCAATGATGTGAATATCAGGATTGTTCTTTTGTACATCAGGACGCTCAAGCTTGCACTCAACGAAGCGATCACAAACAGCGTCTTTAACACGCAAAGCACCATATTGAGTATTGCGGATATGACGATTGGTGCCGTTGAAGCTTACAGCAATGGTTTTATCAGAATCAAAATAACGCTCATAACCAATACCCTTAGCGCCTAAATACAAATCTGTATCATCATCGCATCTAAAGGTATTGAGATTCATAATAATACGGGAGGCAAAGCGACTGTATAAGCAGACACGCATAGCCAATTCCATATTGCCGCTAAAAGAAACACCAGATACAGTTTCTTTGACTGAGCTAGCGTTTAAGTCTACTAACTCACGGAATAAGAGATTTTCCAGTCCTTTAGGACAGGTAGCAAAAAAATTCTGCATTATTGTCGACCTTGCTTAGCAAAAAATATAAACAATCCTCTATTATACTGACAAAGAACGTGCACTCAAAATTTTTAAGCAAAAAGCCCATCGACACTAAGTGCTGACGGGCTTGTAAAAATTGTTCTTGGTTCTAGTGATCTTATTAGTTGCCAGTTCTAATTTGGAAACCTAAGTGATAGAGTTTACGAACCTGCTCTGGGCTAGAGCATTTAATTGAAACCATTTTAAGTTCATGACGCTCTTCGTAATGTTTACGTAAAAAGTCAAAAGTTGGGCCATTGTAACACTGGGTTCTAAAGAGGCTATCATCACGGCGTACGTCGTAAATGCTAAAGACCAAACGGCCAAGTAAGCTATTAGTGATCACAGCATTTTTGTTAAGCTCAATGTTTGCAATATCAGCTGGCACCTTAGGTACCTCAAACTCTACTGATAAGCCTAGTTTTTCCACCATAGCCTGAGCAATCATTTCAGTACCACGGTTCTTGGCCTCTAGAGCATAGCCAGCAATGTGAGCAGTACAGCCCTCTAAATAAGGAATTAACTCTGGAACTAAAATATCTGGCTCGTTTTCAAAAACATCAAACCATGCATGGATAAAGCCTGGACGCTCGGATAATAAGTTGTACAGAGCACGATTATCAACAATTGCACCACGAGAAGTATTAATTAAAATTTGACCCTCTTTCATCTTAGCCAACTGCTCTGCACCAATTAAATGGCGGGTTGGACAGAAATTATCAGGGCCAGCTTCAGTTAAAGGCACATGTAAGGTAACAATGTCGCAAGCTAAGGCTTCTTCTAAAGAATGAGAATATAAAGATGGATCGGCTAAATCCATATCGCATAAAAACTCATCGCCCTCTGAGAGAATACGTAAGGCAGCTACCTTTTCGTCTTCGCCACCATAACGTGGATCGCCTTTACCCTGCATGGACTCAAGTAAAGAGCTAAATTGTGAAGCTCTTAAAGGATCACAACATACTGTCTTCATGCCTAAGGCTTGAGCACGGCGGTAGACACGAGTACCTACGTGACCTAAACCTACAATGCCGATAGACATTTGAGAAAAATCAAGATTGTAGCGTTGGGCTAAAACCATCCATACTGACAAGATATAGTCAGCCACGGAGCGAGCATTACAGCCATGGGCAGCAGCAAAAGAAATTTTGCGACAATCTAAAGCCTTTCTATCGATATGATCAATGCCAGAGGTAGCTGTGCCCACAAACTTTAAGTTATCTGCATACTTTAAGAGATCATCATCAACCTTGGTAACTGAGCGCACAATCAGAGCGTCAATACCCTTGAGATCTTCAGGCAAAATTTCACGCCCGTACTTTAACTCAACATCGCCAAAGGCAGAAAAAATCTGCTGGGCATTGGGAATTGCGTGATCTGCAAGGATCTTTAACATGGCCATCTCCTCATTTCACCACTCAAACTAGCCTAAACATTTAATAGCTATCATATTATGAGTGGCCCAAAATATCTTTTTAGATCTTTAACTTAGAACTAAGCAGCGATAAACAATATTAACATTAGCCTAACTCCCTATTACCTATGGGAGCTTGTTCTACTTAACTAAACTATTCTTTATCTTACCATTAGCTGAGCCTTTCACTAACCTTGAGATCAGGCACGACTACAAAACAATAAATTCAATATTACCACAGCAACACATGCTCGTGCTATGAGAGCCTATTATGAAGCATTATAAAAATATTGCGACTTGCTATAAGGTCAAAACTAACTCTCAATAGCATGCTATGTTGGCTCACAATAATTCTACATAGATTCTCTTATATGATAGCAACAAACAAACATAAAAAAGGCAACCTTGCTCACGCCCTAGACAATACTTTGTAATTTTCCCCTAACAACTGCGCTCTGTAAGTAACACTTCTTTGGTGCGCTCTAGCTCCTCTAACACATCATCCTCATGATCAAGGCAAATAGGCTGAAAGTCTGATGTTTTTGGGATAATCTTAAATCCTTCCGTGGCTACAAAAGCTCGTAATACCTTATAGTTAAAGTCCATCATGCACTCTATAAGACTATCAATATCATCGCCAAACATAGCCATAAGCTCATCAGAGCTAAAGACCTGATATGAGGCAACATCCTGATACTCCCAATCGCCTGTATTGAACTTTAAATCCAATATTTCCTCAGCTGTTTGATAGCTATCAGCAAAATCACCATTTTGATACTTAAATAAGGTCTTTTCAAACTCCTCTTGAGTATTAAAGCACAACAGCATAGTGCCATATTCGCTATTGCAATCTAAACCCACACTATAGAACTTAAGCTCTGGATGAGCATCTAAAAACTCTTCTGTATCATTACTAAGCTCAGCTACTAGCCATCTTAAGCGACGCTCAAGCAACTCTTCTTTAATATTATTCCCCATCAAAAAGTCCCTTCCACTCTATCTATATGCTCACAAACATGCTCTAGTGAAATTTTCATCCAATTTTTGGAAAAACTAAGTTTCGGTACAATGCTACTAAATCCAAGGTTTTATGCCGAGCACATTAGTGCTAATTCACAGTTTAATGCATCTTGTTTTTTCAATAATTAGGTGAACACTCCACTAGCCTTACAATACCTATCTAATTGAGACCCACAACTTACCAAATAGCAAGTCCTCTTTACCCCATAAGCCAGCCTTACTTTGATTTGAGGTGATTTGAGGTAATGTGATTTGCCAAGGCTTTCCTCAACCTGACCAGACCTGACCTGAACAGGCTTTGCCTGGCTTAGCTTAGTCTGGCTTACCAAGTAAAGTATGTCATCTCATAATTTAGTTTTCTTACGCAAACTCAAGAGAGCTAGAGATTACCTTATCTTCATCTGTCGCCATAGCAACTAGTTCTCTATGACCTACCCAAATGGGCTAAAGAGGCGTAAGCTGATAAGCTTTTATTTGAAGTTTAGCACTTTATCTCATTCCCTATATGGATACATGCCATGCTTTTACCAAAAAATAAAGCCAACACTTGAAAACAGTAGTTCTTACGAAATAAAAGCTTGGGCTTAAGCATAGGCATAGGCATAGGCTGAGGCCAAATTTATAGTTGAGTTTGGGCTTAGGACTTGGGAGCAGCTTTATGTTTGAGTTAGTGCTGAGCCTTGAGATGGGGCCTATTTTTACTATGTTTTGGGCTGCCTATGCTGCTAGCAATACCAAAACTGCTATAGCAACAGCTACAGTGCCAGCACCAGCGCCAAGGCAGATTGAGCAGCATTTGCTGTGCTAACGGTGCTAGCGGTGCAGCGGAGCTAATAGCGTTGGTGGAGGCTTGCTAAGTTGGCCGCAATAGCTGCTCTGGTGGCAATGCAAGTAGCTCGTGGCTAGAGTTTTCTTTGTTGGAGAGGTGAAAGTGGAGTTAGGATACGAGATTGAAGTTTTTGGGGTGTAAACAGATGGCAAAAGATGAGCACATGCAAAGAGCGCATTTTAGCAGTAATGATAAAGGAAAATTGTAATTTGTTAAAGCGCCATAATTTTTAACAAATGGCGTATTTATGGTGTTTTTACACTAATTTGGCATAAAATTATCACTGTACAAACAAATAACAATATCATGCGACAAAATTAAGCACTTTTAAAAGTTGGCGCTTGGTTTTAATGCTGTATAATGTGCCCATCGATTTATTAATCTTAGTTTAAAAAGTGCCTTTTTATACTAAGTATTGTTCCTCTTCATGTTAAAGGTTTAGCCAGGGATAAAAAGCATGTCATTCACCCTTGAAACAAGTACCCAACGTTCCACAACTGCTATGTTATTAGGCTCAGGCGAGCTGGGTAAAGAAGTTGCCATTGAGTTGATGCGCCTGGGAGTTCATGTTGTTGCTTGCGATCGCTATTACGATGCACCAGCTATGCAAGTTGCTCATGAAAAAGCTGTTTTTGACATGAAAGACCCTCAGCAATTAGCCGATCACATTCACCGTATTAAGCCTGACTTTGTGATCCCAGAGATTGAGGCTATTGCTACTCCTGTTTTAATGGAGCTTGAGGAAAAGGAAAACTTACACGTTGTTCCTACTGCCAAGGCCGCTTACATTACTATGAACCGTAAGCAGATCCGTACCCTTGCAGCTGAGAAGCTCTCTTTACCAACCTCTCCATACTTCTTTGCTACTACTTTAGATGAAGTAAAGGAGCAAATTAAAAAGGTTGGCTTCCCATGCATTATGAAGCCAGTTATGAGCTCCTCTGGTAAGGGTCAGAGCACCATTAAGGGCCCAGAGGATATTGAAAACAGCTGGAACAAGGCCTGCAGCGAAGGTCGTGGCGGTATGGCTGAGGTAATTGTTGAAGGCTTTGTACGCTTTGAAAAAGAAATTACCTTATTAACTATTTCTGCTAGCGATGGTATTCATTTCTGCCGTCCAATTTTCCACCACCAAGTAAATGGTGACTATCACGAGTCCTGGCAAGGCGATAAGTTACCAGATGACATCCAACAAGAGTGTGAGCGCATTGCTAAGACTGTAGTTCAGGCTTTAGGCGGTCATGGTCTCTTTGGTGTTGAGCTCTTTATTTGTCCAGGTGCTGAGCACCCTGTAGTATTCTCAGAGTTATCCCCACGTCCTCACGATACTGGCATGGTAACTATGATCTCTCAAGATCAATCTGAGTTTGCTCTGCACGTACGTGCTTTATTAGGCTTACCTATTGGTGACATTACCTTTATTGCTCCATCAGCCTCAGCTGCTTTATTAGTAGAAGGCGAGGGCTCCAAGGTTAAATATGAAAATATGGCAGAGGCCATTCAAGCTGGCGGCCCACACGCTCAAATGCGTATCTTTGGCAAGCCAGAGGTTCATGGCGAGCGTCGTATGGGTGTAATGCTTGCTCGTGGTGCTAACGTAGAAGAGGCCCTCGATAAGGCCAAGCTCATGCGCTCTACTATCAAGGCTACCGTTTTATAAGCAACCTAACTTTGCTTAATTGAAAAGGGCCCTGCTTAGACATTAAGCAGGGCCTTTTTGCTTTACTTATCTACAGTTGACAGTCCCCAGATCCCTGTTTACAGCAGCCCCTGTTTCCAACTTACATCTCACCCCAGCTGCCACTTACACTGTTTTTACACCCTACCCTACCCTACACAGAGCTTAGACTTTAATCATGGCATATAGCCATGACCACAAGAACAAGTTCTTTTGTCCTTAAGTCCAGTAGATTAAAGCCCTTAATGCTTTATGGCCATAAGCCATTATGGCCCTGTAGCTTTTTGGTAGTGCGACCTTACGGTCTTGGGGCCGTTAGCCCTTAAGGCAATATGGGCTGACTTACTAAACAATATGGCTCTGGAGGTAAGCTTGTTTTTCTGGCAACTTGGGCTAAGTTGAGGGGATGATTTACAAAAAGCAAGCCTTAAGCTTATTAAAAATTCTAAAATTGTAGCTAGCTAGCAAAGTTGAGTACTAAATAGTGCAAAAGCCATCAATGAATGCTAGTATAATTCAACTACGACATGAGAATTTCGTAGTTTTACAGATTATATACTTTGCTTTTAGGTAATTAACCCATTTACAAGAGGGTGGCTTAAATGGCTAACATCTTAGAAAAATTTGAGACTATGGATCCTTACATCCTATTATCCGCAGTTAATCTAAAATTACGTGATCATTGCTCTTCTTTAGACGATTTATGCAAAACTCACGATATCGATGAGGATAAGCTAGTAGAGCGTCTCAAGTCTGTTGGCTTTACCTATGTAGCTGAACAAAACCAATTTAAGTAATCAGTTTTCTTGTTAATCAAATGCGCAATCAACTTGCTTTTAGCAAGTAATAATTTACAAGAAAAAACTTTTTTCTTTACTGTTCACCCAAGGCTGTAGAAGGATTATTCTTTTTACAGCCTTTTTAATGAAAGTGTAAAAACATGGCAGATCAAAAAATTCTAGACAAGATTAGTAAGCTTCTGGCCTTAAGTGAAAGTGATAATCCTAATGAGGCAGCTATAGCTTTAGAGCGTGCTCAAAAACTTATGAAAGAGCACTCTGTTACCATGACTGATGTCTCTTTATCTGCTATTAGTGAGCATAACGAGAGTATCCCTACTATTTTAAAAGATGGCCGCTTATATACTTTATTAGGCGATATTATCAGTCGTTCCTTTGGCGTTACCTTTCTTGTAATCTCTAAGCACAATAATTCCAGAACAGCCATTTCAGGTGTCTGTTTTATTGGCCCTAATGATCGTATTGAAACTGCTGGCTATGTTTTTACTGTGATTGCCCGTCAATTGGCTATTGCTAAAAAGAATTTTCTTGCCTCATACCGCAGTAAACTACTTGAGGAAATGATTGAATACTTTACAAGTATTGGTTATATCCGCGATCCAGAAACATTTCGCAAAACCTGCACTAGTTTACCTAAGCTTTATAAATCCTTTTTTTATATTAAAAGTTCCTGCGAATCACGTCTCAGACAAGCTACTAAGGCTTATTTACGAGGATGGCTGTCTTCCGTTTCTCAAAAGATTGATGACTTTGTTTATGAGGAGCAAGAAACTTTGCTTATAGAGCAATATATTCAAGCTACCTATCCTCACTTACGTGAATTACGACAACATAGCGTGCGTTTTAACAGGGAACAAATGTCTCATTATCATAAAGGCATTAAAGATGCTGATGACAATGTCAATCTGTTCCGTGGTGTAACAGGAGATATGCATAGAAGGGAATTAGGCTTTAAGAGCTAAGCTTCTTACATTTGCCTATTACTAAGCCCCCTAAGCACAGCCTAGTGGTTAAATTGAAAACCCATTACATACTAACGAACCAAAGTGGCATCTTAATTTGCTAATTGTCTTGTGCTTTTCCACAATTTTACTGGCTGAGTAGGTTAGTGGTATTTGTGCAAAGAGATTTCAATTTAATCACTAGCATCTAATCTTAGAAGAGCTTAGCAGCATTAGTGTTTGGCTAAGCCTAAGATTGGTTAGCAAAGCCAAACTTTAGCGGAAACTTCGCCAGGCCAGAGCTTGGCCCACGCATGGGCTTGTTCCAGGCCTGGGCTTTAGCCCAGGCTGGGGCTTGGCCAGGGGATGGGATTAGAAGTAAGAGCTGATGCGCTTTAAGAGGGCCAGGGATTGAGTGTCTTTATCGTTGATGTTATCAAAGAGCATTTGGCACTCTTGAACTACGCTGCTGCTGCGGCGCTTGAGCTGCTCATTACAGTAATCAAGATAGTTCTTGCGCTCGGCATCAAAACAAGCACCAGGAAAATTCTCATTGATATAGCACATCACAAAAGCACTAAACTTAGTGCTGTTATTAGCTATGCTTGAGATATTGGTCTCGGTTCTTAAATCATGGCGTGATAAGCGCTCAAACACTTGCTGCTCTTGAGCATTTAAATGCTTAAAGAAACTTTTATAAAAAGGTAAGTCTCGCTCACCAATTACCCAATCATCTGCCTTATTAGAAAGCTCGTTAAGCTTAGCCTCATTTAGGCGCTTTAAGACCTCATTTAAATCAAATTTATGCTCTACTTGGCGCTCTTTAGTCAAAATGGTTAAAGGAGCTACTAAAGGAGCAAAATCAAGATTAATAGTGTCTAATACCATCTCACTGCTATTAGCTTTAATGACCTTTACTATTCTGCCATCAGCGCTAACATCAAGAACTTTGACTACGTACAGCCCCTTGTCCTCCAAATAAACATAGCAGTTATTTACTACTAGGCCTAGACGCTTGTCCCTTGGCTTAGTTAAAAAGGCCATGATTTTAGGATCTTGGGCTAATAAGTGCTGATAGATAAAATGCAAAGCCTCAGTTCGGTTGAGCTGATTAGATAAATCCCCTTTAAAGCCTAAATCTTTAGCCACTTGATTAAGATTGGTTATTTGCTTTAAACGGGTATTGCCAAAATAAGCACAGGTATTGAGAGCTACTTTTAAATCAATTACATAATTAAAGCGCTCAAAGAAATCATCGTAATAAAAGTTTTGAATAGCCATGGCATTTAAAACACTCATATGCCTAAAAGCAAATGAGATTAAAATGTCTTGATCTGAAGTTCTAGTAAGTTGGTTACTACACTCACTTACAAACTCCAAAGAGCTCATGCCATGCTTAAGATTGAAAGGATCAATATGCTGTTTAAATAAATAAACAGGCGAGACAATGCTATGCAAAGGGATCTTGCTTAATAAGAGCTTTTTAACCGTAGCATATTCCAAGGAAACACCATCAGGAATACGTAAAATACTCAATCCTGCTAAGCGTGCCTTGATTGAAGGGGCACTTAAAGGAAGAGGCAATACATAAAATAGGTTACGGCTCACAAGCTCACTCCAATTATATGGCTAGGCTAATAATCCCATGATTAATTACAGGGCCCTATTCTATCATATGCAAAAACCGCAATGCAGTAGCTACCACATTGCGGTTTTCATAAAGAGCTTACTCTTTAACTAAGCTTAATCTTTTTTCTTAGTTGTAGTGCTCTTAGTTGACTTAGCTCTGGTAGTCTTGGCCTTAGTCTTAGGAGCGTCCTCGCTATCGCTAGCACTAGCACTAGACTTGCCTTTACCTAATTCAGCCTCACGCCAAGAGTTAGTCTCAGGTGCGTAGTAAGCAGCCCACTTAGTTTGCTTACCCTCTGGGTTTACTGAGGATAAGTATTGCTCTTTGAGCTTACGAGAGAAGCGCACCTCAGCAGGATTACCATTAGGATCGTATTCAGGGCCATTAGCTAAATAATAGAACTTAGGAGAAATACGATCGATAAAGCGCTTGAGCTCTATAACCTTAACAGGTCTAGTTTCACGCACCTTAGGGAAATCATGAGCAGCTAAGAAGATGCCAGTAGCACCATCACGTAAAACATAATGTGACTCTGGGTTCTTATCACAAGGCAACTCAGGTAAATCAACAGCATCCTCACGTGGAGGGGCTACATCACCATTCTTTAAGATCTTGCGAGTATTCTTACAGGCCTCATTAGTACATAACATGTAACGGCCAAAACGACCCTCTTTTAAGACCATGTCATGACCGCACTTTTCACAAGCGATCACAGGTCCTAGAGCGACCTCATTAGAGTAGTCACCTTCCTCTCTGGTATAGCCATCGCATACAGGGGCATTAGAACATAAGTAAATCTTATGATTCTTATCAATCAAATAGCCATCCATCTTAGAGCCGCACTTAGGACAGCGCTTGCTGCCTAAGAGCAACTTAGTTTCGGTGGCCTCGTCCATTTCCTTATCCTCAGGAATATCATTTTCATGAGTTGGAGTAAGGTTAATGGTACAACGGCAACGCTCGGTAGCCTTGACCTCAGTATCATGATAGCCCATACAGCTTAAGAAACTGCCAGTACGTCCCATATGAATAGCCATATGGTATTTATGGCAAGTAGGACAGATAATGTCAGTTTCAATGGCTCTATTATTAGGCATACCGCCCTGCTCATATGGAAGCTGAGCCTTGGTGAGATGATCTGAAAAGTCCTTATAGAACTCATCGAGGCTAGCAAGCCAATTACGACGGCCTGCGGCAATCTCATCTAAAGACTCCTCCATAGAGGCAGTGAAATGATAGTCCATTAAATTAGCAAAACTATAACGCAATCTATCAGTTACAATTTCGCCCATCTTGGTAGCAAAGAAGCGGTTGCGCTCTACCTTTACATAGCCACGCTCTTGAATGGTATTAATAATGGCAGCATAGGTTGATGGTCTACCAATACCATCTTTTTCAAGCTCTTTAACCAAGGTAGCCTCAGAGTAACGTGCTGGAGGCTGAGTAAAGTGCTGAGCTGGAATTAGAGCAGTAAGAGCTAAGATATCACCCTCTTTTACCGCAGGTAAAATAGCATCTTCACTCTTATTACCTAATACTCTTCTAAAGCCGTCAAATAACTCGGTTCTACCAGTAGCACGCAGCACATAATCACCTGCTACCACACTAATGGAGCGTGACTCATATTGCTGGTTAGACATTTGACAAGCTAAATAGCGCTCATAAATTAATTGGTATAGTCTTTGGCCATCACGATCTACTGTGCTTGGTAAAGACTTCATCTCTGGATGAGATGGTCTAATAGCTTCGTGAGCCTCTTGAGCTGACTCTTTAGATTGATAGTAATTTGGAGTATCAGGTAAATACTGCTTACCAAATTGCTCTTCAATAATGGAGCGAGCTGCGTTGATAGCATCTTGAGATAAGTTCACACTATCAGTACGCATATAAGTAATAAAACCACCTTCGTACAGACGTTGAGCTACAGTCATAGTACGCTTAACGCTAAAGCCTAAGCGCTGGTTAGCTGTCTGTTGCAAAGTAGAGGTGGTAAAAGGTGCAGGAGCATGAGCACTGCCCTTTTTAGAGTCAATCTTGCTAACAACAAATTGTTGAGCTTGGAGTTCATTAACAATAGCCTGGGCCTCAGTAGCATTGTTAATCACTACTTTATTTTTACCCTTAGTAGCTAAAGATAAAGGCAACTCCTCTTTGTTAGGAGTAAGAGTATTAGCACCAATAGTCCAATACTCCTCTGGGATAAAGGCTTTAATTTCACGCTCACGATCTACAATCAACTCTACAGCAACTGATTGTACACGACCTGCTGATAAGCCACGGCCTACCTTTTCCCATAGTAAAGGAGACACCATAAAGCCCACTACACGATCTAAGAAGCGTCGTGTTTGCTGGGCATTTACCATGTCCATATTTACCTGACCAGGGTTATCAAAGGCCTTTTTAATAGCACTCTTAGTGATTTCAGGATACTTTACACGCCAAAAAGGCTTATCAGCATCACTCTTTGACGAGAGGATCTCTTTTAAGTGCCAAGCAATAGCCTCTCCTTCACGATCCAAGTCAGTTGCCAAATAAACAGCGTCACACTCTTTGGCAAGACGCTTAAGTTCAGATACTACTGATACCTTATCTGGCATAATTTCATAACGGGCCTTCCAATTGTTTAATGGATCGATGCCCATACGATCGAAAAGTGCATTACGCTTTTGCTCCTCGGTCTTTTTTACACGGCTACGAGTAGCCTCACCAGTAGCTTTACTTGTTTTACTAGCACCTGAGGGCAGATCGCGAATATGACCGACGCTGGCTTTAACAATGTAGTTCTCGCCCAAATAGCCATTAATAATTTTGGCTTTGGAAGGAGACTCCACAATAACTAACGCTTTACCCATTCTTTTCCTCGACCAAAGAGTACTTCCTGTTCACTAAATAAATGCTATGTTAAGTAAATTACTTAACAAGAAATTTTGCTCTATATTTTCATCAGAGGCTTTAAGCTGATAAGCCTTATCTGTAGGCTCATTTTAGAGCTTAATAAGATAGGCTTGATTTAGCATTATTGCTAACGCTATATATTAGGCTAGCTCACTTAAGGCTAGTGAGCAAGTATATTTAATGACAAATAATGTTGGCTAACCAAAAAATTGCAGGTAAAAATTTATCTTTTGTTAGTCAATCTATAGCATATCTAAGCAAAAAATTTGTCTTTTTAGCTATAGATCTAAGCTAGCTTCACTTTTGTGCAAAATTTAGCGTTAGCTCACAAAATGCCCAACAAAATGGCACAGCAAAACCAACACCTCATATAGAACCAAAAGTTATCCAGCCTCAAACATGAGATTGACTATTATGTATTCTTGGCTTAAGACACTAACAAACCCAATATCCTAAGCCAAATATACGCAATAATTAACTGGCTTAACAAAGTACGTTTTTCAGACAAAAACGTACTTTGTAAGCTCAATAGATCTCTATTGTTACTTTAAGCGCATAAAGCTATTTTGCTCAGCTTCATCTAAGCACTCGCTCACTTGCTCAGAGCGTACTTTGCTAATTACAGATGATAAATAGCTCTTAGGCATAATTTTAGAAAGCAGATTCTTTTTCTCTACCTTCTTGTACTTTAACTTTAAGGCACTATTCTTAGTAACAGCCATACGCTTAGCTAAGTACTCATCAGAGGTAGCAATTTCATCTACCAAGCCTAATTCCTTAGCATCAACAGCCAACCAGTGTTCACCAGTAGTAACTTTTTCAGCATCAAGATTAGGGCGATAGCGTAGCACCTGCTCTTTAAAACGAGTATGTACAGCCTCAAGCTCTTCTTTGAACTTCTTACGGCCCTCTTCGGTATTTTCACCTAAAACAGATAAGGTACGCTTGTACTTACCAGCAGTAATTTGCTCATAATCAACATCAAAGCGCTTTAACACCTTTCTAAAGTTTGGCACACCTGCAATAACGCCAATAGAACCAATATATGAGAAAGGAGCTGCAACAATCTTATCAGCCACACAAGCCATTAAATAACCACCAGAGGCAGCAACCTCATCAACGGTTACGGTAAGCTTAATATCACGATCTCTAATACGCTGTAATTGAGAAGCGCATAGACCATAAGAGTTAACTAAACCACCTGGGGACATGAGATTAACTACTACCTCATCATCCTTAGTAGCCACGTCTAAAATAGCATCAATCTTAAGGCGTAATTCTTTAAACTCTTTACCCTTAGTAGAGCCTCTAAAATCAATAACATAGAGGTTATTTGGGCAAAACTCACCTGCTTGATTCTTTTGCTCTAAGGAATTTACTAATTCATTGCGCTCTTCACGCTCTTTAGCCACAGCATCTTTCTTGCCTTGCTTAGAATTAGCCTTTTTAGCCTCAGCCTTGTCTTCTTTAACTAAGCCGACCTTAAGCTCCTTTTTATGCAACAACTCATCAGGATTGGCCTTCTTTAAGCTCTTAGTCATTAACTCCTTACGCTTTTTGGCAGCTTTCTTTAAATCTACTACCACTAATGAGCCTTCTGGATTTTGTGGCTTTTTATTCTTAGCAACTAAACCAACAATAACAAGGATAGGAACCAATACTACTGCTAGCACAATGCCGCCTTTAATAATAAAGCCCAGCAAATCGAGGAAAAACTCCGCCATTATCTACATCCTCAAAAAAATTAACTATGAAACTAACTATAAAATAAAGCCAAATTGAGTATTTTGCTACTCAACTTGGCCTTATATTACGCACTATAGTGCTAAAAATAAACTAATTAACGCTTGCCTCTAAAGCTATGGCTGTCTCTACGAGGGCCACGCTCACGACGTTCGCCAAAGCTGCGCTCACGACGCTCACCAAAGCTGCGTTCACGACGTTCACCAAAGCTACGCTCACGACGCTCACCCTCACGGCGTGGGCCACGCTCGCCAAAACTACGCTCACGGCGTTCGCCCTCACGACGAGGGCCACGCTCACCAAAGCTGCGCTCACGGCGCTCACCCTCACGGCGTGGGCCACGGTCATGGCGGTGGGCACTGCGCTCATTACCAAAGCCAGACATCTCATTAACAGCACTGCGGCGACCTGCAAAGTCCCCTAGTTCATCAAGGTTTTCACCCCATGAGGTAGTCTCTAATGCTTGCTCTGGCTCTGCTTGATTAAAATCAGAGCGCTGATAGGACTTAACTTCGTTGTTGTGATAGCCTGTAGGTAATTTACCCTCTTTACGGGCCTGAGCTACAGCGCTAACCACTGCATCAACCATAGGGTCTTGATCTGCACCAACATCAGCATTAGCTAAGGCATCCATATCATCATAGCTAGACTCTACAGAATCAGCTAAGCCATTGCTGTCGCTATCGCTATCAATATTGCTTTGGCCCTTATTGGCTAAATGGGCAAAACGCTCATTGGCAAAATTTTGGCCCTCTGGAGTTAAAAGAACCCCATCATCGGTAATTTCTACAAAGCGCTGCTTATATAAAGCACCTAAAGCCTTCTTAAAGCGGCCTTTAGACATCTTTAAGTATTCTTCAATTTTCTCTGGCTCAGACTTATCATTAAAGTCAAACTTGCCCTCAGAGAAATAAAGAGCCTGTAAGATATCTAAAGAAGCATGCTCTACACCCTCACGACCAGCCTCTTGCAGAGAAATATCTAAGCGGCCATCAGGACGAACAGTCTTTACAAAACCATCATAGCGCTTGCCAATAATAAGCTCACCCTTTTGCTCGGACTGATAAATAAGGCCGTACACCTTATCATCAACAATTACTCTAAAGCCTAAAGGAGTATGGGCTACAGCAACAATCTTAACGCGCTGATTGTCCTCAAACTCATGAGGGAAGGACTTATCACGAATGTAGCGGTTAAAGCACTGAGTGCCGAATAGACGGCCTAAGTTATCAATGCACACCAATACTAGAGCATTATCGCCCTCATACATTCTAAAGCGCTGCTCAGATACAGGTAAAACTAACTCTTTTGGAATACCTAAATCTAAGTAGGCAGTGCCATTTTCCACGCTATTAATACGTAAGTTGCCAGTCATACCAAGCTCAATATAAGGGCGACGGGCGGTAGCTAAAGTACGCTCACCATCCTTATATAAGAAGACACGAATTAAATCGCCCTCTTGAGCCTCATCAGGTAATTGGCTACGTGGAATAAATAAAGGGCCATGATCCTTGGCATCAACAAAAGCACCCTTTTCAGTGATTTCGCAAATAGCAAGCTCAGTCATACGGCCAATAGGCACTTCGCACTCATAAATAGTGCGAGCATCAGTTACTACACGCTCAGGACGACTGTTAGAGGAATCAAAATCTCCTGCAACATCATAAAGGTTTTGCGCATCCATACGTGGAGCACGCTCACGGCGTGCACCGCCCCTATCTTCACGACGTGGGCCACGTTCACGGCGTTCGCCAAAGCTACGCTCGCCCTCACGGCGTGGGCCACGTTCACGGCGCTCACCAAAGCTACGCTCGCCATCACGGCGTGGGCCACGCTCACGACGTTCGCCAAAGCTACGCTCTTTACGCTCGCCAAAGCGATCTTGGTCTTTGTTTTGGGACATTAAAGAACCTTTAGTCCAAGGAGTAGCCTCTACTTTGCGCTCTTTAGAGGCAGAGAGTTCTCTTTGCTGCTGAGCTTGAGCTTGCTCTTGAGCTCGCTTTTGGAAACGGGATAAAGGTTTGATATTAGAAGAAGAAACAGAAGACTTGTTTAATGAAAGCTTAGAATTGTTTTCGTTATTATGCATTTAAATCGTCCTGCACTATACATTCGTCTTTGCCTGTAAAATAAGTCGCTAGAGAGGAGCTATAAAAAGCTTTAGAACAGAGATTAATCTTGGCAAAGGAATATTATTTAGTGCTTAGTTAGTGGCCCACCACTTGATGGGTCTGATAGCTTGTATCTTAGAGTGATATGCAAGCAATAGCAAATGTTTTTTGCAAAAACACAAAGGGCAGACTGAAATCAGCCTGCCCCATGCGGCGCTATAGCGCTAGCGTAACTGCCTATAATAGGCTTCGTTTAATTAAACGCGTTGGAAATCAACGTGAATTACGCGAGAGGTAACTGGATGACGTTGCATAGCGATTGGCTTAACAACGATCTGGTTGCCGTCTAAGTTTAAGGTTACGTTCTCAGTGAAGAACTCTGGCTTGGTAGTAGCCTGGATTAACTTCTTCTCGTCTAAGATTACGCTAACAGTCTCTTGACCCTTGGCGATAATGATTGCTGGGATCTGCTCTGCACGACGAAGGCGGCGGCTCGCACCTCTCCCCAAGTCATTGCGAACTTGAACGTCTAAAGTAATAGCCATGATTCGATACTCTCGTACTGTTTTGATGGTTATGCTAAATGTCTGCGACCGGAGCATTTAGCTAAGACATCTGCCTAAAAAACCCAAGCTAGAAATTGACACGAAAACGTATTTATTACTAACTATAAAACTTAAACTCTTTTAAGTTTAAGCCCTTAAATTGGTCTTATCGGCCCGAAAAAAGAAAAAGCGCTCTTGGCGCTTGAAAACTGGTCGGTGATGCAGGATTCGAACCTGCGACCCACTGGTCCCAAACCAGTTGCGCTACCGGACTGCGCTAATCACCGACGGCGCACATTTTAATAACTTGCATACCTCTTGTCAACAAATTTTTAAAAATTTTTTACCCCCAAGAGCTAGCTTGTGTAATGCTAAAAGCTAAATGACTAAGATAGTCTAATGATAATGCTTTGCTATTAGCTTGATCATGGGATTTTATGACGTAAAATAGAGCCCAATTCCACTTTTATTTTCGGTTTATTGCCTGGAGGCTATTGTGACCACAAGCTTTGTACGTCCATCCAAAGATGAGTCTTTTATGGAAATTGCTGAATCTGTTTCCATGCGTTCTACTTGTTTACGTCGTAGATATGGTGCTGTTATTGTCTCCAAAGATGGCCGTATTGTTTCAACTGGATATAACGGCGCACCTCGTCACAGAGACAACTGCTCTGATTTAGGTATTTGTTTACGTGATGAGCTTAAGGTAAAGCCAGGCACCCATTATGAAATTTGCCGTGCTGTACATGCTGAGGCTAATGCCATTATTAATGGCAATCCATTAGATATTATTGGTGGTACCCTCTATTTATGTGGTACTGATGCTGCTACCAATGAGCCAACTAAGAATATTAGTCCATGCGCCATGTGTGAGCGTCTTATTTTAAATGCCCAAATTGAGCGTGTTGTAATGCGTGATGCTAACAAGAAGTTAGTAGAAATTAATCCACTTGATTGGGATGATGATAGCCGCTTAATTGAAGAGCACCGTCGTAATATGGGGCTTACCAATAACGAAAACCAAAGCGTGGACGATAAGATTGAGGCTATTACCAGCATTCGTGCCATCAAGCCAGGCAGCTCCTGCTGCGGTGGCGGTTGCTGCGGTTAAAACAAGACTTTGCACCCAAGCCTTGCCATAGGCCACGGGCCATAGAGCATGGCCTTGGCTGGCCATGCCAGGCTCCAGGCCAGGCCAGGGCTGGCCTGGCAGATATATGTCTGGCAATTACTCTTACCTCATATGGGGTGAGTTGATTGGCTTAGTAAGGCAGGGGTGGGCTTTAGCAAAAAATAATACCCATTATTTGCAGTAAATTTTGTCACTATGACTGCAAAGTGTGGGATAATAGCTTCGTGATAATTTGAATAAGAAAGGCTGTGGTACCTAGGTACTACAGCCTTTTTTTGTGTTTTCTAAATATGGAATTTTAATTAAAGGTCTTTAATAGCATCTTTCATGGAGCGCACATAAGCACCTACATGAGATGGCGCTTCTTTGCCATAAGCAGCTATGATCTTGACAATGGCTGAGCCGACAATGGCACCGTCAGCTAAAGAGGCCATGTTTCGCGCTTGTTCTGGGGTAGAAATACCAAAACCTACGGCACAAGGAATATTAGTATTAGCCCTTACTACTTTGACTATACTGCCAATATCAGTACTAATATGTGCTCTAACACCAGTTACACCTAAACTTGAGACAATATAGACAAAGCCTCGAGCATGCTTAACTATCTTGGCAATACGATCCTCAGAGGTAGGCGATACTAAACTTATCATTTCAACATTATGCTTAAGGGCGCTTTGCTCAAACTCCCCCATTTCCTCAAAAGGAACATCAGCAAGCACAATGCCGCTAATACCTACTTGAGCGCAACGCTCAAAGAAAGCATCACAACCATAGGAAAATACTACATTAGCGTAAGTCATAAAGACCAGAGGAATACTAACCTCGGTTCTTATTTGCTCTACGGTCTTAAACACATCATCGGTGGTGACTTCATTTTTAAGCGCACGTACATTTGCTTCCTGAATTACAGGGCCCTCAGCTGTAGGGTCGGAAAAAGGAATGCCCAGCTCGATAATATCAGCCCCATTGTCAGCCGCTGCTTTTACTATTTGCACTGTAGTTTGCAAATCAGGGTCGCCACAAGTGATAAATGGAATAAAAGCTTTGCCGTTTACAAAAGCATCAGAAATCTTACTCATGGATCACCTCTCCTCTATAGCGGGCAATAGCAGCTACATCTTTATCACCACGTCCTGATAAGTTAACTACAATGATTTTATCTTTACCCATAGTAGGAGCTAATTTCATAGCATAGGCTACGGCATGAGCTGACTCAATTGCAGGAATAATACCCTCACAACGAGCTAAGTACTCAAAGGCGTTTACCGCCTCCTCATCGTTGATAGGCACATATTGGGCTCGACCTATATCATTAAGGTGAGCATGCTCAGGGCCAATGCCAGGATAATCTAAGCCTGCGCTAATGCAGTAAACAGGAGCAATTTGGCCATATTTGTTTTGGCAAAAATATGATTTCATGCCATGGAAAATACCAAGCTTACCTACACTCATAGTAGCTGCGGTATCTTTGGTATCTACTCCCTTACCTGCACCTTCACAACCAATAAGCGCAACCTCAGGATTACTAATAAAATGATAAAAAGCACCTATAGCATTAGAGCCGCCGCCCACACAAGCAAGTACAGCATCAGGCAAACGACCTTCCTTTTGTAGTATTTGCTCTTTAATTTCTTTAGAAATTACCGCTTGGAAATCACGAACAATAGTTGGGAATGGATGTGGGCCCATTACTGAACCTAAGCAATAATGAGTATGGCCAACATTAGTACACCAATCTCTCATGGCCTCTGATACCGCATCTTTTAAGGTAGCAGTGCCACTATCTACAGGATGGACTTTGGCACCTAACAGCTTCATACGATAGACATTTAAGGCCTGACGCTCAGTATCCTCACGTCCCATGTAAACATCACACTCAAGCCCCATTAAAGCTGCTGCGGTAGCTGAGGCTACGCCATGTTGACCTGCACCTGTTTCAGCTACTAAACGGGTTTTACCCATCTTTTTAGCCAGTAAGGCCTGACCTAACACATTGTTAATCTTATGAGCACCAGTGTGGTTTAAGTCCTCACGCTTTAAATAAATCTTGGCACCGCCCAGATCTGCTGTCATTTTCTCAGCAAAATAAAGCATAGAAGGACGATTAGCATAATCGTTAAAGAGAGAGGTTAATTCTTGATTAAATTGAGGATCATTTTTGTAATGATCATAGGCTTGTTCCAGCTCGATAATGGCATTCATCAAAGTTTCAGGCACATATTGACCACCATGAATACCAAAGCGTCCTTTTTGATTTGTCATGACTTAATACCTCGTGATTGCAGCTTTACACACACTCATAGCCACAATCTTTAGCCAGGGCTAATTTTCCCCTCTCCATCACTCAATTAATGCCTAAGGTTTAGGCCCATTAGTGCGCCTACCCAGCAGCACTCTTGCGCCCTTTGCACGCATAGCATCTTGTACTCTTGCACGCTACTGAGTGGGCTATTTTTTGCCCTTGTGCCCTTGTGCACTTACACTGTTGCACCTATTGAGCCTTGGCACATTGGTTTGTAAGCAGCGGTGCTGTTGCGGCGCTGTTGCTGCGCTGCGGTGCTGGTGCACGGCTGCGGTGCTGGTGCAAGGAAATGGAGGGTGAAAACTAGAACATTAATACTTATTGCTAGTTTGCTTTAATAAGAATGATCTATGCTGGCCACGAGGGCCCAAGTTAACTTGGGACTTAATTTAAAGCTCATAAGAGCCACCTTTTAGTATTAATAAGATTTAAGCATTACGAAGCATATTAAGATGGGCTGTTTTGTTGTCAGCTCTCATTAAGCTTTCACCTACTAAAATAGCATTAACTCCTGCTTTTTTGAGGGCTTGCACATCAGAGGCGCAACTAACGCCACTTTCGGCCACAAAAAGCACATCTTGGGGCACTAATTGACGCAAACGGGTGCTATTTTGGGTATCTACAGTAAAGTCTTTTAAATTACGATTGTTAACTCCGATTAATCTAGCACCTACACTAAGGGCCATTTCAATCTCTTGAGCATCATGAGCCTCAACTAAAGCACTTAGCTCTAGTTGGTCGCACAGTTTAATCATATGTAAAAGCTCATCTTTACTAAGTAAAGAGCAAATTAACAATACAGCACTGGCACCTAAGAGCTTAGCTTCATAAATTTGATAATCACTGACAGTAAAGTCCTTACGTAATACAGGTACTTTTACTTCCTTAGCTATTTGCTCTAAATAGCTATCACTACCTAAAAACCACTTAGGCTCGGTGAGCACGCTAATACCATCAGCCCCTGCACTTTCATACTCTTTTGCAATAGCTAAATAAGGAAAGTCCTGAGCAATAATGCCTTTGGATGGTGAGGCCTTTTTACACTCACCAATAATGGCAATTTGGCCTAGCTCATTACGTCTTTTTAAAGAACGCTCAAGAGCAAAAGGCTCTAAGGCTAAGGAGCACTCTTTAGCTAAAGACTGACACTTTTCAAAAGAAAGCTTTTGCTGCGCTATAGCAACACGCTCACGGGCATGGGCTGCTAATTTATCTAAAATATTCACCCTAATGCTCCTGTTCCTTGTTAGTTTTAATTTCGTTGCTCACTTGCACTAACTTATCTAAAGTGTCGATAGCTTTATGCTCATCAATTAAAGAAGCAGCTAGTTCTATACCTTGAGCTATAGAGGCAGCAGCACCACCTAAATACAAAGAGGCACCAGCATTTAACAAGACCACATTACGCTTATGGCCTAAAATTTGACCTGATAAAATACCTCTGGTAATAGCAGCATTTTCCTCAGGAGTACCACCCTTTAAAGCTTCTTTAGTACAGCGCTCCATACCAAATTGCTCAGGAGTGATTTCAAAGGTACGATACCAGCCGTCTTTAAACTCGCAAATGGTAGTAGGAGCTGATAAGGATATTTCATCAAGCTTATCCTTACCAAATACCACCATGCCACGCTTTATCCCCAGGCTCATTAAAACCTTGGCTAAAGGCTCAACCAAATACTCATCATAAACGCCCAGTAGCTGGATTTTAGGACTTGCAGGGTTGGTCAAAGGGCCCAAAATATTAAATACTGTTCTAAAGCCTAATTCTTTACGAATAGCACCTACATACTTCATGGATGAGTGGTACTTTTGGGCAAAGAAAAAGCACATACCTACTTTATCTAATAAAGTTAAACATTCTAAAGGTGATAAATCAATATTAACGCCCAAGGCCTCTAAGCAATCAGCAGTACCACATAAAGAAGAGGCTGCTCTATTGCCGTGTTTAGCCACTTTTAGGCCACCTGCGGCGCAAATTAGGGCTGTAGTAGTTGAGATATTAAAGCTATGGGCATTATCACCACCTGTACCTACAATTTCAAACACATCATAAGGGGTAGGCACTTTAGTGGCGTGATCTCTCATAGCCGAGGCACAACCAGCAATCTCATCAATAGTTTCTGCACGAGCACTCTTAGTAGATAGCGCTGCTAAAAAGGCTGCATTTTGGGTAGCTGTTGTTTGGCCTGTCATGATTTCATTCATCACGGCATAAGCCTCATCAAAGCTTAAATCTTGTTTATTAACAATTTTTACAATAGCTTCTTTAATCATTTTCTCTCTTGCCTTAACTGGTGCTGACCCTACAGCTAAATTAAGCCTAAAGCTTAACACTGTAGGGCTCATACTTGCTCTAAGTGCGCCTGCGCTTAGCGCCCTGCGCTTGCGCAATGGGCTTGCGTCCCTTGTATCCTGCGCAAGGAGCGGTGCAAGCTTGGCCATACACAATGCGCCATGGGCCTTGTGCCCATGGGTGTATGGGCGCATGAGCCCATGCACCCATGCGCATGGGCCAATGCGCTTTGCGCTTGCTATAGAGCTAAGAAATTAGCAATCATTTGCTGTCCATCTGGGGTCATGATGGACTCAGGATGGAATTGCACTCCATAGATAGGATAATGGCGGTGAGCTACGGCCATAACTTCATTATTTTCCGTTTTAGCTGTCACCACCAACTCATCAGGCAGAGTATCTTCTTGCACGCATAAGGAATGATAGCGTGCTACTAAAGTACGCTCAGGCAAGTGGTGAAATAAGGGACAAGTATTATCCAACTCTACCAAAGATTGCTTTCCATGCATTAACTTAGGAGCATAAGTTACCTTGGCTCCAAAGGCAGCACAAATGGCTTGATGGCCCAAACATACGCCTAAGAGCGGTATGGTACGACCTAAAGTTTTAGGTAGCGACATAATAATGCCCGCATCCTCAGGACGACCAGGGCCTGGAGAGATAATAATCTTTTCAGGATTTAATTTAGCTATATCCTCAACAGTCATTTCATCATTGCGAATTACTTTTAAATCGCTATTAATCTGACCAATAAGCTGATACAAATTGTAAGAAAAGCTGTCGTAATTATCGATTAATAAGATCATTTACAGCTCCTCATTATCTTGTGCCATGGTTAAAGCATTAATTACAGCTTTAGCTTTGTTAATGCACTCTTGGTACTCATTTTGACCAATAGAGTCAGCAACAATGCCCGCTCCTGAACGTACATGAACTTTGCCGTCTAACAAATAGGCTAAACGTATAGCAATACACATGTCCATATTGCCAGTAAAGTCAATGTAGCCAAAAGCACCGCCATAAATACCACGCTCTACCCCTTCTAATTGACCAATCAATTGACAGGCACGAATTTTAGGAGCTCCCGATAAAGTACCTGCTGGCAACACAGCAGCAATAGCATCTAAGGCATCACAATGAGGAGCAATTTCTCCGCTTACGGTGGAGCCTATATGCATTACATGGCTATAGCGCTCAATGCTATGTAATTTAGTGACCTTAACACTACCAAAAGAACAAATCTTGCCTAAATCATTACGACCTAAATCCACTAGCATATTATGCTCAGCTAGCTCTTTTTCATCATGCAAGAGCTCAAAAGCAAGACGCTCATCCTCTTGTTCATTATGTCCTCTAGGTCTGGTTCCAGCTAAAGGAAAAGTATGAACAATGCCATCTTGTAGTTTAACTAAGGTCTCAGGAGAAGCTCCTGCCACCTCAATCTTATTACTACTAAAGAAGAACATATAAGGCGATGGATTAGTTGTACGTAAGATACGGTAAGTATTTAGTAAAGAACCCTCAAAAGGTACACTAAGCTTATTAGAAAGTACTATTTGAAAAATATCACCCTCATGGATATAGTGCTGGGCTTTTTCTACCATGGAGCAATATTGCTCTTTACTAAAGAGAAACTCAATCTTATCAAGCAAAGGTGCCTGCGCTTTGGTCTCTTTACTTACTTTGCTAAGCGGTACCTGAGCTACTTTATGCAACCCCTCACTTATCTCTTTGAGCTTGGCAATAGCTTGTTCATAAAGCTTTGCTTGCTCTTTACCGTCTTTACTGAGCTTAATATTCACTATTAAGACTATTTTTTGCTTGAGGTGGTCAAAAGCAATTACCTTGTCAAAGAGCATCAGATCAATGTCGTTAAAATGCTCTTTTACTTGATGATTTACCTTGGCTGTAGGTTCAGCATAGGTTAAGTAATCATAAGCAAAATAGCCCACTAAGCCACCAGTAAAACTTGGTAAAAAGTGAAATCTAGGGGCTTTATAATCCTTTAGCAGCTCACGAATATGCTTATTGGGATCGCTGGTGGAAATTTGCTTAGCACCTACTTTCATTACTCCTTCACGGCAGGTAATTTCTAATGAAGGTTGCCATCCTAAAAAAGTATAGCGTCCCCATCGCTCATGGGCGGCAACAGACTCCAAAAGAAAGCACAATTCACCTGCATGCTTGAAATAATTAAGCGCCTGAATAGGAGTACAAAGGTCAGATAAAATCTCACAGCTAATAGGAACTATATGAAATTTTTCCTCTTGAGCTAATTGATTGACCTCATCTAATGTAGGTACAAATTTCATAAATAAGAAGGCCTGTAAAAAGACTTGCCAGGTCGAGTCCTAAGCAGTCTTAGCTATACTATAAATCACACACACTAACAATTAACTATCCTTTCTATCTTAAGAAATCAAGAAACTAATTGTCTTGGCCATGCTAACACAGAGTAGAACCATCTCTTAGCGCTTTGGGCATTACGAGATAAAATTGCACCACTAGTATTCATAAAGATAGCCTCACCAAAATATTGCTCATTGGCCATCATATGCTGTTGGTTAAGACTTAGCTTAGTTAGCATGAGCTAAATTTGCGCATAGCAGTGCACCATAAAGGCATAGAGTTAAGCTGTTAGGCCGTTAAGCAGGCATTTAGCAGCGATTAGGCACTTTAAGAGCAAAAAAGTTCCCCCTCATTAAGAGAACGCTACTTAGATTTAATCTGTTTCTAATAATGTAATGTTTTAATACAGCCAAATTTAAAGAGCTTAAGAATTTAATGCGCTACATTTAACACATGCACATCGTTTAGGAAAAATAATGCACAACTTACTAAACCAAATCTCCTTATACCCTGCCTTTATTTTTGACATGGATGGTACTTTAATTAATTCTGAAATTTGGCATCACAAGGCCTGGAATCACATGGTACAAGAGTTTGGTTGTCCACCTTTATCTGACGAAACTTTAATTGCTTATGGCGGATTGCCAACTGAGGTGATCTCACAAAAAGTGATTGATACTCACAACCTTAGCGCCAGTGTTGAGCAAATGAGTAAACGCAAAACAGCTCTCTACCTTAACGAATACATGCCTAAAGCCGAGCCTTTTCCATTTTTCGACGACTTGCTTAAAGAATTATCCGCATCAGGCAAACGCATTGCAGTAGCTACCAGTTCCCATCAAAAAGAAGCACGCTATTTATTAGAAAAGAATGGTCTTATGCCTTATATTCACGCTTTAGTAACAGGCGAAATGGTGCAAAAAGGCAAACCTAATCCTGATATTTATCTCTTAGCAGCCCATAAGCTTAATGTGGAAGCTCACGACTGCTTAGTATTTGAAGACACTATTGTGGGTATGGCTGGATGCAAAAATGCCCATATGTCAGGCATTAAAGTATTTGATGGTGCTTTCGATTGCGACCACATTATCTCCCCAGACGAGCTCTACGAGCCACGTGAACACTTGCTCTAGCACTAAGTTAAAGCTTGAAATTCTTTACCTAAAACAAAAGGTAAGCCTTTAGAGCTTGCCTTTTTGTTTTGAGTGCCGTTGCTAACGAGCTTTGATATTCTCAAAAAGATCACCCAAGTAGTTAACCCCTGTGTGATAAGCAACCAGTCCATGCCCAATACCCAGTGCATACACAATGGCAAGCAAAATCAACGATTGCTTTATCTTAGTTGCGAAAGATACTTCCTTCCCCATATAAAAATAGCGAAACAAAAATAAGCTAAGTAGAAATAGCGCTAAAAAGAGCGTGGTATTTTTCACAATAGAAACCACAACAATCAAATAATCCATAATACCTATGCCCCTGCGCTACTTCTTTCCAACTAAAATCTTAAGCTCTTTCAATACCTGTTCTACATATTCTTGAGAGACAGTAAAGTTCTCAAGCGCCATATAGTGACCATGATAAAAGGCCAAAGCAATTAATAAGCAAAAACAGAAAAATGCGGCACAGCGTGATGCCTTCATAAATGCCACTTCTTTTTTCCGATAATATTCTGCTAAAAACTCTGGAGTTTCAGCCTCATGATCAATCTCAAATGTCGTATGTTCAACTCTGCGTGTACTATAGGAGTTTGAATGGTGGTCATAATACTGCTCATAAGTGTAGAAATAGTCGCTTTTATATTTCCGCTGAATGCCAAAAGAAAATAACATACCAAAACAACATCGAAAGCTATAAAAGACTATACATCCGAAAACGAAAAGCAGACCGTAGTAGATAAGAAAGATGATAATGATCTGTATATTGTAGACTTGCTCTAAATCATGCATGGAAAGGTAATCATCAAGGACAAATCGCTTGTATTTTGGCAAAGACTCCCCTGGCCTGGTAGGCAAGAATCCTGGTAGGCAAGCCCTCCTAGCCATGCCTAGGCCTGATGCCTGCCAGTCAAGGCTGTTTGAGCTGAACTGGCAAACCAGAGAACTGGCCAGAGCCGTGCAGAGCAGCGCTTAGCTAAGCTAAGCGTGGCTTAGCACAGCTGGCCATGACGGTCTGGACTGATCTAAGATAGGATGCCAACCTTAAGGACTAAAGCTTTTAGGGGTTATTGGTAAGGGTTAAGGGAGAGTGTATTTTTGGGGCGATTAATTAAAAGAGGCTTAGGAACCATTCGTATATGGAGCCTAGGAAATTAATTCCCATGAATTGAGCTACATAGCCATTGGCAATGCCGATTACATAGAATATGGCTAGCATGATTAAGGACTTCTTTACCTTTACGATCAAGGACACTCCTTGTCCTAAATAATAGTAATGAAGCAAGAACAAGCTAAAGAGCACAAAGCCAATTAATACGGTTAGGTTTTGCAATACAGAAATTAAGACTACATCGTTCATATTATTTTCACTCCCCTATGCTAATTTGCAAAATCCTGATAGGCCTCAGCTATACTTTCTAGCTCTTTGTCGGACATGAGAAAGTTTTGAAAGCCCAAATAATTGCCGTGATACAGCACTAGCACTAGCATTACGCCAAATACTAAAAATGCGGTCACCCGTGAGGCTCTAATCTTTCCTAAGATCTTTTGGCGCTGATATTCTTCTAAAAATTCTGGAGTCTCAGCATCTTTGTCAATGACCTCTTTAGTATCGGTGTACCATTTTTTCTTGTAAGTCTTAGTATAAGGATCATAGACCTCTTCATAATCCTCATACTCCACAGTTTTGGTTTTACGTCTCATGGTCGAGCCAACAAAAAGACCGACCACACAGCGCAGTACATAAAAGGAAATACAGGCAATTAGAAACATTTTTCCTAAGTAGAAGCCAAAGAACATTATTAAATCAATTAAAGAGACAGTACTCAAATCAAGCATATGAAAAACTCCAAATGTTGGTAATTGTTGCTATTGTGCAAGATCTCTTTACTTGACTATTAGAGCTATCAATAGATTTTGGAAGCTAGATCTAATTCCTTATCAACTTATAGGCCAATATTTAGATCTACTCCCTATCTCATCCCTACTTTTGCGCAAAGTGCACTAAAAATAGTCATCCCAATGACTTATATATGGCTCATGATACTGATATCATATGATTTCATTTTTATCTTTTTAATGCTTTGGCCCAAGCTAATACGAGTATGATTACATTAACTAAAGAACATGAAGACTTGCTCAGTCAAATAGAGCTTTATCCTGCCTATATTTTTGACCTTGATGGTACTTTATTTAACTCTGAAATCAGACATATCCAATCCTGGAACCATGTAGTTCATGAATTTAACTGTGAACCATTATCGCAAGAGCACTTATTATCTTTAGCAGGCTGGCCTACAGTAGTGTTAGCCCAGAAGTTTATTGATGACCTTAAGCTCAATATTGATGCTCAGGAGATCACCAAGCGTAAGATTGCTGCTTACCAAAGTATTTATATTGATATGGTGGAGCCTTTTGAGTTCTTTACCTCTTTATTAAAAGAACTAAGCGCTAAGGGCAAAAGAGTAGCAGTAGCTACAGGCTCTTCTAAGTTTGAGGCTACTTTCTTACTAGAAAAACATGGACTAATGCCTTATGTCCACACGCTGATGACTTCTGATATGGTTGCTAAGGGCAAACCAAACCCAGATATTTACCTTGAGGCAGCTAAAAGTCTTAATGTACGTCCAAGTGATTGCTTGGTCTTTGAGGATACCTCTGTGGGTATGACAGGAGCTAAAAATGCACAAATGGATGCCATTAAAGTGCTTAATGGCTCTTTTGACTGCCTAGCCATTGCTAAAGGCCAATAGTTTTTTTTGATTTGAGTGGAGAGCAAGTTAATGAGTCATGTTGACTCCACCACTCTTACTAATATTGCGTTTATTATGAATAATATAGAAAAATTAAATTCTGATATCAGCCTCTATCAAAGCCTTATCTTCGATATGGATGGCACTTTAATTAACTCTGAGATTAAGCATCACGAGGCTTGGAACCATATGTTAGAAGCTTTTGGTTTTCAGCGCTTAGGCTCTGATGTTTTTTATAGCTTTGCTAGTTTGCCTGGCATTGTCATTACCAATAAGATTTGCGAACAATACCAAAGCGCCACTCCTGAAAAAGTAGATCCTGTTGCTATGAATGAGTACAAAAACGAAGTGTACGAAAATATTTATATTAAACAGGCTGAGGCTTTTCCTTTCTTTGTTCAACTAGTAAAAGAGGCTCATGCTCGTGGCCAGCGCATTGCTGTAGCTACCAGTTCCCGTCAGCATGAGGCTAAATTCTTATTAGAAAAAGCAGGATTATTACCTTATATCGACACTATTGTCTCTGGAGATATGGTAGAGCATGGCAAGCCTAATCCAGATATTTACTTATTAGCTGCCCAAAAGCTTCAATCTAAAGCAGATCAATGTTTAGTCTTTGAAGACAGTGTATTGGGAATGAAAGGCGCTAAAGCAGCTAAGATGGATGCAGTTAAAGTCTTTGATGGACACTTTGACTGCGAAGCTATTATCAGAGCGGACAATAGCCAGTCATAGATAGATATAAGTCTATCAGAAGTTGGGAGTTGCAATATTGTGTCAACTACTCCATCCTAAAATGAGTTTAGCTCATTTTCAGGATGGAGCTTGAAACTTCGGTTTTAGTTGAGCTAAGACAATTACGACACAGAAGGATTTAGTTCTCAACCACCTTTGGTTTGTTTACCAATCAATCCCCTGAACTTAGCAATCACGCTTGATTTTTGAATCATAAAAAAAACCCAAAAGAAACTTTTGGGCTTTTTATTAAACTTTCTTTGCAAAGAGTATCAATCTTTGCAACAAGGTTGATGCTAAATTAGTGTTAAGGCCAATTTCTCTATGCTTGAGCCTTGGCAATTAAGTCCTGAATACGAGATTTGAGCTCAGCACTTAATAAAGGCATAGCACCTGATTGAGTACATACATAGGCTGCTACATCAGCTGCTGCTTGGTGAGCTACTTTAAAATCAACGCCCTGTACAGTTAAACCAATGAAAGTAGCTGTAAAGGAGTCACCTGCGCCTACAGTATCAACTACATTTACTTTTGGTGTTGGAACATAAGAGTGCTGACCAAAGTAGAAAATATCAGAGCCATGCTCGCCGCAAGTATAAATAAATTGATCAATATCGAACTTACCCTTGAGTACTTGATTGTAAAAATCCTCAGGGCTTAGCACTTCAATACCTAATAACTTGCAAACAATAGGTAACTCGTCATCATTGCACTTAAAGACATTGCAACGCTCGAGACCAGCCTTAATAACCTCAACGTTATAGAAGTTTTGACGTAAGTTGATATCAAAAACCTTTAAGCTATCTTTTGGCATGGCATCTAAGAAAGCTAAAATGCTCTTACGAGATTCGCCGTTTTCTTGTCTTTGAGCCAAAGTACCAAAGCAGCATACTTGAGTCTTTTTAGCGATGTCCTCAAACTCTTTAGTAAAAGGCATATTATCGTAGGCAGTATCTAAAGCGAAGTTGTAAGTTGGTACACCACGCTCGTCTAAAGTAGCCTTTACATAGCCAGTTTCTTTATCAGAACGATAGGCGTGAACTTTCAAACCATTCTCTTGTAAGATACGTAAGGCCTCATCGCCACGCTCATCCTTACCTAAGCTAGACACAGCACTGGCATCTAAGCCCATTTGCATAGCATGGAAGGTAAAGTTACCAGGGGCACCACCGACACGAGGTCCATCTGGTAAAATGTCCCACAAAATCTCACCTAAACCTACACAGGTAATTGGCTTAGCATTAACCACTTGTTATTCCTCTTCAATAATTTTAGGGAACGTCGATGCTGGTCGCTGATCGATCTTGTCAGAATCATATGCTCGACGCAGATTGGCGTTGATATCACTAATGACGTCCATATCATCCATAGTAAGCTCAAAGCTATAAAGCTGAGAGTTTTCCAAAATACGTTGCGGACGTATTGATTTTGGAATGACTACGACACCACGTTGTATATTCCAACGCAAAATTAATTGCGCTGGCGATACCTTGTAATAATCAGACAAAGAGGCAATTCTTGGATCAGATAATAAAGTATTACCCTCTCCTCCTAAAGGAGAATACGCCTCTAATATGATGTTTTGCTTACGACAATAATTTAATAACTCGTTTTCAGCATTTAATGGATGGCACTCTACCTGATTAACCTGAGGTATAGTGCTAGCTCCATGAGCTTTAAGATCTTCTAAATGATGAATCTTAAAGTTTGATACACCAATTGCTTTACAAAGTCCTTCACGCTGTAATTGCTCAAGTTCCAAATAAGCCTGACAATAACCTTTAAATGGCCAATGCAATAAATATAGGTCTACATAATCAACACCTAAGCGCTCTAAAGATTGCTCTAAACCACGACGAGGGTTTTCAAAGTCATCTTTCCACAATTTAGTTGTGATAAAGATATCTTCTCTAGGCACTAGGGAGTCTTTAATACCACGACCCACGCTTTTTTCATTACAGTAAATACGAGCGGTATCGATCATACGATAACCATACTCTAGGGCTGTTCTGACAGCAGAGCGGGTCTCTTCTCCAGCTTGGCTTCTAAACACACCCAAGCCTAAAAGAGGCATATTAAGACCATTATTAAGTTCAACTACGCTTTTAATACTTAATGCCATAATTATGTCCGTGCAATCTGTTAATCCAATTGTCCAGAAAAAAAGCAACACTATGCTGATACATAGTAAGCAAGTGTGCTTTTTAGTTTAATTATGGCACGGTTCTAAGCTCATTAAAAAAATATATAAGTACTTTTTGCGACAGAGAACATAAAAAGACACTTATTGCTAGTATAAAGAACCTCTCAACATAGCCTGATAGGCATGCATTAACACCATTGGTGAGGCATCCTTTTGGTTCATGTTTTCAGACATATAACGTCTGAATATACGTGAATTAGGACAACCATTAAATAAACCTAATAAATGGCGATATAAAAAGTGGATTGCTCTACCTTCTTTTTGGATTTGCTCTCCTAAAATCACCATTTGCTCAACAATTTGCTCTCTAGTTAAAGAACGACATTGTTCTTTTGGTAAAGAGAAAATTTGTTCATCAACCTGAGTCAATAAGAAAGGATCATCAATAATGGCACGTCCTAACATGACACCATCGACCTTTGCTAATTGCTCTTTGCATTGTTCAATAGTAGTAATACCACCATTGATAGTAACTTTTAAATCTTTAAAGTGTTCTTTAATCTTATAAACACGCTCATAATCAAGTGGCGGAATAGTACGATTCTCTTTAGGGGAGAGACCATTTAACCAAGCTTTCCGAGCATGAATAATGATGTGGCGACAACCAGCATCATAAATGGCCCCCATAAGCTCAAAAGTAAATTCCTCACTATCAAGCTCATCCACACCAATACGTGTCTTTACCGATACTGGAACATCACCTGCAGCCTCTTGCATAGCAGCAAAGCATTGGCCAATTAACTTAGGGGTCTTCATTAATACGGCACCAAAGTTACCACTTTGTACCTTATCAGAAGGACATCCAGCATTGAGGTTTATAGCGCTATAACCACGCTCTACACCAACTTTAGTAGCAAAAGCTAACTTATTAGGATCACTACCACCTAACTGTAGAGTGCAAGGTAGCTCTTCGTCTTTAAAATTGATGAGATGAAACTTCTCATGAACAAGAGCCTCACAAGCAATCATCTCGGTGTAAAGCATAGCTTGAGAACACAACATACGAGCCATGCGTCTAAATATAGAGTCAGTCACATCTACCATAGGAGCCACAGAAAAGCGCTCACTAGGCAAAAAAGATGAGATCTTGGAAGTATTATTAATGCTCTTTGTCTCTAACATAATTACATCTATCAGTTATTAACTAAATTTAAAAATGGTCTATATTCTCATAAATAAGACCCTAAAAGCACTAATAATCTAACAATATCCTTCTTACAAAGGTTTTACATAGACACAAGCTAATCTTTTTCATAAAAATGAAATGTTTCTGCAAAGAAACTATATTTTTATTTAAAGTCTATTTTGCCAAAAATCTGTAATTTATCAACATTCTTGCTTTAGATTTTAACACAAAATGAGATCTAGTCCGCAAATTTTGCACAAATTTTTGCAAAAATATTGATTTTACATGTCAAAATGTTAAGTAACAAACAAACTATCTAACAAGCTAAAAACACCGTATTTAAGCCTTTTATACTCACTATACTTCTACATCAACCATCAAAACGCTAAATGAAAACGAATCCATTAATGCAACATTTTGCAAAATTGCACCAAGTCCCTCCCTTAAATCACATTTCCTTTAAACAATATTTAACTAACCCTTAACTCCCTAACTCAAGCACAATAAGACAAACAACTATCCCATTCGCTACGCTCGTGCACCTCGCTCTCACACAGCCTCCTAGCCATAGCAACAGCAACAGACACGACCATGGCAATAACAATAGCTATAGCATAGCCATAGCCATAGCATGGCCATGGCCGCAGCCTTGCTCTTTGGCCTCTGGCCAAGAGCAAGGTCGCTACCCAAAGGCCAGAACCATAAGGCCCAGTAGCCATAGAGCCATAAGGCCATAGCCACAACCGTGGCCATGGCCATATAGAGCTCAAGGCTATGTAGCTGTTGTCTGAGGATTGAGGTCTGGGCATTAGGCTGACGGTAAAAGTTGGCTTAGCTAAAAACAAAAAAGCCCAAACCTAAATGAATTAAGCTTGGACTTATGCAACAAGGAAAAGTTAATCGGAACAGCTATTTATCTTTTTAGCTTTTGGTGACTCGCTTAAATAAACGAGCAATTTTTGATTGATCTGATTGAGTACTATCTGAGTTACCAACAAAGCTGTAATTGCCGCCTAAATTGTTCTTTACTACCTTTTGTAACCAGCGATCATGGAATAAAGGTAATACTAAAGTTAGGTCACGTACTAAGCCTAACAGCTTCTTCTCATTTTCAGGAGTTGGGCTAGCTAAGAACTTGCCAATTAATACACCTAAACGGTACATATCATCAATATTGACACCACGGGTAGTAGCAGGCATTGAGCTAAAGCGTACCGCATCAAACTTAACTTCAGGATCAGCTGTATAAATAGTACAGCTACGAGCAAAAATGCCACAGTCAGCTAAGCTATCCATTGCGCCACGACCAGACATACCACAGCTTTGAGTATCAACAATCACAAAGTGAGAGTTGGTATCACCACCAATAAGGCGCATACCACCATCAACCAAGCCCTTGCCTAAAGAACGAGCATTATCTACTACACTCTTACAGTAGTTCTTATACTCAATAGATTGCATCTCTTGTAAGCGTACGGCTAAAGCAGTTAACTCTGATGAACCTAAACCGCTATGACCAGAACTTACAGCAGCACGATCAATAGCTGAGGAGAATCTCTTCTTACATAAGATGATAGAGCAATGAGGGCCTTGAAGAGCACCTTGAGTGGTAAAGGTAACCACATCAGCATGAGGTAGAGGTGATGGCATTACACCTGCGGTTACTAAACCTGCAATCTGTGAAATATCACACCATAAAATAGCACCTACAGAAGACGCAATTTTGCCAAAACGCTCATAATCAATTGGTTGTGGATAGTTAATTGGAGATACCACAATAAGCTTTGGTTTATTCTCGGCTACGCTCTTTTCAATGGCATCATAATCAAGATGTTGAGTCTTAGGATCTAAGCCAAAATTAACAAAATGGTATACTAAACTTTCACTATTGCAATGCTCTTTTTTACGTAAATCAAGAGACATTACAGTGTCACCACGTTGTACTAAAGCCTGAAATACCACACGTGATGCTGCTTCAATAGTTAAAGACTTAACATTAGCATGCTCGCCATTAAAAAGCTCACAAACACGCTTAGCGGTTAGTTTTTCAATAAAATTACCATTGGAGTATGGAGTAGAGTGTTGAGTATTAACTAACACATTACCCATAGTAGCTGAGCACAGAGGAGAAATAGAGTTTTCGTCAGGGATAAAAGAAAGAGAATAGTACTGACGCTCTAACTCGCTTTCATAGAAGTTATAGAGCTCAGAATCAAAGCCATGAATGATATTAAGAAGGTTCATAAAAAATCCCCCGACCATCACAACTAAGCTAAAAGTTAATTGTGCTGTGCCGATTGCCATAATTTGGCACTAAACAACTATCTACGTCTATAAAGTTTGCTTAATAGTTGCTTGCTATTATTTGTACCAGGAATACAAGAACAAGCATGTAATTAAGCTAATTTAGCTTTGATAAAATGACTAGCAACCACCTAAAGGATCCAATCAAACTATTACAGCCAAAATAGTTCACTAAAACTGTAATTTTAGTTAAGAACAAGCTAACAGACGTACTTACCCACTAACAAATCTTGTCCGAAAATCTCCTCTAAAAGCACAAAGCTCTAGAGCATCCAACTTAAGAAACTTACAGGACAAGGTAAGATAAACAATAAACGCTTATCTCTTAACCTATCTAAGACTATACACCCAGGCAAACGTATTACAAAGCACACAACCTAGAAATTGCGGGCTTGCTCCAAATTTATTTAAATAATTTAAGAAAATGACCAAAACTAAGCCCAAACTTAACCAAAATTAAAGATAATTAGAGTTTTTACCAAAAACTAATTTTACTTACCCTGTCACCAAAAAGCTCCCCACAGACCAAATCATCAAAAAATCCATATGACAGCCAAGTAGCGATTTGCTGACACCAGTCGATGGATGAA
>Briea_p1__coassemble_599_pt1 | contig 41721 bp, 18 predicted proteins | sample Briea_p1__metabat2_low_PE_001 | metagenome-assembled genome bin Briea_p1 | reverse complement strand
CTTGTTAAGTAAACTGCAACGTTCTGCTCAAGCCATCACCCAAAGCAAACTAAACTATCACCTATAGGGCTAGACCTCAGACCGCATTCAATAGTAGTTAGAAGCTTTAGCTAAAGTTCTTGCTATTCACCTTATTAATAGGTTGATTGCATGGCTGTGTAATTGAGAATCAATCAAGTTAGCTGCTAGCCAATTGTTGTATGGCTAACGGTAGCTATTGGATGAGCTGTTGTAGCGGTTTTGGTTGCATGGTCACTTGTTTTCTTGCTTGGTTGGTTGAGGGGATTATTGCGCTAAGGTTTATGTGAGGGGCAATATTCAGTCATTAGCTATATAAGGATGGTAATAGGTGGTGGGTTTTTAAGTTTTGGTAAAAAATGATGATAGGGAAAAGTGGCTTAGTATGGGAAATCTGATAAAGTGGTTTTGTAAGGCGGGGTAAAAAGGCTTAAAAATCATTTATTTTTGGTAAAGGTAGCAATTATTATTTGCAAAAATAAAGCAGGTATAAATGGGATATATGTCACAGAACTATTTGAGAATTGGTAAAATTTTCATAAAGTTTTGTTATCGTGGAGCCGTTAAGTTTATATAATTTAATGAATTATCAACCATCATCAATAACAAACAAGGGAGAGCGATTCTTGCTGGCGGTCTATAGCCTATGGTGTTAGCAAGAGTTAAGGGCGAGATTCCCTTAAAGGCATAAGGATAGCTCTCATATCAGTAATTAGGTTGAAGCTGATATGGCAAAAGTTTAGGATACACTCCTTGATCTTAGTTGGGAGTGCGAATGATAAGGTTAAATATAGACGAGATTAGGTTCTTAATTTTTGGTAGGCCTAAAATTAAGAAAGCTCGCCTCTATATAGCCTTAGAAGCGAGCTCACACCGTTTTATCCTTTAATAGTTGATATTTAAAGGAATTCTGCAAAAAAAACTATAATTTGTTCCCTTCAAGTAATTATTTACTTCAAATCATTTTGCCTATGATTTGGGACAGAGTATAGTTAAATCAAACTGTTTTAAATGGATAAATCTTGCTCTTGTTTTGAGAGTCAGGGTATAGATCTGCGTTTTGATTATTAAGCTAATAACTCTTAGCAGCAGCTTTGGCTATTTGTAATTAGCCACTGGCATATGACTTTTGCTATTACTACTCTGACTCTGCAATTTCTTTAGTTAGCTAAAAAGCTGATAAGTTCAAAGTATATAGAAGATTTTTGCACTTTAAGATTGCTAACTGTAAGCCCAAAACTAGACTGAACGCACCTACAATAAATGAAGCTCCTTGCCAGCATATCTGACAAAAGACCTATTATTAAACCACCTTAAAGATACGAAAAACTACATTACCTTTCAAGGTATTAATAAAGTAAATTTAAATATCAGTAGTTAATATTTAGCAACGTTTGCTGGGTAAATCAGGTAGTTATTGTTAAAAACATAGCATGTATTATCTAAAAGCTCAGTGGTAAAACTTGAGGTCAAAGAAGAGGTCTAGAATAGAGTGTGCTAGTAGGCCTTTGATTGGCGCAATAAGTTTTTGCGTGGCTGTAGTTTTTAAGAAAACAAGGATAATACGGGGCTTTTAAAAATCGATATTAAACTCCATATATTGCCATGATATCACTAACTAAATAGACATTAAATACTCAAAGTAAGTTATATCTATAAATCTATAAAATTTGTTGTACATATCATGTTTTTGCACGTTGTAAACGCCTAATGTCACTTAGGTTGTTGATTAACTTATCATAATTAAATTACAAGAACACCATATTTAGATAAATCAATAGGTGTTTTTAGGAATTAGTCACATTATTTTAACGTTTTTCACTCAATTATTGCTATTTCAAAACAATGAAATAAAAAAGTTTGTTTGCTTCAAACCTGATAATTATAAGAAAAGCTAACTAAAATTTCACTCAACTCTTAGTTAGTTTTACACAGATAATTAAGAGGATAAACACAAAATAGCACAAATTTATTAATATGCAAGATATTATCACGAGCTAAGTTGTGGCTATGGTTTAGCTTGCTATAATGGCTATGGCATTGCATGCTTTTATATTCACGCGCGAATAATCACATGCACCAAAAGTTGAAAGTTTATATTTGTCCAATAGAGGCTAGGTTTTGGTGGTGATAGTTTTGCTCTGTAAGAATAAGACAAATAAAGCACTGTTGGATTTTAGTAATTCATTTTTTGTAAATAGGAATTGTGTCATGGGAGCAAAGAAATTAAGACGCTCTAGTCTTTCTTTAGGAATTTCCCTAGCTTTAGGTAGTTTGGCCATAGCAGTAGCGCCAAGTGCAATTGCTGCTCCTAACGTTTCTGTTTTTAAGGAGTTAGAGCATAGTAATTCTGTACCTGCTAGCATGTGTTTTACTATGAGCTCACGGCAAGTGATTTCCTCAGAAATTGATAACTTGCGTAAGTTTTTAGAGCTTAAAGACAGCAAGGGGATGGTAATAGATGGCGCTCCAAGCATAGTAAATGATGCCCTTTGTGTAGGAAATCTTACTAATGGCGGTTCTTATAGCCTAACCTTTAAAAAGGGCTTGCGCTTTGCCAGTGGCGATCGTCTTTCTGAGAGTTTTGACCATAATTTTAATATTTCAGATGCGGCCTCACAAATTCGTATGCCGTACAACATCATTTTGCCAAAAAATGGTCAAAACAGCTCCTTTACTATTAAAACCCTCAATCAACCAAGTGTTAAACTAGCTATTTATCGTATTCCTAAGGAATACTTTCAACAACAAAGCTTGTCCAACTATCTTGATAATAATTTAAGCTACTGGATTCTTAGTGATGCCTACAACAAAGGCATGGTTCCTGTTTACGAGAAGATTTTCGATTTAAGCTCTGATAAGAGTGTAGATGTCTTTAATCTTACTAAGGAAGCAAAATCTGCTCTTAACAAAGATAAGCCTGAGAGTGGTGACTCTAGTGCTAATAACGAGTATGAGCAGTTAAATGCTAAGCTTAATCAAGAGGTAAGTCAGGCCTCTCGTGCTCAGTTAGTTGAAGATAAGCTTAATAAAGAACTTGAAATCAATGTTAATTTAGAGGACTTTGTTCGCAAGTCAGAAGACGGCTTCTATATGATTTTAGCCTACGATCCTCGCATTGATTTGTCTAATGGTATCTCTTATGACACCGTTAGAGGTGCCTTGCCTTTTACCTCTAAATTTATGGTGATCACCGATTTTGGTGTTAGCACCTATCAAAGTCCTGATGTCATCTTAGCTAATGTGCGCTCTTTAACCAGTGCTAAGGCTCTTAAGGATATTAGCGTTGATTTGATTGCCTACAGTGGTGAGGTCTTATCCAGTGCTAAGACTGATGAGAATGGTGTGGTACGTTTTGGCCGAGAGTTTATTTCGGGCAAAAATAGTATGGAGCCTATAGAGCTGATTGTAAAAAGTGATAGTGATTATTACGTAGTCAATTTAAAGGCTAATCCTTTCTATATTGAGGGTAATAATGGCTACATAGCTCCTAGTGATTACCAGGCCTATGCTTACACTGAAAGAGGTATTTATCGCCAAGGCGAAACTATGCACTACACTGCTTTAGTGCGTAATAGCCATTTGCAGGCCCTTAACCTACCTTTAACTTTAAAAATTACCAATTCTCAAGGTAGCGAAATTCATAAAGTATTACTTAATACCTCCTATCAGGGCGGTTATGAATATGATTTTGCTATTCCTCAAGGCACTATCAATGGACGTTATAACGCCACCTTGTATTTAGGTGATCGTGCTTTAACTTCCACACCTTTTACTATTGGCTCTTATGTTCCTACCCAGATCAATTCTAAGATTATGGGTAATGACAACATGTTAGCTATTAACAGCCCTGTTAAATTACGCTCTCAGACTAACTTTAACTATGGCGGTGCCGCTTCAAATTTAAATGGTAATTTCACTGTTTCAATCTATCCAGATCCTAAGCCTGTACCAGCCTTAGCTAATGCTCTTAAGAATGAACATTTAGACTCATTCCATTTTGGCCCTGATGCTAAGGATTACTCCAAGTTAGTTGTTAGTGAAGGTTTTTATAATCTTAAGACTGATGTTCAGGGTGTGCTCCAGGCCAGCATGGTGTTACCTGGTGCTGACTTCCCTCAAAAGGCCAATGTAACCTCACAAGTAGTGGATACTAATGGTCAATTAGTTGCAGTTAATAAAGAGTATAAGGTAGCTTATAACCGTCCATTAATTGGCGTACGTAAGCTTGAAAGTGGCGCTGATAATAGCAATGTCAACTTTGCTTTATGCTCCTATTTACAAGATGGCTCGACCTATCCTCAGAGCGTAAAGTACTATTTATATAAGCAGTTTGTTGATTACAACTATGTTTATGAAGATGGTGCCTGGCGCTATGTATCTTTTGTCAGCCGTAATCTAGTGTCCAATGGCTCCGTTAAGGTTGATAACCAAAACTTAGAGCAGGCATTAATTAGCACTCCTTTAGATGATGGTTATTATGTTTTAGAGCTTGAGTCTGATAAGTCCAAGACTTCTTTAAGTTTTGTAAAGGGCTTTATGAGTTCTAGCGATGCTAATACTCCTGATCGTGTCATGTTATATGCTGATAAAGAGAGCTATAACATTGGTGATAAGGTTAAGTTAAGCTTTGAAAGCCCATTTGATGGCTATGCTAATTTAGCTTTAGGTAATAGAGGCATTGATGAGTTCAAGACCTTTGAAATTAAGAAAGGTCATAATGAAGTCTCATTAGAAATAACTGAGGATTTAGCTCCGCAGGGTCACGCCTTACTTTCTATTTTCTCGCCACTTAATACTAATAAAGTAGGTTCAATCCGTGCTGTCGGTATTTGTGATATTAACTTAGACTTAAATAGTCATAAGTTTAAGGTAGTAGCTAATGTACCAAGTGAAATTAAGCCTCAAAGTAAGCTCAATGTTTCTTTAAGTGCTACTCCATCTGCTATAGCCTCTGATGGCCATGTCAGTGTAGGCGGTAAGGCTTATGCTAAGGTAACTTTGGTTGATAATGGTATTTTAAGTTTAACTAACTATAAGAGCCCAGATCCAAACAAAGTCTTTATGCAAGACCAAGGTTATGATGTAACCTTGATTGATCCTTATGGCTTAATCATGACCGATCCTAAGCAACAAGGACAAGGTTATGGTGAGGCAGCTGATGCCTTTATGATGAACGCTTCAGGTGCGACCTCCTTACAAACCGTACCTCATAGAACTATTGCTTTAGCCTCTAAGATTGTTCCTTTAAATGATTTAGGTGAGGCTCAGGTTGAATTTGATATTCCTCAGTTCTCTGGTAGCTTAAAGGTAATGGCTGTAGCCTGGGATCAAGATAAGGTAGGTGCTGCTAATAGTGATGTCTTAATTAGAGACAATGCTGTGGCTACTATTGGTTTACCTCGTTATCTCAATGTAGGTGACAGCGTTCAAGGCCGTTTAAATCTACACAATTTAAAGGCCAAGAATCCTGAGTTTAAGGTCGATATTTCTTGCTCAGGCGTGCTTAAGTGCTCTATGCAAAACGTCAGCTCTTTAAAGCCTGGCATTAGAGAAGATAAGTTCTTTGATATTAAGGCTTTAGACAGTGGTGTAGGTAAGATTAATTTAACTGTTATTAATCAAGATTTTAACTTGACTGATAGTTATGATCTCACTGTAACCTCTCCTCAGCTACCAATGCTTAAGAACTATGTAGAGTTTTTAAACCCTAATGAGTCTGTAACTTATGATGTAGCTACTAATTTTAATAATGTAGATGCTGCCTTGATTTCTTGGTCAACTTTACCAAATGTAAATCCAAGAGCCTTTGTTATGGAGTTAAGTCAAGGTGGTTATGGCGGTTTAAGCTCTTTGGTGGCCTCTTTGGAAGGTCAATTACTCTATGGTAAAGAATTAATTGCAACTCAGGAGCAAAAGCAAGCTCAAGCTGATGCTACTAACAGCCAAGAGTATCAAGATCTAGCTGCACTCTATCAAAATGAGGCTCAATACAACGAAAAGATTCAAGAGAACATCATTCGTATCTTAGCTCGTCAGCTTAAGAGTGGTAGTTTTGCAGAAAACAACAGTTATACCGCCCTTTATGCTATTGATGTCTTATTAAAGGCTCAAGACCAAGGCTTTGCTGTTAACGATACAGCCGTTAATAATGCCTTTAGCTATTTACGTGAAGTTGCAAGCTCTGCTTATAGCCAAACAGCTGCTTATGCCTATGAGATCCTCTCTCGCTACGAGAGTGTCAACCAAGCTAAGGTACGCTATATGTTGGACGAAAACAAAATTAAGCGTCCAATGTTGCTGGCCCATTTAGCCAATAGCCTCAACCAAATTGGTGACACTAATAGAGCTAATTTAGCCCTGGAAAAAGCTATTGCAGGCTTATTAGAGTGGCAACAGCTAGAAGAGAAGCTTTATAGCGCCAATAAGACTAATGAGATTTTAAGTATTCTCTCTCAAATTGATGAGTTGGCAGTATCTGGCTATTGGTCACTAAGACAAGCTAGCTTTGCGGTAATTGATAGTGCTTTACGCTTAAATCGCACTGATTTAGTATTGGATGTAATTAACTCTATAGCCGAGGTTAAGGCAAGTCCAGATTATTTATCTGACACCACTATGGCTACAATGTTAAGAGCAAGCACTGCTTTAGATAGCCAAACTAAGTCTTTGAGCGTCATGTTGTCACCAGAGGACTTAAAAACCTTATTAAGCGCAGCTCCAGCGACCGCTGACGCTAAAGATAAAGCTGCCGCTCCTGCACAAAGTGCTGAGCAGGCTACCTCCTCAGAGCAGGCAATTGCCCAAGCTGGTGCTGATAGTACTGTGGTAAAACCAAGTGCTGATGCTCCTGCTACTAATCAAGGCCCAGCCTATGAGGTAAGCCCTGGTAAGCTTAAGGTTTACAATCGCACCAATGACAAGCTCTTTGCTACTACTTCTTTCTTAGGTCAGTATAAGCAAGATAAGGTTATTGCTGATAAGGGCTTTGGCGTAAATGTTAACTACTGGACACGCTCTGGCGCTGTAGATTTAAAGACATATGAGTTTAGACAAAATGAAGAAGTATTGATGGAGATTTTCGTCAATGCTAAGACTAGACTTAATGCCAAGACTTTAATTCGTGCTAAGTTGCCTGCTGGTTTTGAATTTGTTCGTAACCTTGCTTATAACGATCCATCCTTTGGCTCATTATTTGAAGAGGACGATACTATTTACCTGCCATCATCCATTGATAGCAGTGACGATCAGGTAGTAGCTACCTTCTCTGAGTATGATACTCCTAATACTTACAGCTTGTTCTTAGTATTAAGAGCAGCTCACAATGGTACCTTTACTCAAGGACAAGCCATTGTGCAATACTTGGATAATCCAGGTAAATATGGCACTACTATCAATCCTGAGCCAATTAAAATCTCAGGTAAATAATGATAGCTGACTAAGCTGGAATTAATAGCGCTCAATGCGTTAAAAACACCTTACAAAGCCATGATGTTGTGTAGATTGCATCATGGCTTTTGCTTTTATTTGGGTATACAAAGCCAGCAAGGCTTGCCTAATTAGCGCTATGCCGTTTTGGGGCAAAGATCTATTAAGAATAAGCGCACTTGGCTATGCCATCAAAGCCATGAGAGCACAGTGGCACAGGTTAAATCGAGCTTCTAGAAAGCTAAGGGTAGACAGTTATGCGCAGCAGTGCGCAGCAGTATGCTACTGTGCTCAGCGGTGCACAGCTGTGCTCTGGTAAGGATTATGGTCAAATAAGGCAGTTGCAGTGCCTTGCCAATCTTTTCCTAAGTATTGTTGTTTAGAATGGCTCTAGATGATGAATAATTGTGATATGAGATATCTATAGGTAAGGAAAATTATTGTATAATCCTAAAAAATATATCTAAGACAAGAAAAGTAGCATACTGTTGCTTTAAAAGCTGGTTTGCTAAAGTCAAAGCCCTTATCTTGTACTTATCAAAGATAGCTTGTATTAAGCCAAAGTTACGACAAAGTACTTAAAACCTATTAAATACTGACAGACTAAGCTTTAGCATAGCTTACTATCCTTAAGTTAGGAGCGATACATTAATGTCAAAGAACAATAAGGATGCCAACAAGCCGAGCCTTAAATCAGAAGCCAGATTAATGGTTAATGATAATCATGGTACAGAATCCTTATGTTCTAATATTGATGCTATTCAAGAACAGGTAGCTACTGTAACTAATGCTAAGACTAGCATTACAGAGTTAGATCTCCACGCTGACCACAATCAAGATTCTCCTAATGATGCTCATTTAGAGCCTCAATCAACCTCAAATAAGCCTAATCATGAGGTTATTGCAGATGCTAACCAAGCACCTATAACAGCTGAGCCTAAAACAGCTGCCAAAGAAAGCATCGATGCTAAGACCGATACTCAAATAGACATTGAGGATGCTCCGCAAGTTGAGGAATTTGGGAGCACACTGCCAACACCAGAGGCCGAGGCTAAAGCAGGTGCTAGCAATGATACTAAAGCTAGCGCTACTAGCACTGCAGCTGACACTGGTACAGTCGCAGACGCTGACACTGGTACAGTCGCAGACGCTGACACTGGCACAGGCTCTGATGCTGCCTCTAGCGCTGACGCTAAAAATGGTGCCCCTGCTAATGAGGTTGCGAATGCTGCTGGTGCTACAGATAAGGCACAAAAGCAGGGTAACAATCATAAAAAGCATGATAAGAAAGGCTCTTTTTCTAAGAAGGAGGGGCAGGCTGGCCTTGGCTCTCAAGATGAAGTTGGGGCTGGGGCTGAGGCTAAAGGCGGTAGGGGCAAATGGTTTAGGCTTCGTAATGTGGTTGGTGCCCTGAGCTTGTCGGCTTTAGTGGGCTTGGGTAGTATTTATGGCCTAATGCATTTGTGTGCCCCTGATCTTAGTAGGTTCTATGATCGCTCTCATAGTCTTTATGATAAGTCAGGTAATATCATTTATTCGTCCATGAATAAGGATGGTTACCACAGAATTCTTACTACTCAATCTCAAGTAGATCCTCTTTATATCAAAATGTTGATTGCCTCTGAGGATGAGCGCTTTTACTCTCACCCTGGTGTTGATGTGATCTCAATAGGTCGTGCTCTATGGTCGAATATCACCTCAGGTTCGATTGTTTCAGGTGCTTCTACCATAGCCATGCAAGTATGCCGTATGCTTGAGCCTAAAGAGCGTAGTATTTGGTCAAAAGCTAAAGAGGCTTTAGGCGCACTGTATCTTACTCATTATTATGGTAGAGATCAGATTTTATCTTTGTATTTAACCCTTGCTCCTTTTGGCGGCAATATTGAGGGTGTAAATGCAGCCTCTTATATTTACTTTAATCATAGCCCAAAGAATCTAACTCCCGCTGAGGCGGCTTTGCTCGTAGCATTGCCACGCTCACCAGAGGTCATTAGACCAGATCGCCATCCTAAAAGTGCTCGCTATTACAGAAATGAAGTGCTTAAAAAGGCAGTAACTGACAAGATTATTAAACAAGATATTCTTGCTTTTGCTACTAAAGAGCCTATACCTAATGTCCGCCATGCTCTACCGCAAGATGCCTATTATTTAGGTCAAAGTATTTTTACCTCTAAATTAATTACCCCTGAAATCAAGGCTTTACGTGAGTTAACTGCTCATATTATTGGTAAGCAAGTTATCAGTAGTGAGCAAGACATTAAAAGCTCTCACAGCGCTAAAGATAATCAAGATCAGAGCCCAACTTTAGGCAAAGAGGCCCTTGAGAATAATAGCCAAGAGCTAGCAAGTGCTAAAGGTAATACTTTAGGTCAGGATCTATCAGCTTCTGCACAAGGTGCTCAGCTAGTAGAGCATAACCGAGAGCAAAAAGAGACTATTAATCAAGTTATTGAGGTGCAATTATCTGGTGCTAGTATCAAACCAGATCAGTATGAGGCCTTTAACAAAGCTGCGCTACAAGACGGTCTGAATCAATTTGTTAATGTTGATAGCTCTAAATTGGGACAGGAGCATGGCAATAGCCAGGGCCAGGACCAGAGCCTGGGATCGCACTCTACAGAGTTTGAGCGCAAGCTCAAGATGCTTAATTCTCTAGGCCCTTTACCTCGTGAGTTGTACACCACCATTGACCCTAAGGTTCAAGAGCTGTTAATTAATGCTGTAGAAGAGTATAGACATAGCTTCTTAGGTGAAGATAAACAAGATAGTTTAAGCATAGTAGTGGTGGATAATGATACTTTTGAGGTATTAGGCTATGTTGGTGCATTGGGTACTGATATTTCTTATGTAGACTCAGCCTTAGCTTTGCGCTCGCCTGGCTCTGCTCTTAAGCCTTTTGCTTATGCTTTAGCCTTTGATCAAGGACTATTACATCCTAATTCTATTTTGCTTGATAAAGGGCAGATTTATGATGGTTATCAGCCACGTAACTATGATAGACAGTTTTATGGTGAACTTACTGCCGCTAAAGCTTTGCAAGCTTCCTTAAACTTGCCTGCTGTAGAGGTGATGAGAGCTATCGGCCCTGATAACTTCATTAATATGATCAATAATACGAAAAATGACATCGATTTATATGATCATTCCCAAGAGTTAAATAGTTATGTCCATGGCTCTTTAGTTTTGCCTAAGCAGTCTAAACCAAGCTTGAGTTTAGTTTTAGGTGGTTGTGGTATTTCTCTGTTTGATTTAACTCAGCTCTATGCGTCCTTAGCTCATGATGGCTCAAGTGCTCCTTTGCGAGTATTAAGTGCTAAGCGTCCTAGCTCAGCTATGGTGCGCAAGCATAATTACAAATACCATTTTGATGCTGAAAATAAGAAAGAAAAGACCAGTGTACGTACTGTGGGCAATAAGCCTGAGCGTAGCTACCAATCACTTAAAGAAAACCATATTCATTATCAAACTATGGTAAGACCAGCTGCTGCTCGTGCTACTTACAACATTTTGCAAGGCACCCCAGCTCCTTTTGGTTTTGGTAATAATTACTTTTCCTTAGGCCCTAAGGTCTCCTATAAAACTGGCACCTCATATAAAAACAGAGATGCTTGGGCTTTAGGATCAAGTAACAATATTACTGTAGGTGTATGGACAGGACGCAATGATGGTTCTCCAAGTTACCAAAGAACAGGTTTTAACCATGCTGCACCTATTTTATTTAAAGTGATTACTAAGCTTACTAGCAATGATATGCGTAAAAAGCGTATTGAAGATGATGTGCTCTTACATGCTCGTCCTCCTATGGCTTTATCCAAGATACGAGTAAAACAATTAGGTTTAGTTACCAAAAAAGAAGATGGCTATCAAAGTTATAACGCCAATCTTACATCTGATACTAAGGACAATCAGGTACATAAATTTGGCAGCAAAAGCACTATAGAGCCATTGGCTATAGCTTTTCCAACGGACAATAGCCGTCTAAGCTTAGGTAGCTCATCTGAGGTTTTAATTAAGTTTTCTGGTGGCAAGGCTCCATATTATGTGCTTATTAATGATGAGCTGAATGATAATTTAGAAAGCTTTAAGCCTACCCATGATGGTTTTTACCAAATAACCATTATTGATAGCTTAGGCAACAGTGTTAGCTGCCAAGTTTATGTCCAAGGCCTGGACCAATAATGCAAGGCTCATAAGCCAACCTTAACCAGTAAGCTGCTCCCCACATAAGCTAGCCTCATCAGCCCTCTTGCCAGTCAGCCAGACCGATAGCCAGCCTGCCAGACTGCCACAATGGCTGCCAGTCTGACTGATGGTCAGCCAGCCAGCTAGCCAGTATGACTGCCAGACTATCTGATAGTCTGACTGTATTTATGACAGGTTCCCTAAAGGACGCTCGTAGCATGATGGCTATGCTAAATTGAAGCGTGATGGCAGATAGCATGGCGCTGTAGATATTGCTGTAAATATTAGGATGACAGATCAGCAGGATCTTTATCACTTGTGGTGATTGAGGGGAGAAATGGGGTGTTGTTGCGCAAATTTTGTTGTGTGCTCTTTTTTATCGTAGTAAGAGATTAAATTTGTTGTGATCTTAGAGTGAAAAGTGCTTATAATGTTTGTGCTTGTCGGAGTGCTGTAAAAGCTGAGAGCGCCCATGTAAAGTGAGGCGAAATCCGTCGAACCTGAAAAGAATAATATTTGCGAAGGGAAACAGGCAACTTTAATAAAACACAGTTAATAGTTTAAGAGTGCATTCAAACTCTTAGTTATTTGCGTGTGTGTCTCTATGGCAGTTTTGCTTTCCTTTTATTCAAGCTAAGGCTTGATTCTTTTGGTTCCCCCTCCTTATCTCTTAGTAGTTCACACTTTCCTGATCAAGCTTTGTTCAAGACAAGTTTTTGTCGTGCTTTAAGCGCCGCAATTTAACTAAAGGATTGTTTGATGCTACGTTTTCCTCAATTTACTAAACTCTCTTCATCTCAAGATGAATTATCAGCAGGTGCCGCTCAAGGTGAAACTCTTAACATTAGCAAGATTCATTTTGATGATTTAGCCGCTGCTAAGGCCGCTCACTTACATAATAAGCTTGCTGGTAATGCTGTAGAGGGTAAGAAAGCTGCCAAAGAAATTAAGCGTCCAGAGCTTAAGAAAGTTATGGTTGAGTTTGAAGATGGGGCATCACAAATTAAGGTTCCATACGCTCAATTAAAGCTTACTAATGGCGATACCATTACTCGTTATATTGTTGATTTTGATGTTGGCTCTACTCAAGAGCGTGCCAAAATTCGTGAGCAATATATTGCCGCTCGTGGCAGTGAGCCTAAGACTCAATTAGATTATGCTCGTGCAGGTATTATCACTCCTGAGATGGAGTACGTAGCTTTACGTGAGTCTGCATGCTTCTTAGAGCAAATTACTGATCCTAAAGAGTTTGCCAATAAGTTTGCGTCCTCTACTGAGGCTGTCTTTGGTGAGGGTGTAATTAAGCTTAAGCGTGAGCACATGGCTGTAACCCCTGAGATGGTTCGTGATGAAATTGCCGCAGGTCGTGCCGTAATTCCAGTTAACCATAACCATCCTGAGAGCGAGCCTATGATTATTGGCAAGCGCTTCTTAACCAAGGTTAATGCTAATATCGGTGCTTCTGCTGTATCCTCTGGCTTTGAAGAGGAAATTGGCAAGCTTAAGATGTCTTTACGCTTTGGTGCTGACACAGTAATGGATTTATCTACTGGTCTACCAAATCTCATGGAATTACGCTCTGCTATTTTAAGAGCCTCCCCTGTACCTATTGGTACTGTACCTATTTATGAGGCTTTAGATCGTGCAGGTGGCGATGCTAATGCTTTATCTTGGGAAGTATTTAAGGGCGTAATTGAAGATCAAGCAAAACAAGGTGTTGATTACTTCACTATTCACGCTGGTTTAACCAAGGATTTATTACCTCATGCTGCTAAGCGTGTCATGGGTATTGTTTCTCGTGGTGGCGCTATTATGGCCTCTCACATGATGCAACATGATTGTGAGAACATGGCTTTTGAGCACTTTGATGAGTTAATGGATATCTGCTACAAGTATGATGTAGCTTTATCTTTAGGTGATGGTTTACGTCCAGGCGGTATTTATGATGCCTGTGATGAGGCTCAATATGGTGAGTTACGCAATATTGGTAAATTAGCACGTCGTTGCTATGAGCGTGGCGTACAGTGCTTTATTGAAGGCCCAGGTCACGTACCTTTAAACCGTGTTGAGGAAAATCAAAAGTTAGAAGAGGAGTTCTGTCATGACGCTCCATTCTATACCTTAGGCCCATTAGTAACTGACGTGGGTGCTGGTTTTGATCATATTACCTCTGCTATTGGTGCTACTACTATTGGTATGCATGGTACTGCTATGCTCTGCTATGTAACTCCAGCTGAGCACTTAGCGCTACCAACTCCAGAGGATGTCAAGCAAGGTCTTATCACTTATAAGATTGCCGCTCACTCTGCTGATTTAGCTAAGGGTATTAAGCAAGCTTATAACATGGATCATGCCATGAGCCGTGCTCGTGTTTCTTTCCGTTGGCTTGACCAATTTGCCCTAAGTTTTGATGAGCAACATGCTTACGATGTATGGCGTGCTCAAATGGACGAAGATGAGTGTCATACTCATGAGGCAGCTTTCTGCTCTATGTGTGGCCCACGCTTCTGCCCAATGCGACTCAATCGCCGTTTACAAAGCAAGTATGGTGCAATCTAAAGCCTAATTGCTGATAACCTAAAATCTTATAAGTAAGCCTTAAATAAAGGTTTAATCCTAATACAAGGCTCTTAGAGTATGGTCGTGATAGCTAAGAGCCTAATTAGGTAGTTAAATCAAAGTGTGTTGTTAGGTTAATGGTCAATATCTATAAATGCCTTTAAGTGCTTATTTATTAATAATGCGGCTAAGCTCAAAATCGTGGCTAAATAGCCTAGGATGCGATACTAGTATCCAAGGTTACGTGTAAATGCGGTATAATTAAATGGGTTTTACTAAGTTACAAACTCTTAGATTAAAGTGATAAACTTGAATCTAAAAGAACATACCTTAACGGCAAACATAATCTTTGTGCTCATCATATTCCCGTGCTTAGCTTGCTAAGTATGTACTTTGGTGTGGCTAAAAAGTGATATGAAATCGTTGCTATTATTTTAGGATATGGCTTAGGGAAAAAATTAGGATTTTGGGTAGGTAGTGATAATGGAAACAAAGATCATGCACGATAAGCAAACTCGTCCTCTTGTGCTAGTAATAGCAGGTTTAGATTCTGGTGGTGGCGCTGGCGTTACTGCTGATATCATGACTGTTCATGACCAAGGGGCATGGGGTTTACCTATAGTTACTGCTCTTACTTGCCAAAGCTTAGAGCGTGTTACTTTAATTGAGCCTACTGATATTAATGTCTTCAAGGAAAGCATTAAGCTTGCTATTGAGGATTGGAATGAGCAGATTAGCGCCGTTAAGATTGGTCTTATCACTAATGCCAAAATCTTAGAAAGTGTTCTTGAGCTCTTAGAAGGCCCTTTAAAGGGTGTTCCAGTAATTTGGGATCCTGTGTTGACTGCTACTGCAGGTGAGCTTGAAAGTGCTGACTTAAAAGGCAATTTACAGCGTATTTTAAAAGCTGTTACTGTTTTTACTCCTAATTTGCCTGAGGCTTTAGAGTTTGCCTCTTGGAAGGAAGAAGAGTTTGAAGCACGTGGCGGTGTCTATGCCTTATGTGACTTCTTCTTACAGATGGGTGCCAATGCTGTCTTATTAAAGGGCGGTCATAATGTTTCTAATTTAGATGCAGTTGATATCTTTAAGTCCAAAGATTATAGCTTTGTCTTAAAGCACTCTAAGAAAGAAGGTTTAGGTGCTCACGGTGGCGGTTGTGCGCTATCCTCTGCTTTAGCAGGTTTAGTAGCTTGTGGTTATGCACTACAAGATGCTGCTGTGTTAGCCAAGGTATATGTTACCCGTGGTATTTTCATGACCGACGTAGCTGTTGATCACAAGCGCCCACCTTTAGCTCACACTGGCTGTGTTTATGATTTAGACTATATGCCAACTATTTGTGAGGCTAACTTCCCTGAGTATGCTGGCCCATTCCCTAAGTGTCCTTTCAATATGGGTATTTATCCTGTAGTTGATAGTGCTGAGTGGGTAGAGCGTCTATTATCCTTAGGTGTTAAGACCATTCAATTACGCATTAAGACTGATGTTCATGATGATGAGAGCAATGAGCAATTAGTAGAGCAAATTCGCCGTGCTTGTTTCTTAGGTCGCACCTTCCGTGCTCGTGTCTTTATTGATGATCACTACAAGTTAGCTGCTAAGTTTGGCGCTTATGGTGTTCATTTAGGCATGGAAGATTTACAAACTGCTGATTTAGATTTTATTAAAGAGTCTGGATTGCGCTTAGGTGTATCTACCCACGGTATTTACGAAGTATGCAAGGTCTTAACCTTACAGCCTTCTTACATTGCTATTGGCCATATCTTCCCTACTAAGACTAAGAAGATGGCTTCTTTACCACAAGGCATTGCTAAGATGGGCTTACAAGCCATGATGCTCAAGGACAAGATCCCAACCGTAGCTATCGGTGGTATTAAGCTTGATAAGGCTCAAGAGATCTTAGATGCAGGCGCTGATTGTATTGCTGTAGTAACAGCTATTACTGAGGCTAAAAATCACGCTTTAGAAACTCAAAAGTGGATTGAGGTTTGCCGTACTGGCCCATCTGAGCTCTTTGGTAAGACTCCTCATCACTGGCATAAGCGCCAAGATGAGCAAGAAAAGCGTGGCCCAGTTCCTTTTGAACACTTAGACTTAAATCCAGTACCTTATTTTAACTAATCATTAAAGCGCTAGGCTTTAACCTGACGGGCCTAATTACAAGCAATTTTAGTTAGGCCTGCCAAGCCCCAGCCCAAACGCAAGCGCCCTTTGCAAGCTCCAGCGCAGGGCAGCGCAGGGCGCAAGCTTCTGCCCAAGCTCAAGCATGGGCGATTGCAAGCCCCAGGGCAAGAGCTATGACTTGATGATCCAAATGAGGTACTTTATTTAGGGCCTAATCTAGTTTTGCTAGGTTGAGGATTACATATTGGATAATCAAGACAGATACATGCGCCAACAAATGTTGGACTTATATAAAGACAAACAAGACTTTTTAGCGTCCAAAAAGGTTGGTTTTATTGGAGTGGGAGGAGCTGGTGGTTTAAGCTCATTACTCTTAACTCTAGCAGGTGTAGGTGAGATACGCATTGCTGATTACGACAAATTAGAAGTGCATAATCTTCACCGCCAGATTTTATTTACTCAAAGCAATATTGGGCAGCCAAAGGTATGGGCAGCTCAAGAGCGCCTTCAAGAGCGTAATAGCGATTGTAAGGTGGTTGCCTTTGAAGAAAAAATCGATGCAAGTAATTTTGAGCGTTTTACTCAAGGTTTAGACTTGCTCGTAGATGTTAGCGATAATGCCAGCAGTAGACTTACTATTTCTAAACTTGCGCTTGACCATAGCTTAGATCTCATAAGCGGCGCAGTTTCAGCCTATACTGCTCTTATTGCCATCTTTTCCTATCACGACCCTAACTTTGTTAAAAAACACGGTTGTTATCGCTGTTTAACTAATGGTTTTCCTATTAATACCAAAGTTGGTATTACAGGCCCCATTGCACAAAATGCCGCAGCTATGACAGCTCATGTAGCTTTAGAGTACTTATTAGGTAATAAGGATCATGTAGGTAAGCTTATTAAAATGGACTTAAAAAACATTGCCATTAGTAAGCTCACTTTATGCGCCGATCCTCAATGTCCTGATTGTAGTAACTATCGTCTCTAGGCTTTTAATAAGGTTTTTCTAAATTTACCCCAATATTTCTAGTACCAAAGCTAGTACTTAGCTAAGCATTTGCCCAACGAAAAAATATGGCCGCTCCTTGGCTTTTGTTAAGTTTAGCCAAGCTTGGTACGTAGCGCTGCTATCAGCGCCGTGAGCAGCGCTGCTATCAGCGCTGAGAGCTGAGCAGAGCTGTATATGCGCTTAAAAGCTGTGCTTTATGTAGCGCTGTAGGCAAGTTTAAAAGCTGTGCGTACGGATGAGATAAGAGCTTAAATACTAGAAATTTTGGTAGATGGTCGAGGATTAGAATGATTACCATTGAAGTTAACACAAAGGTCACACAGATTGCGCCAGGCACCACTTTAAGTGCCCTTTTAGAGCAGCTTAATTTTGCACTTGACGGTACCGCTGTGGCTGTTGATGATGCCATTGTGCCAAAGAGCACTTTTGGTAGTTTTGAGCTAAAAGATCACATGAAAGTTGAAGTATTTAGCTTGGTTGCAGGAGGTTAATATGGATAAGTTAATTTTAGCTGGTCAAGAGTTTGATTCACGTTTAATTGTTGGTACTGGTAAATACTCCTCAGGTGAGGAGCTGGCTAAGTCCATTAAGGCCTCTGGTTCTCAGATTGCTACTATGGCTATTAAGCGTGTTGATACTGCCCATGCCACTGATGACATTGTTAAGCCATTACGTGACTTAGGTGTAAACTTAATGCCAAACACTTCTGGTGCTCGTAATGCTAAAGAAGCTGTGTTTGCTGCTAACTTAGCTCGTGAAGCTTTAGGTACTGATTGGATTAAGGTAGAAGTTCACCCAGACCAAAAGTACTTACTACCAGATACCATTGAAACTTATAACGCTTGTAAAGAGCTCGTAGCCCAGGGCTTTAAGGTTTTTGCTTATTGCCAAGCTGACCTATGCCTATGCAAAGGCTTAGAAGAGTTAGGTGTTGCTGCTGTTATGCCACTAGGTAGCCCAATTGGTTCTGCTAAGGGTCTACAAACTGAGCCTTTCTTAAAGCTTATTATTAAAGAGTGCCGTTGTCCTGTAATTGTTGATGCAGGTATTGGTGCACCATCAGAGGCTGCTAAGTCCTTAGAGTTAGGTGCTGCTGCGGTAATGGTTAATACTGCTATTGCTGCTGCTGGTGATCCTATTGCTATGTCAGAGGCCTTTAAGGCTGCATGTATTGCAGGTCGTTTAGGTTATGAAGCAGGCCTTGCTGCTCAATTTGATACTGCCAAGGCAACCTCTCCAATGGAGCAATTCTTAAAGAACTTACAAGACTAAATCGCTAGGTAATAGCCGTTTTAGTGCTTAAAAGTATGTTTTTTAGTTTAGCGTGTAACAGTTTTAAAGCCTAGCTCTAGCCAAGCCCCAGTCTTTGGCTTGGGGGGCTGCTCCTATCCTGCCCCTGGCTCTGGCCTGAGCAGTGGGCTAGGGCTCTCCCCCTGGCTCTAGCAAGGGCAAAGGCTACAGGCCAAGGCCTTAGCCTTAGCCTTGGCTTTGGCCTTTGCTCTGGGATAGTTGGCGTTAATTAGCTTTTTAAGGCATGGCCCCTTACTTTATGAGGGGCAAGAGATGAAAAATGAGTTTTTTTGATGAGATAAGTAAACTTGATGTCGACAAGTTTGCTCAGTTGGTTGAAAGTCGTACTGATAAAGATGTAGAGCGTGCTCTTGCTAAAGGTAGTGCCCTAAATTTAGATGATTTTGCCGCTTTAATTAGTGAAAGTGCTCGTAAGCATTATTTAAAAGATATGGTCATGGCTTCAATGCAGCTTACCCGCAAGCGCTTTGGTCGTACCATTAATATGTATATTCCTCTGTATTTAACCAACTTATGTACCAATAAATGTGCCTATTGTGGTTTCTCTGCTGGTAATAAGTTTGCACGAACTGTGCTTACTTTAGATGAAATCGAGCAAGAGTGTCAGGCTATTGCTAAACTTGGCTTCCAAAACATTTTGCTGGTTACTGGAGAAAACTCTCGTCGTGGTGGCATGGAGTACTTTAGACAGGTTTTACCTGTAGTAAAGCCTTATGCTGCCTATTTACAGATGGAAGTTCAACCTTTAGACACTCAAGATTATGCTGAGTTACGTACTTTAGGCCTCGATTCTGTTTCTGTATATCAAGAAACCTATCATCAGCCAACTTATAAAGCTGTGCATTTAGCTGGTAAGAAGATGGATATGCGTTATCGCATGGAAACTCCTGAGCGCTTAGGTGAGGCAGGTATTGATAAAGTAGGTATGGGTGCCTTACTTGGTCTTTATGACTGGCGTGTTGACTGCTGTGCTTTGGCGCTGCATATTCTTTATATGCGTGAGCACTATTGGAAGACTCGTCTGAGCGTTTCCTTCCCTCGTTTACGTCCAGCTGCTGGTGGTTATGAGCCTCATATGCCTGTATCAGACTCTCAATTAGTTCAATTGATTGCTGCTTGGCGTATTTTTGATAATGAGTTAGATTTAACCATTTCTACTCGTGAGAGCCAGCAATTTAGAGACATGATCACTCCATACGGTATTACTGCTATTTCTGCTCAAAGCTCCACTGAACCAGGCGGTTATGCCAATAAGGGTCAGCACCTTGAGCAATGGCACGTCAACGATGATCGTACCGTAGAGGAAGTAGTTAAAGCTATGGAAATCAATGGCCTTAAGGCTGTTTTCCATGATGCCTCTACCACTTATCTCAAAGCCATCTAAGCTCTCATACCAGCCCAAATATACCCTTATGGTACGGTACGGTAGGGTATGGCAGGGTCGTGTAAGGTAAGGCAATGCAAGGTAGGGACAAAAGTCCTCATAGTTGGCATTGGTTTTAAAAATTTACTAAGGACAGCAAAGCTGGGCGCACCATAGCGCTCTCCTTGAGCTGTCCTTTGTTTTGCCCATATCAACAATCTATCCAGCCGCACCATCCCGCACCATCCCGTCACGTTCCATTTTGTTTCATCCCTTCCCTTTTCAAGTCCAGACGATTATATTGCCATACTGTTAGTTAAACAGACAAACATATAGCGCATATATCCTCAGCCGCTATAAGACAAGCCTTTAGCAGTAGCTTAAACTAAGTCAAATATAAAAAGTTATTCACTTCTAACTTATCAAATAATGCTATGCTCTATACACCTATCTTTCAAAATTCGACAACGTCAGCTTTATTGTGCAAGATAATAGTGAAATAAACACAATTACAAGACAATGCAGTAATACCTATAGTGTCCTTGTAGTGTTTTCCTGTTTTTATAGGATGAAACGCATATACCTACCACGACAATGCACTAATTTGAAAGATTGGTGTCTATAGCACTGTGCTTAATACTAAAGAGCGGTAAAGCATGGTAAGGATAAGCACTGATGAAAGCATGGCTTTAAGGCCAAAGTATTTATATTGTGAGTACAATCAAAATAATAAATATATACTTTCAATAAATATACTGATATTATAAAAACAGCCAAGAGGTGCGATAGCTAAGGAAAAAGTTTTGTTAAGGTTAGCTTAGCTTCGAGGCACGTTTTGAGCAGGGCGCTGCTGCCAAGTTAGAGCGTGCGTTTTGATTTGGGCTTTGAGCCTTTAGCTTTGCGCATAGGCAGTAGGGATGGTCGTTTGGTTGATTTAGTTAGGTGTATATATGTCTGATGTAGCTTTGAAACCATTAGTTTGTGGCAATCCTTTAGCAAAGCTTGCAAAAGCTGCAATTATGCTCGAGTTTGTAAACGAAAATTACCTAGAAGAGCGCACTACACAGCTGGGCGAAAAAGGCTATAAGCTCTTGTCTCCTTTAAGCCATTTTGGTGGCAATCCTCATTTGCCAAAGGATTTTGTGTGGCCTTGTGCAAAGCATGGTGAAACAGAGTTGGTAGATCGCCCACTAGTTTTTAGTGCTCAATTTGATTTAAGTGAACTTGCTCCTTTTGATGTAGATAATTTACTGCCTCACAAAGGCCTATTAGTGTTTTTCACTATTGGTCAAATGTGGAATTTCCAAGATTATGAAGATAGCTCACGAGTCTATTATTTTGAGGACATTGACTCTTTAGCTGTGACTGCTCGACCACCAGAGCCTCCTTATAAAGATGAGTATGAACAAGAAAGCTCAACCTTAGCCTTCCATAGAGTATGCGCCAAGGCTGCTTGGACAGTACCTGACGAATGCGATAATGTGCTTTATGAGTCAGATTTTAGTGGTGAGTTAAGTCCTTTTGGTCTTACTAAAGAGCAAATGGCTGATATTCATGATAATTATGAGGCTTACTATACTCAGCTTAGGGAGCAAGATGGTTTTGAGGAATATGATGAGGTTCCTAGTCAGCTTTTAGGTTGGGGTCAATATATTCAGTCTGATTTGGTGGGCTCTAGCAATGAATGCTTATTGTTTACTTTAAGTTCTTTCTTTGATGAGAAGATTAAAGACTATCCATTATGCATAGGCGATGCTGGTGCTATCTACCATATTGTGGATGTCAGTGATCTTAAAGAGCAAAAGTTTGGTGAGGTTCGTTCCGTAATGGACTGCTATTAATTGCTTGCGGACATTTGAAAAGCGTCGCTTAATATAGCGACGCTTACGTGTTTGCTTTTTAAGCTAAACTTTTTTCATTAAAAGCTACCTAAGGCTTTCATACTTTAGGTAGCTTTTTCGTTGAGATGAAAATAAGAAGGGGCCTTATCGCCGCAGGGCACGCCCACAAGAGCAAGGCTTGCTCTCGAGGGCGGCTGAGCGCTAGCCCAAGCGCTTAGCTTGGCGCTTGGGGCTTACGCTTAGCTAAGTTGAATGATAGCAGCGCCACCTACACCTAATACTAGGCTCTTTTGTTCTAGGTTAAGGCTGGCCTCGTTGGCACTTAACTTAAGTTGAGTGTGTTCACTGTCCTTAAAGTATTTATCTTGGCTCAGATCATAGCTGTAAGGAGTAGTGTTGGTGTTGGCAATAATTAATACCTTATGATGGTCGTCTACACGGTAGTAAGCAAGAACACCACTTTGTAATGTTAAGCGCTCAAATTTACCATAAGTAAAGGTATCAGATAGTGCTTCGTCCTTACGTAAAGCAATGAGCTTCTTGTAATGGTTAAAGACGGAATTAGGGTCATTTAATTGAGACTTAACATTTAAATGCTGATAGTCCTGGTGAACCTTTAGCCATGGCTTGCCAGTAGTAAAGCCTGCATTAGCACTGTCGTCCCAGAGTACAGGGGTGCGAGCATTATCACGAGTATGGCGACCAACAATTTTTAAGCTCTCTTCAATGCTCATACCGCACTCTAAGCAGTAGCGAATTTCTTCTTTAGCATAAAGGTCATCAAAATCATCTGGGCAGGTAAATTCAGTATTGGTCATGCCAATTTCTTGGCCCTGATAAATAAATGGAATGCCACGTAGCATCATTAAGAAAGTGCCTAAGCACTTAGCACCTGTAGCATTGCGTAAATAGTCTGGCAGATAGTAGCTAACGCCACGAGGCTCATCATGGTTCTCCATAATAGGAGCCACAAAAGCATCGGTATTTTGATAGAGCTCTTGGGTATTAAATACACAACGAGCGTAGTCATCAGGCATCATAGTAGGAAATTCTACATAGTGCGGATGAGACTCAATTACCTCACGTGGAGATAAATCAAAGAGAGTTGAGAAGTAGCCGTGATCACCTGCAAACTCTTTGACGCTTTCCTTAGTAACAGTTAATACTTCACCTACAGTAAAACAATCAGCACGGTCAAAGGTGCGCTCCTTTAACTCATTTAAGTAAGGGCCTATGCGGTCTAATAATTTGGCATTCATATTAGCCGCATGACTCATGCCATCATTAGCGCTATCGGCTGGTAAGTCTGGGAAAGAGAGATCTTTTACAATGGATAAGATCGCATCAATTCTAAAGCCACGAACACCACGATCAATCCAGAAGTTAACCAGCTTGAAAATTTCCTCTCTAAGCTTAGGATTGTTCCAATTTAAGTCAGGCTGAGCCTTGGCAAAGTAGTGGCTATAGTAGATGTCTTCTTGCTCATGACCAGGGATTTTATCCCAAACAGAGCCACCAAAGTAGGAACGAAGGTTGTTAGGCTTTTTGCCATCTTTGCCTTTAACAAAATAGAAATAACCAGCCTCTTCACTATTGAGATCAGCGCAAGCCTTCTTAAACCAAGGGTGTTCACTAGAGCAGTGGTTTAGAACTAAGTCCATGATAATTTCGATGTTGCGCTTTTTAGCCTCTGATAGCAGACGGTCAAAGGTAGATAAGTCACCAAATACAGGATCAATATTGCAGTAGTCAGAAATATCATAGCCCTGATCAACAAAAGGTGAAGGATATACAGGGCTGATCCATAAAAGCTCTACACCTAAATCATGTAAGTAATCAAGCTTACTGATAATACCTTGAAGATCACCAAAGCCATCACCATTGCTATCACAAAAGCTCTTTGGATAGATTTGATAAGCAATCTTGCCATGCCACCACTTATGTTCCATAAGACACCTAGATGATATATTCCTAAACTAACAAACAAACACAAACTTAATTTTCAAGGATTGGCAAGCAGGCTGTCAGCCTACTTGCCTTACTAATATTGCCTCACGCTGTATGAGGCATACTGGTTGTTGTAAAAAAGAAAAATTAACCATTATGCGGCAAAACTCTTAGCCTTGTTTATTTGACTAGCGCATTACGCTTAGCTTTAGCGCTGGTGCCTGGCATAGTGTCTCATTTGGGATGCAAACTTTAAAAGCCTTGGCGCATAATTAGCTTTAGGATGGGCAAGCAAGGTATGCACTTGCTTGCCAACTTATTTTGCCTCCAACTAAAGAGGATCAGAGGCTATACTGGTTGTTGTGAAACCTTTTTAAGCATTAATTGAGGTGCTATCGTGTTTACGTTTTTGCAACTCACTAATGATTTGAGGGTAAAGCTTATCGAGCTTATAGCCAATCATACTGATAATACCTAGTACGAATAAGGCTGATGGAATAGCGGTAGTGGCAATTAAAATGGTAGTCATAGACATGTCAGTTTGAGTCTCAGCACCGTTAACATAGCCACCATATTGCATTACAGTTGAGGCTATTACAGGGCCTAAGCCATTGGCCAATTTCATACCAAAGGAAGCGCCTGAGTAAACCATACCCTCATGACGCTCATGGTCAATATACTCACCATACTCTACGCAATCAGGCAACATGGCAAATACACAAGCGTAGGTAAAGCCCTGACCAAAGCCAACAATAGCTGCTGCAACATAAGCAATGTTGGCATTGTATGGATCAATTAAGCGTAATAAGTAGCCCACTACAATGATGGCACAAGCAAAGATTAGAGAATTGTTCTTACCCATCTTTTTAAGCATGATAGGCAAGATAATAATCATGGCTCCAATTTTAAAAGAGTTGCCAATAGTGGCAAAGGCTCCAATTAAATTAGGATCTTCTAAGAAGTAGCGGCAGTAGTAAGTATTAGCATAGCCAGAAACCATATCACCAGTAGAGGTAGCTAACATAGCACCTGTAAGCATGAGCCAATACTTATTTTTAAAGAGGCCCTTAATTACAATTAAGGCGGTCTTTAAATCGCTCTTAGCAGGTGGTGGAGTTACTATGCGCTCATGACAAAAAGCAAAGGTTAAGAAGAAGCAGAAGCAAGCTAATGCACCTAAGATCATGAAAGTAATAGTCCAAGCGGTCTGATCATTTCCGAAGAACTCAACCATTGGGAAAGTTACTACCATGGTTAAGGTGCCACCAACTGTGGCTAACAACATACGGTAGATTACTAAAATTGATCTTTGGTAAGAATCATTAGTCATGCTGGTGGTCATAGCGCCATAAGGTAGGTTAATGGCGGTATAAACCACAGTAATGGCAAAGTTGTATGACACAAAGATGTAGATATATTTGAAGATATCTGACATGCCAGCAGGTACGGTAAAGAGCGCAACCGTAGCCACAAAGAAAGGCAAAATCATTCGTAGTACCCAGGCACGGGCCTTGCCATAAGGGCTTTTGGTATTTTCAATTAACCAACCTACAAAGAGATCGGACAAACCATCTAAAAAGCGTGAAACCAATATTAAGGTAGCTACAATAGCAATATTAACGTTTACTACCTCAGTGTAGTAGTAAATTAAAATGGCTCCTGCTGGGGTACATAAAAGCTGACTGGCAAAGTCTCCTAAACCATAGGAAAAACGCTCCATAAATCCAATATTAGGATTTTTTTGCGGATTGTTTACCAAAGCAGAAAACAACATGTAACCATCCTTAAAAGAACTTAAGTTAAGTATCTTTAGTTTGCTTTAAAAGAACATAAGGCTAACTTTAAAATACACTACAGTTCTTTAAATTTTCAAAACAACATACATGCACATAAGTGCTATTGCTTCTAGGAAAGGTCTTTTCCTTAAAAAGCAAAAATGAAAGTATTAATTTCGTGCATCTTGGCTTCTAGATGACAGAGGTTAATACTTCATTTAATCTAGAGTTTGAACCTTAATTACTTAACATTACTGGGTAAGTTAAAGAATACAGGTAAGTCTAGATTATTTTTGCTAAAGCAACTACAAAAATTCTGATTAATAAGATGTAGTACTTTGTTGTTAATACCATTGGGTTAAACATAGTTAAACCCTTGATAGCTAGAGCTATTAAGAGCTTTTTGACAAAAGCTATAAGCTATAAGTCTTGTCAAAAAGTTCTTCTTTAAGAAGGCAAGCTAAATAGTACATTTGCCTATTAGCCTGCCTTTGTATGTGATAAACCTAGAAAGTTTTTGGGTTGTTGTTGTCTAACTGTTAATTAGGCTTGAGTATTAGCCTCAGCTGCTGGAGCCTTGTAGTTAGGGGCTAAAGGATCACCCTCAACCTTACGTCTTTGTAACTCCTTGATAACCTCAGGATAGATCTTGTCAAGCTTATAGCCTAATACAGATACAATACCAAGGATAAAGAGGCCAGCAGGTAATACAGTGGTTGCAATTAAGATGGTGTTCATAGCCTCAGCAGTCTGCTCTGTAGCGCCGTTAACATAGCCACCAAATTGCATTACAGAGGATGCTAATACAGCACCTAAGCCAGCAGCTAACTTCATACCGAAGCTTGCGCCTGAGTAAACCATACCTTCGTGACGCTCGTGGTCGATGTACTCACCATACTCTACACAGTCTGGTAACATGGCGAATACGCAAGCGTAGGTAAAGCCTTGACCGAAGCCCCAAATAGCAGCGGCAATGAAAGCTACAGTAGAGCTATATGGATCAATAAATCTAATTAATGCAGCACAAGCAATTACAGCACAGGCAAACATCAGAGCGTTTCTCTTACCAATAGTTCTGAGCATAATTGGTAAGATTAAGATCATGGAGCCAACCTTAAAGACATTCATAATGGTGGCAAAAGTACCAATATGATTTGGGTTGTCTAAGAAGTAACGGCAGTAGTAAGTATTAGCAGTACCAAATACCACGTCAGCAGTAAAGGTAGTTAACATGGCGAAAGTTAACATGATCCAATACTTGTTGTGGAATAAGCCCTTGATTACCTTTAAAGTGGTCTTTAAATCGCTCTTCTCAGGTGCTGGAGTAATAATACGCTCATGACAGAATGCAAAGGTTAAGAAGAAGCAGAAGCAAGCTACTGCACCTAAGATCATGAAAGTAATAGTCCAAGCGGTCTGATCATTACCAAAGAACTCAACCATAGGTAAGGTTACAATCATGGTTAAGGTGTTACCTGCGGTAGCTAAAAGCATACGGTAGATAACGATAATAGATCTTTGGTAAGAGTCATTGGTCATAGTAGTGGTCATAGAGCCATAAGGGAGGTTAATGGCGGTATAAACCACAGTAATGGCAAAGTTGTATGACACAAAGATGTAGACATATTTGAGCCAATCAGACATCCCTGGAGGCACTGAGAACATAGCCACCATGGCAATGAAGAACGGAATCAACATGCGGATCAGCCATGCACGAGCCTTACCATAAGGGCTCTTGGTATTTTCGATTAACCAACCAACAAATAGATCGGAAAAACCATCAAGGAAACGTGAGAGCAACATAATGGTTGCAACAACAGCAATATTTACGTTTACAAACTCAGTGTAATAGTAAATCAAAATACTGCCAGTAGGGGTGTAGAGCATCTGGCTAGCAAAATCGCCTAAACCATAGGAAAATTTCTCTACAAATCCAATATTAGGATCTTTTTGAGGGTTGTTTGCAAGACGAGGAAACAACATGATTGACTCCTTTTAAGACTAACTTAGAGTGTTTAAACCTAAGAAGTTCTGTAAAAGAATGAATGAGCACCAAAGCTCTTTCATTAAACACACACAAAACCTTGATCTTCTCTATACTCAATCATAGACAAAAGAGTAAAAAGATATAAAAAAGAGCTATGAGCATTAGTCTTTACATCAAGGCAACTTGTTTGGCTATAACAACTATAGAACGAGCAAAGTAAATAGTTATTATGATGGCTGCTACTTTCTTATTAGAGTATGGGTGGAGTAAAAGAAGGATAGCAGCCAGCCTGATATTGGGCTAAAAGCAACCTTGCTAAAACAAGTATTGCTCTTAGCTCAAAAGGAAAGGGGGTTTTAACTAACTATAGTGCGATCACTACTGCACATACGGCAGGAATGATAATTTGGTTATCTTTAATTTCTACGCTCTTGGAGCTTAATAATACCTGAGCATTAGGGGCAACTTTATGAACAATAGCACTGTCTTCAAAGTTAGCAATTACTTGAATTTGCTTGCCATTAAGCTCACGAGCAAAAGGAACAACATATTCTGCTTGTGGCTCTAAAGCTACGAACTTACCATCGGTTAAGATGTCGTGGTATGGCTCATTGTTCTTTAAAGCAATTAACTTCTGATAGAAAGCTAAGGTTGAGTCAGGATCATTTTGCTGAGCACGAACATTTAAGTTCTTATAATCCTGGTGAACCTTAAGCCAGGTAATCTGTGCGCTGGAGAAGCCAGCGTTTTTCTCATCAGACCATAAAACTGGGGTGCGAGCATTATCACGGGATTCGATATTGAGAATATCTAAAGCCTGACGCTCGCTCAAACCTGCCTCAAGAGCAACTTTGTAGTTATCCTTAGCAGCCACATCGTCAAACTCATAAATAGAGTCAAAACGAGTATTGGTCATGCCAATTTCTTGGCCTTGGTAAATAAATGGCATGCCTCTTAAGAGTACATTAACTGCACCAAAAGCCTTGGCACCATCAGCATTTTGAGCATGGCGTGGTAAATAGTAAGAAACGCCACGTGGTTCATCATGGTTTTCAATGATAGGGCACATAAAGCCAATATCATTAACACGCTCTTGGCTAGCAAAAATAGTATCGCGCCATTTAGCAATGCTTACTGGACGGTAACGGTAGCAAGCAGGGTACTTCTCATTAAGCTCACGAGCAGAGAAGTCGAAAATAGTGCTAAAGAAACCATCCTTACCAATGTAGTTGCTTAAAGACTCAGGGTTAACACCAAAGGCCTCAGCAACAGAAATGGCACCATGCTTTTTAAAGGTGGCATTGTTCATTTCGTGTAAGAAAGTAGCAGCCTCATCAGATAACTTAGCTGTCATCTTAGCAGCTGAGCACATGCCGTCAGGGGCATCAGCAGGAAGTCCTGGGAAGGTTAGGTCTTTGGCAATATTCATGATGGCATCAATTCTAAAGCCAGCAACACCCTTTTCAAGCCAGAAATTGATCATGTCATAAAGCTTCTGGCGTAATGGCTCATAGTACCAATTTAAATCAGGTTGCTCTTTGCAAAAATAGTGTAAATACCATAAGTCTTCATTTTCATGACCTGGTAATTTCTCCCAAACAGAGCCGCCAAAATAAGAGCGTAAATTGTCAGGAGGGCAACCATTCTTGCCTTCACGAATGTAAAAGTACTTGGCTTCTTCACTATTAAGATCGGCACAAGCTTTCTTAAACCACTCATGCTCGGAGGAGCAGTGATTGATTACTAAATCTAAAATGATGGAAATACCACGCTCTTTAGCTTTAGCTAAGAGCTCATCAAAGTCTTCCATAGTGCCAAAGGTAGGATCAATGGCCTGATAGTCTGCAATATCATAGCCCTGGTCTACAAATGGGCTCTTAAAAATAGGGGATAACCAGACAAGCTTAACGCCTAAATCTTTAAGGTAATCAAGCTTAGAAATAATACCTTGTAAGTCGCCGATACCATCACCATTGGAGTCACAAAATGACTTTGGATAAATTTGATAGGCAACTTGGCCCCACCACTTATTAGACATGGTAATCTCCTAGAATCACAATCGCCTCTTAAGCTAACCCTAATCAAATTAGGGGTTCACACACACAAAGCTAAGAGGACTCTCCTCATGTACTAAAACAACATCTCCTGCTTGTAAAAAGCAAACACACACGCAAATCTTAAGCTACAAGCAGGAGCCAAAATATTCAGGCAATGTGAATTGTTGCAGTCATTTTTTTGCAAATGCATGCAAAATATTATCGCCTTAAGTGGTTGTTAGTATAAATTAAGATAAATTTAGAAAAAATCCAAAAAAATCATCAAAAAATACACTAAATTAACATTTGTCTGCAAATTCTGTGATCTGGTACGCAAATTGATTTTGAGCAAACATATTTAGTAGAAAACTTTATTAAATAGCGTAAATAAGAGATTTTTTGACGTTAGTGCTAAATCATTCAAGCGTAGATCAAGGTATATTAGCTTATCAAAGCGATAAATATTTGAGCTAATAAGTACACAATATGAACTTAATCATATTGTCCTGTTGTTTTGTGCTGAGTAAGTCACATGTTAGTATAATGAGAGGTTAATATAGTGTATAAATTGAGCAATGAAGCATAATCTATCATATTTTCAAGGCCATTGTTCTACGACAAAACCTCAATATATGAGGTATCTCTTTAAACTTAATATTTTTAAGTTACTGCAACTTATTTCATGCAAATAAAGCAAATCCCTAAATCTTCAGCAACCTTGCCTAAGGTCATAATGGTATAGGGCATAAGGCCTATATAAGTACATCAAAGACAAGCCTAACAGCGTATACCAATAGCGCATATTAAGAGTAGCTTATAAAAGTTTCCTGCCCTCACAAGCTTTGCAGGGCAAAAGAGCAATGGTCAGGCGCTTTATATATTGCGATGTGAGTAGCTCTAATCTGTAAAACCTTACCAATTGTTGGGAATGTCGGTAGACGCAGTAGCTATGCTACGGTAGCTACAGACGCTTCGGCAGCTGTCGCAAGGGCAGTGAATCAGTAGACCTGTAGCTGGCTCTAGAGCGGCAAAGCTGTAGCTGTCGCTGCTGCAAGGGCGCTAGCTGTTAGCTTGCTTTTATAAAAAAGCCCTTTATCTCATAGAGAGGTAAAGGACTTTGAAATAAGATTTATGGAAACAATCAAATGAAATTATTTATGAGACTTTTATGTCAAGGTCTGAATTATTTTGGACTTTACGTCGGTTTAACTCGTCGATAACTTCCGGGAAAATCTTATCTAATTTGTAGAAAGAGATGATGCAAATACCAGCTACAAACATAATGATTGGTATAAGAGTGGTGGAATACATAATAGCTTCCATTGCACTTGGAGACTGGGTCACGGAATTATTTACGTAGCCACCAAATTGCATTACACCAGAGGCAATAATGGCTCCTACGCCTGATGCTAATTTGGTTGCAAATGAGGCACTAGCGTAAACAAGACCTGAATGGCGCTCACGGCTAATGTACTCACCATAATCAACAGTATCAGGTAATAAGCTGAACATACAGGCATAAGTAAAGCCCTTAGCTAAGCCTAAAACTACTGCTACTGCCATATTGATGGAAACGGAAGATGGGTCAATATAGCGAATTGATAGGGTAATAATTTCTACTAAGCTTGCTAAAATTAAGGCATTGCGCTTACCTATTTTTCTAATGCAGTAAGGCAAGAACAAAATCATAGCGCCAATTTTGCAAACATTCGTAATAGCAATAAAGGTTCCAACAAAATTAGCATCGTTTAAGAAATAGCGACAATAGTAAGTATTGGCAGTACTAAACACTACATCTGCTGAGAAGAGAATTAACATGGTTAATGTTAAATAAAGCCAATATTTGTTGTGAAAAATCTCTTTAATATCGCTTAAAGTTTTCTTTAAAGAGGTCTTAGGTGCTGGCGGCTCAACAATACGCTCTTGGCAGAAGATAAAGGTAATAAAGAAGCTCAAGCAGGCAATTGCACCTAAAATGGCAAAGGTGATAGACCAAGCAAATTGATCGTTGCCAAAAAACTCAACCATTGGCAGAGCTACAAGCATGGATAAAGTGTAGCCAGTTGTAGAAAAAATCATACGATAGATCGTAATGATAGAGCGTTGATAACTATCAGAGGTAATGGCTGTAGTAAGAGCGCCATAAGGAAGATTGATGGCTGTGTAAACTACAGTAATAGCAAAGTTGTAGGAGAAGAAAATATAAACGTACTTAAAGGTTTCGCCCATACCTGATGGCACAGAGAACATTGCCACCATAGCAATAAAGAAAGGTACGATCATGCGCAAAATCCAAACACGGGTTTTGCCATAAGGGCTATTAGTGCGCTCAACTAACCAGCCGACAAAAAGGTCTGAAAAGCCATCTAAAAATCGAGAAAAGAACATGATAGTAGCAACTATCGCAATGTTTACACCTACAAATTCAGTGTAATAGTAGAGTAAGAGAGCTGCTGCTGGTGCCCACATGATATTAGAGGCAAAATCACCTAAGCCATAGGCAAACTTCTCACTAAATCCCAAATTCGGATTCTTATTGGGGTTGTTGGCAAAAATCGGAAAAAGCATATTAACTCCTAAAGAGTAATTGGTCTAAACCTCTTAACCAAATTTTTTCTAAAGAAGACGGTTAGGGTTTAGACACTATCAAATAGTTGCTTAATCACTAGAGTAATATGACATAAGAGAGGAGATATCAAAGACAAACAGCTAATCTACTAGAGGGCTAGGATAAAAAGCCTTTATCAGATAAATCTGGAATCTTTTTAGTACATGATTATCTTAAACAATTAATACAACTGCATACACACATAGCAAGAGTTAGTTTTTCTAATTATCTCCCTATGTCTATTTAAAAAAACTGTAAAAACGTGCGAAAAATAACATGCAACTTTGCATCAAATAGTTGCATTTTTATTCCAAAATTTACAAAAACTATCCATTTTAATGCACTAGTAGGAGCTAGTATAGAGAGCTGTTTGGGCAAATAGGTTAACTTTGATGATCTGGAGTCTAATTGGGCTTACCAAGCACTTGCCTAGTGCTCGCCTTTGGGGGTGGTCACTTATGATTCCAAACAATAAAAAGAGGCCTTGTGGGTAAACAAGGCCTCTTGAGGTGTGTGCTCAAATGAGCTTTAGTTGTGTAGGCAGAAATATTGCCTTTTGGTGTTTAAACCTTAATTAAAGCAATACGATGACAGCAGTGCCTTCTGGAACAATCACTTGCTTGTTCTCGATGGTAGCCTTATCGGAGCATAATAAGATTTGGCTGTTCTCGTTAACGTCAAACTTAACTGGAGCAGCACCAAAGTTTGCAACTACCATTAAGGTGTGCTCTTTGCCCTTACGTAAGTAAGCGATGGTGTGGTCGTTTGGATCCTCTAAGGCAACAAACTCACCATAAGTAAAGGCCTCAATGTACTTAGGATCTTTACGTAACTTAATTAAGGTCTTGTAGTAGTTAAGTACAGAGTTAGGATCCTTTTGCTCAGAAGCTACGTTAACAGTCTTGTAGTCCTGGTTAACCTTCATCCATGGCTTAACAGTTGAGAAGCCTGCGTTCTCGCTATCATCCCATAGCATTGGAACACGACCATGATCACGGGCTTGATCATTTAAGACCTGCATAGTAACAGCCTCAGATAAGCCGTGCTCTTGACACATCTGGTATTGATCCTTGCTCTGGCAATCATCTAACTCATTGATGTTGTCAAACTTGGTGTTAAGCATACCAAGCTCTTGGCCCTGGAATACGAAAGGAACGCCCTTTAAGGTGAGGTTTACAGTACCTAATGCCTTAGCGCCCTTAGCGTTTTGCCACATAAGTGGTAAGTAGGTAGAAACACCACGTGGCTCATCATGGTTCTCGATGACTGGAGCTAAGAAGCCAGTATCACCAGCAGTGTTTTGAGCCTCAAAAATTACTTTACGGTATTGGGCTACGCTTAACTTCTCAAAGCCATAGAAGCAGTAGTGCTTGGTTAAAGCTTCACGAGCGGAGAAATCAAAGATGGAGCTAAATACACCATCATCGCCAATAAAGTCTTTTACGTTGTCCTTAGAAATACCAAATACTTCACCTACGGAGAACTTATCGTTAGGGTGGAAGGTACGGCTATTCATTTCACGTAAGAAGTTTAAGGCAACATCAACGTTTTGGCTGTTCATAACGCCGCAGGAGCACATGCCATCGCCTACGCTATCAGGAGTGTACATAGGATAGGTAGGATCTTTACCGATACACATAATGGCATCAACACGGAAGCCAGCAATACCCATGTCCACTAACCACCAGTTCATCATCTCATAGATCTTCTCACGAAGTTTTGGATTGAACCAATCGAGATCTGGTTGCTTCTTGTGGAAGAAGTGGCAGTAGTAAAGGTTGTCTTGGCCTGGAACCTTATCCCATACGCTGCCGCCGAAGCAAGCACGTAAGTTGTTTGGCTCTTTGCCATCCTTGCCTTCACGGAAAATAAAGTAAGAGGCTTCTTCACAAGTTGGATCAGCACTAGCCTTCTTAAACCACTCGTGCTCATCAGAGCAGTGGTTTACAACTAAGTCCATGATAATGCCGATACCGTACTTATCAGCCTCAGCCTTTAACTTCTTGAAGTCTTCTAAGGAACCGAAGATAGGATCGATATCTTGGTAGTCAGCAATATCGTAACCCTGATCTGCAAAAGGTGACTTATAAATAGGAGAGATCCATAAGAGCTCAATACCTAAGTCAGCTAAATAAGGGATCTTTTCAATAATACCTGGTAAATCACCAAAACCATCACCATTGGTATCTTTGAAGCTCTTTGGATAAATTTGATAGGCTACTTTGCCATGCCACCACTTGGTTTGCATATTCTTCTCCAACAATTACATAAAAACAAACACAATTAGACAATAGCTGACTCTAACACACACACGTAATGACTTAATTAGTGTTAATCAGTCTAATGTAAAAGTACAACTATAAAATCATATACATGACTTTAGTCTTGCTTATTAAAGGTTAAAAACTTGCTTAGATTAACCTATAGCGAAAACTAAATCAGATACTGAATAAAATAAACTTTTAGGAAATAATTAAGAGTAAAAGCCGATGTAGTGAACATTTACCCCCGTTCCTACAAGAGCAATTATAGAGAGCTAATAGGATAATCTGTTATGACTTTTTGGCTAAAAAGCACACTAGATTAACCATGAGTTATTAAGGGGCGGCAATATTAGTGACCTCTATCACAAAACAACCGTAGTTTGCCTCATTAAAACTTTTGCCTATTAATTTTTTCTACCAATAGCCCAGATGCTCAGTCTCCATAAGATGGCAATGTAGGCCAGTAGTGGAGAGCTTGCTGCTAAGTTTAGGTAATGGAGGGTAGAGTCTGTATTCTGGCTAGTGCGGTTGCTTTCCATAGTCTACATCCATGGTGCTCCGTCTTCATAAGATAGTAATGGAGGCCATCAGTAGAGTGCTTACTGCTAAGTTTAGGTAATTGCGGGTAGAGTCTGTATTCTGGCTAGTGCGGTTACCTTCCATAGTCTACATCTATTGTGCTCCGTCCTCATAAGATAGTAATGGATGCCAGCAGTAGAGTACTTGCTGTTAAGTTTAGGTAATGAAGGGTAGAGTCTGTATTCTTGCTAGTGCGGTTGCTTGATTTTTTATTTGGTGGCTCTTGCTTAAGGGGCTATTGGGGAGTTTGGGAGAGAATCAATAAAAAGCCCCAGAGTTTGGAACTATGGGGCTAAAGATTGGGGTTAAAGGCCAAAAGGATCGTTCTTTTTGCGCTCTAATTCGGCAATTTTGTCACGAATTTCTGATGGAGTTTTGGCCTTGGCTTTAGTGGTGTCAGCCTTTAAATTAGGCTTATTGTTAATAGCTGAGGCTGACTTTTCAAGGTTAGACTCTTGCTCAATAATGCTCTTACTCTTGCGCTTGTTAATTTTAGAGCGCAAATTGCCCTGATCATCAAACCAAAATTCTTCTTCGATCTGATTATCTTGATCGCTAAGTTTAGCGTTAATTGGTTGTTTGGTCTTTTTAGCAATAGCCGCAGCTGCTAAAGATGGTGATTGAGCATCACTATCTTTGAAGTTTTTTAAGTTGCTCTTAGAGCTAGCTGATTTAGCTGAGGCTTTATTCTTACTCAGTCTATCAAGATTTAAGCGCTCTTGTAGGGCAAAAACTGTTTTTTTAGCAGTCGAGTTTTCACGACTGGCTATGTTAGCGTTCTTGCTATCGCTGCTTGAGCTGCCCTTAAGCTTATGAGGGGCAATTTTGCTATTCAAGCCGTTAGGATACAAAGCTCGGGTATCATCAATTTCATAAAGACCTGAGTCGCAATTTTTAATTGACTGGTTAGTAGCAAAGTCACGCTCTAAGCTAGTGCTGTTAGCCTCTTCAATTTCATCGTCGTCAAAGAGGTCTTCCTCATTATCAAGGGCATCTAAATGAGAAATGCTATGCTTTTTGAGTGCTCTATGGATCTCATCTCGAGTTTTGTAATGAGATTGTACTTGATAGCTATCAACTGGTGGTTCCTCAGTATCTGCATCAGTTTCATAGTCATCTTCATAGAACTCAATATTGCTGTGGACAAAAGAACCACCAATATTAGAGCGGCTGCTATGTAAGTCGTATTCGTCCTCATCTTCAAATAAGAAGGATGTGTCGTGAGTTGGAGTAGCACTGTTATGGTTATTAGCACTAGTACTAGTACTGAAAGTATCAGTAGTGATAGCCAAAACTTCTTCTTGATTAAAAGAGACTTCTTGGTCTTTTAGGTACTGGGTGTCTTCAGCTTTGTAATTAGCACTCTTTTGCTTAAAGGTAATAGTACCTTGATCAGTATGGTGCTCATGGTTGTGCTTAATAGAAGGAGCTGTTTTGTTGACATTCATATCACTGTTATAAGCAGCAGAGGTATGGTCAATATCAATAGGGCTTAAAGTTGGATTATAGTCAACGTTATTATCGGCGTTGTCTTTAGCCATAGCTAAGTTCTCCTCTATATAGTGCTTGCGATATCTTAGAGGAGTGACACCAAATTTGCTCTTAAAGCTTTTAAAGAAATAGCCTGTATTTTCAAAGCCATTTTCAAAAGCAATATCGGAAATAGGTCTAGTAGTAAGCTCAATGTCCTTAGCAGCTCTACGTAGGCGCAGATCTCCTAAGTACTCAGTAAAGGACATGCCTGTTACTTTCTTAAAATAGCGGCAGAAATATTGATCGGTTACGCCCAGACGTAAAGAAGCATCCCTAATGGTCATTGGGCCTGCAAAGTGGGAATCAATATAATTTAAGAGATCCTTGAGCTTATCCTGCTTAGATGGCAGAACATTTTTGTTGGCCTCTTTACGGCTTAATAAACCATACTCATGATAGAGGGCAATGATTTCCAAGAGCTTAGCTTTAATCAATAAGCGATGGGAAGCATTCTTGGTAGCGCCATGACGAGCACAATAACGGTAGAGCTTATCAATACGACTAAAAGCAGGGTGCTCAGGCGTAATGATAGGTGGAATAGGAATATTTGATGAAAGTAGAGCATCAAACAATTCTGATTGCACTTCATCATAATGAGACATGACCAACATCTTGGGATCAAAGACAATGGCACTTTCTTCAGAATGAGATGGCAAGTCAAAAGTATGCATAATATTGCCTGGTAGCAGTAAAAAAGCATCGTTTTCTACTACTAAATCATGCATATCAACTGAGATCTTAAACCTTCCTTTAGAGAATCTTACTAACTCAACCTCTTTGTGCCAATGTAGGGTCACACGTGATGGAAAGTTCTGTGGTTCCCAAATATAAGCAGCAAAAGGAAAGACAGAGGTGCCATGTTTGATGTTTTCATTAAGGTCTTTGCGTGGTTGAGTGTGAGTTGCTTTGCCTGAACCTATAGGACGCACCGCAAGACCATTATTGGCTCTATTATTTAATAAACTATCACTGTTTTCAAAAATTCTGCCTGGTGCCAGAGCTGAATTAAGCTGTTGATTGGAGCCAGTGGTATTAGCAGCATCTTGATTTAAAGTCTGAGCAAGAGATTCGTCTTTCATAATAAATCGTCAAAAAGCACTAATTATTACTATAGGAAAGCCACACAAACACATTAACCATGTTTTTTCAATAAACGCAGTCCTAACTACAATAAGAATGTATGTAAATAAAGTGCTTGTAATATTGTTAGATAGGACAATGATTGATTATGGCACAAACTATACTAAATTAACCAAAAGCTACATACAATTAACTTAAAAGTGTGAAATAGCACGCATATTAGGGAGTAACTTAAATGGCTGTTAACTATTATTGTTTAGCCAATTGATGGGATTCTTAGTAGAGATAATCATAAATATTGCAACTTGGGGAAAAAGTATATTCTATTATCCTTAGCTTTCATATGAGCTTGTGTTAGGTAAGTATGTAAGCACGATAATATGAGTTTCTTGGTATATGATTTCTTCAAGTAGTAAAATAAAAAAGGTAGGTCTAAAAAGTGCATGCTAAATTTACGCTAAACTATTGTTGCTTTAGGTAATAAGTCAAAATGGCTTTATTCTTTGTATAATCTTTGGTTTAGTAGCTTTTATTATAATTTTCCTTAGGAAGTAATGTGTGAGTAAACTATTAAGAGCGCAAATTGAGCAAGCTATCTGTAAGGTAATGGGATATGAAGACTTTGTGCATGATGAGAATTGCCATGAAGTCTATTTTAAGCTTAATTTAGATCGTATGGAACATTACGATGATTTTAAGTATGTATCTGGACAGATGTTTACTCAAGCGCTCACTAACAATGTAAATAGTAATATTAAGTTCGATATTCCTAGTGAACCTAATCGAGCCTACCAATATACTTACTCCAACCCTCTTGATATCTTGGATAAATTCGTTTTATCAGATGATTTGGCTGTCTTATTTGCTCTTAATGAATTGCCTGTCTCTAATCATCAAACCAAGATTATATTGCCGAAGCTTTTTGATTGCGTAGATGCGTTTAAAAAGGAAGAGCAAGAAAAAGCTCAGCAATTAGCTAAGCTACGCAAAGAACAAAAAGCGGCTCTCAAAAAAGCTGCTAAAGCTGCCAAAAAGGGACAGGTAGCTAACAATACAGAGGCTAATACCAGCTTACAAGGCATTGAAGATGAAAAAGAGGTAAGTCATAGCGCATCTTTAACTGAGCGTATTCAGGAGCAGGTATTGAAGTTACAAGAAGAGCTCTGTGCAAAGCATCGCTATCAGGGACGCTCTTTAAACGTTCGTTTGATTGAAGCTCCAGATCAGGACTTTTCCTCTGCCTTAATGACTTTAAACATTTTGTATAATCAATTAAAAGTTGAGGATGAAGGCATTACCGATATGTTGCGTGATGTCTTTGTGTATGAGTGGTTTGAAAAGTTAGAAGATAAGAGCGCTTTTAAAGCTGTAAGCAGCCTTGAGGAGCTCTATAACGTTTTACAATTAAGCGAAATTGTAATTTTCCCAGATGGTAAATCTATATTGTGGTATGAAATTAAAAACCAAGTATTAGGTGAGAGCTATCAGGGTTTTGGTATCGATGTAGATCCTCCTTATCTTAGCGGCTATGCTGTAGGCATTAAGCATGTATTTTTAGGACAGCTCCAAGATCATCCTACTTTGAAGTTTTACCAGCAGCTACTAGCGCATAAGGGATTAGCCGAGGTGGCTAAGTCCGTGCATTATTGCCCATCTGACAATATCTCTCCGTTTGATGCCCACGAAACTTCAGAGCAGATGATATTTATCAATAATGGTTATTTCATTTTTGATATTGATATCAATGGCAAAAACATTGAGGTGCTGGTAAAAGAGAGTGATTCTAGTAACTTTGATGACCTTGCCAAGCGTTTATCAAAGTTAAAAACTAGCGATTTAAGCTCTTTTGATGAACTGTGTTCAGACATTATTAATACTATTGCGCAGCCTATTGTCGATATGAAAAATCAGCAAGAGGCACGTCGTCGCAATCATGATCAAGAGTTTGCTAATTACTCCTTTAAAGACCCTGTTTTAAGCTCTAATTTAACTGTTCCAAAGTTATTGCGTAACTACAACTTAGATGTAGAGCGCATTATTCTTGATGATGAAGACATTATTAAGTTTCAAATTTTAAGTAAATTATTTGCTTTTACTGATAAAACAGATGACCAATTCTTAGAAAGTGAAGCATCTTTAGGTTTAGTACATGCTGATGCCATTGTTGTTACTTTACAACAGCAAGGTGAAAGCCTTGAAGTTACTTCCATTGATCTGGCTGATAGTGTACAAATACCTTATGGCTCCCATAAGAATGAGGATGTTGAGTCTTTTAAAGATAACTCTTTACTTAGCATGCTCGAGCAAAAAGACAAGCCTTGCGACGAGCTGTGGTTGCAAGAGTGGAAAGATACTTTAGACGATCCATTATGCTTAGAAAAGCTTAATTTAAAGCCACAAAGTAATGATGCTCAAAAGAATATGCTATCCAATCGTGCTCGTTTACGTAAAGCTAGAAAGAAGTAGCATCCTATTACTCCTATCTTTAATTTAACAAAGGCCCCTTTTGGGGCCTTTTGTTTAGAAAAAAGCTAATAAGAAACATCAGTAATTTAGGCTGTGCTTGCATCTGTGCTTGCAACAGTGCAGTGCAGTGCAGTGCAGTGCGGTGCTGCATGGGGGTAAAAGAGCTTGTTTTTATGAATGGCTAATAAGATAGCTGTTGATTCTGGTTTGGTAAGGGTAAAGAAAAGGCTTGATATTTTCTCTCTTTAGGTAGGAATTGCTTGCCGATAGTGCTAAGCTTTGGTTAAGACAGATGTTGTGCGTTAGTCTATAAGTGGGACATGCATCTTTATAGTTTAATTTTTTGATAATTTGCAGCTAACACAGAATCATTCTTAGTTTCTTTTGTTGTGGCATTATGGTGTTAGCACTATCCAGCCTTAATTGTCTTGCTAAACTTTCATCCTAAAATGTTTTAGGGTAGACCTTTTGTTCAAAGCAGATATTTGTTTGTCAACTTATCAGGCTGAGCTGTGATCTTATTTTATCTAAAGGGTCAATTCAGCTGTCAGGGATTTTGGATTAACCTAAGCTGTGCAACTATATGATTAGCTTTGTATAGAGCGGGCGACAGTACATTAAGAGGCTAACAGCGAGCTACTTTCTAATATAGGAAAGGTCGCTGGTTAATAATATTTATGACCTACACAAATAAGAGTGTGCAAGCAGATTTTGGCCAAGCTAGAGCCTCTTTTGCTTATATTTTTAAAATTGTGGTAGATGGAGAGCTATTTTTAGTAGGAAATGAGCATCCTGATAATTGGAGATATCAGCCAGTTGGTGGTGGCTATCATTACTTTGATGAGTCAAAGGCGGTTATAGACAAGTATTTTGCTCCTAAGCCAGCTCCTAGCATCCATGAGCAGTTAAATGGTTGGCTCTCTAAGGCAGGTGAAGGTGAGGACAAGTTAGATTCAGATTACGAGTTTAGTAATCCAAGCATTACTGGTGGTTTAAGTAATGCCAAAGCTAAGAGCTTACACAGTCCAGAAAATGATTTTAGATTCATATTACCAGCTGCCAAAGTACGCATGCTCTTTGAGTATTTTTGCTCGACAGAACTAGTAAAAAACGAAGGTCTTAGCTCTGAAAATAGTAATCAAGAGGCTAAAGTTAATTTAGAGCAGCGCATGTCTGAGGCCTGTGAGGTGAACGATATGTTTACCGATTTGGTCTATAAGACTGGTGAGCTAGCCGTTGATAAGGGCTGGGCTCAAGAGCGAGGATTAAATGGGGCTGGGCAGGTCATGGCCTATTTAAAAACTCAAAATGACTTGTATACAGATGGGCCAGATCTAGTATGCCATAGAGAGCAAATTAGTGATCTTTCACGGGAGTTCAAAGAGGAATTATTTGACAGCGGCATTATTCCTAAGCATTTGCAAAACAAGTTTAAGACTATTTGCTATGACTATTTAGGTTATAAAGATAGTGGCGAAAAACCACTGGGCTTGCCCAGTGGAAGAAAGCCACAAATTATTCATATATGGGTAAGTTTTAGCAAACTTTCCTATGTCTAACCTACATCCCCGATTTTAATATAGGGTAACACCATAGTAAAGACATAGGTCG
>Briea_p1__coassemble_589_pt1 | contig 43237 bp, 34 predicted proteins | sample Briea_p1__metabat2_low_PE_001 | metagenome-assembled genome bin Briea_p1 | reverse complement strand
CAGATTGTCTGTACTTATCAATTTTCAAAGAACTTCAAAACGCTTGGTTTTTGCAGCTGTTCGCTTTAATGCGTGACAGCGGAAACGTATTTTAATGATTTTTAACCCCACGTCAACACTTTTTTAAAAAATTTTTAAAGTTTTTTTGCTATTCTGTAAAAATTTCCGATATTTATCAGCTTTATCAACTGTGTTTTTTCAACTTTAAAAACTAGGATAATTTCAAATTAAAGCCAAAATTAAGCACCAAAAATGATCAAAGCTGCAAATTATTAGGTAAAAAAGCCGAAATCTTCTGAAAACCAAAATGCTTAAAAGTTGCCTCTAACTGCTTTTTCTCAATTCCCTCACAATGTCCTGTATAAAAAGCCTCTACAGGGCCTAGTAAAGAACCATCTGATAAGCTCAGTGGAGAGCCCTCTATCGGGCTCTCCACTGAGGTAGGCTCACAGCTTTCATTTTTGCTGCCTATCTTATCTGCTAAAAGAGACTTTACTCGTCGAGCTACGGCTTCACCTGAATCAATGAATTTCATATTAGGGCCTAAAACTTTAGCAATATCATCTTTTACTAAAGGAAAATGGGTGCAACCTAATACCACTACATCAGGTTTATTAGCCTCATCTAATTGCAATATAGGCTCTAAAATTTTCTTAAGGCGCTCAAGCTTGTCCCTTTCATAGTCATCCAAGCTAGCACAGCTGTTGGCTGTGCCAACGGCACATCCATCGGAGCTGCTGTTGGTGCATCCAGTAGCAACGCCGCTCTCGTTGCCACTGGCGGCATTGGCACTGGTGTTGCCATTAGTTGGAACTGAGCCTTGGCTATTTTTAATGAGCTGCTCTTCGGCTAAGCGCACCAAATCCTGAGAGCCAATTTTTAAAACCTTGCAATCACTAGCAAACTCATTGATTAAAAAATCGGTATAGCTACGATGTACTGTTCCTTGCGTAGCTAACAGGCAAATATTATGTTTTTTAGAAATTTTGGCTGCTGGCTTAATAGCTGGTACTACTCCAACAATAGGAATAGTAAAAATTTCACGCAAGGTAGGTAACACAATAGTACTAGCAGTATTACAAGCAATCACTATCAAATCAGGCTGAAGTTTTGAGCATAAGCTTTGTAGTAAGTTACTTACTCTCTTTTTTAAAAACACTTCACTTTTATTGCCATAAGGAAAACACTCATGGTCAAAAAGATAGTAAAAAAGAGCTTGCTTATTAGCTTTATAAACCTCTTGCATGACAGATAAACCGCCCACGCCTGAGTCGAACATTAAAATTTTAGGTGCTTGATAACTGCTCATATAAGCTCTCCTTGGTGCCCTAACTTAATACTCATTATAGCGCCTAGTGCTGGCCATAAATCTTAGCTACTAACACTCATTAGCATGAAAAGGGCATTTTTGCTAATATGAGCCGAGCGTTTTTTTAGGTATTGATAGGACTGTTAACATGTTACCTGTTTTACTAACTACTACAGATAAGGATAATTACCAAGCTTACCTTGATGAAAAGATTACTAGAGTCTTTAACATGTTAAAAGAAACACTAAAAGACTCAGATAGCCCTTTAGGCTATCAAGATCTTTTAGCTATTGAGCCTCAAGTACATGCCTCAATTCCAGAGCACTATCGTATGAGAGCTGAGTTTTCAGTCTTTCACCATAATCAAGATTCTTTTGATTATGCTATGTACGAACCTAACTCCAAGCCACGTAAAGTTATCTTACTTAAAGACTTTCCAGGCTGTACTGTAGCTATCAATCAAGCTATGGCTGCACTTCGTGAGCATTTACCTAAATACCAAGTTATTAAGCGCAAACTCTTTGGTGCTGACTTTTTAAGTAACACCCAAGGCGATGTGGTTATTTCTTTAAACTATCACAAAAAGCTAACCGAAGAATGGGAGAGCGAGGCTCAGCAGTTACGTAACGATTTAACCAACTGCGGCCTTAACTGCTCTTTAGTAGCTCATGCTAAAAAGCAAGTTTTAGTAGTAGGCAATGATTATGTCATTGAGACCATTCCAACTACCCGTGGTGACATTAAATTAAAGCAAGTAGAAGGTACCTTTTCTCAACCTAATGCTACTGCATGTTCAGCCATGCTTAACTTTGCTATTGCTTGTGCTCAAGAAGGTCTTGATAAAGCTAAAGCACAATCCCTTGATCATCAAAAGGACTTAATTGAGCTTTACTGCGGTTCAGGTACTTTTACTGTAGCTCTAGCACCTTTATTTAATAAGGTCTTTGCCACTGAGGTAGCCCGAGTTCCTACTAATACTGCATTTTTCAATATGGAGCTCAATAATATCAATAATATTAAGCTAGCTCGCCTTAGTGCTTTAGAGGTAACCGAAGCCTTAAATCATGTTAGATCTTTTAGACGTTTAGAAGAAAAAGAGATTAACTTAGATGACTACAACTTTGGCACTCTATTAATTGATCCGCCTCGTGCTGGTTTGCAAGATGAGGCAGCCTTAAAATTCACTGCTCAATATGATCGTGTAATTTATATTTCTTGTGGTCCAGAGTCTTTAGCCTCTGATCTTAAGTATTTAAGTAAGACTCATAAAATTGAACGTCTGGCTTTCTTTGATCAATTCCCATATACCAACCACTTAGAAAGTGGCGTATTACTAGTAAGACGTTAATTTTCACCTCCTTACCCATCAAAAAAGGCAAGCTTAATCATAAGCTTGCCTTTTGTACTAATTTAACTAAATCTTATTTAGTAGTTGTTATGCCATGTAGTTCTCTGGCATTGGAATCTGAGCTACGCCAGAATCAACAGCAGCCTGAGCTACAGCACGTGAAACTTGTGGTAATAAGCGTGGATCCATTGGCTTTGGAATTACATACTTAGGACCAAACTCGAGCTTGTAATCTACCTGTGCAGCCTTAACAACTTCCTCTGGTACAGGCTCTTGAGCTAAGAGACGAATAGCATTCATAGCAGCTAACTTCATCTCTTGGTTAATGCAAGTTGCACGAACGTCTAAAGTGCCACGGAATAAGAATGGGAAGCACAATACGTTGTTAATTTGGTTAGGGTAGTCAGAACGGCCAGTACCCATAATAATATCTGGACGAACACGAGCTACTAACTCTGGCTCAACCTCAGGATCTGGGTTAGAGCAAGCAAATACTACAGCCTTTGGAGCTAAGCTCATTAAGTCAGCTTCAGTAATTAAGCCAGGACCAGATACACCTAATAAGATGTCAGCACCAGCACAAGCCTCTGATAAGGTCTTAGGACCAGCATCGTTAACAAAGCGTGGCTTCTCACCATTGTTGTACTGAGCACGATCAGAACGAATTACGCCGTGGCGGTCAACCATGAAGAATTTGCTCTTATCAGCACCAGCTGCAATTAAGAGGTCAGAACAAGCAACACCAGCAGCACCAGCGCCTACGCAAACAACCTTACAATCCTCAAGCTTCTTACCTTGAAGTTGTACAGCATTTAAAATACCAGCGCAGCTTACAATAGCGGTACCGTGTTGGTCGTCGTGGAATACTGGCACATTGCAGCGCTTAATTAACTCACGCTCAATCTCAAAGCACTCAGGAGCCTTAATATCCTCAAGGTTAATACCACCGAAAGTATCAGCAATGCACTCAACAGTAGTAATAAACTCATCTACAGTCTTATTCTTGACTTCAATATCAATAGCATTGATGTGAGCAAAGCGGTTGAATAAGAGAGCCTTACCTTCCATTACTGGCTTAGAAGCTAATGGACCTAAATTGCCTAAACCTAAAATAGCAGTACCGTTAGAGATAATAGCAACAGAGTTACCCTTACCAGTATAGCGATAAGCATCATTTGGGTTCTTAGCAATCTCAAGAACTGGCTCAGCAACACCTGGGCTATAAGCTAAAGTTAAATCACCTGCAGTCTCAGCTGGCTTGGTGATAACAATCTTGAACTTACCTGGTACTGGTTTCTCGTGATACTCTAAAGCGGCATCATGTAAAGACTTATGATCCAAGGCATCCCCCTTAAATATTGAAAAGCCTAGTTTTAAAAATTTCAGCCATCGAGCTAACAACTACCAAGAGCATTTGGTTGCGAAATATTGTTAGCAATGGTCTTTAAAAATTCATAACGTTTGCAACGTAATAAAACAACACACAACAGTTTAAGACAAAAAAGAATTTCAGCACCAAAAAATTTGAGAATCTAGTCGTACTTTTTACAAAATTGTTGAGGGTATTTTGCTAAACATTGATCAAACTCGCAAATATACTAACTCTTGGTAGTAATTAATATAATACTAGCTTGCAACTAGGTAAATAGTCTACAAGCTACTGTTCATCAATGTTTTAAGCCTAGATTAAGAACATATTATTTTAATCATTTGCTGCTTTCACATTGATAAATATCGAATTTTTCACAATTATCAATCTCTACTTTTACTCAAAAAAATTTGAGTAACTTGATTAAAAAATTAAATTAATAAAAATTCTTATTCCCCACAACAATACAAAGAACCATTAGCATTGCTCTATCACAGAGCCTAAAAACAAAAACGCCCAGTCCTAAAAAAGGAACTGGGCGTTTTTATTTTGATGACACAGCTGCAACTTTTAACAAATTGCAGTGTGCTTCTCAAAAGAATCTTACTGCTGCTTCTGAGCGCCGAGCATACCGAAGCGCTTCTTGAAGGCTTCTACACGACCACCAGTGTCAACGATCTTTTGCTTGCCAGTGAAGAATGGGTGGCATAAAGAGCAAACTTCGATATCGATATCGTGACCAGCGGTAGAACGAACTTGGAACTTGTTACCGCAAGAGCAACGTACGTTTACTAACTCGTACTGTGGGTGAATATTCTTTTGCATTTGGACCTCAGTGCATGTCGCCATTCAGCCACAACTATATACGCGCCGAACACCACATGCGGTTATGAAAAAAAGCGCCTTATGATAATTGATCTGAAACACAAATACAACCTTATTTCAAAAAATTGTTTAATTATGTTTAAGGCTGGATAACTTTTAGACAATCTTTGGCCTTAAATCTTAAGTAAAACTCTGCAAACACTGATAAATAAGGCTTTAATCAGGATAAAAGACAACAATATGAGCAATGATAGAGCTTTTAGCTCATAATAATAAGACTATTTAATTACAACTTTTTGCTAGTGTTTTTTACCCAAGGAGAACGCATCAAGGCTAATCTTAGTTTTAGGATGCCCAATTATTGTTATGAATACCAATAAAAATAACAAAAACTCCCATGAGATTGGATCCTTGGGATTATTAGCTAACTTTGCTGACTCTTACCATAGTGACAACAGCAATAATCCAAGCTCTAGCTTTGGAGCAAGTATCGATTATGACTCTTATGGCACCAAGAGCGCCACTCCCATCACTAGCTTTAGCGTAGATCCTGCCACCATTTTATCCCCACGCACCAGCAGAGCTAGTGCTAGTTCCAGCTTAGCAGCTGGTGCTAGTGCTTGCACTACTGGGGCTAGAAAGGGCAAAAAAGCAACAGGAGAGGCCAGTGATAAGCAAAGCAACCAGATGTTTGGTGATAGTGAGGATGAGCTTATTAGCGATCAAGAATTGATTGCTAAGCTTAATGAACAGGCACGCTCTGATGGCTTTACCATTATTCAAGTTGCTATTAATAGAGCTGTTTATTCTAGCTATGACTACAAACTTAAAGGTTGTGTAGGTGAGGAAATTATAGGCTCAAGAGTACTAGTACACTTTGGTGGCTTTAGCGATAAAACCAAGGAAATTGGTATTGTTGTTGGTATTGGAGCCCAAGCTCCTTTGTCCTATAAAATATTTAAGGAAGCACAGTTACTTGATGATAGCCCTATTATCAATGATGACATTATGCAAACCTTACGTTTTGCCTCTGCTTACTACCACTATCCTTTAGGACAAACTCTACCTATTGCTCTGCCTAAATTACTTAGAGAAGGCGATAAAGCTCGCTATAAAGAGGTGCCAGGTGTAGCAAGCACCATCAGTGATGAACTACACCTTACTTTAGCTCTTAAAAAAATGCGCTCTGAGGCGCAAAGAGAATTACTTAAATTACTACAATTAGGCCCATTTAAGCGTACTGAGTTAAAGGAGCAAGGATTTAATAGCGCCCAGATAAATGCCTTAATTAAAAAAGGCCTAGCTAAAAGCGTTGACTGCGCTAAAGATATACCACCTTATGACTTGTTGGCCCATGCGCAAAAAAATGATCTCATAGCCAATAATCCTTTTACTCTTAATTCAGAGCAGCAGCATGTTCTTGAGAGCATCAACACTCATCAAGGCTATGGAGTATTTTTACTCAATGGTGTGACAGGTTCAGGTAAAACTGAGGTCTATCTGCAAGCCATTGAGCATACCCTTAAACAAGGAAAAAGGGCTTTGGTCTTAGTGCCTGAAATTGCCTTAACTCCACAAACCTTTAGACGCTTTTATCAGAGATTTAAAGTACCTATTGCGACTTTACACTCTCGTTTGAGCGATCGTGAGCGTTTAGATGCCTTTTTGGATATGGCTACCAATAGAGCCGCCATTTTGATTGGCACCAGATCAGCCATCTTTACCCCTATCAATGATTTAGGACTCATTGTTATTGATGAGGAACATGATAGTTCCTTTAAACAAAGTGACACCTTACGTTATCACGCCCGCACCTTAGCTGTTAAGCGTGCTCAACTTAATAACTGTAAGTTAATCCTAGGCTCTGCTACCCCATCCTTGGAGTCTATTCATTGTTGTAATTTAAACTTTTTTAAGCGCCTCGACCTGCTAAAGCGAGCTCAAAAGGCTAAGCTGCCTCGTATGCATTTAATTGATTTGCGTAAAGACGAGCTTAAAGACAATGTATTAGCAGGCATTGGTGAAGTGGTTGAAAAAGCTGTAGGCATCTCTACAGCTAAGCATCAGCAGGCTTTACTATTTTTAAATAGACGTGGCTTTTCTCATGCCATGATCTGCCCTCATTGTGGTTATGTGCTCATGTGCCCTAAATGCGACGTGGCTTTAACCGTACACAAAGAGCAGCATCAACTAAAATGCCATGTCTGTGATGCTAAGTTTCAGCTAGTGGACTATTGTCCTTACTGCTTTCATGCCAACCAACATAAGTATCCCCTCATTGAAATTGGAGTGGGTACAGAGCAAGTAGCCCAGTACTTATCTGAGCGCTTTATGGATGTTGGTATTGAGCGTATTGACCGAGATGTTATTACCTCAAGAGAAGAGCTTGATAACAGCTTAAAACGTGTTTTGAATCATGACAGTGAAATTTTAGTTGGTACCCAGATGCTGGCTAAAGGACACGATTTTCCTGATGTTACTGTAGTTGGTATTTTGGATGTTGATGGTGGTCTTTACTGTGATGACTTTAGAGGCTTTGAATATACAGCCCAACTAATTACTCAGGTAGCAGGTCGTGCAGGTCGTGCTGACAAAGAGGGTGATGTTTATATTCAAACCCGACACCCAGAACATATACTGTTGCAAACTTTAGTAGATCCTAATTTTAACTACATCAAATTAGCCGATCAGCTATTAGCCATTCGTAAGGACAAGCAACAGCCGCCTTATAGTTATCAAGCTTGTGTTATGGTTAACTCTACCAATAGAAATTTAGCCTTCTACACTTTACGTGACATTATGGCTAACTTTGAAAATAGAGCTGATAATATTTTGTTTGGAGTCAGACCTACCATCATATTATCTGACCGCACTGAAAAGCGCTTTAATCGCTATCACTTCCACTGTACTATCAATGCCGACACTAAAGAGTCTTTAGATAGAGTGCTAGATGAAATTACCACCATCTATAGCAAGCTCAAAAATCTTAAAGATTTGCGCTTTGCTATTGATGTAGATCCTATGACTGCGTACTAAATTAAAGGGCATTACAGATTATCTGTAATGCCCTTTAATCATTATTTGTTAAAACGCTCTAAAACCTCTTTAGGCGTATTAGTCGCATTTAAATGTTCGTTTTGTGGGTTCTTAGGTAAGTTCAAACTAGCTTCCCATAAATAAACATATTTTAAGAAAGTGTAAATAAAGGCACTTTGAGCCGCCACATAGCCTGCCTTACCATCTAAAAAGCCTAGTTTTATAAAATAGAGCTTAACAAAGCTAAAAATAGGGCTGAAGATAATCTTCATTAGTGATGGTTTTTTGCCTTTAACAATGTAGCTTTGGGCTGACATGTAAGCATATTTGATAGTACGGTTAAAGTGATCATTAACATCACGATAAGAGTAATGAATGATATAGCCTTTAAGTCTTTTTACTGGCAAATCGCTATTTAATGACTCATGGACTATTTCGCCTTCCCATCTTGGGTTGGCATCTCTTCTTACTAAGCGTAAGCGATAGTTTGGTTGCCAAGCATGCTTTAATAACTTACCTAAATAGAAAGTTAGTCTATTCATCTCAAAACTAGCTTGTTCATTAGCTCTAATGACACGAACAATATCAGCTTTAAGCTCATCATTGAGCACTTCATCGGCATCTAAAAACAAAATCCAATCGCAAGTACACTTAGGGATTAAGGAGTTTTTCTGCTCAACATAGCCTTTAAACTCCTCAGTAAAAACCTTGGCTCCAAAAGCTTTAGCCACCTCAATAGTTTTATCAGTAGAAACAGAGTTAATTACTACAATCTCTGAGGCAATATCAGCTACCTTAGCCAAAGTAGCAGGCAATCTATCCTCTTCATTATGAGCAATAATAGCCACGGTCAAACTAAGCTTATTATTAGCAGCTAGAGTAGTTACAAAGTTAGGCTCAGACATAAAATTGCTCACCTTATTTTTGATAAAAATCTTGTAATGCAGGTAATAGAACTTGTTCTTTAATCTCAGGGCTTAAAACTTTAAGCTCTTTAGTATTAGGATCCAGCATATCTAAATCTAAAGTAACTGGATGCTCATTAGGATCGCCATATAAGGCCCAACGAGTATGCGAGTTAGACTTTCTAGTTGAGTAGAAGCAAATAGCGCTCTTATGATAGTTACCAGCAATTTGAGTAATGCCAGTACTTGGGCCAATAAACACCTTACAACTATCAACCATAGCCGCAGCTACTAATAATGAGTCAACATTAATAAAGGTATGAATATACTGATGATAGTGCTCGGGGATCAAACTTAAAATTTGCTTGCAAGCTTCACGATTAGGCTCTATACCCATGATAATAATTTTAGGTGGTACTACCGCTAAGCTAGCATGATTGCCAGACAAGCCATAACGTCTAATATTATCCTCATTTAATAAGCCCTCGATAATCTGGGCATAACCTGCAATGGATAAGTTAGATCCTGAGCCACCAGTAAAGGGATTAACTAAAATAAAGTCCTCTCCCATCATACCTTCTTGGTGGAAATAGCTCACAATAGAGGCTTTTTCCCTTTGAGTGTAGATAATGCGATCAAAGCGCACCCCCACCTCATCAAAAAGATGTCTATCTAAAGAACGAACCAAATCAAGATTATACTCAGCTTCACTCTTTTGGCATAAAGAGCGACGTTGTCTTACGCCCTTATTGTAGTGAAAGAAAGACATAATCTTGGATAAAGGGCCAATACGAATGCTAGCCCCACAATCTTTAGCCAATTTTGAAATGCGGTTATCAGAAACTAAGGCAATAAAGACATCAGGATGATATTGAGCTAAATAATCTGCAATATCTTGCCCCTCTTTAAAGTGATCAATGCAAATACACTCATCAACACAATTGAGGTTTTTAGCAATCATCCAATTGTTCTTACTCACTAGAGCAATCAATTTGGCTTCTGGGTACATAGCCTTAGCTGTCGCAAAGGATGGAATAGAAACAACAAAATCGCCTATCTTATCCGTGCGCGAAATAATAATAGTTTTAATAGCACTCATAATCATCCCCCTTTAGGATGAGCTTTAGCCTAATAGCCCATACAATTGCTAAAAATTAGCTTTGATAGCCAAGAAAAAAGCCTATGTTTTGGCTAAACAGTAAATACTGCTATGTTATACTAAAAATTTTTTTCTAATACTAAGAAGATTATGTTTTTTAGCAATTATCTTTCTTAGTTTTTATCCTATTTTTTGTGCCACTTGAGGAGACCTCTGGGCTCAAACGCTACGTTGTACTTAAATTTGAGTCTTGGTTTTGTTGATAGCTTATGAAAAATATCGTTGCATCTTTAGTACTTGCAAGTCTTAACAAGTTAAAAGCAGATTTTGATATTCCAAGTGATATTGAAAGCAAGATCCGTATCGATCGTACCAAGGACAAAAGTCACGGCGATTTTGCTACCAACATTGCTATGTTATTAGCTAAGCCTTTAGGTAAGAACCCTCGTCAATTAGCCGAGTTAATTGTAGCTGCACTACCTCAAGATGAGCGTGTTGCTAAAACTGAAATTGCAGGTCCTGGCTTTATTAACTTCTTTGTTAACTCTGACCATCAGGCCTCTCAACTACAAAATATGCTCCAAGATGAGCGCTTGGGAGTACCACTTGCTGCCACAGCACAAAATGTAGTGGTTGACTATTCAGCACCTAACGTTGCTAAAGAAATGGCTGTTCACCACATTCGCTCCACTGTTATTGGTGATGCTGTAGTACGTGTATTAGAGTTCCTAGGCCATAAGGTTACTCGTGCTAACCACGTAGGTGACTGGGGTACCCAATTTGGTATGCTCATCGCTTACTTAGAGAAATGCGAAAATGAAAGTGGCCAAGGCATGGATCTTAGCGACTTTGAAGCTTTCTACCGTGAGGCTAAGCGTTGCTTTGACGAAGATGAAAGCTTTGCTACCAAGGCTCGTTCTTACGTAGTACGCCTCCAAGGCGGCGATAGCTATTGCTACGACATGTGGCAAAAGCTTGTAAAAATGACCATGGATCAAAACCAAGCTATCTATGATCGTCTTAATGTAACCTTATCACAAAAAGATGTCATGGGTGAGAGCCTTTATAACAATATGCTACCTCAAGTAGTTGAAGACTTAATGAGCCGTGGCATTGCTGTTGAGGATCAAGGTGCCATTGTAGTTTACCTTGATGAGTTCAAGAATAAAGAGGGAGAAAAGCTAGGTATTATTATTCGTAAGAGTGATGGCGGCTATTTATACACCACCACTGATATTGCCTGCGTAAAATACCGTGTAGAGCACTTCCATGCTAATCGCTTAATGTACTTTATTGACTCCCGCCAGCATCAGCACTTAGAGGCTGCCTGGAAGATTGCCCGTATTGCTGGCTACTTACCTGAGGATGTGACTATTGAGCATGATGCCTTTGGCATGATGTTAGGTAAAGATGGTAAGCCATTTAAGACCCGTACTGGTGGCACTGTTAAGCTTAAGGACTTATTAGATGAGGCTGAAAAGCGTGTTGATGCTATGCTTACCGAGCGTGGTACTCAATATGAGCCTCAAGAGAGAGCAGAGATTGTCCACAAGATTGCTATTGGCGCTGTTAAATATGCTGATTTATCTAAGAATCGCTTAACAGACTATATTTTTGATTGGGAGCAAATGTTAGCCTTTGAGGGTAATACTGCCCCATATTTACAATATGCCTATAGCCGTATTCAATCTATTTTCCGTAAGACTGATAAACAGCCTGGCAATATCACCATTACTCATGAGGCTGAAGAGGCTTTAGCTACTAAGCTTTTAGCTTTTGGTGAGGTAGTACAATCCGTATCTAATAAGGCTATGCCTCATTTATTATGCACTTACTTATTTGAGCTTTCTGGCACCTTTATGCGTTTTTACGAGGCCTGCCCAGTGCTTAAAGATGGTGTTGATGAGCAAACCTGCAGTTCACGTTTAGCTTTATGTGCTCTTAGTGCTCGTGTACTTAAGCAAGGTCTCAACCTCTTAGGTATTGAAGTAATGGAAAAGATGTAACAGCTGTTAACTACTCCACCTAAAGTGAGGTTAGCTCCTTTTTAAGGTGGAGCTTAAAGCAGCTTAATTTATTTACTCCATGCTTACTGGGCTCATTATTAATATGAGCCCTATTAGCTTTAATTTTAATAAAGCCTTGTCCTATAGGCTAAGGCATTAGTGAGGATAATCTTAGTGAAGATTAGCATTGATTCTCTCTTTAAAGGCAAAGAATTGCCACCTCAAAAAAAGCGTGTCTTAGCTATAGGTGGCGTTGCTTTTATTGTTTTGCTCTTTATTAGTTTCTTATTGTCATTATCCGAGGGTGATGATAAAGCTAATCAAGCTAACAATAATAATGCTATCGAGCAAAATGCCCAGACCAACAATGGTGCCTCAGGTAGCCTACAGCTGCCTAGCTCCCAGCGCTATGACTTTGAAAGCTCAGGACAAGTAGTAGGTGGCGGCCTTGAGAGTTTGTTAAATGATGCTCCAAGCACCAATAACAATATTGGGGTTAACAACGATCCTTTTGCTAACATGAATGGCCAAGGCACCACTCATGAAGATGAACAAGCTTTAGGCCCAGCCCCTATCCCTACAGAGGATGACTACGATAATCAAGATGATGCCCCTCAAGAGCTGATTGCTCCACAAGCACCAGCCTCGAGCCAAACTTCTTTATATTGTGATAGCTACTCAACCTCAGCAGGGGCTGAAAGCCAAAAAGCGGTATTAGCCTTCCAAGGTATTAGCGCCAGCGTCATAACCAATAAAGACGGAACTTATGGATTAAAGCTTGGCCCATTTAAGGATGCTCAATTAGCTCGAGATACCTTTAATGAACTAGCTAATAAAGGTCTGCTTCAACGCTGTGCTTTAATTAAGCAATAAGTTTTAACTACAAAGCCTCAAGAAAACTTGAGGCTTTTTTCATATTTACATGAGCATAATTAATTTTGCTCACCTACCTTGATTTTTTACTACCTTGACCCCATTTAAAAAAAATACGTTTGCTCATTAAGCTTCAAAGTCTGTCATAAGTGAAGTAGAAAATAATAGTTCTTGTTATTTATTACAGACTTTAAAGTTTAGTTAATACTTTTGGATTTTTTATGACTACTATTGTTTCCGTTCGTAGAAATGGTGTCGTAGCTGTAGGTGGTGATGGTCAAGTCACTATGGGCCAGAGCACTGTGTTAAAAGACAATGCTCGTAAAGTACGACGCTTATTTAAAGGTCGCGTGATTGCAGGCTTTGCTGGCTCAACTGCAGATGCTTTTACCTTATTAGATCTCTTTGAAAAGAAGTTAGAGGCTCACCAAGGCATTTTAGAGCGTGCTTGCGTGGCCTTAGTCAAAGACTGGCGTACTGATAAAATGCTACGCAAGCTTGAGGCTATTTTAATCGTTGCCGATAAGGACAGCTCCTTCTTAATTTCTGGATCTGGTGATGTAGTCCATATGGATGACGATATTCTAGCTACTGGTTCTGGCGGCAATTATGCTCTGTCAGCAGCTCGTGCTTTGGCAAGAAATACTGAGCTTAGTGCTGAGGAAATTGTTAAGCAATCTTTACAAATTGCTGGTGAAATTTGTGTCTTTACTAACCAAAGCCACATTATTGAAACCATTAGCAATAATGAAGAGCAAGCTAAATCTCAAGAACAAGATGCCATCAAGACTCAAGACAACAACCAGGGTACAGCCTGGAGCGCAGATTAATTAAGGATCACTATGTCAGAGTTAACCCCACGTGAGATTGTTAGCGAATTAGATCGCTTTATTATTGGTCAAGGTGAAGCTAAGCGTGCTGTTGCTATTGCTATGCGTAATAGATGGCGTCGCATGCAGTTAGATCCTAAGATTAGACAGGAAATTTATCCTAAAAACATCTTAATGATCGGCCCTACTGGTGTTGGTAAAACTGAAATTGCCCGCCGTTTAGCTACTTTAGCTAAAGCTCCATTTATCAAGGTAGAAGCCACTAAATACACTGAGGTAGGCTACGTTGGTAAAGAGGTAGACTCCATTATTCGTGAGCTCATGGAAGTATCCATGAAGCTGGTTAAAGAAGAGGCTCTCAAGCGCAATAAGGTTAAGGCCGAAGAAGCTGCCGAAGAGCGTATCTTAGATGCTCTCCTACCAGCACCATCAGCTAGCGAGGAGGAGAAGCTTAACAATCATACTCGCCAAGTTTTCCGTAAGAAATTACGTGAAGGTGAGCTTGATGACCGTGTAATCGAGATCCGTACTCAAGACAAGCAAACAGGCTTTAGCATTATTGGTGGCGGCAGCTCTCCTATGGATGATGTGGGCAACCAATTACAGTCTTTATTTGACTCCTTATCTCAAAATCGTACTGTAGTACGTAAGATGACTGTTAAAGAGGCCTTTAAAGAAGTTTGCCAAGAGGAAGCTGAAAAGCAAGTTTCGGTAGATGATCTTAAGAGTGAAGCCATTAAGCTTTGTGAAAACCAAGGTATTGTCTTTATTGATGAGATCGATAAGATTTGCGGTGGCGACACCAACACTGGCTCTCGAGGTGAAGTGTCACGTCAGGGTGTACAACGTGATTTGCTACCTTTAATTGAAGGCTGCCAAATCAACACCAAGTATGGCATTGTTCGCACTGATCACATTCTCTTTATTACCTCAGGTGCTTTCCAAATTGCCAAACCATCTGATCTCATTCCAGAGTTACAAGGCCGTTTACCAATTCGTGTAGAGTTAAAGCCATTAACCGCTGATGACTTTGTACGAATTTTAAAAGAGCCACACGCTTCTTTAACTAAGCAATATGAGTACTTATTAGCTACTGAAAATGTAAAGATTTCCTTTACTGATGAGGCTATTAAGCGTATTGCCGAAGATGCCTTCACTGTTAATGAGAAGACCGAAAATATTGGTGCCCGTCGTCTCCATACTTTAATGGAAAAACTCTTAGACAGTATTTCTTTTGATGCTCCTGATAATCCAGGTACTTGCATTGAAATTGATGCTGACTACGTCAATAAGCACTTAAGTGATATTGTTGAGGACGAAGACTTATCACGCTATATTCTTTAGTTTTAAAGAATTTTGAAAAAAGAAATAGCCCAGAGAACTTAGATCTAAGCTCTCTGGGCTTATTTTTTGTAAATTATTTTTTTCTAAGCAAAGCCTTAAAGAAAAATGCTAATATTATTACATGTTGTTTATTACTAAACAGTTTTTTAATTATGAGCCGAGAACAATTAAGTCTACGCGAACTTGAGCTGATTCAAGAGCTCAATGAGATCGCTGCCAAAACAGATGATTTAAGCCGTAGTATTGATGAAAAGTTTCGCACCCTAGATCGTAAAGATTTAGAAATTGCAGCTTTAAAGCGTGAGCTTGAATCATGTAAAAGAGAAAATGCTCGCCTCTTTGAAATTATCCAAAGTTGGCGTTCGCGCATGGATAAAGTGCTTGAGACTCTTCAAGCCAATTAAAGTTATTAGGCCCATTATGGGCCTTAATTTTTTCAGTTACAGGCTAGCTAAAGAGCCTGCTCAATATGGTTAAGCGAATCTTGCTTTGGGGTAACGCCAAAGAATTTGGAATAGTCACGAGAAAACTGCTGATCGCTGTTATAACCTACCATATTACTTACTTCAACAGCTTTATACTTAAAAGAGGTCAGCATCCTACGAGCTTCTAATAAGCGCTTGCGTCTAATATATTGCAAAGGCGACATGGCAGTAACCTCTTTAAAATGCTTAAAGAAATTGGAACTGGACATAGCACAGAGCTTAGCTAAATCATCTACAGCAATACTCTTAGTATAGTTACGATTGATGTAATCAATAGCCTTTACAATGACAATGGTCTTCCTTACTACAAAATGAGCAATCATAGGTGCCAAGCGTTCATTCTTTAACCAATGGTAATAAAGCTCTCTTTTTTGCAGCAAATAAGGATAGACATCAGTAAAATTGCCCAAACGCAAATCTAACATACGATCTAATACGCTTAAGTCATAATAGCCTGATTCCATTTTAGTAAAAGCCATAGGAGGCAATTGATCCTTATAATAGTTAGGATCAACTTTGTAATTATTGGAAGTCATGACCTTGGCTAACAGATTAGTATCGATATTAACCTTCAAAGCGATATGAGGATTTTGCTCACTAGCATCCACAATCTTGAAGTTAGCAGGCATGTTTAAAGTATTAACAAACACTTCACCGCTGCTATAAGCAATGGTCTTGTCTCCAATAGAACACTCCTTTTGACCATTGATAAGATAAATCACTGCTGGGTTATAAATAGTAGGACAGGATATAGATTCACTGCTGGTAATCTTAATACAAGTTATTCCATCAATGAGATTAGTAGAGCCTTCTTGCGGTAGTACCTTACTTATCTTGTCTATTATTCTAGATAGCAATTGCTCTTTATCGCTCATATACAGCCTCAATATTATAGCCATTCCTTAAAATTAACTTTTTACGCTAAAATAAGTTAGTGGCAGCGGTATTTGTACGTTTTCTAGGGTGTCCCATGTCTTTTATTATTAACTTAAATCTAGCCCATAATACTAAAAAAGTATTGTTCGCTCTATTATTAAGCTCTCTTACTCCTAGTGCCTGGGCTAATATCACTATGCCTTTACCAAGCGCCAACGCTAGCGATAGCGATAGCGCCAGCTCAAGCGCCAACACTAGCGTTAGTGCCAGCACTAGCACTAGCTCTATTAACATAGAGGCTAAAGATATTTCATCTGATCCTAGTGCTAAAGTAGCAGCCTCTGATAGTGATACCCCTAAAGAGACTCAAATTAAGGAAAAGGCCAAGGTCTATCGTGATCCTTTTGGTAATGTGATCGCCTCACCCCTTAAGAAAGGTGACAACAAGTCTGCTAACAATGATCAAGAGCATGTAATCACTGAGGATAATATTAAACCTACCAGTTCTCTTGGCCATAAGAAAAGCTCTTTAAGTGCTGATGACCATAAAGCTACCTCCACCCAATCAAACAACCAGGTAGCTAAGCTTAAGGTAGCTGTAGTTTATTTTAGTGTTCCTGAGCAAACCGAAAATCAAGATGTTGATGTTTTAAGCGGCGCATCCAAAATTTTAACTAAAGATCAAAAAGAGCAAGGTACAGTTGAGTACTTGGCTAAACTTATTAATGAACACATGCAAGGTCAACTTTTTGAGCTCAAAAATGTTAATGACTATCCTAGAGTGCATCAAGCATTAATTAGCCAGACTGCTAAAGAAAAAGATACTAAAGCTCGCCCACAGATTAGCTTAAGCCCAGAATTTAATCCTAGTGATTTTGACCTTATTTTTATTGGTTACCCTATTTGGTGGCACGATCTGCCAATGCCTTTATATTCCTTCTTTAATGACTGGGATTTGTCGGGCAAAACCATCATTCCATTTTGCACTCACGGAGGCAACCGCCCTTATAAGACTTTTGCGCTTATCGCCCACCACGAGCCTAATGCTCAAGTGGTAGTAACCAATGGTTTAGTAGTAAATCGCTATAAGGTGCCCCTAAAAGGTGAGGCCATAGTGCAAAAGTGGCTCAACAAAATCAACACCAATGTCATTATGCCTAAATATAGCCACCTCCAAACAGTACTATCTCCTGCATCAGCCCAATCAGGTGCACCTACAAGCTCCCTAGCGCCCGCAAAAGCGTCCGCCCCTGCTAGCGCCCAGGCCCAGGGCCAGAGCCAGCCTTAAGGCCATGCCCTAGGGCCCTGCCCAGGGCCCAGCCTCAGACCTAGGTCCAGGCTCAAACTACTCCCCCTAGAGCTATAGCCTCCACAGGCTATGCTCTATGTCATTACTACGACTAAGAGGACACTTAGGCAAAATAATAATCAGGGCAACACCATTGCATTATCTGCCTTTTGTAGTGATATCTATACATGGCACATATTTAGCTTAAACAACTTAAAAATTAGTCAACCAGGGAAGACTAAAGCTTAATCTTTACCTAAGATACAGATATAGTGATTTGCCTTCTCGTCATGCCTTGTAGTCAACCTTTTCCTTATTCTGTTTTATGACACCTTTTTTTAAGAGCAAGTTTTTTAAATTTTGCGCTTTTATGCTGGCTTTAGTAGCAGTTAGCACTCCTTTTTGGCTATTTAACAGCACCCAGTCTGTTGTTACCACCAATAAACAACAGTCTAATGCGTTAAACCAAGAGCCTATTGATGCTGCTATTGTCGATACTCAAAACTCAAAAACTACAGGCACAATAGAGCTTAGCTCTTTAGAAAACTCAAAAGACTCACAAAAAGCAAGCACTACCCCATCACCAGCTCAGGCCTCAGCAGCCTCAGCTCAGGCCCCTGCTCCAGGCCAAGCCCAGGGCTCTGACCAAGCTAAAGGCCAGAGCTCTGCACAAGAGGCTGCAAGCTCTAGCTTAGAGCCAGTAAAGCAACAAGGCTCTACCCAAATTAAGGAACAGGCCCTTGCTCAGGGCTCTGAGCAGTCTATGGACAAAGGACAAGACCTGGCTAAGAGCCAAGGACTTAGCCAGGGCCAGGGTCATGGCCAGAGCCATGATCATGGCCAGGGCCAAGGCCAAGGCCAGGGTCAGGATGCCAAAAGACCTCAAGAGAGCTTATCTCAAAAGTTGGCTGATACAAGGGAACAAATAAAAGAGTCTGATGCTAATGCTGTTAATAAAGATAGTAAGGTATTAACCTCTAGTGTGGAACCTAGCCAGTTACAAGAGCAAGTTATAAGCTCTAAAGATGAGCTTAAAGAAGCTGTAAAGCCTATGACTTTGGCACAAAAAGTTAAAGCCATTACCGAAGCTCAAACTAAAGAGCAAAAAGCTCAATATCAGCGCTCTATTGAGGAGCGACAGGAAATGGTTGATGCAGCTATCGCTAGCATTGCTCAAAATAGCAAAATGTATCTACCACCTATGATTAGCTCTCGAGCTTTAGTGGTTACCTTTAGTATACCTGTAGCAAATGCCGATTTATCAGAGGATCAAGACCATGGTATTGACGCTACTACGGGAGCTACTGTTATTAAATATGACAACAAAGTCGATGGGGTTATGTCCTTTATTGCTAACAGGCTAAATCAAGAAAGTGGAGCGGATTTATACTACATAACACCTACCACTCAATATCCTAAGAAGCAAAAAAAGCTATATCAATTTGCTCTTAGTGAGCTTACAGATAAGAACTATCCAGAGCTTACTGATGATGTTCCTTTACACTTAGAACGCTATGACACTATTTACTTATGCTATCCCATCTGGTGGGACGATATGCCAGCGGCTATCTATAGCTTTTTAATTAAATACGACTTATCAGATAAAACCATTATCCCTGTATGCCTACATTCAGGAGATGAGTTTGCTAACACTATCAGCACTATAATTACTTACGAACCTCACGCTATTATTTATAAAAAGGGCCTGGCTATCTCAACCAAAGAATCACTTAACAGCAATTATATAAATAATAAGATTCGTTCTTTCTTAAGTAATTTAGCTGTCGATTTTAACTAAGCACAAAAAAACCTAGTTAATAAATTAACTAGGTTTTTTTCTTTTCTTACTTGCTAGCCTCTAGCTTATCAGCGCTACCTTGAGGCTGATCCATCTGGCCCATCGATTCTGACTGATCTTGCTCTCCTGATTGGTAAGAGAGGTCAGACTGGTCATGCTGGCCAGACTGGTCAGGAAGGCTAGAGTCAGTTGCAGCTTGTGGCTCCTGAGAGGCGTTAGTCTCTGTAGCTACCTCTTCTTTGGCCACTGGAGAGCTTAACAATGCAAATAGTATGGCTCCTACACCGACACCACCCAATAAAGACAGTAAGTAGAACAAAGGATTAGTAGAGAGTGGAATAATAAAGATACCACCATGAGGAGCACAAACACCACAGTTAAATAACATACTTAATGCACCAGCTGTAGCTGAGCCTAAGATACATGCTATACGGAGGCGCTTGCGAGCTAAATAAGGTAATACTGCCTCAGTGATAAACAATAAGCCCTTAAACATAGCAGCAAAGCCTAAGGAGCGCTCATGAGCGCTAAAGTGACTTGGAGCCAAAATACGTGAGGCTACACCTGCGGCAATAGGAGGCACCATACCACCTAACATAACTGAGGCCATTACAATAGAACCAGGGCCGTTTTCTGGCAAACAATCAGCTAATAATAAAACTCCAGAGGCATAGGCAAGCTTATTAAATGGGCCGCCCATATCAGCTGACATCATACCTGCTAAAACAGCACCTATAGATACTAAGGTGATAGTGTTGGCATCAGTAATGAAGTCATTAATGAAATTATCAATTAAAGCTGCGGGTAAATTAGTTATGTATTGCGCAATAAGCGTAGTAATAACCGCACCTGCCAGAGGATAAACCAACAGGGCAAACATGGCATCATGCCCTTTTAAAAACCTCTGAGCAACTCTTGCGACCACAAAGGCCACGCCACCACCAACAAAACCATTGAGCAGAGCACCTATCACACCAGCTGATGCCATATCGGCCATGACACCGCCCGTAAAGCCAGCTACTAAAGCCATACGGCCAGCCATAGAAAAGGCAATAAAGGCACTTAAAACTGGAAATAATAAGCTACCGATACTATAACCAATGGAATCTAAGAATAGGCCTAAACTAGTTGTTTTTACAAAGTCTAAACGAGCTACAGCAGATAAAATACCAGCAGTAGCAGCTAGAGGTAGCAAATAAGTTAAACCGCTCATTAAATGGCGGTAGAGCTTCATTGGAAGATTAGAAGACTCTTTTGAGATACTACCAATCTTATAGACAGGACAGTTAGGATCTAAAGCCTTTTTAATAAGCTCCTCTGGACGGTGCACACCATCAACTACACCAGTACGCACCATAGGCTTACCAGCAAAGCGATCAATATCAACCGCTCTATCAGCTGCCACAATAACAGCTTTAGCTGAGGCAATATCCTCTGGCATGAGGCTATTTCTATTACCAGCTGCACCATCGGCCTCAACTTTAATAGTAATACCCAGCTCTTTAGCTTTAAGCTCTAAAGCCTCAGCTGCCATATAAGTATGAGACAATCCAGCAGGACAGGCAGTAACAGCTACAATGTCATAGCCTTTTTTCTCCTCAGGATGAGCGGCCTCATGCTCTTGTTGAGCGTGTTCTTGGGCCTCTTTTTCGTCCTCAATCGACTCTGCCTTATCAATAACGTCTAAAAACTCATCAACATTTTTGGCACTTAATAAAGAGCTACGAAAATGCTCATCAATAAGTAAAGTAGATAGTCTAGCTAGCACATCAAGGTGAGCGTCTGATGCTTGATGAGGAGAGGCAATCATAAAGATAAGATGGACACTCTCACCATCAATAGAGTCAAAATCAACACCATTAGGCACAACCATGGCGGCAAGACCTGGATGGCTTACACCCTCACTTTTAGCATGAGGAATAGCAATGCCCTCACCAAGTCCAGTAGAACTTTTACGCTCACGGTCAAAAACAGCTTCACGAAATCTATTAATATCGTTAATACAGCCTGTTGATGCTATAGCCTCTACCAATCGAGAGATTGCATCTTCTTTACTAACAGGATCTGCATTAAGACATACAGAACGTTTTTCCAGCAAATCGCGAATACGCATATGCCTACCCTAAATTAATCTAACTAAACTAAGCTGAAACTTTATGTGATTTGGCCTAGAGCCATAAGCTCTAGGCCAAAGATTAAGATTCAGAATCTGAGCCTGATTTGGTAACTTTGATATTATCTAAATCACTCTCTTTAGACTCATAAAAGTTTTTTGGTACTTGGCAGAATTGATTATCAACAAAGGTAATGTCTTTATAGGCATCTACACCCTCTGGCTCCATATGCAGCATAATATCGGCATCAGGGAAGAAGCGACGAATATTGTTCTCAGCCTCAGTGGCAATATCATGAGCGTGGGCTAAAGACATTTTATTGTCTAAAACCAAATGGCATTGAATGTAATGTTGAGGACCAGCTTTACGGGTTCTTAAATCATGGAAAGACTCAATGCCGTCAACAGCTAATATGGAGCGAATAATCTTATTATTGTCACTAACTGACATTGATTTGTCTAACAAAGTACCTACAGCTATCTGACCAATATGCCAAGAGCTTTTCATAATATATAGGCCTAATAAAATAGTGACTAAACCATCAGACCATTCATAGCCCATCTTAGTTAAGATTAACGAAACAATAACGCTTAAGTTTAATCCCACATCAGATAAATAATGGAAGCGATCGGCAGCTACAGCCTCACTTTGAGTGAGCTTACATACATAACCTTGGAAAACAGTTAGCACTAAAGTAAGCGCAATAGAGGCAATAGAAACATAAATAGCAATATCGATATAGCCAATCATTACAGGCTTAATCAAGCGCTCGTAACCATTAAAGATTAACAATAAGGCAGAACCGCAAATAAAAGCAGCTTGAGATAAAGATGCTAAAGCCTCTGCTTTATAGTGACCAAAACGGTGTTGCTTATCAGCTGGCTGTAGCGCATAACGCAAAGCTAATAAGTTGATAAAAGATGCGCCTAAATCAATTAAAGAATCAGTCAAGGACGCTAAAATAGTCGCAGAACCAGAGAATAACCAGACAATAAATTTCATTAAAATTAATAAAATTGCAGTTACTACTGAGGCTGTGCCTGCGAGCAATACTAATTTTTTGTAACGACTTGGTAGGGCTTGGGGCTCATTATGGGTATGTGCGCCGCTACAACCTTCAGTTTTATGCTCAGCGCAATCTTGGCCATGATTAACTTGTGCTTTGCAGCCAGTACAATCTTTCATATCAGCTGGAGCACATTGACAATCATGAATATCCTCTTGCTTAGCTAGAGGATCTTGATGGCAATTAAAGCCACAAGAAGTATTCTTGATGACTTTGATTTTGTCGCTCTTGTCATCACTTAAAGCTGGAGCTTCAAGATCTTGATTTATCTTGTCCACTTGGTTACCTATCAATCCCAAAAATTTGGTTCGTTTCAATAGTTATGCCTAATTTTACCAAGTTAGAGCTAAGTTAGTCATGCAAAAATAATTAAAAAATCAGGCACAAGATCAGGGCAGAGGCTTTTACTAACAACATTGCCCAAATTCCAAAATTGTGAGTTACAACAAAAAGCAAAAAAAGAGCTTATTATTAATTATTTAATAAAGTAGATTTTGCGTTAATTAAGTGTAAATTTGTATCTAAGGACTATTAATTTCAATCTTTAGGTATCAATCGCTAAATAAGTTAGTGCTTTAGCAAGGTCTCTAGTTCACCAAAAAGGAGCTGGTTTTATATGATGGTCAATCATTTTTTACGTGCGTTATTCTACTGGCCTATTCGAATTACTGCTACTTGTGAACCTATTCCTTTTGAGCCTCTTAAGTATATTAAGATCGACCCTAATAAAAAGATTGTTTATATTATGGTCTCTTCTTCTGTTGGTAATATGCTTACCGTAGAGCGCCTCACTAAACAATTAAATTGGCCTAGCCCTTTTGAAAAAATAACTATAGGCAATAAGACTTTGCCTCGCACTGCCTATTTAAGAAGCCCTTCCTTTTTTAGCTCTAATGCTCATATTCGTGATATTAGTGAGATTATCTTTGATTGGTTTGATGCTTGTGAGCAAACTAATGAAGATTTACAAATCATCCCTATTAGCGTTTTATGGTCACGAGATCCAAGTATTGAAGGTAGCGCTATTAGAGGCATCGATTTATCAACTCCAGGATGGCGTAAGTTCTTAACTTTAACCTTTGCAGGTCGTGATAATTGCACCATCATTTCTGATCCTTGCTTAGCCTCAGTGCTCAAAGAGCGCCTCATGGCAATTGAGGACAGTAAGTTACGTGCAAAAACTTTATCTCGTCTTATTTCCTTGCACTTCTTACGTAAGGCCCGCTCTATTGTTGGTCGTCCATTCCCTAATCGCCAAAAACTCTTAGGTGAATTGGTGGAGCGTACAGGTACCCAAACAGCCATTAAGGAGGCTATGGAGCGCACGGGAGAAAGTAAGGAGGCCTTGGAGAAAAAGGCTCATGAAATCTTTGACATCATGATTGCTGATACTCGCTATCCGCTCTTACGCTTCTTTAATACTATTATTTCCTTAATTTGGAAGCGCATTTATCATGGTCAAAGCATTGTTGGTGCTAATAAGGTTCGCGAGTTAGTGCAAAATGGCTATGAGATTATTTACATCCCATGCCATCGCTCTCATATGGACTATATCTTATTACTCTTTGCTATTTTCCATGAGGGCTTACCTATTCCTCAAGTAGCCTCAGGTGATAATCTCAATTTCTTCCCTGTAGGCCAAATTATTCGTCGTTGTGGCTCTTACTTTATCCGTCGCAAGATGAAGGGTGACACTTTCTATACCGCCTTGTTTAGAGAGTATCTTTCTGTACTCTTTGAGCGTGGCTATGCTACTGAATTCTTTATTGAAGGTGGCCGCTCTCGCACTGGTCGTACTCTACCGCCACGTACAGGCATGGTGTCCATGACTGTTCAAGCTCAATTGCGTGGTATAGAGCGTCCTATTGCTTTTATTCCTACTTACTTAGGCTATGAGCATGTAATGGAGGTTGGCTCTTATATGCATGAGCTTGAGGGTGCTAAAAAGCAAAAGGAAAGCATCAAAGGCTTGCTCGGCATCTTTAAACGTATGCGCTACTATGGCCGTGGCTACGTTACTTTTGGTGAACCTATAAGTGTGCCACGCTTTTTAAATGAACATGTGCCTGATTGGCATAAGGACATTGATCCCTCTGGTAACGCCCGCCCAGAATGGCTTTACGACACGGTAAATCAACTAAGCCACGAAATTATTATCAAGCTTAATGATTCAGCCTCGGTAAATGGTATTAATTTATGTGCTTTGGCCATTATTGGTGATGCTGACCATACTCTTAGCATCAATATGTTAAAGCGCTGCTTGAAATTGTACTTACTGGTCTTAAGCTGCGATGAGAAGCGCAAAAATCTTATGCCAAGCACTGGGGTTGATACTTTAATCAATCAGGCTTTAGAGCTTAATAAGTTCAAGGTCTATGATGTGGGCGATGATATGAAGTTCGTACGCCCAAGCCGTGGCCAGACCTTACAGCTTACTTACTTCCAGAATAATATTCTGCACCTGATTGCTCTGCCTGCATTAATTGCCAATATCTTAATTCGCAATGGCCATATTTTTAGAGAAGATGTTATTGCTAATACTAGGTCTTTATTCTATTTCTTAAAGCATGAGCTTTTTGTCCCTGTTGAGGAGGATGAGCTTGATGCCCTTATTATCAAGTACATTGATGTCTTTGTTCAGGGCGGCTACATAGTTGAGCTTGATAATAAGATGCTTACCTTATCTGGTGATGGCTTTGAAGAGTTATTAATTCTTTCTAGCTCTATTCGACTTAACCTAGTGCGTTATCTCATTGCGGTAACGATTCTTAAGCAAATGAATGATGGTGCCATTAACAAAAAGGAATTTATTCAATATTGCGTTGATTTATGTAAGCAAGTGCCATCAGACGTTACCAACAACTCTCCAGAGTTTGCTGACCCTATTATGTTTGACATCATGTGTGATACTTTTGTCCGCCATAATTACTTTATCTATCTTGATGATGACACCATTAAACCTCATCGCACCAAGGTCAATAAACTATCACGTGCCGCTCAGCCTTTATTAGCTGCCAAATTAGTTAAGCATCTCAAGCGAGAAATTGCCCAAATTAAGATTGCCAGCTTAAAAGAAGCCCTACTTGATAAGGCCCATAACAAGGCTCTAGCCGCCGCTGCGGCAGCTGCCCAAGCAGCTGCTGCCGCAGCTACAGCCAACAGCACCAGTGCAAGCCCTGATGCTAGCGCTAGCACTAGCGCAGGTGCTGGTGCTGGTGCTACTGCTAGCACAGCAAGCGATAGCGCCAGTGCAGGCGCAGGCGCAGCCAATGGTGATAGTGCGGGCGCTGGGGCTGATGCTGAGGCTGAGGCCAAGGAGAGCAAGAGCTAAGAGTTGACCTTTTAGCTCACCAAGTTTGCTTAGTAGTGCATTTGATGGCAGGGTGCCTATTATCAAGATTATAGGAGGCCAAAATTGAGGTGAGCTATTAGGTTTTAAGCGCTTAAAGCTTGAGCCTATAGTGCAAAGATCATAAGAACAGCTAAAATGTGGCACAAAATGCTAAAATTAGAATGATTTTTGCAAGAGTAAGCTTGAGGAATGTTTTTTGACAACTTCCTTGTACGCTAAATAGTCCTAATAGCTAAATCTAAAGCTCATAGTAGACAAGAAACATCTGAGCTTAGCTTAGCTTTGATGTTTAACAAGCTTTGTTGTAATTCAGGAAGTAATATCCATCATGTACCAGAAGATTTTATTAACAGCCGCCACTGCGTTGCTCTTAGGTTCTATGAGCCCTGTCTATGCAGCAGCTCCTCACGAGCCAATTGATATTTCTCAAGATTCCCAAGATCCTGCTCAGGCCTTAGCTGATGCTATGACTCCAGAGATTGGTTATTATGATATGACCCCTGACTTTACTACCAACTTAGCCAGCTCTGGCACAGGTCGTTTACATTATTTACGTGTTCACGTAAATATCATGGTTAAAGACAGCCGTGATTTACCTTTATTAACCACTCACGATGCATTAATCCGTGATGCAATTGTGACTATTATTGGTTCCAAAGAATATAACGCTATTGCCACAGCTGCTGGTCGTGAGGCCTTACGTGCAGAGTGCCGTGCTCGTGTAGCAGAGTTATTAACTCAAAAGAAAAATGGCCCTGTAATCCAAGATTTGCTCTTTACTAACTATATTTACCAATAAATCTTAGATTTTGGTCAAAGCAAAAAAAAGCGTAACTAAAAAGTTACGCTTTTTTTGTATTATCTAAGCTTACGCTTATAGTCAAGAAATCCTAAAGCTATACCTAAGACCATACCACCTACATGGCATAAGTTGGCAATACCACTAAAGAAGAAGCCAATACCAATAAAGATAATGCTCACTAAGAGCAAACCTTGAGGTAATCTTAAATCCTCAGGTAAATCCTGACGGAATGATAATATGCCCATATAGCCAATTAAGCCATAAACCACACCCGACATACCACCAAAAACGGCACCATGTGGGGTAAAGATCATTTGTAAGATATTAGAAACAATAGCAATACTAATGACAATATAGCCTAATTTAAAAGCACCAAAGTGACGCTCAATAGGTCTGCCAAAAGCCTCAAACATTACTAAGTTAAAGGCAATATGGAAAATTCCAAAGTGCAAAAAGATAGGAGTGATAACACGATAAAGCTCAAAGCCTTCGGTTACCTGGCCCATACCTAGCCACCCTAAAGCTCTAATCATCAGATCATTAAAATCTGGCACTAGCATCACTAGATAAAGTGCCAAACAAATCACTTCAATTACAGAGGTGAGACTAAATAATGTCCATTGGTAGGTGCCCATAGAGAAGCTTAAAAAGCCGCCACCCATGGTCTTTTCTTTCTTAACAGAACGTCCTCTACTCCATGCAGCTTGGTTATAAGCTTTAGCAAAAGGATTATTGCCATATCTTAATAACTCTAACTTAGCTTTAGAAATATCAGCCTCGTTAGCTACATAAATAGAGTAACTAGCACCAAAGCCAGGTTTAGCTGTAGCCTTAATACCTATTGAGTTTAAGTAGTCGGCAAAGGTTAAAGCCAAAGAGCGCTCCTTTAGAGCGCCTATTTCATAAGGGAAATTAATATCGTCTATTTCTTTGAATTGAGCCATTGCATATACTCAGCTACGCCTTGAGCCACAGTCTTAAACTCTACATCACAGCCAGCATTACGCAATTTAGTTAAATCAGCCTGTGTAAAGCTTTGATAGTGACCCTTGAGATGTTCTGGGAATGGGATAAATTCTACTTCACCGTGGCCATGATGCTTAATTACAGCCAGAGCAATATTTAAGAAAGGCTCAGCACGACCAGTACCACAGTTATAAATACCTGATGGTCCATTATGATCTAAGAACCATAGATTTACCTTAGCAACGTCCTGAACATAGACAAAGTCACGAGTTTGACCGCCATCTGCATAGCCATCAATGCCCTTAAAGAGCTTAGGATTTTCACCACGTAACATTTGATTATTAAGGTGGAAAGCTACCGAGGCCATAGTGCCCTTATGTCCCTCACGAGGGCCATAAACATTGAAATATCTAAAACCTACTACTTGAGATTGTAGTTTAGGTAAACGAGCACGAACGTACTCATCAAAAAGGAACTTAGAATAGCCATAAACGTTAAGTGGTCCCTCGTTGACACGATCCTCAACAAAGACAGTATTACCACCATAAGTAGCAGCAGAGGAAGCATACAAGAAAGGAATACGATGGCTGGTAGCAAACTCAAAGAGATCTACTGTGTACTGGTAATTATTCTTCATTACATACTTACCATCCCACTCAGTAGTAGCAGAGCAAGCACCTTCATGGAAAATAGCTTCAATATTGGCACAGCCATACTTGTTATTAAAGGCTACCTCATCATGGATTAAAGCAAGAAAATCCTCTTTATCCATATAATCAGCAATGTCTAAATCAACAAGATTGACAAATTTATGGCCATCCTTGAGATTATCAACCACTAAAATATCACGCTGACCACGATCATTTAATAGCTTAACAATGTTGCTACCAATAAATCCTGCACCACCAGTTACAATAATCATAAATTAAGCTCCTTAAAAGCTTATCCCAATAAAGGCCAAGCTTATAGCTATGAGTAAAAATCACACAAGATGGGCCAAGGCAAGCATCTTACAGATTATTCTTAGCTTTCATTTTCGCTATTAACACCTATTGATGCAAGTTGTTTTAATTGACAGTAATTTTTGGCCTTGAAAAAGCAATTCATTTAATTAAGATGATAGTCTAGTTTCCTGTTAAACTAGCTATTGTGGCCAACACTATCAGTGTTGTTTTTCTTATCTATATAGTGACCAATTTACCCATGGCTTCCCGCATCTTAGTTGTCTCTCCTGCTTGGCTTGGCGATATTATTATGTGCCAAAGCTTACTTAAAACCTTAAAACACCAAGATCCCTCTTGCGTGATCACTATGTATGCTCCAAGCTATGCCCACTGTATTATCGATCGCATGAGTGAGGTAGATGAGATTTTAGAAAATCCTTTTGCTCATGGGCAATTTGATCTATCAGGACGCATTCAAGAGGGCAAGAAACTTAAAGCACTAAACTTTGATAAAGCTTATGTGCTGCCTAATTCATTTAAATCAGCTTTAATTCCTTGGTTTGCTAATATTAAAGAGCGCATTGGTCTTAAAGGTGAGTCCCGCTATCTTTTGCTTAATAAAATGCGTAAAGATAAGAACTCTTTTGCTCGTATGGTCAATCGCTATGTAGCTTTAGCTTATGTCGATGATCCTTGCGTTAAAGATGACAGCACTTTACCTAGTTTTGACTATCCTAGTCTGATTACTCATAAGCCTAGCGATGAACTTTTAGCAAGGCTTAAGATTTCTCTTGATAGACCTTTATTAGTCTTAGGTTGTGGCGCTAACTATGGCCCTGCTAAATTATGGCCACCAGAGTACTTTGCTCAATTATCCTTACATTTTATTAATCAAAACTGGTCTATCTTAGCTTTAGGTTCGGCTAAAGATAAAGAAACAGTAAATGCCATTAAAGAGCACATTAAAGCTCAGTCTGCTGATGCTTTAGAGTACTTTTACGATATTGCAGGTCAAACCTCTTTAACCGAGGCTCTAGATTTAGTAGGCGCATGCTCAGCTGGTGTGTGCAATGATTCAGGTCTTATGCATACCTTAGCTGCGGCTAATGTGCCTCAAGCCTGTATTTTCGGCTCCACCTCAACTAAATATACCCCTCCGCTTTCTGACAAGGCCGTGTGCGTTGAGTCTATTCAACCTTGCCACCCTTGTTTTAAGCGTACCTGTCAATACAACACTTATGCTTGTTTAAAAGAACTGACAGTAGAAAAAGTGATTAACGCTTTAAATAGCGTACTTTAAGGTTTTAAATTTCATTATGTCTTTAAAATCACGTTTATTTTGGTGGCTTTATGGAATTATCACCACCATTATTGCCCCTTTAGGCATGTTGTTTTTAATGTATAAAAAACGACGTGATCCTCCTTATGGCAAAAGAGCTTGTGAATTATTAGGCCATTACCATATTGGCTTTAGAAATTGTATTTGGTTTCATACTGTTTCTGTGGGTGAGGCTGTAGCTGCTCGTCCCCTCATTAATGCCTTTGTCAGACGACATCCTAAATTATCCGTAGTAGTAACCACAACTACCACTACAGGTGCTCGTGAAATCTTAAAAATTGAAGGCATTACCCATATCTTTGCGCCTCTAGATTCTCCTTTGGCAGTAAAGTCTTTTTTAAAGAACTTTAACCCTAGTGCGCTGTTTATTATGGAAACTGAGTTGTGGCCCTCATTGTTAAATGTTACTCACGCTCATGGCACCAAAATTTGTGTAATTAATGCCCGTATGCCAGAAAAGACTTGTCACAAGTATGAAGCTAAAGGTACCTTAACTAGAGATTTAATTGCTAATAATCTTGACTGTGTTATTTGTCAGACTCAGCATGATGCAGATCGTTTTGCCCGTATTGGTGTAGCAAAAGAAAAGCTCTTTGTTAGCGGCTCACTAAAATACGATCTATCCCCTAATGAGCCGTTATACCGTCAAGCTCGTGCTTTACGTATGCCTCATCAAGAAGCTTTTGTCATTGGCGCTATTTCAACTCATGATGGCGAGGAAACTTTAATTATTGAAACTTTCTTCTCTTTAAAAGAAAGCTTCCCTAATTTACGCCTCGTACTCGTCCCACGTCATCAAACAGGCGTTGCCAAAGCTGAGATCTTCTTGCAAGATATTCAAGGCTCTTACGCCCTTAAAACCAATTTATCTCCTGATTTACATGACTTTACCCAAGATGTAATGCTTGGCAATACTATGGGCGAAATTGAACTCTATTTAGGCCTTAGTGACATTGTCATTATGGGTGGTAGCTTTATTGATATTGGCGGCCACAATCCTTTAGAGCCTGCTTATTTCTCCATTCCTATCATTACAGGTCCATATTATTATAATTTTGAAGAACAATTTGATACTCTCATTGAAAATGGAGCTGCCTTTGTTGCCAATGATCATAGAAGATTATTTAGCGTAATAAAGATGTTTTTAGATGATAGGGAGCTTATGGTAGCTACAGGCATGCGAGCTTTTGATATTCAGCAAAGTGGACGTGGCGCTACTAAAAAAACACTCAATATTATGGAGTCCTGTCTTAGAGTTAACAGCTAAACAAAAAGGCCAAACCTAATTTAAGGTTTGGCCTTTTTGATGGCATCTTTAATTAATGACGGGCTAAAATCCAGACTTATTATGAATTCTTGCTCACACTTACAGAGCGTAAGAACTCAACATAGCCACGAGCACTTTCAGATAAAGCTACGGTATCAACCTCACCTTTAACTGGTTTAGCATTATAGAAAGTGTAAAGACCTGCATATTCAGCATTGCAACGCTTAAAAGCAGCAATATAAGAGTTTAAGAAGTCCTCTACTGAAAAACCTAACTCGCCATCCTTGCCATAGGTTTCCTCAGGGCTACCACAAGTTACAGCAAAAGCAACTTTGCGGCCCTCAAGATGTTTGCCGCCTGCAAAAGCCCAACCAGCGGTTAATACGCAATCAACCCAAGACTTTAACATTGGAGGAGTATTCATCCAGAACATTGGGAATTGCAATACAATCGAGCCATTATTGTCAATTAGAGAATGCTCTAATGCAGGATCAATGGAACTTCTTGGATAAGAGCTTTGTAGATTATGTACCACGAACTCTTCAGGATACTTACGCACTTCATCAAGCCAGCGACGATTGGCCACTGATTGATCATAAAATGGGTGATCCACAATAACTAATGTTTTCATAAAGATTCGGCGCACAAACCTCTGTCTTGAAACAGGGGAGGAAACGCCCTCCTTGCTGAATTCTGTTAAAAAAGTTCTTCTTTTTCAAGAAGCGTAAGTTGTCTGACAGGAGAGATAGATGTCACTTAGATGCCATCTGATGCTTTAACGTCACAATAAATAAGAGCAATACTTAAACCTAAAACTCCTCCCGTCTAAGGAGCTTAACTTGCTATTATTAATATTAGTGTGATTTTATCGTTTTTTTACGACTCCCGCAAAGAAAACGAAGATAGTATCTAACTATTTCTTGCAAATAATAACTATTATGCCCCTAACTAGTGCGCTTTTATTTAGCCGAACCCAAACGTTCAAATGATAAGAGAGCTTGATTTTTAAGGCGTTCACACAAAACTTGCGTGTCAAGATCATCATAATGACAAAGCTCTTTTTCTTTATTAAAAGAGCGCTCAAGACGATTGAGCATTGTAATCAGATCATCTTTAGTAAAACCATCTTTAATAAAACACTTATCAAAATCGATAACAAAACATTGTCCCTTATCATTAATTAAGAGATTACGAATGTTTAAGTCAGTATGAACTACCTTATGAAAGGCAAACTTAGCTATAGTATTGGCTATTTCATCGATTAAAGCGTCGTCCATACTTGCCTTTTGCTCTAAGAGCTCAGCAAGATTATTAGTGTTATCAATACGCTCAACCAAGATATCATTAGTAACTAAAAAAGTGCCTACTTGTTCACGAGCAATCAAAGGTCTTGGTACAGGTAGTCCTAAAGAGTAAAGCTCAGTCAATAACTCAAATTCTAAACGAGCACGACAAGCCCATTTATCAAAGCGCCAAAAGCCATCCTTGATAAATTTACTAATCAAACCGCCTCTAAAATAATGGCGCAAACACCAGCCATAGGAGCCACCACCACCGCCCCTGTCATCCTCATTAAGCTCAAGATCTTTAATAGGGCCATACAATAAAGCCATAGTCTTATAAGGCAAAGAGCCTAGCAAAGCCTCACCTCGCCCGCCCTTACTTTTAAGATCTAGCGCATTATTATTTAAAAACTCATGATTAAAATATCGATTTAAGGTCTCAAAACCAGTGCTATGGTTAAAACCACTATGAGCACTAACGATAAAGTTAATCTCGCCCTCATTAGGACGCTCAAAGCTTAATTGTTTGATCTTGGAGTTTTCACTATCCACACCATAATTACTCATAGAGCACTCCTTATTGGATAATCAGCTCACCGCTGCTGCCGTTACCGCCACCCTTATTATCAATAATAATTTCTCCTTGTATTGCATTTACAGGTGCGCCCCCCTCATTGCCACTACCTCCAATAGCTCCACTAATAGGAGCATTGGCCTTAGGCACATCTACTGTAGGTGCAGACGCTGGAACAGCTATGGCAGGGGCTGCCATAGCAGGCTGCGCCCGCTCTGGCACAGCAAGCTCTGGGGCAGCCTGAGCGGCTCCTGCCGAAGCGGCCCCGTCCTGAGCTTGGGCTTTAGTGCTTTTAGCATTAGGATCAGCACTAATGGAATTGATTTGAGTATTAATTACTGATTGTTGCTTGGCATTTTCCTCATAAGTTGGAATCAAGCCCTTAATCACACGATCAATCATACTTTGTACTGGTTGTGGATATTGGCTTTCAATGGCCTGTCTTTTTTCTTCGGTCAAAGACTTAGCATAAGGAGTACATTGATCTTTATTAAAGCCCATTAAGCAGGTTTGATAAAGGCCTGCATGTAAGTCATTTTTGTAATAGAACTTATCTGAACTCATGGCTGCAATAGGATTGGCTACCACAAAGAAGAATAAAGCCACTACAAAGTAAAGCTTACTAAACTGCTGGCGCACTGAAATTAAAGCCAATACAGGCATCAAAGCTAGCGGCAGGACTACTGAGATTTGCCAGAAGTTTAAGGTAACTGGGCTGGCAGCAGAGGCTAACACCACAGCTAAAATAGAGCTTATAGTAAGACCTCTAATAAATTGGAACTTCTCAGAGCTATTACCCAATCTAAACCTATAAATAGCAAAATAATTACTATAGGCAGAGAAGAGTACAGTAGCAATACCAATAAGATAAGCTACACCTACCCAAAGATAAGATAGAGCAGTCCACAAGGTGCTTAACTCTTCACCATAAGGGCTTGGGAAAATAGCCTTATTAGTAATTAATAAAGATCCAAAGCGTAACCAGTATAAAATACCTTTAAAAATAGGGTAAACATGAGTCAGACCATAACCAATATAGCGATCTTGAGCGTAAGCCTCAGGATTGGTCAACAAGCTCTTGTTAACCATTACCTCTTGGACATAAGGCACCATAGACAAGGCAAAGATAGCAAGGCCAATAAAGACACCTAAATAGCTAATCTTAATATCACGACGCAGCCACATAATGCCGCACACTGCTGCCATCACTGTCCAAGAGTAGTGTAGCTGTAAAATAAAACCTACAGATAACACTAAGAAAATAGATGAAAATACCCTTCCTAAAGAAAAGCCCTTACTTTTTTTGTCATAACGCAAACGAATTAAGCAGTTAAGCGTAATAGCCGAACCAAAATGAATAAAGGCAGGGTTATAGATCATGGTGTGATATAAATACCAAGGACCTAAGGCAAATAAGAAGGTTCCTAACATCACTACCGAGCGAGAGAAAAGTAAGCTTAAAGCGTTAGCAAAAATCAAAATAGCCAACACTCTAAAGAATAGCTGGAAAGCGATAATGGACTCTAATCCTATATAAAGCTCTAAAGGAAATCCTACCAACCATGAAGAGAGCATGCCAGGGACATTACCCATAGAGCTTGCCTCATTACCAAAAGGCAAGTACTCATTATTAAAGGAAGCATGGAAGCCCTTTAATAACATTTGGATTTGATCATAACTAAAGTTCTGATTGAACTCGTAGACCAAAGACATAGCTACGAAGATAATTAGTATTATCAATAATAATAGATAGTCTTTGAGGTTTAATGACTCTTTATTCATAGCAAGCACTTTTCTTGTTGGTATTAAAACACCAGGAAATTAATATGAGGTGAGCCTCTTGGTTTATTGAAAGGAAAATAACTTTCCTTAACCACCACTGCTAACGCCTTTGCCCCACCACTAGTGAAAGTTTCCCAAAGTTCTTTAACAACTATACCTGCCTTGGAGCAGGCATTATCTTTAATGATGTTGATGTAGACAGTAAACGAACTATCGAAACTTTCACCAGTCCTCATTGAGGTTAAGCAAGCACCACAGCTCCTCTAGGGCGCTTGCTAAAAACAAGAACCAAGATGAGCTGGAAGCTTGCATTGAGAGTTGGTTGCAAAGGCAAAATTATTATTGATCCTCTTTTTGTAAGTAATAAGACATAATCTTGATAGCATCAAAAATATTGCCATTACGAGAGGTATCTTGAGAATCTCTATAGTTCTTATCTTTAAATTCTAACAAACCAAAGCGGTTTAAAATCACAATGCGCTCTGACTCAATCACAGCATTATCAAGGTAAGAGCCAGAAATCACATATTTACGCTCTGGCAGATCAAAAAGATCTGATCCTATAGAGAAGTCCTTAGTTGGATTACGCACGCCTAACACACGAGGCAAAATAGTGGCACTAACATCATAAGCACAAGAGAGAGTTTCAACCACATTAGCTCCCTTACCAGGCCATTTCATAATAAATGGAATCTTTACTTGATAATCAGTAAAGTTGCTATTGTGTCCCCAGTAGTTATCTTTAGTATCATTGAACTCCTCACCGTGATCAGCAGTAATAATCACGATAGTATTTTGGTCATAGCCATATTCGGTCAAAATATCTAAGATACTTTTAATGTTAGTATCGGCATAGGCTACAGAGTTCTTGTAATGATTAAACAACGGTGTTCTATCAGTGTCTTTATTAAGCTCTAAATGATTAATAGCGTGGCTAGGCTCAAAGCGGAGCTTAAAATCATTTGGATAGGCATAACTATGCACATTATCTAAAAAGATAAAAGAAAAGAACTTTTGATCTGCTGATAAATTACTAATAAAGCTCTTAAAGTCTTTAATAGCATCTAAATCTCTTTCAATAGCATCATTACCTTTAGAGTTAATACGCAAATCAGGCACATTAGAAAAAACAGTGGAATTAAACTCAGGCATGTAAAGATTAGCCGAGGAGAAAATACCATAGGCATAAGAGCGATCTTTTACTGCTGAGCTAATCGAGGCTGGAGTGCCAGTTGAGTAAGCTAAAGACCAGTAGGAAGCTGGAATGCCATAGAATAAGCCAAAAATGCCACCTCTAGTTGAGTTAGATGCAGAGTAGTGATTCTTATAAACCCAAGCATCCTGTGCAAAAGCCCAGGTATTAGGCATAATTTGCTCAGTAATCATGTCATAGCGTAAGGTGTCTACCACTAACAACAGAACATTAAAAGGCTCACGAGCATTATCAAAGTAATACAAAGGCTCTTTGGGATAATCAAAAATTCCTTGAGCTGCAATTTCAATTCTTGTTTCTTTGTTTTTGCTTGGATCTACTATACCCCAGCGCACCAATTTGCTGTTCATGGTTAAAGGATAATAAACAGGAATGCGATTTTGGAGCTCGACAATAGGAAAAACTTGCTTGGCAGAGGAATAAGCATGAATTAAATTGGCAATGAGATAACAGATGAGTGCCAAAATAACAAAGATACGAGCCTTAATGCCACGATAAGCGCAAAACATAGCCAAAGTAAGCATAATAGCGCTATAAAAAGCACAAAAGGCTATTTGAAAAACAATAGAAATCCAAGTATCAGTAGATAGTTCTATCACCTCACCGCCAGCATTGAAAAACAAATCAATCATGGCATAACTGATATGGAATCTATAAAGCTCAAATACTTTAGCATCAGTAGCTAATACTATGTGGCATAAAGTAATAATTACTGTGGCATAAATAAAGCGCCATTTTCCAATGTGTTGCTTAAAGACAAAAACAGGAAAAATTAACAATAAAGAAACTAGGGCAAAGTAAAGAAAATAATGACCAAATGAAGCTGCACCATAGGTAGCACTAACAAACCAAGGGCTAGTATCCATATTAGGAGCATAAGACTTAGCAGAATATAAGGCTAAAGGAAGATTTAAAATACCAAGCCATAATACTATGCATAAATTTTTCTTAAACATAAGCCACAATCAAAGCATGAAGATGCTATTGCCCTTTTAATCAATGAAAAAACCAATAAACTCAGAACCAGTTTTGACCCATATGCCACAAAACACCAATCCTAGCACGAGCTAAAGCCACCTATTATCTTTGACCAGACATTATTCTTTTAGTTGCAAAATAAGGTAGCCTTATATAATTGTGGGCTCAATCTTATCATAAGCTAAGTAAGTACTTTCTATTATTATGAACAGCAGTACTATTATGTGCATAATATAGTTCTTAAGATTCCAACCTAAGGGAGATTTTAATAATGTCACAGCCTAAATCTTTATGTGTATTACGACTTTCTGCTTTAGGTGATTGTATCAATGCCTTTGGTGTGATTGGTGCTTTAAACAAGCAATATCCTGATCTCAAGCTTTCTTGGGTAATTGATAAACGTTTTGCTCCTCTGTTTAAGGATGAACAAGGTCAAGATCTCGTACCTTTGCATACTGTTGATTTTAAGAACCAGGGCTTAAAAACTGTTTTAGCTCTTAAAAAAGAATTATCCTCTGAGCGCTTTGATATTTTGCTTAATATGCAGACCTCAATTAAGGCCTCTTTATGCTCTTTAGCTATTAAGGCTCAAGATAAATATGGCTACGATAGTGAACGCTCCCGTGAAGGACAACGCTTCTTTATTAATCATCAAGTACCATCTCCTGAAAACAAACATGTGCTAAGCGGCTTTTTGGCCTTTGCTCAAAGCTGTAATTTGCCAGTAGATAAGCCTTATTGGGACTTTAAACTAGCCCCTGAGCTCATTGAGAAAATGCAAACTATTATTGGCTCAGACAAATTTATGGCCCTAAGCCCTTGCTCTGCGGTACAGAGCAAAAACTGGAATATGCAAGGCAATATAGCTATGGCCAAATATGCCTACGAGCAAGGTTTTAAAGTAGTACTCATAGGTGGCCCAAGTCAGATAGAAATGCAAACTTGTAATATCATTGCTGAGCAATGCCCTCATTGCCTTAATCTTTGTGGCAAAACTAATTTACGAGAGCTTGCTGCACTCTTATCACTTAGCAGCTTAGTGTTATCCCCTGACTCTGGCAGCATGCATTTAGCCTCAGCCCTTAATACTCCTGTCATTGGTTTATTTGCTCGTCATGATGATAAAAGAGTAGGCCCTTGGAACTTTATGGATCTCAATGTTTCAGTATATGAACAGTTGGCCAAACAGGAGCTTAATGGTCAAACTATTCCATGGCGCTATCGAGTTAAACAAGATCAGGCTATGGATAATATTTCTATTAACATGGTCAAAGAAATGTTTAACCATGCCTTAGCTACAAAAGTAGTCTAAATTGATGAAAATATTGCTATGATATAGAGTGGACCTGATCATTTTAATGGCTCCTTTTGGTGCAATTAAATGTGCCTGACTTATCTTCTCGTAGGCATTAATGGTTCCAATTAGACTGTATTTTGTTTTAATTAAGAACTAAAAGAGGCAGCATTTAATGCTGGCACTACCAAGCATTTAAAGCTGATATTAATCATGAATATTGCTGTTTTTCCAGGAACCTTTGATCCTGCTACCTTAGGCCACTTTGATATTATTCAACGCTCTAGCAAGTTGTTTGATCGTTTAATTGTAGCAGTAGCCGAAAGCCCAATTAAAAAGCCTTTATTTACCCTCCAAGAGCGTGTGGAATTAATGAAAGGCTGCACCAAGCAATTATCTAATGTTGAGGTAATGGGTTTTGAGGGCATGCTTACTGACTTTATTACTGCTAATAAAGCCAATGTCTTAATTCGTGGTATTCGTACTGTTGCTGATTACGACTACGAAATGCAGCTTACTGGCATGTATCGTATTGCTCTACCACGTCTAGAGATTGTTATGTTACCAACTAATGGCAATTTAGCTTTTATTAGCTCATCTTTAGTACGTGACATCATTGTTCATCGTGGCGATATTTCTCACTTTGTACCACATAATGTTAACAATGCTATTCGTGAGAAAATCTACAACCAATAATCCTACTCGATCAAGGCTTTGCATCTTAGGATCAATTCTTGATTTTGGGCAATAATCAGCTCACCCCTCCCCAAAAAAAATCCGCCCTTAACTTGAAAGTTTTAGGCGGATAATTTCCTATTTCTGGCAATTTGGGCAGAAGAAAGTAGAGCGATTGCCCTGCACAATACGCTTGATCTTAGTACCACAAACTTTACAAGGCTCATCACAGTGGCCATAAACCTGTAAGTTCTGCACAAAGTAACCAAGCTTACCATCAGCTCCCTCAAAGTCTCTAATGGTAGTACCACCTTGAGCAATAGACTCAGTTAAAATGCGCTTAATCTCTGTGACTAAGAGTTCAGCTTCCTCTTTGCTAATAGTATTGGCCAAACGACATGGATTAATCTTGCAGGCAAATAATACTTCACTAGCGTAAATATTTCCTACGCCTACTACTACAGCTGAGTTTAATAAGGCTTGTTTAATAGAAAGCTTACGGCGTTTTAAATTATTGAGCAAAACCTCAGCAGTAAAACTATCTAATAAAGGCTCTGGACCTAACTCTTTGAGCGGTTTGTACTCATAAGGATCTTCATTAGGAGCCACATAAGCTACTAATCCAAAGCGGCGGGCATCGTTATAACGAACAGAAGTATGAGAGTCTAATTTGAGTTCAAAGTGATCATGTAAAATGCGCTCACTGTCGCTATCGACAATACTCAAATGACCTGTCATACCCAAATGAATAATAATCGATCCTTGAGTGGTAAAGACGATAATATACTTACTACGGCGCTCTAACTTGATTACTGTTGCTCCTATTAACTTTTTTAAATCATCACTCATAGGAACACGCAAACTTAACTTGCCAATAAAGACATCTTCAATCTTATGGTTAACCAAGACCTTTTCAACGCCTCTCTTGGTAACCTCAACCTCTGGCAATTCAGGCATAGTTCCTTCTCCTTTACTAATAATTGGATCACACAATTTCTGATATAAGATGTAGCAAGTTACGCTATTTTTAGTAATAAGTACAAAGCTCATACATGATACGCAAATTACTTGCCCAATCTCTAAAACTTAAGAAAAATTGCCATGCTGAGCATAAAAAAAGGGACAATCCTAAAGGATTGCCCCTCTTTTTGGTCCTTAAAGAACTCAAGATTAATTACTTAATCTTGCCTTCCTTGTAAAGAACATGCTTACGTACTACAGGATCGTACTTCATGATCTCCATCTTACCTGGAGTAGTACGACGGTTCTTAGTAGTAGTATAGAAATGACCGGTACCTGCTGAAGAATTTAAACGGATCTTCTCGCGACCACCTTTCTTAGCCATGATACACTCCCTTAGATCTTAACGCCGTTAGCGCGCATATCAGCAAGAACGGCATCAATACCCAACTTGTCAATAGTACGCATACCCTTAGTGGTAACACGCAATCTTACAAAGCGGCTCTCACTCTCAACCCAGAAACGGTGATACTTTAAGTTTGGAAGAAAGCGGCGCTTAGCAGCATTCTTAGCGTGGGAACGATGGTTGCCCACTGCCGGGCGCTTGCCCGTAACTTGGCAAACTCTGGACATGTCTAGTCACACTCCAAATATACTTATACGGGTCACAGCACCTAACTAGAGCTGTAACCATGTTAAAGGTACAACAAAACGGGCGCTATTCTACCATATAAAAAGCATTATGATCGCATAAGTGCGATTTTTATAAGCTAGGTAGAGGCAACGTGTACCTTCATGAAATTATTAATAAAAAATAGCTTCCCTGTCATTTGGATGTGGCGGCTGTTAGAACTGAGGGCAGACGCTAAAGCGCATTAGTTAACGCTTAGTAGTGGCCTGCAGTAGTGCAATTAGCCATTACGCACGCTTTCCCAAGCTTACGTTATACACCTCTGGTATCAAGCGATGCCAACCTTATTATGCAAGGTAGCTTAGTATGGGAAACACTTTGTTCTTTTCTACAGTAAAAATTACTGTTCTTTACCAGCAAAATAGTCTTGAGCTCTAAATCATAAACTATATGGGTAAAAAAGCCTGAGCTAGCTTAATATGCTAGGGCGCTAAAATTAAGCTTAGTTCCAAAGATTGCTCATCAGCCCTTTGATGGCGTTATCTCTGCTATCAAGCAAAAGCCCGTTATAAGTTACAGGCAAGAGCGCTACTTAATAGAAAAAAGTTAATCATGGATTAACGATAGGCTTAAAAAACAAAAAAACTCATTTAAGTAATGACACTTAAAGAGCTGTGTTCCATATACCGAAAAATAGCTTTGAGATTATAGACGATTGCATCACAAAGATCAAAAGAAAAGCAAAAAAAATCTTGATATTTCTGTTAATTTTAACAAACACACTTAACAATGCACCTTCAATAGGGCCTTAAGCTCTTATTAAAAGCCATAATGAGAACGTAATTTTACTGCCCACCAATCAAACAAGCACTGACTGACTATGAGGTCTGCTATATAATGAGCAAGCTAATAATAGGCCTTGACCAAACTTAAGGCTTATTGTTGTTAAGGAGCGCAAAATTATGTCTTGGCAATTACTTGTAACTGTATTTACCTTTGGCGGTTTAGGAGCTATTGTTCGTGCTTCGGTAATTTTTATCTTAGCTATGCCCGCTGTATTCGTTTTTCCACTCCCTACCTTAATTATCAATATGCTAGCTGCATTGCTAGGCGGCTTTATTTTAAGCATTACTTTGCCTGAGCAAATTAGTATTGCCCTATCAGTTGGATTAATTGGCGGTATGGGTACCCTATCTGCTTTTGCAGGCGACGTACTTAATCATTACTTTGATAAAAGACATCGTAAAAAGATGTTCTTGGTGATTGCAAGCTATGTCATGCTTACCACCATCACTGGTGTACTATTTGCAGCTTTGGGTTCTACTTTAGGCAACTTTGTAAAAGATTCTTATACAGAAAATAGCGATGCTGCTTTATTTTTAGAGCAAAGCCGAGCCCTTCAAGAATCTTTAAAACATGATGCCTATATGCACGATCACCTTCATGAAGTCTCCCCAACAGAGCAAGCTGACGAGAGAGCTTCTAATCCAGGCTCCGAGCCAGCCCACTCAGAACCTGCCTACTCAGAGCCAGAGCATAATGCTCTTGAAAGCATTAATGATTTATCTAATGAGAAGCAATAAGGAGTAGTGTTGTGAATAAACTTATGTTCTATATGCTCGTCTTCTTTGGCGGCGGCTTTGGTTGTATTACTCGCTTCTTAATTGATGGTACTGATCTGCATGCTTTTACTATTAGTAATATTGCTGCCTGCTTATTGTTAGGCATTTCTTACGCTTTATACAACTATCGTATTTGGTCAGATAACAAGTTTTTCCATTGCTTTGTTAATATTGGCTTCTTAGGAGGATTATCAACTTTCACTCCTTTAGCCATGTTTTCCATTGCCAGCGCTCAAGATAATCTATTTATCGCTACTGCTTATTTATTAGGTATTTTATTAGCTTACATAGTGCTATGTTTTGCTGGCTATTTAGCATGTAATTACTTCTTAAAGTTTGTCCTTAAACGTAAGAGACAAATGAGTATGCTCGCCCGCTCCCGCTATCTGTTCCAATATAAAATGCTGCTAGCAGAATTTGATAAGGTAAAAGCTGCCTTTGAAGAGTTAAAAGCTCTTAATGTGCCATTGCATATCGACTCTGCTTTAGGCCCATTAGTAGGCAAAAGGGATGAGCTCAAGCAAAAGGCTATGATTCATTTACGCTTAATGCTGGCCTTAACTGAGCGCTATAATCAAAGTGTAATTGATGATAAGTGCGCCTCTTATGGCTTTGAGCAAATGCTTCAAGATGCCCATAAAAAAGGAGAATTAGGCGATCCTTTAGAGCCTTTTACCTCCATTAAGGATCAGCTCCAATACGTCAATGGCATGATGGACGAAATGCAAGGCACAGTAGCCTCGCACCTAGCCAAGCAAAACGCCAAGAATAAGAGCAAAAACAAGAAAAAATAATCCCCAAAAAGACTCCTATGGTTCCTCATAGGAGTCTTTTTTTATCCCCCAAGCCAAAGGCTCTTACAGTCCCCTAGGCCAAGGCCCTAAGGCCTGGGTCTGGGGCCTGGGCCTGGGTCTGGGGTGGCAGCTAAATTTTACCTGTGTTTAGGAGCTAAAATCTAGATAAAGCCTTATCCATCAAGGGTTT
>Briea_p1__coassemble_578_pt1 | contig 45265 bp, 24 predicted proteins | sample Briea_p1__metabat2_low_PE_001 | metagenome-assembled genome bin Briea_p1 | reverse complement strand
AATTAAAAAATTTTTTTAAATTATTTATTTTTTTTAATTTTTCTCTGGATCAGTTAAGTCCGTTGATCTGAGTAGTTAAACGGTCAGCGATCTGTAAGCCAGCAGCGTCGTCTTTTGCAGAATTGATGCGCATGCCAGAGCTTAGACGCTGATAAGTGGTGGTTAACTGGTTTTGTACATTATTTAAATAGCGACGACCATTTAATGAAGATACGTTTGTATTTACGTAAACTGCCATTTTTCTTTCCTCTATATACCCTTTCTATTAGTTGATAGGGATAGTGTATAAAATGCACAAAATCCCTTAAGACCGCATATTTGGCTTAAGGGATAAAACTTATCTGACAAATCAGATAATTAGTAATTAGCCAAGCATAGAAAGGGCTAATTGTGGACGGCTGTTAGCCTGCATTAACATAGAAGTAGCAGCCTGCTGAATAATGGATTGTTGACTCAAAGCGGCAGACTCTTCAGCAAAGTCAGCATCACGAATACGTGAACGTGCATCAGCCTGGTTAGCAGAAACATTAGACTGGTTGCGGATAGATGACTCAAGGCGGTTTTGTAGGGCACCTAAGCCTGAGCGCTGTTTGTCAACATCAGCAATCATAGCGTCCATAACAGCAATTACTTCCTTAGCACCAGCTGCAGTACTTAAAAGAAGCTTATTGTTGTTAAATGCAGTTTGCGCTGCAGTCACACGTCCTGCAATGACGCTAAACTTCATAGTATTTACAGAGAATGAAATTTCATCGCCTTTGTTTGCGCCAATTTGTAAAGAAAGAGTACCGCCTTTAGATTTGTCCTGTGCTGCAGCGCCATAAATGGAGCCTGCATAAGCACCATCAAGAACTGATTGGCCGCCAAACTTGGTGTTGCTGGCGATACGAGAAATTTCTTCGCGAAGAGAGTTGGCTTCGGTATTTATTGCAACACGATCAGACTCAGTGTTTGTACCGTTTGCAGATTGTACAGCTAAGGTACGGATCTTTTGGAGCATTGAAGAAGTCTCATCAAGAGCGCCTTCAATGGTCTGGGCTAAAGCGATACCGTCGTTAGTGTTGCGGTTACCTTGGTTAAGTCCGTTGATCTGAGTAGTTAAACGATCTGCGATTTGTAAGCCAGCTGCGTCGTCTTTTGCAGAATTAATACGCATGCCAGAGCTTAATCTTTGATAAGTAGTGCTTAACTGATTTTGAACGTTATTTAAATAGCGACGACCATTTAATGAAGATACGTTGGTATTTACGTAAACTGCCATTTTTCTTACCTCTATATACCATTTCTATTAGTTGATAGGTATAGTGTATAAAATTTATAAAATCCCTTAAGACCGCATATTTGGCTTAAGGGATAAAATTATCTGACAATAAGATAATTTTAATTAGCCAAGCATAGAGAGGGCTAATTGTGGACGGCTGTTAGCCTGCATTAACATGGAAGTAGCAGCCTGCTGGATAATGGACTGCTGGCTTAAGTTTGCAGACTCCTCAGCAAAGTCAGCATCACGGATACGTGAACGTGCATCAGACTGGTTAGCAGCTACGTTAGATTGGTTGCGGATAGAGGACTCAAGACGATTTTGGATGGCACCTAAGCCTGAGCGCTGTGAATCTACTACAGCAATCATCTTGTCCATGAGCTCAATAGCAGCTTTAGCCTTAGAGGCAGCACCAAGGACAATTTTGCCATTTGAGAAGCCTGCATTGGCTGTATTGCCTGCGGCAGCAGATGCAACTTTACTAAAAGTGAAAACATTAACGCTAAAGGAAATTTCATCTCCGTTGTTAGCGCCAACTTGAAGTGATAGTTTGCCACCCTTTGAACCATTAGTTTGAGCACCATAAATGGTATCAGCAGAAGTTGCGCCGTTAAGAACGGTCTTGCCGCCAAACTTGGTTTGCTTTGCGATACGGGTAATTTCGTCTTGAAGTGCCTTGGCTTCGGTATCAATAGCATTACGATCCTCAGCGGTGTTTGTACCGTTGGCAGATTGTACAGCTAAGGTACGGATCTTTTGGAGCATTGAGGAGGTCTCATCAAGAGCGCCTTCAATGGTCTGGGCTAAAGCGATACCGTCGTTAGTATTGCGGTTACCTTGGTTTAAGCCGTTGATCTGAGTAGTTAAACGGTCAGCGATTTGTAAGCCAGCTGCGTCGTCCTTAGCAGAGTTAATACGCATACCAGAGCTTAAGCGCTGATAAGTAGTGGTTAACTGGTTCTGAACGTTATTTAAATAGCGACGGCCATTTAATGAAGATACGTTTGTATTTACGTAAACTGCCATTTTTCTTACCTCTATATACCATTTCTATTATTTAATAGGGATAGTTTATAAAATACGCAAAATCCCTTAAGACCGCATATTTGGCTTAAGGGATAAAACTATCTGACAAATCAGATAATTAGTAATTAGCCAAGCATAGAGAGGGCTAATTGTGGACGGCTGTTAGCCTGCATTAACATAGAAGTTGCAGCTTGCTGGATGATGGACTGCTGGCTTAAGTTTGCAGACTCCTCAGCAAAGTCAGCGTCACGAATACGGCTACGTGCATCAGACTGGTTAGCAGCTACGTTAGACTGGTTGCGGATAGAGGACTCAAGACGATTTTGGATGGCACCTAAGCCTGAGCGCTGGCTGTCTACCTTAGCAATCATTGCATCCATGAGATCAATAACAGCTTTAGCACCAGAAGCTGTTGATAAAATAAGGTTGCCAGCGTTAAATGCAGCTGTATTTTTACCAGCTTGGCTATGAATACCATCAAATGTAAAGTTAGCTACATCAAAGGAAATTTCATCACCTTTATTAGCGCCTACTTGTAAATTAACTTTACCGCCTTTAGAGTTGCCAGTAGCATTATAGATAGAATCAGCTGTACTACCACCATTAAGAACAGTTTTGCCACCAAACTTAGTTTGCTTAGCAATACGAGTAATTTCCTCTTTAAGAGCAGCAGCTTCAGTATCAATTGCCTTGCGGTCATCAGCGGTGTTTGTACCGTTGGCTGATTGTACGGCCAAGGTGCGGATCTTTTGGAGCATTGAGGAGGTCTCATCAAGAGCACCTTCAATGGTCTGGGCTAAAGCGATACCGTCATTGGTGTTACGGTTGCCTTGGTTTAAGCCGTTGATTTGGGTGGTTAAACGATCTGCGATTTGTAAGCCAGCTGCGTCGTCCTTAGCAGAGTTAATACGCATACCAGAGCTTAAGCGCTGATAAGTAGTGGTTAACTGGTTCTGAACGTTATTTAAATAGCGACGGCCATTTAATGAAGAAACGTTAGTATTTACGTAAACTGCCATTTTTCTTTCCTCTATATACTCGTTCTATTTGTTAAAAGAACTATTATTAATCTGTAAGAATCCCTTAAGACCGTATATTCTGGCTTAAGGGATTTAAATTATCTGAAAACCAGATAATTAGTAATTAGCCAAGCATAGAGAGGGCTAATTGAGGACGGCTGTTAGCCTGCATGAGCATAGAAGTAGCAGCCTGCTGGATAATGGACTGCTGGCTTAAAGCAGCAGACTCTTCGGCAAAGTCAGCATCACGAATACGTGAACGTGCATCAGACTGGTTAGCAGCTACGTTAGACTGGTTGCGGATTGAGGACTCAAGGCGATTCTGGATGGCACCCAAGCCAGAACGCTGTGAATCTACCTTGGAAATCATTGCATCCATTAAAGCGATTGCAGCTTTTGCAGAAGAAGCAGCGCTTAAAATAATAGATTTATTGGTTGCAGCCTTGGTTACATCGCCTGGGGTGCCTTTTACTGCAGATAAAATATCTTTAAAGGTAAATGCTGCAACATCAAAAGAGATCTCATCACCCTTATTAGCGCCGACTTGAAGAGTAAGCTTAGCACCCTTACTACGAGCATCTGCACTACTACCATAAATGGTATCAGCGCTGGTAGCGCCATTAAGTACGGTCTTGCCACCAAACTTGGTTTGCTCTGCAATACGAGTAATTTCGCTTACGAGTGCATTAGCCTCAGTAGTGATAGCCTTGCGGTCATCAGCTGTGTTTGTGCCGTTTGCAGATTGAACGGCTAAGGTACGAATCTTTTGGAGCATTGAGGAGGTCTCATCAAGAGCACCTTCAATGGTCTGAGCTAAAGCGATACCGTCATTGGTGTTGCGGTTGCCTTGGTTTAAGCCGTTGATTTGGGTGGTTAAACGATCTGCGATTTGTAAGCCAGCTGCGTCGTCCTTAGCAGAGTTAATACGCATACCAGAGCTTAAGCGCTGATAAGTAGTGGTTAACTGGTTCTGAACGTTATTTAAATAGCGACGGCCATTTAATGAAGATACGTTGGTGTTTACGTAAACTGCCATTTCTCTATACCTCTATAATCTCAAAAAATTCTTTTAGCTGACTGTGTTACGTACTTATTAACAGTCTCTTTCTTTTTCTGTTTTTCACAAGAATGAACAGAAATTTGTGCTTACATACCCTTTAACGGTATATGACCGTAATAGTTTACATATTTTGGCAAACAGCGTAAATTAGCCTTATAAGAACAAACATAGATACAAAAGCTAGATACTAATCTATAGTATCGTTGTAGCATTTGTTAGTTTTTTAGTAGGTAAGACATATGCCTGCCACGACAATGCATTATTTTGAAAGATAGGTGTAATTAACTAGTCTTGTAATGTCGACGACAAGTTGTTAAAAACCTTGTAATAAGAGACACATAGCTAAGTGTTTAGAGGATTATTAAAGAATCCAAAGCCTTCTAAAGTTAGTCGTTAGTCTTACATTAGGGAGATGTCTATATAGTTTATGGAAGGCTTATAAAAACTGTTTGTCTTCTATGAAGGTTTAAGTCATAAGCAATCTTGTTTAATAGTCATCTTAGCAAAGGTAATAGCAACTTCTTACTGTACTGATAGCCTATTTGGGGCAGCATACTGTTTAAACAAAATTGATAAATAGGCTGTTATAGGTCATTCTACTGGTGCTTAGATATGTGGTTAGGCTTACTTAGCAAGGGAAAGGGCAGCTTCTTTGTTCAGACTATTGGGGCAAAATATTTTCATGGCAGCTGACATACGTGCATACATGCATACGTGGTGACACTGTGACACTATCCCTATCAAAAGTATGTTTTACTTTTTAGGTTTGCTACGAGGAACGGATGATTGGGGGTGGTTTGGCAAGTTGCGCTGGGCTGAGTGAGGGACTTGGATGGCTGGTGGCGGTATTGAAATTTTGGTCATTATGGAGGATGAGATAAAAAGCTAAGCAAGAGCTATGTTTATTTTGCTAAAATAGAGAACTGGGCATAAGTAGCCTTTATGATTAAAGGTGCTGGGCTCAATATTTTGCTTGTTTATCTGTTTATTGTGGATGGCAGCAGGATATAAGCGTTTGTTGCATATAAGGTCTTACTCAAAAGAGTAAGTTTGTTTTAGTAGAATGTATAGAGGCTAGGAATCAACTTAAGAAGGCTAGGTAGCTTTGTTTAAGTAGTCTTAGCTATTATTTTGGCCAATAGTTTCATATCAAGGCTAAATTTTACTTTCCATCATGCAGCTAAAACAGTTTAAAAGAGCTATTTGTAAAAAGCTCTTTACTATCACTAACATGCTTTAAAAACTCACTATGTTGAGCACCTTTATTTAGGTGAGGAATACTTGTTTAAACAAGATAAAGCGCAAACTTATTGTAAATAGCAATGGGGCTAGGCCAGTTTGGTTTTATTTTACGGACGTAAAGTCTTAAGACTTGGTTGCTAAGAGAAATACTAGGTGTGCGCTTGTTTGTAAAGACAGCTACGCTTAGCTTTGTTTAGCGCTAAAGAACGTTACATTGAATTACATGGCGTTAGTTGGCTTGGCTTGGCTTGGCTTGGTAAAGGTTGTGGGCATAGTGTAGTGATGAGCTTATAGGACTGATGAGTGGTGGTGGGTGAAAGTTAGCTTGAGGTGGCTATTACCATGCTTGACAATGGCATTTAATTGGGCTTTGGCATGATGAGGAGCCTAATTAAATGTCATTTAAGGTTGGGGTGCGAGCACTTATTTTAGTGTGCGGCCAGAGGCAAATACAGGAGATTTTTCAAGTGCAAGTTAAAACTTGGTTATCAATGAGCTCCTTGGCTAGTGCAGTGATGTTATTAGTTAGTGCTCCTGCTTTGGCTGATGAGGCAGCTTTGCAAAGACAAATTGAAGCCCAACAGCGAGCTTTAGCTAGTCAACAAAATCAGATTTATCAGCTTCAAAATGATATTGCTACTTTACGTGGTGAGTTAGAGCAATTACGCTATTTAAGTAGCCGTCAAGGTGGTAGTACTTCATCTGGAAGTAGTTCAAGTGGTTCAACCATTGTGTCTTTACCAATGGGTAATGTAGCTGCTAATAACAATGCTTCATCAGCCTCTACTGGTGCTAAGGGTGGTGCTGGGGCTGGCCCTGTAACACCTATGGGTAATGATAACTTAGCTGCACATAATGCAGGCCCTACTACTAATAACAATAATGCTGCTTCCTCCCAAGGTAGTTCAGTAACCTTAAAGGGTGTAGATGCAAAGGCTAAGGCTGCTTATGAAAGTGCCTATGCTAAAGTGCAGCAAAATGATCTTCAGGGAGCACAAACTGCCTTTAAGAATTATTTAGATACTTATCCAGATAATGCACTTACTCCAAATGCTTGGTATTGGTTAGGACAAGTACAGTACTCACAGGCTTCATATGAGCAGGCACGTTTAAGCTTCTTAAATGTAGCTCGTTACAGTGACTCACAAAAGCGTCCTGACTCTTTATACAAGCTAGGTATGATTAGCAAGTTTTTAGGTGATACTGATAAGGCCGTGCGCTATTACCAATTGGTAATTCAAAGTTATCCTAATGATGCTGCTGCTACTTTAGCCAGTCGTGAGCTTCAGCGTCTACAAAACTAGAATTGTTAATTGATATAGAGCTCCTAGTGAAATATTTTCTAGGAGCTTAATAGACAATAATACTGACAACACTAGTACTTAAGGTTTAAGCTTAGCTTTAGCTAGTCTTATCCTCATATTTACCTGATATAAGAGCGCTTGTGACATTTATTAAGCTCTTTGCCTAAATATATTAAGGTAGTACTTTACCCAAGTACATTCACATGCCTTATAGGGCATTTACTCTTAGATTATTAATTAAGTAGCTGTTGCTTGAAGCTAGCTAAAAGTTAGCCTGGGGCTCTTAATTTGGGGTATTTAATTTTTAAATAGCCTACAAATGCTCTTGCTGTTATTACTCTATGGGTAATTGATGGGTGCTTCATAGAATTGTGATTAAAGCTTAGTTTTACTTAGCGTAGCTATTAGGGCTTTTTGATGCTTAGCGGTCATTGGCTAGGCCTTGATTGGCGGTGCCGTTTTATGCAATGCGCTACTGTGCTGTTCTTTTCTGTATTGTGCAGGGTAGGGCAGGGCACAGCAGTGCTGGGCACTGCAGGGCGCTGCGAGGCGGGGTTGCTTTGAGGGGCTTGGTAGGATGTTTGCTGAGCGGGCGATTAGTAGATAATTTACTCTTTTTCTAATAGGACAAAGATAATGCTCAAGGGCGTATTACTAACTATAAACAAGAGATTGGGTAGACTTAGCTCACCTGATGAGTCTTTGTTATCCTCTAGTCTTGTTTTAGGTAAATTAATAGCAGCTAAGAGCAAAGTAGTAAATCAATCTAAGCAATGCTTAAGAGTCATTTCTGTTAGTTGCTTCTTATCTGTAGCTTATCTAGGTTTTGCTGGTGCTATTTCTGGTTGCTCGAGCTCTGATTTGCCAGAGCATGAGGTCTTAGTTAAAGATCCTGTTGATTTTAAGGTTGAGGGCGTTAGTGGAGAATTACTTACTAATGTTGAGGCTCACTTAAACTCTATGGCTGTGATCTCTAAAAAGCGAGCTTTCTTTTATGTTCGTGAAATAGAGGAAGTATCTCGTAAAGCGCTAAGAGCTTATGGTTATTACCATCCTAAGATTAAAGTTACCTTGCCTAATAAGGATGACGACAAGGCTAGTACTGTTTTAGTCAATATTGATCAAGGCAAGCCTTTATTTATTCGTAACTGTACAGTAGAGATTTTAGGTGAGGGTCTAGAGTATCAGGTTTTCCAAGATATTTTAGACAGCAGTAAATTACATCCTTACGAAAAGCTCAACCATGGCTATTATGAGCAGTTAAAAAAAGATATTCACCAGACAGCTTTATCCTTGGGATTTTTCGACGGTAAGTTTACTTCATCTCGCATTTTGGTTTACCAAGACCAAAATGCTGCCGATATTGAATTGCTCTACGATTCAGGCAAGCGCTATAAATTTGGCAAGCTTCTTATGGATGAGGCTACTGCTAAATTATTTATACCATCAGAAAAATTACAAAAATTCCATCAAGGCGATGATTTTTCAACCTTAGATATTAATAATTTCACCTCTTATTTAAATCAAACTGGTTATTACAACTCAGTTGATGTGCGACCTGCGCTAGATCAAGCACAAAATTATGAAGTGCCACTAGAGTTAAGATTAGACCGCCGTCCTAATAACAATGTTCGTTTGGGTGTTGGCTTTTCTACTGACGAAGGCCCTCGTGTCTTAATGGAGTGGAATAAGCCTTTATTAAACGATCGAGGTGACTCTTTTAGCTCTTTGACTACCTTAACTAAGGTTACTCAAGAGGCGCAATTCATTTATAAAATTCCACGTAATAATCCTAATTTAGATTATTACACTATCAATGCGTCACAAATGCATGTGGACTTAAATGACACCTTATCAGATCGCTCTCAATTGGCTCTACACTATGTGGCTAATGAGACAGGCGTGTGGCGACGTGATTATGCATTACGCTTAGAGTATGAAGATTACAGCCAGGGCAGTGAAGATGGTTATGCTTTAAATTTAATTCCTGCTTTGAAGTTATCACGTCGTGAAAGCTCTGGTGGCTTTGATCCTAGTAGAGGCTACTCCTTATCCTTAGAGGTATTAGGTGGCTCTCGTGCTGTTACCGATCATAGCTTTGTCCAAGCTAATATTTCTTATAAGGGTGTGATTTCTCCTAGTGAGAATACGAGATTTTTATTTAAGGTTAACCAAGGTGCTACCTTTGGCCCTGATTCAACCAATGTGCCACCAAGTTTGAGATATTTTGCAGGTGGCGATAACTCTATTCGTGGCTTTGGTTATCGTGATCGTGCCCCTATGCAACCTTACGGTACAGGATTAAAAGGTGCAAGATACTTAACCACTGGTACCGCTGAGTTTCAATTTCCTTTTGGTGTCTCTAGTTCACGTTTGGCTTTATTCTTAGATGCAGGTTTAGCCACCGATGAATACGATAGAGAAAATGAGATTTTATATGGTCCAGGTATTGGCTATCGCTTCTTATCTCCTTATGGCATTGTCCGAGTTGATATAGCAGCAGGTATTCAAGAAGAGCACGAAAACCAATACCATTTACATTTTGCCTTTGGCCCAGAGTTCTAATCATGGCACAACAAGATAAAGAACAAAGTAAAGCTACCTCAGTAGCAGCCAACCTAACAGGAGCTGTTAATAAGCATCCTGAGCATGATCATGGGCAAAATGACAGCTATGATAAGCTCAATGGAGTAAAGCCACGTCGCTCCTTATGCTATCGTATTTTCCGTAGCTTAGTAGTGCTGTTTTTAAGTCTCTTGGTAGTACTAGGTGGTGTTTTATATTATTTCTTGGGTACCTTAAGTGGTGCTCGCCAGGGCTTGGAGCTGGCTAATAATTTCATTCCTGATTTTATTTTTATTGATACTACTATTAAGTCAGGCTCGGTACTAGAGGGCTTGCAATTAGGTGAAACCCTGGTTGATATCAAGGATATTGTCGCTATTAATGCCGATAGTCTGACCCTAGACTATGATCTATGGCAACTAACAGATGGCTTGTTTGCAGTAAAAACCTTAGAGGCCACTAATCTGGGTGTGTCTTTGTATGATCAACTTTTCGTGACCGATCCTAATAAAGTTGATCCACAAAAAGACCCTAATGAGCCGCCTTTTAGACTTTCTTTCCCTGTAGAAATTGCTATTGATAATTTCCACGTCAGTGATTTTAACTTCCGCAGCCAAATTGTGGATGTGCAAGTGGATGATTTGCAATCTCAGCTATGGGCACGCAAGGATAATTTAGGTACTAAAAATACCAAAGTTGATACTATCAATGTCCATTTAAAGAATTTATCTGATGTAGCCTCTCAAGAGGAACAAGCCCTTGCAGCTGCTCAAACTGATAAGAGCCTTGCTATTGTGCTTGATGGCCAAATGGTAAAGCTTGATGATGTTGGTGCTTCCGTTGATGCTTTAGTGCAAGCAGCACAACGTGGTGAGTCTGTAGAGGTGGTGCTTTTAGATAGACATAACCAAGAGCAAGCTGCCAAAACAGAACAAGAACTCTTTAGCTCTTTAAAAGAAGGTGCTCAATACTATGATACCCATCATAAGAGCGCACCTGGGTCTACTCGTGTAGTACATGATTCTTTATCTTTAGTACAGCCAGGCATGGTGTACTCTGACATCGAGCTTTTTGCCGATGCTCTTGAGTCTGCCTTGTTAAATCGAATGCCTGTGCCTACTTTAATCAATGTCAGACCATCTATTGCTGATCCCTATGTAAGTCAGCTTGATTATAAGTCTAAGGTTAATAAGAAAAATTCTGACGACTTTGAGAGCACTTTGCTCAACAAGGTCGATTATAACGATCCAGATTTGGCCAATTATCTAGCATTGGATAAAGCAGGTAATGCCTACTTAATGGCAGAGGGCTACCACTTAACTAGTGGTGCAGCTCATAATGGCGCTATGGAAGAGAGTCTGCCTAACCATAACCAAGGGGCCTCATCCCAATCTGAGGTTAAAGATAGTACCACAGCAACTGCTAGCGCTACTCAAGGATCTCAAACAGCTACAGCCACGACAGCTCATAATGTTACTGCTACGGCTGCTGCATCTGCTGCCGCTGCCGCTGCTGCTGCCAATGCTACTGGTGCTGCTGCTACTGCTACTTCAACTACTAAACCAGCTTCAAGCTATGAGGTGAACAATGATGGGCTTAGTGGTGCTACTAGTGTGGATGGTATTACTAGGGCTACTGCCTCGGCTGTGGCTAATCAGGCTAAGGTGGCTCAGTCACAAAAGTCTCAGGATGTGGCAGCTAAGATCACCTCGGGTGAGCATCCCAAAGTTTTAGTTAAAGAATTTGGCTCAGGTAATGGCTTAATTGCTACTTTGCCTAAGATTATTTTGCCTTTTAATATTGAGGTGGATAATTTTGTTGCCAAGAAAGTTCGCTACTATCAAGAGGGCTTTGATACTAAGCAAGCTGACATTGTGATTAATGCTTCTTGGTATGGTACCAATTTAAAGATTTTTGATATTACTTTAGACCATGAGTTTGGTAATTTATTTGCTGTAGGTGATCTCGATTTTAATGAGTACTTTGATCTGAACTTTGTACTAGAGGGAGAGGGCTATAAGAATGATGCCACTCATGACTTTATGCAAGGTTTACTCTATGGTCTTAGTGGTGACTTTAAGGTTTCTGGTGATTTAACTGATTTAAAGCTTAAGAGTACTTTAAATTTAGGCGGCACTTCTAATTTAGATGTGCATGCTAATGTGCTCTCAGGTGCTTTGCCTATTAGCGTTAAATTAGAGACGAGAAATATTACCTATCCTATTTTTGGTAAGCCATTGGTTAATGCTAAGGCTATTGATTTACAAACTAGCGGTAATTTAATCGATGGTGTTAATGTCTCTTTAGACGCTAATATCTCAGGTTTTGATTTTAAAGATGTAGTTTCAACTCTTAGAGCTCAAATTTCTTATGAAAAAAGCCATGTAGAAAAGTTTGAAGTAAAAGGCTCCTATATGAATGAGCCTATGCAAGCTTCGGTAGTGGGTGACTTTTTCTATGGTAAGGTCATAGGTGCTGATGCCAAGATCCTAGCTAAGGTAAAGGATGCTGGCTTCTTATCTCCTATGCTAAAAGGTGAGCTCAATTTAGATGGTGATTTTGTTGCCATTTTAAACCAAAAAGAATTAGCTAAAAGTGCCGTATCCATCGCTAGTGAGCCTGTATATTTAGAAAAGCGTATCCCTAAGACCTCAGTAATGGTTGAGGACTTTGATGCTGATACTATTGAGCAGCGCTTATTATCTCAAGTAAAGAGTGGTGGCTTTACTAAGGGACAAACTACCTTATTAAGTTCTGCTGCTCGCTTAGCTAAGAATCAAGATAAGAACAAGGCTAATACTAGTGATGACCATGTAGATGCCAATAAGAGCGCCATTGATCCTCTGGTAGCAGCTGCGGCTGATACTGCTGAGGAGCAATTACTCTCAGGTACTAACTTAGTAGAATCAACCTTCCATGTTCCAAGCTCCAAGGCTTTAGCAGCGGTTAATTCAGGACAAGCGCTAGCCTCAGTGCGTCCAATTTTAAAGCCTAACTTGCTATCAGATGGTGTGCCTGATGGCCCATATGACATGCTCATCTCACAACAAGAGTACTTAGATGCAGTACGCTTTGTTAATGAAAGTGGTGATTATGAAAAATGCGCAGCACTTGCCAACGGTGCGGACAAGGAAAATTGTGTTAAGGCTAATAAAGATAATTTCTTAAAGACTATCTTTAGTGAGGATTTACCTGAGATTATGACTAATATTCGTCATATTAAGGGTGATCTCTTTATTAATGGCTATAAAGCTAATCTTGATATTAGTGATGTAGTAGGTGATATTCATCAGGGCTTTAGAGTAGAGCTTATTAAGTTTACTCAAGCTGATAATGTCATCTTAGCTGAGGGTCAAGTTACTGGTCGTGGTGCTGACTTAAATCTTATTATCGACTTAAAAGATCTCTCTACCTTGGTTCCAAGTGTAGAGGGCTCAGTATCAGCCTATGTCTCTAGCACAGGTAATTTATCAGATCTTAACTTTGAGCTCTCTGGTTCTTCACCTTTAATTAAAACAGGTGATATGCGTATTAGAAAGTTAGTGTTTAACTCTGCTTTTAATATGCAAACCCGTGCTATTAACTTTACTGCACTGGCCGATAGAATACGTTGGTCTAAGAGCCTGGCCGCCTCACGACAATGTTTTATTGATGTCTCAGGTACCGCACTGCGTCACAATATTTCAGCTAACTGCTCAGGATTGGCCGCTGCTTATATTAATTTAGATGGCAGCCTTGATTTTGTTAATAAGATTTACAACTCTAATTTATTAGAAATTTATCTTAATACTGAATCAGCAGGCTCATTGTCCTTGTTAAATCCAGTGTATGTACATGTGGATTATGGCAAGATGGAAGGTGAAATTACGCCTATTGACCTTAAAGGCGAAGTGGGTAATTTAAAGGTAGCCCATACTACTTTCTCTTCGGGAAATGTTAAGAGTCATGTCAGCTTGCAAGAGTTTAATTTAAACTCACTCAAGGACTTTATACCAGATAGCATTAAGATGCAGGTACCACTTAATGTCGATGCCAATATTTTGGTTAAAAATGGTGATCCTGATATTAAGCTTGCTGTCCAAAGTGATAAGGGTGTGGTCTTTAGCACTGTAGGTGCTGGTTTTGTGTATGACCACTTTACCTTTAACTCTCACCTTACTAAGAGCCTCATGCATAATGTCTTAGATATTAATTTGCGTGATGGTAGGGGTAATATTGATAGTGTGGTAGATATTAAAGATCCTATGGGTAGGGGCTTACTCTCAGGTTACTTTAAGATTGACCAATTTGATTTACAAACTATCTCTAATATTGGCCAAAGCTTTAGTGAGCTTAAGGGCTTTACTAATGTTGATGCGCAATTAGGTGGTGATTTAAGCAAGCCTCTCATTACAGGTTTAATTTCCTCCAAGGGCTCAGCTGTACCTCGCTATGATGTAGGTCAGGTTAATGACTTTGATATTAAGCTCAAACTACTAGGACAGCAGGGTGAATTAGATGGCTCTATTGTGCTCAATGGTGGCAAACTTGATTTAGGTGGTAACCTTGATTGGTCAGAGGGGGCTAATGGTAATATTTTTGCCAAAGCTAAGTCCTTACCTATTTTCTTAGTAGGTTATGGTATTGCTCGTGCTGATATTGATACTCAAGTAACCCTAGGTGAAGTGTTAGATATTAAGGGCAATATTAATATTCCTAAGGCCGCTATTAGTGTCGGTGCCGTAGGTTCTAGTGGTGTATCGGTAAGCTCAGATGAAATTGTAGTACCTGCTAATGGTACTCAAGCACTAATGAGCAAAGCTCCAAGTAACTTTAAGAGCACTATGGATGTCAATGTAGGCTTTGGCAAAGATGTCCAATTTAAGGCTATGGGCATGGTCAAAGGTAGATTAGCTGGTGGTATTCACATTACCAAGAAAGAAAAGGAGGTTATGCCTCGTGCTACAGGTGAAATTAATGTAGTTGATGGTGATGCTGATATTTATGGCCGCAAGTTTAACTTTGAGCAGGCACGTGTAATTTTCTACGATGACATTACTAATCCAAACCTCAATATTGAGGTCGTAGCCGATCGTGACTATATTGAAAGTGATGTTATGGTAGGTGCTCGAGTATTAGGCACAGCACAAAGCCCTGAAATTAAGCTCTTCTCTAAGCCAACCATGTCAGAAAATGAGATCCTCTCATATATTCTCTATGGTCACGGCTTGGATAAGAATGCTATTAACCAAGACTCAAATAACTCCAATATGCTCTTAGGCTTGGGTGTATCAGGCTTATCAGGTATTGCTCAGTCCATTGTAGGCTCCTTTGGTGTACAAGATGTGCAATTAGGTACTCAAGGCAGTGGCGATGAAATGCAAGTAGAAGTACAAGGCTATATCAATAGGCGACTGAGACTGTCCTATGGCTATGGTGTCTTCTCTACTGTAGGTGAATTTAAGGTGCGCTACGAGCTGGTGCGTAACCTCTATGCCGAATTTGTCTCCTCCATCGACAAAGCCGTAGACCTCGTCTACTCCTTCGAGTTTGACTAAGGTAGCCATACTCCTGTAAATCTTGGAGGCTATCTTAGTCTTGGGACAGCAAAGCTGCCCCAAGGCCTTGGCCCTCCTTGCCAGGTATAAGAAAGCAGAGCAAGCACCAGGGAGCTACCAAATTAAGCTATGTTTTATAGAGTTTAACGGGAGGTAATTGTAAAATAGCTTGATGAAAGTAAGCTTTTAGCTCTAACTATTGGTTAGCTAAAAGGGCTTTGCTAAGCTTTTTCAGTTCTAAGCCTAAAGTTAAAGGCAATTAGAGCGATATTTAAGTTAAAGTTGACAATCAACATCATACTAGCAAGAGATCTATGCTCTATTACCAAGATCAAACTGATATACTAGGTTAAGAAACATAATGAGCATTTAGTCTTAATGATGAAATTTGCACAAGTATGTCCCCTAAAGACCATCATAGAGCTTACGCACTAACATGCGTAGGTATTGTTATTTTTAAAGGAGAAGACCATGCGCAGCTTGGATAGCAGTTCTGATCCCAAGATTAATCGTATCTTGGCCCAGAGCAAGAATTGGACAATTCCTCACAAGGCTGCGTTCAAAGCATCCTTAATAGGTATGGGCCTTCCTTTACTAGTAAGTGCTGCTATGGCCCAAGAGCCTAACAATAGCACCATGATGAATACCCAAAGTGCTCTTGAGCAAGCTCGTGCCATGCAAATGGCCAGTCAGGCCCCAGCCCAAGCACCAGCCCTAGCCCAGATGCCCGCCCCAGCGCCAGCTGCGGCTGCTAGTTCTGCTCCCAATAACATGGTCTCAGCAGGGCAGACTATGTCTGCCTTGGAGGCTGCTCGTGCTGCCGCCTCAGCTAGTGCACGCACCCAAGTTGCCGCTCCAGCTCATGCTCAGGCCCAAGCTCCTGTTCCTGTGGCCACAAGGGCTGCTCCTATTACCAATCAAAATGCTCAGGCAATGCCAAGTATGCAAAATAGTGGTGCGCCTGTAGCGCCCGTAGCCCATGGAGCTCCTGCTACTAATAGGGCTAATCCTATGGCTGTGCAGGGTAGTGGTCAGATGGGTAATGGGGCTGCTAGCATGGTTCCTATGCTTAATGTTTCTACTGAGCCAACCTCGCCTGCTGCTGCGGTAGCTGCATCCTTGGCTAGCAAGCAAGCTGCTTATGAAAATAGAATGACTCCGCCAAGTGCTAGAGAAAATCAAGGCGGTGGTATTATGTTTAATCATAAGCATCATTGGTTCTACGATGAGCAATTACAAGAAGAGGATGTCATTAATCTCAATGTACAAATGGGAGGTATGACTGTTCCTCGTCCTAATATGAATATTGATTACTCAGCCAATAAAAGCTTTATTGGTCACGGTAATGCTCATTATGATGCCCCAAATATTAAGACCAATGCTAATAACACTGGTGCTAACACTAAAGAGGATCCTTTAGCTTCTCCTTATTATGATCCTTTTACAGGTGAGGTTAATGTTCCTGAGAGTGTTAAAGCTCAGCAACGCTTAGACCGTATTGCCGCTGAACAGCAAAAGAAGTTAACCGAAGAGGAAGATCGCTTAGCCCAATATGATATCGATCGTGCTAAGCAATTAACTGAAGATCCTAATTACAAGCCTTTTGGTGATTTTGCCGCTCACGATCGCATGTACCGCCGTATGCCTTTGGGCAAGGATGTTTTCTATGTGGCCTCAGGTAAGGATATCAAATGGTTGCATAATCAAATTGCGCCTATTGAGCGTGATTTAGGTGCTGATATTGGCTTTGTCTTATTAGACCAAAATGGCTTGGTGGCCTTAAAAGATAATTCACCTTTCCCTTTATATGGCTTAAGTAAGTTCCACTTATCTTATGCTGTAGGCGCATTAATGTCTGTGCGTGCTGAGAACTCATCTCATCAAGTAAAATTTGATGCTGGCCGTTTAAGCCGTAATATTGTGTCTCCTTTATTAGAGTCCTTAACTGGTGCTAATAGAGCGGCTATTGAAGAGTCAGTAACTGGAGGCTATGGTGCTCGTCGCTCTAAATCTGAGCGTAATCGTATGCTTGCTAGTGCTGCTAAGAAAGTACAATCTGGTACTGCCGCTAAAGATCGTGCCGAGGCTCGAGCCAACTCTGTACCTATCAATCAACAAGCCACAGCCTATACTACTGAAACTCATGGCAATAATATGACCATTAGCTTAGGCGAGTTAATGTTCTATAACTTGGCTTTGGGCGATGCTAATGCCAGCTCTATCTTGCTTGATTATTTAGGTACAATTAAGACCTTGGAAGTTTTCGATAAGACTAAAGGCTTAGAGCATGTACAGTATAAGACTAGTGAGCTTGATACTGCTATTAGTCCTGTATTAATTGAAAATAACCATGCTCCTTTATATGAAAGTGCTAAGTTATTTGCTTCTTACTCCCAAGATAAAGATATCTCTCTTGAGGTAAGACAAGCCATTAATGATATGCTCTATAACAATCAAGCTACCCGTAATACCATTCAAAAGGGTGTACGAGAGTCTATAGAAGGTGAAAGTGTTGAGGTGCTCAACAATTTTAATATCTACTCTCAAGGACAGTCTGCTGATTATATTGAAGCCCGCCGCTCACGCCCTGTAGTGAGTGATATGGCCTTAATTGAATACCGAGGACAGCGTATTGTTATGGTAATTGCTTGTCGCAATATTAAAGGCCAGCTCAATCGCACTCAAGTTAATGCCGAGGATGCTATTGCCTCAGTTGCTCGTGTGCTCTTTGAGTACGAAAAGTACCGCATTAATTCTCGAAATTTCAAATAAAACCTCAGGCCCAAATGGATAACCATTTGGGCTTGTTCATTTTAAGAGGGGAAGCAGCGCAAGTGCTTTAGCTTGGCTGTTTTTATTGGAAGGAAAATATTGGAAGGTAAGAAAACATCTGGAGCGCAGAATAGGTGGCCATTCTTGTAATAGGTGTGAGCTTACTTTGCCAAGGCTATTTTTCCTAACTATGGATGAATGACCAACTACCAACTAACCAAAAAGATAAAGGGCTTTTATATGCCATCCGTAAATTAAAGATAAGTCTTCCCAAGGTCATGGCAAAGTCTATCTTAAAATAGATATAAACTGTTTGTTAAATTAGATTATTAATATGCTATTATCGGAAAGATCAGATAATTAAAGCTCGCCATCAGAGCCTTAACTATTTTGTATAAAGACAAACAAAAGAGAACTTTAACATGAAAGGCTATGCCAAACCCTTGCAAGAGTTGATTGAGGGACACAAGATCCAATTTGAGATCCCTGTATATCAGCGCTATTACGATTGGGCAGACGAAAATTGTGAGCAGCTATTAACTGATTTAGTTAAATTAAGCAAATCCAATCGCTCTTCCCATTTCTTTGGTTCTATTGTTACTGCTAGCCCTGACGGGGGATATAATCGTCAAGTCATTGATGGCCAGCAGCGTCTGACTACTGTTTCTATATTGTTGTTAGCAGCCATTAAAGCGGTAAGAGACCAAAAGTTAGAGATTGTTGATCCAAGTAGGGTTGATGAGGCTTACGAGGTTTTCTTGCAGGCTAAATATTGTAATTCTGACCGCAAGATTAAGTTAGTGCCTATTGAAAAAGACATGATAGCCTATGATTTGGTATTTGCTAGTACCAAGGAAGATGCTCAGGATGTAAAGCTAATAGCAGACTCAAAGGTCACACATAACTTTAATTATTTTTACAAGCGCCTTTGCAGTTCAGCAAATGAGTGGACTTTTGACAACTTATTAGACGCTATTGATCGCTTGCAGGTCATGTCTATTGAGCTTGAGAGTAGCGATGATGCTCAACTAATTTTTGAGAGCCTAAACTCTACAGGTCTTGCCTTAACCGAAGCTGACAAAATCCGTAATCATATCTTAATGTCCTTGTCTGCTAAAGATCAAGAATTGTACTTTACCAATTACTGGGAAAAGATTGAGCAAGCTACCGACGGCAACCCTTCTCCTTTCTTGCGTGCTTATCTCTCTATTAAGCATCAGCTCTCTAAACCAGTTAATGAAAATAAGATCTACTTAAGCTGGAAAAAGTACAACGAAGGCTATGATCGAAAAGCTGAGCTTGAGCACATGCTACTTTTAGCACGCTATTACCAGCAGGTTACCAAAGCGCAAACGCCATCAGCAAAAATCTCTGAGAAGATGAGCCATATTAAGAACATTTCGAGCGATATTATTAATGTGTTCTTCACTCAGTTCTTATACTATGCTGATCAAAACAACTTAAGCGAGGATGAGATTATCAAGGTCATTGATCTAGTTGAAAACTACATGGCTCGCCGTATTGTTTGTGGTTTAGCATCCAATGCTTTAACTAACATTTTTGCTCCCCTACATAGGGATGTAGTCAAGATGATGGATGATTACCAAGCTCATAATGGTGAGCTTAAGCCATCATATGCTGACGTGGTTGCTTATAATTTATTACGTCGTGAGGGCTCTGGTAGATTCCCTAAAGATTCAGAATTTCTTGAGTTTATCAAGACTCGTGATATTTATAGCAGCATGAGCAAGCAGTACCAAATTTTCTTATTTGAGCGCCTAGAAAATGCTCGTGGTGGTGAATACAACGATGTAGCTTTTGATATGAGGACTAATAAGGCCTCTATCGAGCATATCATGCCACAGACACTCATTCCTCAATGGAAGGATATGCTAGGAGAGGATTATGAGCAGGTTCAAGAGCAGTACCTTCATACCTTTGCCAACTTAACTCTCACTGGTATTAATAGCGAATTATCCAATCATCCTTTCTTAATTAAACGTGATGGTAAAGAGGGTAAGGATGGCTTTGCTTTAGGCTATAAGGACTCAAAATACCGTCTTACTAAAGATGTGGTTAATTGCGAAAAATGGACTAAGGATGAGCTAGAAATGCGTGCTAGCAAAATCCAAGATACCTTTTTGTACTTGTATCCATACCCTAAAACTTCTTTTAGACCATTGGCTAATGGTAATGATGAAGTGCCTTTATCAGACGAGAGTTTTGATCCTGCCTTTAGATCTTTGGTTGGCTACAAATTATTTGGCAAAGTAGAATACGCCAATAATAAATCAATGCGTTGGAAAGAAATGCTTTTAGATGTAGTTAAGATTTTCAATGACAGCTATCCTGATCTTGTAATGGAACTCTGCCAAAAAGATACCAATTTTAGTGCCGATAGCTACGCAGATGTAACCTACTATACCGCATTTGCACCTAACAAGTATGTTTACACTAGAAACGAGTCTAATGCTAAGTTAAATATTTTGCGTACTTTGTTTAACAAATGTTCAGTGTCACAGTCAGAATTAGTGTTTATCCTTAGTCCAATGGATGAGGTATCTGACCAAGAAGATGACGAATAAGGGCATAGCATTATTGCTTTGTGTTTGTTTCTTAATAATTGGTGAACTATATGAAAGGCTATGCCAAACCACTACATGAATTTATTGAAGGACATAAAATCCAATTTGTGATCCCTGTATACCAGCGCAATTATGATTGGCTGTTAGAAAACTGTGATCAATTATTTCAGGATTTACTCAAATTAGTTAAGACCAATGGTCAAGAACACTTCTTTGGCTCAATTGTTACTAGCAACCAAGGCGGTGGCAATTCCTATAATCGTTTGGTAATTGATGGTCAGCAGCGTCTAACCACTATTTCCTTGTTGTTGTTAGCTGCCATTAAAGCAGTTGAGGATGGAAAATTATCCATCAGCAATCCAAGCCGTATTGATGAGGCTAAAGAAGTATTTTTACAGGCTAAATACTGTAATTCTGAGCGTAAGATTAAGCTTGTTCCTATTAAGAACGATCGTGTGGCTTACGACAAAATCATCAATAATGATGAGGAGCTGGTAGAAAACTCCAAACTTACCAGAAACTTTAACTATTTTTATGAGATGCTGGCCCAAAATCATAAGAGCATTACCTTTGATTTATTGTTAGATGCTATTGAGCGCTTGCATATCATTTCTATTGAGCTCGATGATGACGACGATGCTCAGCTGATTTTTGAAAGCTTAAATTCTACAGGCGTGGCCCTTAGAGAGGCTGATAAGATTCGCAACTATATGTTAATGGACTTATCAGGCAAAGATCAGCGTAATTACTTTAAAAATTATTGGCAAAAGATTGAGGCTTTAACTCAAGATGATCCAAGTAATTTTTTAAGAGTTTATCTGGCTATTAAGCAAAAGCTCAGTAATATGGTCAAAATTAATACCTTGTACTTTGAGTGGAAACACTACATGGAAGGCCGTGATCGTAAAAAAGAGCTAGAGGATATGCTCTATTATGCATCTTACTTCCAAAAGGCTAATGAATCTAAGCTAAGCACGCCAAAGCTCTGCGAAAAAATGAGCCATATTTGTAATCTTGAAACAGATGTGGTGACAGTTTTCTTTGTTGAGTTCTTCGCTTATGCTGATGAACAGCAATTAGGTGAGGATGAGATTTTTAAGGTAATTGATCTCATTGAAAATTATTGGGCAAGACGTGTGGTATGCAATCTTACTAGTAGTGGTTTAACCCCATTATTCTGCTCTTTGCACAAAGAAGTGCTCAAGAGTATTGAGGAATATCGCTCTGCCAATGTACCAATGAATTTTAGCTATTGCGATGTGGCTACCTATCATATTGTCCGTCGTGATGGTAAAAACCAAATTCCTAAAGATACCATGTTTCAAGATGGTATTAGAGGGCGTAATGCTCATCAGATGTCCAAAGCAGCTAAGTGCTTCTTATTTGAACGTTTAGAAAATGCTCAAGGTGGTGATTATAAGGATGTAGCCAAAGCTCTACGAGATAAAGAGGCTACTATTGATCGTATTATGCCTGATAAGTTAAGCGCTGCATGGAAACAAATGTTAGGTAATGATTTTGAGGAGATTCATGAAACCTACCTTAATTCTTTTGCTAACTTAACTTTAGCAGAGTCTAATGCTGTTTTAGGAGCAGAAGACTTCGAGCTTAAGCGCAAAGGTATCTTTAATATCAACAAAGCAATGCCTGGCTACCAAATGTCTAAATACCGTTTAGCTCGTGATGTTGCAGCTAATGAACAATGGACTAAGACTGAGTTAGAGCAAAGAATGGATAAGATTGTAGCCACTTTTTTTAAGCTCTATCCTATGCCTCAAACATCTTTTAGTCCATTACCTAAGCCTGTGGATGAATACTCTTTAGAAGATGAGTTTTCTCCAAAAAAACGAAAAATTATAGGCTATCGTCTTTTTGGAGAGCAAATAGAGCAAAGATCTTGGAAAGACATGTTCTTAGGTGTAATTAAGGCTGTTGCTCTCAAGTATCCTGACTCTTTTGATGATCTTTTTGATCGTGATAATTATTTCAGATCAGGCAAGCCTGATAATAGCCAATACATTGAGCTAATGCCAAACCGCTGGGTAATGGTAAACAACAATAACTCAATGCGTATTAAGTGCTTACAGTACCTCTTTGATCAATGCGAAATTCCTCGCACTGATTTGGTAATGATTTTAGAGCCTCAAAAGGAGAAGGATATTGATTAGAGCAATTAATATTCTTAGCTTTTAAATTAAAAAAGGACTTGTCTTAATTAAGATCAAGTCCTTTTTAGCTCTTAATAGCAAGTATTTTAAGAGAATATTAGTAGTTTAAGTGGCGGTTAAAGTAGCCAAAGAGGTTGCGGTAGTACTCTTGGGTACGCTCGGCTTGAGGGTTAGCACGATCAAACCAGTGGAAGAGACCTTCGGCTAAAGTGAGTTCTACTGGGACATTAGCGTTTAAGAGGTCGTTAGCGTAAGCTAAGGACTCTTGGGCAAAGAGGTCAATATCACCTACAAAGATATAGGCTGGAGGTAAATTGGACTTATCTTTAGCAAAGCTTGGAGAGAAGTAGCCTAAATAATCAGTTTTGGAGATCATCTTGAGGCGTGGATCTGGGCCCATTTTCTCAACTTCTGAGACATCACCTAATAGGCTCCAGGCAAAAACATTAGACTTTGGAGTCCAAGTAAGTTCGCCTGCTACTTGAGACTTGTATGGGCTTTGCTCGCCACCAGTACGATAGTCAAGCATAGGGGCAAACATGATTTGAGCTGCAATAGGGAAGTCGTAATGATCACGGTTGTAAAGAGCTAAAGCAGCAGTAAGGTTGCCACCAGCACTTTCACCCCATAAGAAGATACGATCTTGGTCGATCTTGTATTCCTGAGCATTGTTAAACAAGTAATTTAATGCGCTGTAATTATCTTGTAGTGCAGCTGGGAATGGCTTTTCGTGGCTTAAGCGATAGCGAGGAACAGCTACTAAAGATTGAGTAGTGTTAGCAATTAATTGGAAATGCTGGGCCTCATAGTAGGCATCACGGAACAGATAGCCGCCAGCATAGGAGAATAAGATTAAAGGACGATCTGCTCGTCTAATGCCCTTGCGCTCACCTTCTTTAAAGACTGGGCAGGACTCACTATTAGTCTCACAAAATTGTGGCTCATATAAAGCAACTTCAATCTCAAAGCCATCTTGTTCATTTTTAACAGTAATAAGCTTTGGCTTAATAGTGGTGAACTTATAGTTAGCTTTAGCCTTATCAATATAAGACTTAACTTGGTCTAGGGAGGTAAATTCAGCAATAAAGTTCACGGCTGCCTCTTGGTATTCAGAATTAATGCGATCGGCGTGTTTTAAGGAAGATAGAGGATCTTGAGCTAAAACAGCACTTGAAGTAAGGGCTGATCCTAAAATTAAACCTAAGAAGGTAGTTTTGAGTGCTTTACTAAGCTTAGAGTGCTTAGCAGACAAGCTAAAAGACATAAAAGCTCCTTATACGACAAAACAACTAAACGATATCAAAAGCACGGCATAGTAAAAAAGCTAGTAGACATCATTACAAAGGGTTAGCCTATCGCAAATTCACTAAAGCTTAATACCAATAAAGCCCCATACAAGATGCATGGGGTAATTGTGATGTGTTGTGTTGTAAGAAATTATAGTGGGCTTAACTTAGCTAGAACTTGGGGCAAAAAAAATACACCCCAAAGGCATAAGTCTTAAGTCTAGGGGGTGTATTAAGATTAATTCTTAGTAAGTAATTAGATGCGACCTAACTCGTTATAGTAGCGACGGAAGGTAGACATACCCATGTTGTAAGCATCTTGATCCTTGTTAGTATGGAAGAAGTTGCTAAAGAAATTGTCGTTTTGATAGCGAATCACAGAGCCATTGAGCTGCTGGTTTTGCTCAAAGCTATTCTTTACTAAATCAAAGCCATTAACCATGGCATCTTTAGCATTGCCTGTGAGCTCATAAACAGAGGTAGTGGCTTTAAAGGCATTGAGTACTACGCTAGAGTCAAACTCTTTGTAAGCCTCAGGATTAGAGGTAGAAAACTCCTCAGCATCCTTTTGCTTGTCCTTAAGGTACTCATTAATGTCCTTTACTTTACCATCCACAAAATTCTCAAAATTCTTGGTAAAGAGATTAGATAAGTAATCTGAGGCACCATTTTGCTTAAGAATTTCTTGGCCCTTAATCATGGTCAGACCTAATTGATAGCCCAGTTCCTCCTCAGACTTGCTCTTATCTTCGGTCACAAAGCTGCTTAAAGTAGATTGTAATTTGCCTAAGCTATTAAGGTCATTTAAGGTAAAGGAAGCATTAGTATTTTGAGCCTCAGTATTGGCATCTGCCTTCTTGAGGTTAAGAACAGTAGAGTTCTCTTTGGTAGCGGTAGCGCCATCAGCAGCGTTAGCTGCTTTTAGTTTGGCTTGCTCTTGAGCTTGGGCTTCTTTGAGCTTCTCTTGCTCATCTTTTTGCTCAGCGGCGTGATAGACCAAAGCCTTGGTAAGAGCAACGTCGTCAAAAAGGAAATTATTTTCCTCGTCTTTTAACTGGGCCTTTTTGAGATATTCCTTACCCTCATCAGACTTCATGAAAGATAGCATTTCATCTTTCTTTTCATGGACAAACTCGGTTAAGGCTTTGCCAATTTCATGCTTTTGGCTGCTAATACCTAAGGAATCAAATAAAGAAGAGGCGCTATCTCCATAGTACTCAGCTAAATCTTTTAAGCCAGCTTCTAATTGCAGATCAAGCTCTTGTTGCATCTTTTGCTTAGAGCTCTCAGAGAAATGACCTTCCTCAATTTGATGGCTTAAAGAGGCATATTTTGCTGCAATGGTAGTAACAATACCCTCGGCATCATAATCAGAGAGGTTTTTCATCATGCTGCCATCTAAGGCAAAAGCACGAATATAGTTAGCAAAGTCCTCGCTATCGCCGTTAGTTTCTACCTTATAGGAGAGCTTAGAGAGCAAGTTAACATTGCCCATGGAATTGTCTTCGTAGAGATTTTCAAAAATCTTATCTACGCTAGTGCGAGAACTAGCAGCGGCCTTTTGTGCTTGTAAGTTGCTTGGTAGCTCTTGTACTGAGGCTAAGGAAGCATTTTGATTAACTTTAACATTGAGGTTAAAGCCATAACCTGAGTTAGTTTTGCCAGATAGGATCTGACCTCCAACATTGAGATTTAGCATAGTACTCATCCTTATCATCGACCCCTAAGGAGGCACTTATTCTAAGCCTTATGCACCTAAAACTATCAGAGCACGCCTTGAGGTAAGAAAAAACTTATAGGATAAATAAGCACGAGTAGTGCCAAATTTTCTTTAGTTGACAGGGCCAGAAGCAAAATATCTTTCTCTAGATAGCACTCTAGCTATTACCAAAAAGTTAGCCAAAGCTTATTCAAACATGCTTTCTAAGCAAACCAGCAAATTAATTATAATCTCATGTTTTATATTGGTGCATTGAAAGCCATAAAAGTAAAGCACCACCACCACAAGCTCCATCCTTGCCGCTTTAACCCATACGGCAAACTCCCAATGCCAGCGCCCATCTAAATGGCAAGGATAGTGGCAAGGGCAAGGCCAATAGAAATGGCAATGGCAAGGGCCTATGCCAAGGGCAATGGGCCTATGCTCTCATGACAGCCTTTGCTTCCTGGCTACCATTAGATCAACAAGAGCTCTCATTAAGAAGCATAAAGCAGCTCTAGAGAAAAACTCAGCATCTGCTTCCTGGCTACCATTAGCTCAACAAGAGCCCTCATTAAGAAGCATAAAGCAGCCCTAGAGAAAAACTCAGCATCATTCCCTAAATATGTTCAAGACACTATTGCTTTAAAGAACCATATACCAAAAGCCTCACCGTGCTGCTCTTGTGCCTTTTAGAGCAGAGTAAGTTGTTGCCTACAGCTACAGCTAAAGTTAATGGCACTAAATAAAACACGGTAAAGTTCTAGCTAAGAGTTCATAGCTAAGACCTAAGGTATTACTTATACGCTGTAGCTAAAAGGACTTGGCTATGCTGTAGCCAGAGCAACTAAAAGAGTTTATGAAGCTTTTGCTAAAGCCAGAGCTAAAGCTGTAGTTTAAGTAAGCTCTGGCTCTTGTGGTCTGTGGCTGCTTGCTGCTCATGGCTTGTTGCTGCTCGTATCTTGTGGCTTATCGCTTTTTGCTCATGGGCATGAGGGCTATTTGGTGATGTTAGAGGAGCTGTATGAGAGCTAAGAGATAGGGGATTGGGCGTTGGTGTTGGTAATATGGGGGTAGGAGATTGGGGGCTTATATGTTTTTTTGTAGGGTAAGTTCAATTGTTGAGCCAATTGTAATGACTTAATAGTGTATTACGATCTATAATTACGCAATTTACACTTATGTTTAGTATGTCAGCAGGTCTTGCTATTAAAGCTTAAGTTAAGAGTGCTTTTAAGGGACTGGCCTGACATTTACAGGTAAATTCAGAAAAATAGTTAGTTATTTTTTTTTCTGATTTTGCTTGTATGGTGTCCACTGCGAGGATTAAATCTCGCGCTTGTTAAGGATCATTTTTCCATGGATAACGTCAAAGTTAAAGAGCTAATTCCGCTATTTACCAAAGAACAGTTGCAAGAGCGCGTGATCGCAATGGGCAAGGAAATCTCACAAGATTATCGTGATAAAAATCTTTGTGCTGTATGTATCCTTAAGGGTGCTATTCCGTTTTTCTCTGATTTAATTCGCACTATTGATAATGAGAATATGTGCATTGATACTTTACGTGCCTCTTCTTATGGTCAAGGCACCTCAAGCTCTGGCAAGGTTAAATTTATTAAGGATGTAGAGCTTGATGTTAAGGGCAAGGACATTCTTTTAATTGAAGACGTGGTTGATACTGGTTTAACCATGAAAGAAATTGTTGCCCATATGTATGAATTAGGTGCTAATAGTGTAAAGATTGCAGTATGCATTGATAAGCATGAGCGTCGTACTGTCCAAATCGATATTGACTATCGTGCTTTTGAACTCAAAGAGGGCTTTATCGTAGGCTATGGCTTAGATTTAGCAGAGCGCTATCGTCAATTAGATGGTATTTACGAGGTGGTACTTGCAAACAGTTAAATTCAAACTTAAAGATGGTTCTACCTCAGGCATCATTAAAGGAGTAATGATGCTTGAAGAGTCCGATCTTTATCCTACTTTTCCTGAGTATCTGTTAGAAAAGAGCAAGGAAGATAGCAACAAAGAGTCTAAGGTAGATGCAGAGGCTCAAGCAGAAGCAGAGGCGGATGCTGAGGCAGTGGCAGCAGCTGCTGCAGGTAATGACTCCAATGCTCAAGAGCTTGATGCCTCTGTTAAAGGTATTGATTCTTTAACTGATGAGCAAATCGAGCAATTAGCAGAGTGCTTAGAAAACGAAGATACTTTAGCTGTAGAGCCTAAAGAAGAGCTTTGTGATACCGTGTTTGACGCTATTGAGGATATGACCACTAAAGATGATGTGGAATTATCCAATTTAGTAAAACCTCGCTCTTTTGCCTCTTTACAGTTACGTGCTAAAAACGCTATGAAGGGCCTGTTTGCGCTTAAAAGAGAGCGCATGTTGGTCTTATGTGGTGATAGCCGCATTGATACCATAGCCACAGCTTGTGATATGGTGCGTGAACTTAGTGGCCTTGATCCTACTGTAGCTTATGCTCCTACTAAGTTCGAGCTTTTTGGCAATGATAAAGAAGATGGCATTTTAACTGTCAGTGCCACTTTAGAGGATGAAAATCTCGACGGCGTAAAGCCTCGTGCTTTTAGCTTCAATGGCACTATACAGAGCCTAGCAGCCCCACAAACTGGTCAAGTTAACAACGCAACTGGCGCTAATAACAAAGGTGGTCGTGATAGCTTAACTGGTGAGAGTGGTGCTTATGCTGCTGGTGTGGGTACCAAATATAATGTGGTTATCATGCCATGCATGCACTTAATTGAGCATCCAAAGTGGCTGGGTATGGTTGAGGCTTGTTTAGCTCAAAATGAGAGCCTTAAGCTTATCTTAGTAGGTGATGCTACAGAAATTGCCCAACTTAGCATGTTCTGGGGCAAATTAGATAATGCTATTCATGCTGATATTGTTCTTGAGTTTACCGCAGTAGGTGCCTTAAGTACTTTAGCAGGCTTAATTAGTCATTATCAGCAAAACGATCGTGATGGTGCTTCCTTATGGTCATTCTCACGTGATGCCTTAGCTGTTTTGGCCTCTTATGCTTGTCGTTTGAGCGGCGATCGCCGTTATATTGGCTTACCTGAGTTGCCTTTAAAGTCTCTTATTTATGAGGCTAATCGTTATGCTTGGCTCGATGCTCAGCAACGCATCATGAAGTCATTAGCTAATGTAGATTTAGCAAATCAAAGTCAATTAGGTCTTAAGCTACCACCAGAATTTATCAAAGAGCTAGATCGTGAGCTTAGCGCCAGCTTGGGCTTAGGTCGCAGTGAAAATGATGAATTATGGGGTCAGAGTGAGGCTGATAATGGCGCTCAAATGATGGTGAGCGAGGATTTAGGCGATTTGAGCGATCGCACTAAATTAGTTGCTGCCAACGAAATTGATGAGCCGTTAGAACAGAGCGAAGCTGAGTCTAAGCTTGAGGCAGTGCCTGAGTCTGAACTAGAGCTTAAGCCACTTAATGAGCTGGAAAATATTGGCCAAGACCATGCTCTTGCTGATTCTGATGAGCAAGTAGTGAGTGTTGAGCTTAGTGACCATGGTATGCCTGTAGCGCAAGTTCCTACTGGTAAGGTTAAGCTTTATGTTGACCGCCGCCATGTACTCAAGGCTTTAGGCTCTAATGATTTTCGTAATAACTTCTTAGCTGAATCAAGCTTACGTGAACATAGAGACCGCCAATTATTAGTAGCCACCCAAGGCGCTGTAGTGGGTCAGATTAATGGTCTATCAGTAATTGAGACCTTAGGTACCAATTATGAATATGGCGAGCCTGTACGTATTACTGCCACTTTACGAGCTGGTGGTGAGGGTGATGTCATTGATATTGAGCGTAAGGCTGAATTAGCAGGTCAAATCCATGCTAAAGCTATGATGATTATTAATGGCTTCTTAACCAAGGAATTTGGTGCTGAGCAGCCTTTACCTGTATCTGCAAGCTTAGTATTTGAGCAAAGCTATAGTGAAGTTGATGGCGATAGTGCTAGCTTAACTGGTTTATGTGCCGTTATTTCTGTTCTAGCTGGTGTCCCTATTCGTCAAGACTTAGCTGTAACTGGTGCTGTAGACCAATTTGGTGATGTGCAGGCAGTAGGAGGTGTCAATGAAAAGATTGAGGGCTTCTATCGTGTATGTCGCTTACATGGCTTTACTGGTACCCAAGGTGTAATTATTCCAAGCTCTTGCGTTAACCAATTAGTATTACGTCCTGCTGTTATCAAGGCTGTAGCTGATGGTAAGTTCCATATCTTTACTGTATCTCATGTAACAGAAGCAGTAAAAATGCTAACTACCATGGACTGGGGCGATAGCGAAACAGAGAATACTATTTGTTATCGCATTAGTGAGCGTCTTAATGCCATTATTGCTGGCAATGAGGAAGAAACTTGGTTAGAACAAATCAAGGGTCGCTCAGTTGAGCTTTATCAAAAACTAAAAGAGCTCTTTAATTCTTACAAAGAGCAACTTAAGGGAAAGGATAAAGACAAAAATAATGAAAAAAGCTCAAATGCTTAAACTTTGAGCTTCTTTCAAGCCCCGTCTAGCAAAATCAACTGCTAAACGGGGCTTTGTTTTTTTGTGCCTCAGACCAAGAAGTCTGGCTTTTAACTCTAAGCTCTAGGCTCAGAGCTTATAGCTCTGAGCTTAGGGGGTAGAGCTCTGGGATTAGAGCTTTTAGCTTCTTAGAGCTTGGCGTGGCGGTACTTATAGAAGAATAATGGAGGAACGGCCAGGCCAATAGCAATAGCAAAGATGATAGCCAAGGCTCTCATGCCATGAGTAAATAGTATGTTGATAGAGTTGTTAAAGCTATCAGGGCTTACACTATGTAAGATATTAACTAAGGACAATAAGGACTGATAAGCATCTACTCCTGGGATCAGAGAAATAATGCATGGTACCGTGAAAATAGGGCGAGGTACTTTAAATTTTGGGCCAAAGTAAATAAAGATTAACGAACACACTGCACAGGCAAGAAAAGTTGCTGCCACAATGTCTATGGAGGAATACACTAAATAAGCTCTAATAGCACGGGTGATAGCCGAGGCTAGAGAAATTAGTAATAAGTGGCGAGCTGGCACAGTAAACAGCATGGCAAAGGAAGGGCCAATAATAGCAGCAGCTAGGGCTTGGTAGGCAACTAAGAGCCATTGATCAGAACTTATCAAGAGGTTCATATTATCAATCTAACTTATCAAGAATTAAATATAGGCTATAGCTTGCTTATGGTAAAACAAGCGCATCTAAGTCAAAGACTAAGACTTGGTCTAGGGTAGTAAATTAAAATATATTTATGTATTTGGCGGCACTTAAGCAATAAGTGGTCATTAATAGGCCAATAGCAGCAGAAATAACTAAAACAGCTGCAATAATAAGTCTGGTCAGTCCAATAGGAACATAGCCTTTAAAGATATCTAAAAAGCCATTAATCAGTGGGAAGCCTGGTACTAATAATAAAGTAGTAGCGGTAGCTGATAAAATGACTTGATCATGAGGTAAAACAAAGCAATATTGTGCACACATTGCCGCTACGAGACTGCCGAAAAAGGCTGAGAGCATAAAGGTAAAAGACTCAAAGAAGCCCTTTTTAATAAAGCTAAAACGAGCATACATTAGTACTAGACCACCTAAGAGTGCACTGACACATATAGGTAGGTTGCCACCATTTAAGTAGGCAAAAGCAGAGCCTGCAATAGCTTCAATAAAGATAAGGTGATTGTGGTTATAGTGACGAGGTCTGACCGCTCTTATGGCTAAAAAGATTTTGTAAGGATCTTTTAAACTGCCCTCAGAAACAGCTAAGCAGATATAGTTAAGGCGCTCTAGTGAGTCCATATTAATGGCAAAGTGCTTAATTTCTTTAAACTCAACACTAATCATACGGCCACGCTTAAGCTTTACTATAATGCCATCACGAGTAATATTAAGATCAATTTGATGGCAGTTTAAATCGTGAGCCATTTTCTTTACTGACTGTACAATCAATCTGGTCTCAGCACCTACAGAGGCCATACGCCAGCCTAAGGTAGCTAATAATTTAGCTTTTAGAGCTAAGTCTTCATGATCTGAGCCTGGACTTACTATAGTATCGGCATAGAGAAGCTCTTCTCCTAATTCATAATGAGCATCAACACTAGTATATGGAGCTCTTAAGTCCCAAGGGCTAGTATGATTATCAAGTCCTGGCTGCATATTCATTATTATTCCTTTGTATAAAATTAACATTGCCCTCAGAGGGGGCTAGTAAATTATTAGTTTTTTTGCAAAAAAACAAGAACCCTAGGAAAGTAATGATAGTTGTCTAGGGTTCTTACCTTGCGTTGGTGATCGTTATAAGTAAGAGCAAACCTTACTTAAAAAAGCTTTTATTCCTAGAATAGCCATGTGCTCTAGGTGATTTAAGCACATGGCAACACTTTGGTGTATTAGGTAAAACAGTCTTTAACAACTTACAATAAGTAATACCTTGATTACTGCTGTATCACTACCAAAAAAGCCAATCATTCCCTCACAGGACAGCCTGCTGCGCATGCTGAGCTTACTGCGCATGCTTAGCAGGATGAGCCAGCAAAGCTGCGCATGCAAAGCTTGCTGTGCTGCATCTGCGCTAGCTTTGCCTGCTGTGAGTGCGGCCCACTTTATTTAGGTAGGCAGTCAATATGAGATTGCTATCCCACTAATCAAGCTAGCAAAATTTCGTTTAGCCATCCTGTAAGCCATTTAGCTATTAGGATCTCCAGCAAGCTCGGGATGCTCTTAGGCAAAAAAGCAAGAGACTTCACTGCCATCATGATTGCCATACCTAAATCCCTCACGCCATTGCGTGTTGGCTGTTACAGGCTAGCTAGCAAGCTATAGCCATGTGTAGGCATATTCGGTCTTTTATTCAACTTTTCAAGCTTCTACTTTACTCTCACCTAGTTAGCAATTTAGTTTGCCTTAGATAGGCAAAAGACTGGGCGGTTGTGAGTGCATTGTTTTTTGGTCTTTGGTTAAACTGCTAAAGATGTAAGCTAACTTAGAGCAAGCACTTAAGGGGTGGTGCCTATTAGTAGCAGTCACAACTTAGTTACATAAAGTATTAGTACTGGCTGCTAAGTTAGCTAGTATTGGCCTCTAGGAGCTAAGCTTTAGTACTTGCTCTTAGGCGTGCTTCTTGGTTGGTTGATGCTTATGCATGCTAAAAAGCTTGGATATAAGCAAATGGTTAGAACCATGAGCGCTGCTTTTATCATGGCTATGTCTAAAAGAAAAGCTGTAATGCTCTGGTTCGTAGCAGTAACGGCGGGTTTTAGTGCGCTTAACTGATGATAAGTTATAAGAATTATTGTTAGTAGAATTAAGGCTTAATGAAGAAACGTCTTGAGGATAAAGACTAGTTAAATTGTCATTTACTAAAGAAGCTTGATTAGTGTTTGCTAGTGAACTGTTAGGTAGTACGCTTGAGGTTAATTCATCTAAAGTAGGACTGGAGAGTTGCTTTAAATCCTGTGAGCTCGCATCTTGTGGAGCTTGTGCTTGTTGGTATTCAGGAGAAGCATTAATAGGGTAGGACTTGGTAAAAGTAAAATCTAAAGCATCAAGTTGATTAAATTCTTGGTTTACAGGTTCTGCATCTTCGCTTTCGTAGGTTTGGTAATCTTGGTTAAGATTGTGTAAAGCCCATTCATAAGCTTCGGCAGAGGATAAAGGGGTTGCAGGTAATTCCTCATAAGCTGAGAGGTTAGAGGAAAGTTGCTCCTTAGAGTGGTGGGATGCTAACAAGTTAAAATGAAGCATAGCTTTATCCTTTTATATATTAGAGCTCAAAATGAGCTCTTAACAACAGCTTATTTCCTAAGCTAAAAATAGTGTCTGTATGCTTTTAAAGGCCTTTGTTGTATTAGTGTAATCACTGTGATTACTATGATTGTTGTTAGTGGTATTCATCCATACATTCCTGCAAGGCTTTGGCAGTCGGTCTTTAAAAGCGAGGCTATTGTGGCGCTAGAGAGTATGAATAGCAAACAAGTAAGTGAGCTTAAGCACAATTTTAATAAGAGCGCTCAATGTTAAGAAGGGCATAAAATAGCCATTTTTAGGCTTTTGAAAATTAAAATCTACTAGAAATAATTTATTTTTTAAGAGCTTTTAACTAAAAAGGCGCATTTTGCTGTTTCTTGTTGCTTAAAAATCGAAAATAAACAGACAAGATAAGGAGGAGTGATCAATGGGGCTGTGCCTGTTAAAAGTGTGATCTAATTCAAATTTCTTGTAAACATGCTGTTAGATAGTGAAAATATTCATTCAAACTTATCAATCTTAGACGAAAAGTACTATTCAAAAATTGCGCGTCTAAAATAGTGCAATCTTGCTAAAATTGCTAATATTTGCTTTTCTTGTATGTAATTACAGGAAAATTGCTCTGTAATATCTATATAATTAGCTCTAAAAGTACTAAAATGCCACCGAAAAGTACCATATTTTTTTACTACTTTTAACTAACAATTGGTACTTTTAGGAGTTAGCAATAAAAAACAATACCCCCAAAACTGACCCAATCATACTATCAAAAAATTGCCCTCTTTAACATTACTAACAGCCCATCAGACAGCTAATCAAGTGCAAAGATAAGAAAAACAAATTCACTAAGTCATAAAAATTTCTTGGCTCCCCCAAACACGCTCTCAACTAACTCAAGCTACCAAACTCCCAAGGCCTAAAAACTTTTGTCCTCACGTCAAGCATCTTAAGTGCAGCGGCACTGCTATCCTGTTAGCCTCTTACTCGGCCATGGCTATGGCCAAGGCCATCACATGCCATAGCAAAAGGCAGAAGCTTGTTTATAGCGATATTGCCGTCCACAAAATGTACGTCCACTATCAACATAAGCACCTAAGCAAGTGAGTAAGGCTACTAATACCCTTATCGGCATAGCTAACCTCCAGCTAATCTCTTTACAGGAGCCTATTGCCGCAGGCTAAGACCATAATCCTGAGCCTTGGCCTTGGAATTAGCGTGGGCTGCTTACTACTATTAAGAGTTATTGTTCTGGTTTTAAGTATGATAAGAGCAATCAACTGGGGTAGTGCTCTTGAGTTGCTATAGCTATTGCCCTTGCCATGGCCAGGGCCCAAGCTTGTGCCCTAGTCACGGCCTGTGCCCTGGCATAGGCAGGGGCAAGAGCAAGGGCTGTGGCTAGGGTAGCGATAGCTTTAATGACAGAATGAGCATGGGGAGGTAAGAATTAAGCTTTTTGGTATTAGCACCAATGTAGAATGTGCTAGGCTATTATATTAGTTAATCAATAATTAGGTTCTGGGAGTTAATGTGTATGTCTGCTAAGGTAAACAAAGTAATTGCTATTAGTGGTGGTGCTACTGGTATTGGTAGAGCTACAGTGGAGCTCTTTTTAAAAGAGGGCTATAGGGTTTCCTTTGGTGATATTAATGAAGAGGCATCTTTTGCTTTACTTAAAGAGCTAAAAGAGCAGGGTTTTGGGGAGGATAAGGTAATTTTTACCAAGGTTAATACTACTTTACCTGAGGATATTACAGCTTGGCGTAATGCAATTATGGAGCACTTTGGTAGATTAGATGCTATTTTTGCTAATGCTGGTATTCATAGATCTAATACTATGCTCAATATCGATCCTCAAGAGCTTAAGCTCATGATTGATACTAATATTTATGGCACTGTTTATACCTTACAAGAGCTGGTGCCTTATTTACAGCAAAATGGTGGTGGCTCAGTAGTAATTAACTGCTCAGATCAATTCTTTATTGGTAAGGGCAATAACTTTGGGTATGGTTTAACTAAAGGTGCTCTAGGACAAATTACCCGCTCCTTAGCTGTTGATTTAGCCAAAGATCATATCAGAGTAAATGCTGTCTGCCCTGGTACTATTCGTACTCCGCTAGCTGATGAGGCTCTTGGTCGCTATGCTAACAGAGCAGGTATTTCACTTGAGCAAGCATGGGCTGAGGAAGATGCTTTATTTACCTTAGGTCGCTGCGGCACTGCCGATGAGGTAGCCCAAATGGTTTATTTCTTAACTGAAAAAGCTACTTTCTCAACAGGTGCTCATTATTTAGTTGATGGTGGTATTGTTGCCTCTTAATTCTTAATTAAGAGATAACAACTTTTACCCCCAAGAGGCGAGTGCAAACTCGCCTTTCTTGTTTGCGTCTTAAACTAACTAAGTCAGTAAGCGTAGTCGCTATAGTTGCAAACAAGCAAGTAGGCAAATAAGTAAGAGCCTCAGTAGAGGCAGTAATTGTCTTGGTAGGGGAGCCAAGCGCAAGCTTTAGGTGGGCTTGCGCTTTTAGAGGATGGCTAAGAGAGAGGGCTATTGGACATTTTGAATGTTAGGGGTGTGGAAGACAAAGCCCATATTTAATAGCACTTTAGGCACCACATTCTGATTGGTGGTTAAAAGTTGAATACGGCGATCACCTAAACGCAAGAATCCTGTAATAATTGGGATTTGCGGTAGCTTAGAGTGCTTGTAGCAGCAATGGAGCAACTCTTGTAAAGTAGCACTCTTTGGTGAGGTGAGATTTACTGGGCCTGATGGTACATCCTTTTCGCATAAGAACTGTAGCGCATTAATGGCATCATTAAGCTCAATAAATGGAACTTTATTGTAGCCATGAATTACCGTAAATGGCGGGGTCATAGAGGCCTTTTTAATAAAGCCACCATTACGGGATAATACAATGCCTAAGCGAGCTATATAGAAGCGCTTGAAATGGAATTGCTCATTGAGCTGATTGGCTCGCTCTTCAAGTTTAATGGCAATCTGAGCAATTTCACTTGTACCCATATCAGTAGAGGTCTCATCTACCTCCTCATTACAATCTTCATTGTAATAGGCAACAGCACTGGCTTGAATAAATACTGGTGGCAATACCATTTGAGTGCTCAGAGCATCTAAAACTTCAATGCGAGAGGATAGTAAGACCTTTAAGCGGCGCTTACTAATTGCTTTAGCTCCCAAGCTTTCGCCTGCTAGATTAACTAGAACATCGCCCTCACCATTGTAATCATGGTAGTTAATGATATCTACCTTACCTGAGAGTTTATGATGCTTGTCTAGGCGAGCTGCCACTTGATTGATATCGGAGTGGGTAAGAATGGTTACTTGGTTATGTTGCTCTACCAGATTGTGAGCGAGGTAACCTCCTACATATCCTGAACCACCCGCGATAATAACGTGCATCTTGAATCCTCCTAAGTGCTTAGCCCTTGATGATTGGGTATTTTTAAGCTATTAGGCTAACACTTGGCAAAGGTAAATATTTGGCAAGTGTAAATGGTCTTGTCCTACTCTAATAGCTAAATGAGTAATTGTTGTACTGATGATATGCTGCTCCATTAATTTGTTGTTAATAAGATAGCAAAGCAAAAAGTGATTAGTGAGGTTGCGAAACTATCAATAAAAGCTCTTAAAGCTTAGGCAGATATACACACACTAAAAAAGAGTAATGCTCAAACACACAAATTATCCTAACCAACTTGTTAGGAGATTAATAAGAGTAAGCATGCTCAAAGTCATCAAGCACCTCGAAACATTATAACCTAAGCACTAGCTTTTAGCTTGTATCAAAGCTAGTACTATAGCGCCATTGTGAGCATGGCCTCATAAGTACCAAGATAATGCCCATTACATTTAAAACTACAGATAAAACCTTATTTTTAAGCATATCAGGGCTAATTTATCGGTTTTTACCCTTAGTAGTATATCCTTGATAGGTGCTAGAGAGATTAAGATAAGGGCTTAATGAGCTTTGAAAAATAATGGTGAAAAAATAGCCAAAACTCCAACTTTTATTCAAAAAATTACCTAAAATGCAGCCAAATTTACTAAAAATCAGCCCTCGTCACAGATAATGATTTGAGCTTTACAGTTCAAAAGAGTTGCTAATAAAATTCATGAAAATTGTGCGCCTGAACATGCATTTGTGCCAATAAAGAGCAATAGCTCGGCGATAGTCTCCCTAAAAGTGCGCTAGCAACATGTAAAAACTAGTGAACTAAAGCAGGATAGGCAGGATGTTAGGAGATTAATCTGTTTGTTGACAAATAAGTAGCAGTGTCTGTATCAGTATTCAAAGCTAGTTAATACTAAACCTAGCATCTGGCAAAATTTGCTGGCTAATTTTCTAGCTCTCTAGCTATGCTGCGCTAGAGCGCTAGAGCGCTAGAGCGATCTGGGAATTAATTTTTGCTAAAAGTAAAAAGGCAGCTAGTCCAAATGTGGTCTAGCTGCCTTTTGTTAGGCTAAATCAACAATATTACTGCTGATCTTGTTGGCCTGCCTGAATAGCGGTGATAGCTACGGTATAAACGATATCGTCAACTAAAGCACCACGAGAGAGGTCGTTAACTGGCTTACGTAATCCTTGTAACATAGGGCCAATAGCAACAACGTTAGCAGAACGTTGAACTGCCTTGTAAACAGTGTTACCAGTGGAGAGGCTTGGGAAGATGAATACAGTTGCCTTACCTGCTACCTTAGAACCTGGAGCCTTTTGAGCAGCAACGTCAGCCATTACAGAAGCGTCGTACTGGAGTGGGCCGTCGATTACTAAGTCTGGACGTAACTCTTGAGCCTTCTTAGTAGCCTCGGTTACTAAATCAACATCAGGGCCTTTACCAGAGGTGCCAGTTGAGTAGGTGATCATAGCAACACGTGGGTCAATACCAAAAGCCTTAGCAGTGTCAGCAGACTGAATAGCAATCTGAGCTAATTCATCAGCATTTGGATTGAGGTTCAAGGCGCAATCGCCAAATACGTAAACCTGCTCTTCCATAAGCATGAAGAAGATAGCAGATACTAAAGAAGCGCCTGGAGCGGTCTTAATAACCTGAAGAGCTGGACGAATGGTGTTAGCAGTGGTGTGAACGGCACCTGATACTAAGCCGTGAACTTCGTTACGCTCAAGCATCATGGTAGCTAAGAATACATTGTCCTTTAAGAGGTCACGAGCCTGGTCTTCGGTTAAGCCCTTGGACTTACGTAACTCAACTAAACGAGCAACATAGTTCTCACGGATCTCATCAGGATCGATAAACTCAACACCCTCATCTAAGGAAACGCCTTGCTCCTTAGCAACAGCTAAGATAGCGTCTTTCTTACCGTAGAGTACTGGAACAGCAATCTTGGAAGCAGCAACACGAGCAGCAGCACATACAGTACGTGGCTCATCACCCTCAGGAAGAGCAATGCGCTTGTTAGCAGCACGAGCAAGCTCAGTTAACTTGTAACGGAAAGCAGCTGGGCTTAATAATGGGAACTCCTTGTTGTAAGGAGTTGCTAAGTAGTCTAATAAAGAGTTATCAAATAATGGAGCAGCAAAGTCAGCAGCACGTTGTGCACGCTCAGTGTCGTCCTTTAATAACATTGGAGGTAAGCTTGAGAAGGTCTCAGCTACAGCCCAAACAGAAGCCTTGGTGCAAATAGTAGCCTTGCCTACAGTGCCCTCAGCGCCATCGCATAATACTACGATGCCAGCCTTGGTGCAGCATGGAACCTTAGCGGTTAATAAAACATCGTTCTCGCAGGCAGCCTCAGCGTCAAATACGATATTGCAGCCACGAACGTTAGCATCACCAACTAAAGTGCCGTCGATAAAGGAAGCTAAATCGCTAGCACGGAAAGCGTAGTTCTGGCAATTGTATGGAATCATGGCATATGGAGTGCAGCCACATGAACCGCCCTCACCGCCAGCAGAGCAAGCATCAGCCTTTGGAGCGGAGCAAGTGCAGCATTGAGCCTCTTGCTTACCAGCTAATACTAACTTCTTTTGACCCTTAGCATCACGTGGAGCATCGTGATTTAATAAGATACCACCAATGAAACGCTCTTGGCCAGCCTTACCAAAGTAAGATAAAGCGATATGAACTAAAGCCATAGCCTTCTTGCACTTGCCCATAGAAACGATGCATATATCAGCATCTAAAGCGTGGCAAACAGCGGCATTTAAGGAGTTCTGATCAAACTTGTCAGTAACTACACCCTCAACAACGATCACGTCAGCTTGGGTGTCCTTTAATAAACGGTTGTAGTTGGCTAAGATAGCCTCTACTAACTCGCTCTTTTGGTTCTGTGATAAGTACTTAACAGCATCACAGTTAGAAATTGAATAGTTAGAGCAGCAGTCCTTGGCAGTATTCTTACATGCATCTAATGGACGGAAAATGGCAGCTTTTACGCCCTTATCGTTAAGAGCCTTTACTAAACCTAAAGAGGCAACAAATAAACCATTTGCTTTACCAGCTGGAACAAGCATTAGTGAACGTGGCACTTTATTTATCTCCATTTAAAAAAGCAGCGCATTAAACTGTCAATTGTTTTTAATTCATTAACCTAGAATGAGCCTTCATAAATTAAAGCCAGCCATATATTTAGTATGGTAGTTTTAATGTATGACAACTCAATAGGGCACTAACCAATACCAAAACAATCAAAGTTAGCCTAAAAGCTATGCGCCTCAATTTTGAGTTTCTAATCAAATAATATAGATCGTATCGGTAAAACTAACTTTGATAGCGATCAAAATGCATTAAAAACTCTCCAAAATCCTAATGAGAGAATTTGGCAATTAGTTTAAAACAAATCTGAAAAAAAGTCGCTCTACAAAAGGCTTTACAAGCAAGCCAAAAGCAAAAACAAGCATGCTTACCTTATTATTTTAATAAAAAGACTTTATAAACTCATTTTAATAAAACCATGGCTCATTAACAAGCATGATTAAGTTCAATGAGTACTATATCAGTGGTGGGATGAAATATTTTTTTACGCTAAAACACGCCCTAGCAGGTTAAGCAAAACTTATAAGTGAAAAAGAGGAAGCTTTAACAAACTTCCTCCTATTAAAGAGCTTTTTTACTGAGAATATAATGAGCAAGGCCAGCTATGCTAGCTTTAGGCCAGCTATGCTAGCCTTGCACGGCATTATAATCATTACTCGGTGGCAAACTTCTTATTTGGATAAGAAGTCTAATAGTGAATTATCAAAGAGTGGTGCGCTAAAGGCAGCAATTTGCTCAGCACGCTCAGTATCATCAGCGAATAAAACAACAGGTAAAGATAAGAGGGCTTCTACTACAGCTAATGGAGAGTGGGTAGTATTAATAGTTGCCTTGCCAGCTAAGCCTTGGGTGCCATTGCATAGAATTACTAAGTTAGCCTCAGTACTCTCAGGCAGTACGCTGGTCACTAAAATATCGCTAGAGGTAGCACTCTTAGCACAGAAGGAAATGCCGCTGACACGGGCACAGCCTTGACCTTGGAGCTCTGCGCTTAAAAGCTTAGCAATATCGCTAGCACGTAGAGCATAGTTAGCACTCTCAAATGGAATCATTGCAAATGGAGTGCAAGAGCAAGAGGCACCGCCCTCTTCATGTCCAACATCCTTGGCCTCATCCATAGAGCAGCCAAATTGAGCATTAGGATCCTTAGGGCCGCTTAATTGAATCTTCTTAATATTGTTAGCATCTAATGGGGCATCGTGATTGTAAAGAACACCACCAATGAAACGCTCTTGAGCAGCTTGTCCAAAAGCACCTAAAGCTACTTTTACCAAGGCCATAGCACGAGGGCACATGCCCATAGAAGCCATACAGATATCAGCATTAAGAGCTTCACGTATAGCTGCATTAATAGCATGCTGATCAAACATTTGTGTGACTGCACCCTCAACAACGATCACATCAGCTTGAGTGTCCTTTGCTAGGCGCTCGTAATTAGCTACGATGGCAGCAATTAACTCTGGTACTTGATTGGAGCTTAAGTACTTTAAAGCTTGCATATAGGTCAGAGAGTAGTTCTTTGAACAATCCTTATTGCAGTTTTGGCCTACTTCAAATGGCTTAAATACTGCTGCCTTTACGCCCTTATCATTAAGAGCTTTAACTAAACCTAAAGAAACTACGAATAAGCCAGTGGCGCGGCCAGCTGGAACGAGCATGAGTGAACGTGGCATTATTATCTCCAAATATGTAGTAGTGCTAATAGCTAAATATACTAGTGCAAGAAAAGACAAGTTACTTTGACTAGCTCTTGCTATTAACAGCCTAAAAGCTGAGCACCCTATCTTAAGTTTGTAGTTAATTTCACTCTAAAAAGTGCTAATCAGCTACCAACTTAATTAGGAAAAAATAGTTGTAAAAATTGATATTAATCAGTTTTAACTGTAGAACAGTAAAACAATTTAGTAATTTTTAAAAACTTGTCTTTGTAAGTTGTGATTAGCATACCCTAACTTTTCTAAAATTGCTCAACTTTTTTCTAAAAGTAATAGCAATTTATGCAAAGCTTGCTTTGTTAGTGTTGACAAAAATTGCACTCCTGCCGCATATCTAAGCCTTTTACCCACCTTAAAACACCATTATTGCGTTTTTTTATCACAGCCCCACTTTTTGCCCCAATTTCCTCAAAATTGCCTCTCAAACCAACCATTGCCCACAAACAACCGCCATAAAACCCCCAAAATCACCAAAACTGAAGTAAGTCGCACCCCATTGCTCTCTACCCATAAGTACCTGACCAGTAGCATGAGCATGAGCAAGAGCCTAAACAAGGCGAAGGCCAAGGCCAATAGCAAGAACTAGAGCAAAAGCAATAATGAGAACTAGAATCAGCCCCTCAATGCAATCAGTGTGTACCGTACCTTCAATGCTATCCTTAAGAGCACATGATAATATAGAGACAGCAAAAGCTCTATGAAAATGGCCGCCAAGGCATTCTAAATAGGGTGGGAAGGTAGGTAGCTAAGTAAGCATATGGAATATCTATTTAGCTCAAGTAAAAGAAAATCTAACCAGTCCCGTTGCATGCATGCATGCATACAAGAAAACACATCAACACTCGCAACCTTGCATATACTCATACGCATACACCACTCGTACCTGCAACCCCATGCAATCTGATTTTATTTTTATTAAGCAATGTTAATTAATAATCTTTAAGGCAGAATCGTAGTAGTAAGTTGTTGAGTCTTGATAGGCAAAGGCCATTGGCAATTAGGCAGTTAGGCAATTGCTCTTAATAAACAGGCATCAAGGGACTAGCAATTTTGAAGAAGACTTAAGTTGCTAAGTGGCTAACCAAAACTTTTAGAGCAACTTAATTGGGGTAAGCTAATGTAATACAAAGAAAGCTTAGATAAACTAGAAGTATTTATTTTGTTTTCAAAGAGGCTACTAAGCAGTGCTTAATTTCCAGTATGCCTTTATGTAAGGTAGCACTAAACTTATAGAGCTAGAAAAATCAGTTGAGCAGTAGCTTTGGTAAGGCAGCTGCAAGCTTATGCTTGTACTCTAGGCTTCTTAACATAGATCCTAGATGAAAGAGGCTGATATAATTTATGGCCAATTTTGGCTAACTGATGATGAGGGTAAAGAATGTCGCTATTTAGCAAGCTTAAAATAGGTTCTGAGTATATGGAATTATGGCCTGATGAAAAGGTGCTACGTATGATTTTTATGGAGCCACGTTTAAAAGAGGTCTATAGCTTTGCTAAAAAAGCACTTCCACCTTTTATTGCTCTTATTTTAGTTTGGATGTATTACACCTGTGGAGGCTTTCAGGGTATTTACGTACTACTTACTCATCCTTCAGCGGGCTTTATGCATATGTATTTAGCCTTGACCTCGCTTATTATGATGACACTGGTGCTCTTATCAAGCCCATTTTTCATGCTGTTATGGTTCTATTACCACTCCCAAAAGCCTTTAGAGCCTAAGCAAAGAGCTTTTTACCAAGATCTATGCTCAAAATTACAAAAACAGCCTAGCAGCGCTCCAATCATGTATGACTTTGTTAAAACTCTCAATGAAGCCTGCAAAACCCTAAAAGACAAAGAGTTCCTAAACAAGCTCTAATAGCTTATTTCCCTGTCTCAACACCTTCCATGGGTAAGCTGACAAGCAAACTATGATGGGCAGGTAAACAATGCAATGCAATGCAATGCAATGCAATACAATGCATTGCTATCAGTGCGAACTATAGTGTAGTTAGGCAATTCAATGTAAGGCAGGGTAGGTAGAGTGCTCTCAATCGTTCTGTAAACAGTACGTACTTGCACGGTCTTCAAACTTAGAGCCATTTCTTTTGCTAATTGCTAATTAATAGCCATCAATCTACAAAAAAGGCGGACTTGCGCCCGCCTATTAAGAACTAACTAACAGTCTTAGTTAGATTGGTAAACATTACTGTTTGACTACCAGATTAAGTTCTTTCATGTATTTCTTAACGGTTCCAGCTGAGACGTTGAAACGGTACTTAGGATCAGGGCTGGTTCTCATGAACTTCGTAATTCTTAGATGACCCCAGGTTCCTTTACCTATGTCATTGAAAATTTCACAAATAATTTGTTTGAGCAAATCACGACTATTATCTTCTTTAGGAGCCTTATTTTGGACGCTTCTAAGGTAGGTAATATCGTTGGCTTTTATGCCTAAAAACTCGCATAGTTTGGCTTGAGATATTTGGTCATCATTAGCGGCAGTAATAGCTTGAACGGCTTTAAATTTAGAAAGCTTGCTTACACTTGGGAGTCTGTTGGCATCCTTTTTCTTTGGGCCTGCCTTAGTTTGAGAAGTAAAATCTTGTGCATCAAGCTCAAATTCATAAGCCATGGTTGTAGCAATTAGCTGATACATAGCTGAGTTGAGAGCAGTGTGTAGCGATTTAATTTGCACTTCACGAGGAAGCTTATCAAAGCCAACAGAAAAGACATCAATATCTCGAGGTCTGCCTATCTTTGAACCTTTCTTCTTACTCCAATCTTTAGCACTTAAGTTAGCTCTAACTAAGAAATCAACAGGATTATTCTTAAGCTGCTTTTGCATTTGCTCTAAAGTGGAGATTTGCTCAGAAGCTTCTAACTCCTTGGTCTTTTGAGTTGCCTTGGCGCTACCCTTGCCGCTGCCTCTGTACTTTTTAACAGGTGCTTTAGCAATACCTCTAAAATTACCATACTGGTCAAAGCCCTTCTCATCGACCACGATAGCAGCTGGCTCAGCAGGAACCTCATTTACAGGTTTATCCTCGCCTACGGCCTTTGCCGTGGTATCTTTAGTAGCAGGCTCTTTCTTAGCTGTGCTTTTAGTTTTGCGAGTAGGTGCAGTGTATTTCTTAGCTGCCTTCTTATTAGTGCTCTTTAGGTCTTGAGCTTTTCCTTCCTTAGACCTAAAGCCAAGATGCATAAATTCAGAGTCAGTGCTTGCAGGAATTTCAGCAGGTATTACTCCAGCAAAAGGAGTATCGCCTCGCTTTGCTAAGCGTTGCTTAATAGGATCCTTATGGATGCGGAACATGGCACAAATTGCAGTTAGAGATAGATTATGCTTAATCATGCACTCTACAATTTGGTTGTATTGCTCGTCTGTGTATTCTGGCTTATTGCCGTTAATGTAATGATCAATAAAGACATCTTTTCCGTGGTAGGCAAGGAAGTTGACGTAAATAGTCAGTGATGCCTGGCTAATGCCTGTAGCCTGACAAATTTCTTTTTGCGGCACTTTTTGCAAAAGTAAATTACACAGCAAATCAACAGTTTCCATTGTGATTTTCGTGCAATGCTGATGGGTTTTAGCGGCCATACAAATAGTCCATTTTTAATCCAAAGCATAATGCTGAGCAAGAAATCTTGCTTATAAAATATAACATAAGGACAAGTTTTTTCTCTTGGTATAAATAAAAAAGGCGGACTTACGCCCGCCTCTAAATATAAAGAGAGAGATATTGTTATT
>Briea_p1__coassemble_569_pt1 | contig 48339 bp, 27 predicted proteins | sample Briea_p1__metabat2_low_PE_001 | metagenome-assembled genome bin Briea_p1 | reverse complement strand
AGTTTTGGGGAAAATTTTTTTGTAATATTTTTGAAAACTATGTTGACATCTACCGGTATGAATGAAGAATTTCTAAATAATTAAGCAATGTGCTAGGAGCGCTAAGTTCTAAGCGCCCAAAAAATTTTTAAGGTTAAAAACTGTTTTTCATAAAAAATAAAAGCCGAGCTTGTGGCTCGGCTTTAGTGGAGTATTTTAATCGGTTAAGTTAGAGACTAACGAATGTTGAGGATGCTATCCATTACAGTGTTGTTAGTCTGGAGTGATTGAGCATTTGCTTGGTAGTTACGCTGTGCGGTAATAAGCTCAACCAACTCAGAAGTTAAATCTACGTTTGAAAGCTCTAAGTTAGAGCCCTTAATTGAACCAGCAGAGCCAGTATTTGCCTCTTTGGCAATAGCCTCACCAGAGCTAATGGATTGCTTCCACTGAGTGTCACCAATCTTTGATAAGCCTTGGGCATTAGCAAAGTCTGCCATAGCAACCTTACCAATCTGGAGTAAACGGCCATTTGAGTATTCACACTGAATTACGCCGTTCTCATCAACGGACATACCAGTTAAGATACCAGTAGCATAACCGTCATTGGTTGGTGCGCCAGTTACCTGGAAGTTGGAAGAACCATACTGGGTTGCACTAAATTTAATGTTTACTAACTGCTCTGGATCAACGCCTTGTCCTAACGCAGTATGTAAAGAACCATTTAATCCTTCATATAATGGCTTATGAAGAACCTGTGTAGGCTGGTTTTGATCATACTCAGTTTCAAAAGTAGGATCACGTAATGCAAGAGCACCGTCCTTTACATCATTAGATTGACCAAATAATTGAGCACGTAAACTTACAGCTGGATCAATCGAGCCATCAGCTTTTGGAGTAACTAATTCAATCTTTGAAGGAATAGTACTTGATGGTTCACCATTAGGCTTAAAGTTTACTTGGAAGCCAAAGAAGTTAGCACCTGCAACTGATGAATTTGAACCTGCAGAAACAGTAACGGCTACTGGATTTTCACCACCAACTCTAGCAACGTCAACTGGCTTGCCGTCAACAAATGGAAGTACTGTCCAAGAGGAGTTGTTTGGATTATCAGCAGACTCTGGACCAGTTTTAATCATGTAATAAGTTAAGGTGTGAGCGCCACCTAAAGAATCATGAACTGTTTGAGAGGTTGAAGCATGATAAGTGCTTGAATCTTTTGGATCAAAGTTTAAGATAAAATGTTGGAATGTATCAGGATCATTTTTGGTTCCTAAGGTACCATCAGTCTTTCTGATTACGCCATATTGAAGATTTTCCGCTGATAGTGGATTATCTGCTGGTGCCTGAGGAACAGTGATTTTTCCCCAAGGATCTTTGTCATAAGTCTTAAACTGGGCTGGATCTTTATCAGCAGGGAGATTTACACCAATACCGATATTGGTAGACATCTGTGGAGCGCCAGTGTCGGATGGAAGCTGGAGCTTCTTGGTGCCGTTGAGGTCTAAGGAAGTAGCGGTACCGTCGGTGTTTACGTCCCAACCTTGGAGGTAATCACCAGTAGCTGTTACGATATAGCCTTCCTTATCTAATTGGAATGCACCATTACGAGTAAAGGAGAGGGAATCACTATCGTTGCCCTTGAGAACAAAGAAGCCATTACCTTGAATAGCCATGTCCAATGGATTACCAGTATCGCCTGATAAAGTACCTTGGGTGAACTGCTGTGATACTACGGTATTAACCACACCCATACCAGAGGCAGTCTTAGAATTTGAGTAAATGCTGTTTGCATAAACGTCAGCAAATTCAGCACGTGACTTCTTGAAGCCATACGAATTAGTATTGGCAATATTATTTGAGGTTACATCAATGTGCTTCTGAGAGTTCTTGATGCCGCTTACTGAAATACCGAACATGACTTAATACTCCAAAATAATTAAGACAAACTAGCTAACTAACTCTATTCTTTTCTTTATAACTAAATTAGAAAGCCAAAACCTTCTCTCCTGAGCTAGTTTGTTATGTCTAAGATAAAGCAACCTGCGTGCCATGTTTTATAAATAATCATTTTTATATTTTGCTAAACATAAATAACATTGGCGTAATTACGGGGTTTTAGGCCTAGTTTTACACATTGTTTTTACAATTAAAGTAGATAGCAGTTAGTATCAAGTCATATTTGTTTACATACAAATTTAACCATTTTGTCTCTTTAGGTATATGGTAAAAGCGTGCTCTTTGCCCATAGGGCGGCAAAAGCACCAAATTGCGGCAAAGTTTTGATAATTATCTATCTTAAGAATAATACCTTACCCAAATATAAAGGCCCTACATAGGGTAACAATATAGGTAATCTGATTGGTGGCAAGATGATTGTCTGTTAAGGAACAGAAGTAGTGATTGCAATATGGATATACCGTTGGGCTTCTCATTAGTTCATGATTACTGTAGTGATAAATAAAAGAACGTCTACTGCCAGTGGCAAAATGACTATTAAGAGACATAAGTAGTGATTGTGATATGGATATACAGTTGGGTCTCTCATTAGTTCGTGACTGCTGTAGGGATAAATAAAAGAACGTCTACTGCTAGTGGCAAGTTGGCTTCGTTAGGGGGATTGAGTTTAGGATGGTAGATAGATGTTGCTTTTGGGTTAGGGTTTAATATTAAAGGGCTTGTGCTGTGATGCTGGTATAATGGGGCCCATAGAATACACAAATTAGATTTTAGGTAGCAACGATGGGCCAGAAAAGTCGCAATAAGAAGTTAAAGAAACAGCAAAATGCTTTAGGGGCTAATGCAGTTAATGTAAATTCACAATCTAGTCAGACTAATCCTATTGAGCAGTCTTTTGCCATGCTTAAGTCTGAGGCTCTATCTGTGGATATGCAGATTCAGGACTTGTTAAAACGTATTGGGGATTTTCGTGATCTTTTGCCAAAAGACATGGACAATCCAGATCAATGTTTGCCTTTTGATCTTAATGCCATGAATGAGGATTTAAAGAAGCAACAAACTCATTGGTATCAGGCTTATGAGGACTACAGTTCCTTTGTGCTTTCTTTAAAAGATAATGCGCAACAGTATTTTACTCAGGCTCTCTTATCAAGAAGCTTGTTAAATGAGCTTAAGAAAGCTCGTGAGGCTTTAGCTCAATACGAGTTTAGAGTTAACCACTATCGCAATGAGATTGAAACCTTTATTAAGATTTTTGCTACTAAAGAAAGCTTAGAGCGCTACCTTAATATTGGCCAGACTAATTTGGATAAGCTTCAAGAGGGCGATGTTTCTAATGAGCGCCGTGAGGCTTTAGAGGGTATGCTCAATAAGGTTAAGCACATTAAGTCTTTAATCTATAAGGACTAATGTTTCTTAAGTTTTTAGCAAAAAATGATGGCTAAAAGCATTTAAACTTTGAGCAAACTTGGGATTTTTAATATAAACAGTTGATTTGATTGAAAATCACTGTAGATTATTAATAATTCATTCGTAGAAATGTTTAGAAAAATTTAGTTTGATTGACGATAAAGGTTCGGGATATACCTCTAAGTTGGTTTAATGAAGTTTAGCTAAATATCTCTACAAGAGGCTTTATAAATGTGTCGTGGGTTGAATAATAGTTGCTCGGTTTTGGCTTGCGACACTATAGCCTTATATAGATTAATAAAAAGAAGCGCTTATGTTTAGAGCGCTTTTTTCATTTCTAGGCCCTGTAAAAATTCCTGTATGCCTGCCATCAATGGGCCTAGCTTGTATCCCTCTATTAGTTTGCTTGATGGTGTTTTAATAAAAATTGCTCTTAGGTGGTCATGATTGCAACTGTTAGTTGAATATTGCTAGTTGATAATTACCAAGGCAATAAGCAGATGAGCGGGCGAGTTAAAGCTTTTATGAGCTTGTACAGGGAGATGAGTCTTACCCTGGCAGATGCGTGGGGGGTGAGGCAAAGAGCGGCAAGAACGTAGCCTTTGGATAGTAAAAGGTGAGGGCAATCAGGGCTGGGCGGGCGTGATAATAGAGGCTGCTAACAAAAGTTTAGTGGCACAATTGAGCTAGTCTTGATGTGAGGATAAACATATGTGCTTGCTAAGGCTCATGGCCGTGTTTGGGCGGAAAACAAATTTTTGTGGCTTTGGGGATGGGTTGTGTGGTGGTTGATGCAGGGAAAGAAGTGCCGATTTGCTACAGAAAATCAATCTTAGTCAATATGATTGTGTTTATTTTGGGGATGGAAAGATGGGGCTTGTGTCTGATGTGAGTGGTGACTGGAAATGGCGTAAGCAATAGGTTTGAGTGCGGGCGTAGGGTAAATGATAATAATATTATTAAGTGGCTTTGATAGGTGGGCCATATCATACTTTTGTTAAAAAGCGATAAGTTCTGTCATACAAGTAATTTATGGTTTAAGAATCATATTTATAGGGGGTGTAAAAAAATTTTAGCTATATAAAGCGTTCTAAAAGAGCAAACTATTTGCTCAAGTTGTGATCTGCAACAAGTTTTTAACGATATTTTGATGTGTATTTGACAATGCCTGTCTACAATGATTTTCACTTTGAGCTTGCGTCTCATTGCTGAAAAAAAGCTTAATACTAATAACTTTAGTTATTGTTGGCAGACTGGTATTTAGCTTTTGTTAAGTCTTGATATTTGAGCTTTTAGTTTCTTTGTTTTGTTTGTTTATTGCTTAACGGTTAATTTAGAAGGTTGAATTTTCTCTTAAATTACAGCTAGTGCTGATAGCTGTAATAGTCAAACATAAGGCTAATCATAATGCTAAGTGTGCTATTCCTTAATGCAATGGTTTGCAATTATGTCTGATTAAGTTGTTACAACCCATCTTGGCTTTGTCCGCCTAACTTTGGTGTTGTAGATTATTAGTTTTCCTGATTTCTTTGTTGTTTTTTAAGTTTGCATCGCTATTTATCTTTACGCTGTTCAAAGTTTATTTGGTTTACCGATAATTTTGGTGGCAGAAAGTGCTGCTTATTGTGCTAACAGGAAAACTAAGTGCTTATGTTTAATACCTAAGCGCTATTGTTGTTGCTGAAAAAATTTTTACCAAGGAAAAGTTCCATCTTTTGGTTGTTTGAAGATTGGATATGGCCGCTAAATTATGCTGAGCAATGCATTATTTATCCACCTTTAGGGTTGTTGATTATGAAGTTTGTAAAGACTGCTTTATCCGCAGCTGTGATGGCTGCAACTGTTATGGGCTCTAGCGCTATGTTAAACAGTGCCTACGCAGGTGATATCCAAGATAAGATCATTGTTGCTCATCGTGGTGCTTCTGCTTACTTACCAGAGCACACTTTAGAGTCTAAGGCTTTAGCCTACAACATGGGTGTTGCTTATTTAGAGCAAGACCTTGCTATGACTAAAGATAATCGTTTAGTTGTAGTTCATGATCACTTCTTAGATCGTGTTACTGACGTTGCTGACAAATTCCCAAAGCGTGCTCGTAAGGATGGTCGTTATTACGTAATCGACTTTACCTTAGACGAGATCAAGACCTTAAACTTCACTGAGGGCTTTGAGATCGTAAATGGCAAGCGTGTTCAGGGCTACAAGAACCGTTTCCCAATGTTTACCTCTGTCTTTAAGATTCATACCTTAGAAGAGGAAATTGAGTTCATTCAGGGACTAAATAAGACTATGGGTAAGGACATTGGTCTTTATGTTGAGACCAAGGCTCCATGGTTCCACAAGCAAGAAGGTAAAGATATTTCTAAGGCTACTTTAGAAGTTTTAAAGAAGTATGGTTACACCTCTAAAGACTCCAACGTAATTTTCCAAACTTTCGACTATCCTGATCTTAAGTATGTTAAGACCGAGTTAATGCCTAAGATGGGTATCGACTTAAAGACTGTTGTGCTTTTAGCTGAGAACTCATGGAATGAGACTTATGAGCTCAAGGATGGCAAGTGGGTGCCATATGACTTTGACTACTTAATGGATCCAAAGAACATGAAGGAAGTTGCTAAGTATGCAACTGGCATGGGCCCATCCTTAGATATGGTTATTGATGGCAAGAAGTCCAAGAAGGGCGATATTGTAGTAACCGACCTAGTAAAGAATGCTCACGCTAATGGCATGATGGTTCACCCATACACCATTCGTGCTGATAAGTTACCAGCATACTGCAACAATGTAGATGAGCTCTTCAAGGCTATCTTAATTGATGCTGATGCTGACGGTGTATTTACTGACTTCCCTGATTTAGGTTCTGCTTTCTTACAAAAGAATGGCAAGAAGTAAGATTTACTAGCAATCTTAAGACAAGTTTCTGCTCAAAAGATGAGTAAAGCTCTAACTTAGTAGTTAACTTACACATCTAAAATCAATTAAAGGGTCAAATTTAGCTTAGGCTAGATTTGGCCCTTGTTCATTTTTTTAGGGTAGTTGTTTGTTAACAAGATTTGAATTTGGTTTTGAGTAAGAGGCTCACCATTAATGGTAGATAGCCAAAATTAGTGGGGCAAGCTTTTTTGTTTATTGGTATGAAAAAAGGCTGCTAACTTTAAGGCTTGATGGCATTAAAGAGAGCAACCTTTTTTAGGGAATTATAAAAACCTTGCTATCGTGCTAGCTATCGTCTCTTAAGAGTACAGCGGTACGAAGGTCTAAAGTGCTTGAGCAGGCTAAAGATACGTAGTAGCCATCACCTGGGGCAACAGTGGTTGGGTTGTCCTTTTTATCAAGCATGGTGGAGCCATCAAGAGAAATTGGGCCTTGTGGGGTATAAATCATAAGCTTAGAGGTAGACTCAAAGCGATTCTTTACCTTGATATAAATACGGCCATTTTCTTGGCGCTCAATTTGACCAACTACTTGCCACATGCCTGGGCTTGGAGCATTGGTCTCATAATCTTGCATCTCATTTGGCTTATTGGTCGGCTCTAACATAGCAGTGGTATAGCCACGAGCTGGGATAGAGTTAACAATAGTCCAAGATTCTTGTGGAATAGACTCACCTTGAGCTAAAGCATCAACAGCTAAGCGGTAAGCACGAGCAATACCACCAGCGTAGAAAGGAGAGCGAGAACGGCCTTCAATCTTAAGGCTATCAATACCAATTTCCATGAGGCGCTTTACCACAGATAAAGCACAGAGATCTTTGGAGTTCATGAGGTAAGAACCGTGCTCATCCTCCTCCATAGGCATCCACTCGCCTTGACGACGTGAGGTTTCCTCAATTTCGGTACATAGGGCTGGGCTATCACGTAAATCTAATGGATTAATACGCTCAGTAGTAGCGGCATCCTCAAGATGTAAGTCCTTAATACGATAATTCCAACGGCAAGAATTATTGCAAGCACCCACATTGGCATCACGACGAGCGAGCATACCAGAAATTAAGCAACGACCAGAAACAGCAATACATAGTGCGCCATGGATAAAGACCTCTAACTCCATGTCTGGGCACTCATTGCGAATCATTTCAATTTCATTTAAGGAAAGCTCACGGGCTAAAATGCAGCGCTTTACGCCTAATTTTTGCCAGAACTTTACAGTACCTGGGTTTACAGTATTAGCCTGAACACTTAAGTGAACAGGAATTTCTGGGTGACGCTCTAAGGCCTGATCAATTAAGCCAGGGTCTGCCATAATAAAGGCATCTGGCTTTAAGGCAGCAACTTCATCTAAAGCAGGGGTAAAGGCACCACTACGACGTACGTGAGGAATAACATTTAATACTGCAAAGAATTTCTTGCCTAAAGAATGGGCATAGTTAATACCTTGCTCAAAGTCATCACGAGTAAAGCCATTGCCACGAACACGTAAAGACCAACGAGGAATACCTGCATATACGGCATCAGCACCGTAATCGCATGCCATATAAAGATGTTGTAAGGAGCCAGCAGGGGCTAAAATCTCAGGCTTTTTAAGCAGAATCTTGCCACTGCCATTATCACCAATTACACCTAAGCCAGAGGCCTTCTTAGCTACTTTAGTGTCATTTAAGGCACCATTTTTAGTAGCTGACTCTAAATAGCTTTCCTCTTCAAAGGCATTGCTAGAGCAGCCGCAAGAGCTACCACAAGAGCAGCCTGACATAAGAGTTTGATGAGATAAATGGGTATTTGGTCTAATCTTAATCATAACCAGTAAAAAACCGATAAAACAAGCATTAGCCACGCACCCACAAAGACAAGCGCGTAGCACCTAAAAGCTTAGCAGTTAGATCTAGTTTAACTGCCGCCTGAAAATCTTAATAATAGTATCACTTTGTTAAAGACTTGGCCTAAATAAGAGCCAAACTTACTTAGGATGCTTATTAAAAAGCGCTCTATTGTACAAAAAAATTAAACCAAAACGGTATTAGTGCAACGCTTATTTTTAGCGTTTAAGGGCCAAATTGCTATTTTTACCACTAAAAGCGCTATGAGGGCTGATAAAGATTAGTGATTATTTTGCCAAGCTAAAAGCCCAATAGGTTTGATACCTAAGCATCATATTGTGAGGGCAAGCTGATAGGCTTTTGGCATGCTGACTGGCTGGCATAGGCAAGCAGACAGACAAACTGGCAGGCTAGTGGTTATATTGAAATCTAATTGCACAAATACCACTAATCCAATTAGCCAGTAAAATTGTGGAAAAACACAAAACAATTAGCTAATTAAGTTACCTCTTTGGTTCGTTAGTAGGTAATGGTTTTTCACTTTAATCGCTAGTTGGTAGGCTGGTAGATAGACATGTTGGCTGGTAGGAACGTAGGTAGGTAAGTAGTTTGGTCGGTCGGTCGGTCGGTAGATGGTTAGGATGGTAGGGATATTTGTGAGCCTTAAAGAGGCTTGATGAAATTAAAGGATAGCAAGCAACTTGCTATCCTTTAATTATGAGCTGGAGCTAATAATAGTTAGCTAATTGGTTAGTTGGTTACGCAGTCAAAAGCCTTCATAACTTTGTCAAAGATGGCGGTTAAAACGTCACTTTCAACTAGCATATAGCTTTGCATATCAGCAATCTTATCATCAGTCTTTTGAGGTAAGGAGCGCTCTAAGTACTGGTCATCTAAGGTAATGCGCTTAATGGCTAATTCACTGGTAATAACAAATTGAGCATTGTCTACGAAGTCTAATTGAACCTCGGTTACACGCTTGCCAGCCTCAATGTGAGAGTTAATTTCCTTACAAGTTAAGTCTTCTTTAGAGGCACGTACGGTAGCACCAGTATCATCAGTGCTCTTAAGTACACAATCATAGCCTAGCTTAAAGTCTTGAGGGAGATCGCCTTTGGCAATGAAAGAGGTTAAGCGATCTTCAACTACACAACGTGGCTGGAGTGGCTTGGCTGGGAAAGAGCCATGCAAAGCCTTTCTTAATACAGTAATAGCACTCTCAGCACGCTTAGCTGAGGTTGCTGATACGCCGACAAAGCCATAAAGAGAGTTGACCCAAACAAAGAGCTCACGACGAGTAACAAAAGCTTGAGCCATCATCTTATTGGTAAGAGCTAACTTAAGAGCCTGCTTTTCGTCTTTCTTTAAAGCACGATTAAGCTCGTTTTCCTTTCTATCAACCTCATCTAAAAAGGCCTCTTTAATGATAGTGCTTGGTAAGAGCTTATTTTCTTCGACAAATCTAAAGAAGTGATTATGGTTGCTGCTAAAAGTAAAGGCATCAGTGTGACGACCAAATAAAGGAGCAAAGCCACAAGTGGACATTTCTTGCTCCATGGTTTTTCTAAACTTACAAGAGGCAATGCACTCCTCTAATAAGGTTTCGTTAGCAAAAATGTTTTTTAGCTCGCTATTATTTGAAAGATCAACTGTATATAAACGCAAATTCTTAAATGACATGGCTCTTTCCTTGATGGTGTGCAAAACAACCAAATAAAGCTTTTAACAGTTTTATTTTTTCGTGGGCAAAAGTGTACCAAGAAACCAAACTACAATCATTATTAAGTACAAAATATATTACCAAACTAAGGGGCAAACCCCTTAAATAGGCCAATTACATAGAAGTATAAGCCCATTAAGATGCAAAGGCACAACCAAGGGCCTTAAAAAGTTATCCAGCCTCTAACAGCTAAGGGGACAAGTGATAAGACACCAAGGACTAAAGTGCCAAGGGGCAAGTGCAAAAGCGGTATGACTTTGCGTTGGTAGGTTGATGTGTTTGTTTGCATGCTTGCTGTAAAGATGATAAGCCTATTGGCTTTTACTGCTGCTAAGCAAGGTCTTGTTTACGCTAAGGGCTATGGTGGTTATGTGGGAGTAAGGTGTTCTATTGTTCTGCCCTTACCATTAATAGTAAAAGTACCAAAGTTTCTAAAACTGTATTGGTGGTAGGCGGTGGTTAAGTGACTTGGGGGGGGAAATCTGAGGAGGGCCGCTTAAAAAAGAGAGAAAAAGCGATCTTAGAAAGATGAAAAGTGAAAAAACTAAGTAATATGGCAAATTTAGCGTAATTAGGGCTTTTAATGTGGGGGTGTACTTAGTTAGCTTTAGATGCTTAAAAATTGAGAAAATGAGCCAATTGTGCTAAAATGTGATCTTGGATAAGTTCTAGAAAACTTCATCTATTCTACTGTCTTTTTAGTATCTCTAGCAGTTAAAAGCTCCAAAAACTATTTGTTAACCACAACAAAGAGATAATATGAGTTTTTCTGCCTCATACAAGCGCATTAATAGTCTTTTTTAGGCTGATTCTAAGCGCAGTTCCTGCCCATTGTATGGACTTGAGTTAGCATGTAAGGTTTTGCCTTGCAGGCGCTTGTGTTGTCTTTTGGTACTGAAAAGCAGGGTAATGCTTAACCTTGAGTGCAAGGCTACTTACCTTAGCTAAACAGTATAGCTGTACCGTATGAAAGACCATGATATATGTCTTTGTATCCCATATTAAGGGGAGGCAATATTTATGGCCAATGCAGCTTTATATTTTAGCGGTTTTATCTAAGGTAAGTAGAAAGCATAGCTAAGTATTAGTTTGAACTTCAGGTAGTTGATAAGTTCAATTACTTGGGTTGGTGTTTTTCCGATTAATGCAAGGTACATTTCATGGTCGATAAGAACCACGATAATCAAGAAGAGCTGGCAGCGTTAGCTAATATTGATGAGACTGAGTTACCAAAAGATGATGATCAACAAACTGAAAATGGTGATTATCAAAGCTCTACAGTAGATAGCTCTTCTCCTAGCGTCAAACTTGAAGATGAGTTAAAGCAATCCTTTATCGATTATGCCATGAGTGTAATTGTGGATCGTGCTTTACCTGATGTGCGTGATGGTCTTAAGCCTGTACACCGTCGTGTCCTATTTGACATGTACGATCTTAAGATTTGGCACAACGGACCTACTAAAAAGTCAGCTCGTGTGGTAGGTGACGTTATCGGTCGTTTCCACCCTCATGGTGATGCTGCTGTATATGAGACTATTGTACGTATGGCCCAATGGTGGTCTATGCGTGCTCCATTAATTTTTGGTCAAGGTAACTTTGGTAATTTAGACGGTGATGGCGCTGCTGCTATGCGTTATACCGAAGTTCGTATGACCAAAATTGCTGAGATGATGCTTCAAGACATCGATAAGGAAACAGTTAATACTTATCCTAACTACGATGGTAATGAGCAAATCCCAGAAGTTTTACCAACACGTTATCCTAACTTATTGGTAAATGGTTCAGCAGGTATTGCTGTGGGTATGGCTACCAACATCCCACCTCACAATTTAGCTGAGGTAATTGATGGTACCTTGGCCATGCTCGATAACCCAAATATTACCCTTGATGAGTTAATGTCCTATATTCCAGGACCTGACTTCCCAACTGGTGGTTTAATTGTTAAATCTCCAGACATTCGTCGTGCTTATGAAACAGGTCGTGGCCGTTGCGTGATTCGCTCCCGTACTCATATTGAAACAGACAAGCAAGGTCGTACTACTATTTATGTAGACGAGATTCCTTACATGGTTAATAAGAGCACCATTGTTAAGGAAATTGCAGACTTAGTACGTGAGAAAAAGATTGAGGGTATTGCTGAGGTTAATGACCTTTCTGATAAGGACAATCAGGTACGCATTGCTATTGATCTTAAGCGTGATGCCTATGAAGAGGCCGTGCTCTGTAACTTATTCCAGCACACCTCAATGCAAAGCTCCTTCTCCTTCAATGTGATTGCCTTAGTAAACAATAGACCAAAGCAATTATCATTAATCGAGATCTTACAAGAGTTCTTAAAGTTCCGCCGTGAGGTGGTAACTCGTCGTACCGTTTATTTATTACGTCAAGACCGTCGCAAGGCTTTCTTAGATGAGGGCTTAATTGTAGCTAAGAGCAATATTCAAAAGATTATTGATATTGTTACTAATGCTGACAACTCCGAGGATGCACGCTTAAAGCTTATGGCTCAAAGCTGGGATGGCACTTTAGTGTCCACCATTATGGAGTACGATGAGCGTGGCGTTAATATTTGCTTACCTATAGGCATTGAAGAGGGTCGTGGTTTAATTGAAGGCAAGTATCATTTATCTGATGCTCAGGCCCGTGCTATCTTAGCATTACAATTAAATCGCTTGACTCATTTAGCTACTGAAGAAATTCAAGCTGATTACAAGGCTTTACAGCAGAACATCCATAATTACTTAGAGATTCTCAATAGCACTGAGCGTATGAACTCAGTAATTAGAGAGGAATTGTTAGAGGCTCGTAATACCTTTAAGGATCCTCGTCGCTCTAACTTTATTATGGTTGAGGGTAGCATTTCTCGTGCAGATTTAATTAATCGCCAGGCCGTATTAATTACCTTATCTCAAGAAGGCTACATTAAGTACCAAGATTTATCCTTATATGAGGCTAATAATCGTGGTGCTGCTGGCAAGGGTGCTGCTAAGCTTAAGGAAGAAGACTTTATTGTAACTACCTCAGTATGTAACAGCCATGATAGCGTAATGTGCTTTACTAACTTAGGTCGTTGCTTCATTACTAAAGTATATGATCTTCCAACTTCTAATAATAAGAGCTGGCGTGGCCGTCCAATTCAAAACCTCTTTACTTTAGAGGATGGTGAATCAGTACGTCGTATCTTACCTATTAGTGAAGAGCTCTTAGAGCAATTAAATGCACAAAATGGCGACACAGAGATTGCTTATATCGTCTTTGCTACTGCTAAGGGTGGCGTTAAGAAGGTTGCCTTAAGTCAATTTAAGAGCCACTTAAAGCGTTGTAACAACAATGGTATCAAGTCTATTACTCTTGAAGAGGGTGATGAGTTGATTGCTGTTGAAATCACCCATGGTGAGGATGATGTGCTCTTATTTGCTAGCAACGGACGTATGATGCGCTTTAGCGAGTACGTTAACACTGGTGATGAACAAGATGATAGCTCCAATGCTGAATCTGAGGAATTACCAGATACTAGCGATAACTCCACAGAAAACGAAAGCGAAAGCGAAAACGAAAATGGCGATGAGGATGAGAGCTTAAGTGAGGCAGATCGTATTGCCCGTGAGCTTGATGGCATTAGCCGTTATCTTGCTACTCGTAATAGTGCTAAGGGTGCAGGTATTCGTGCTCGTGGCCGTACTGCTGGTACTAATCGTGGTATCAAACTTATGCCTGGCGCACAGTTAGCCGCCATGATCGTAGTTCCTGCTGATCACCTTGCTGATGAAAAGCTTAACTATGTAATGATTACTGAATCTGGTATTGGTAAGCGTGGCCGCTTAATTTCCTTACCAGGTAAGTTACGTCGTGGTGGTTTAGGTAACTTTGCTTGCTCTGCCAGCGCCCGCTCTGAGCGTGTAGTAGGTGTAATTAGCGCCCACGAAGATAGTGATTACTTAGTATTCTCTAATAATGGCAGCGTATTACGCTCTCGTGTATCTGATTTAACCGCCCGCTCCCGTGGCGCTGGTTATTTAAAGATTAAGCGTACTATGGAAGGCGAATCTATTGTTGGTATTCAAGAAATTTGCCCTGAGGTAGTAGCTGCTATCAATGAATCAGCTTTAGCTCGTGCTGCTGAAAAGCGCCGTGTAGCTGAAGGTCTAGAGGGCTTAACTGGTGAGGGTTCAGAGGACATTTTAGATAATGGCCATGAGACTGCTCCAGTTGAGGATAGCTCCCTTGATATGGAAATCAAAGAGCCTCAAGACAGCACTAATGATCAAGATGAAATCTAAGATAATTGAGCCATAAGCTCATCTAACTTAGATCAAAAAAAGCCAAGCCAAGCTTCACTAAAGCCCAGCTTGGCTTTTTTAATTTCTATCCTCCCAGCGCCCAGCCCACAGTGCTCAGCGCCCAGCACCTAAGTTCCAGCCCCTAAGTCCCAAAATTTGCAAACCGCCCATCAGTCCATAAGTCCAACCAACAATCCCAAACTTATCCTTTACCTCTTTAGTAGCTCTATGCCAGCTATTTGAGCTTGCCTGCCATAGCCATACTTTCATGCCCACTAGATTAGTACCATAGCCAAGATAAAGGCTCAAAGCATCATAGTTTCCAGCTTTAAAAGCCAGCCCTTGCTTGTTTTTACTACTACTACTACTACTGCTAATACAACTACTAGGGCTGCCAACTGAGCCTATAAAAGTTTCATACCTGTATACACTTTAAGCAAGTTCCACAGCTCAGGATAAAGGCTACAGGATAAAAGCCCTTAAAGGCTCACCTTGCTTGTTTTGTGCTACTGCTAATGCTACTACTGCTAAAACAACGACTAGGGCTGCCAACTGAGCCTTTAACAGCTCCATCCCTGTATACCCTTTAAGCAAGTTCAACAGCTCAGGATAAAGGCTATAGGATAAAAGCCCTTAAAGGTTAAACCTTGCTTGTTTTGTACTACTGCTAATGCTACTACTGCTGCTAATACAACGATTAGGGCTGCCAACTGGGCCTTTAACAGCTCCATACCTGTATACCCTTTAAACAAGTTCCGCAGCTCAGGCTAAAGACTACAGGATAAAAGCCCTTAAAGGCTACACCTTGCTTGTTTGGTGCTACAGCTAATGCTACTACTGCTGCTAATACAACGATTAGGGCTGCCTACTGTGCCTCTAACAGCTACATACCTGTATACCCTTTAAGTTTGTAATAGTACTGTTACTGATTTATTTCTTGCATGGTGTCAGTAGGTGGATAGCCCCAGTCTGGCAGTTTATGCTTGCTTGCGTTTTTGCAGGCAGGAGCTTGAGAAGGCTTGCGCTCTTACTTGTATTTTCGCTGATGCTCTCTCTTGTTCTTGCTCTTGCTCTTTCGCTGGTGCTGGCATTTTCACTTGTGCTGGTACTTGCAAGGGTTGGGAGTTTGATGGGGCAAGTTTGGTAATTTGGTTTATGATTAATAGTAGGGAGGTCGCACTTTCTTAGTGCTATTTAGGAGGGCTATTGCTTTTATTTGGTATATGTTGTCCCAAATTGCACAATAAAGGGTATGATCTAAGCTGTGATGTTTGATTTTTTTTGAGGTGATTTTTCATGAGAGCATGGAATTATAGCGCTGGCCCAAGCATGATCCCAACTGAGGTTATGGCTAAAGCTCAAGCAGAGTTCTGTGATTTTAATGGTATGGGATTAGGTGTGGTTGAGATGTCTCACCGCTGGCCTGAGTACATGAAGGTTGCCTATGATGCTGAGGCATTATTGCGCAAGATCATGAATATCCCTGAGAATTACGCTGTGCTATTTGAGCAAGGCGGTGGTCGTGGTCAATTTGCTGCTATTCCATTAAACCTTCTTCCAGAGGATGGCTTTGCTGATTACTTTGTAACAGGTCACTGGTCTTCTTGTGCAGAAAAGGAGTGTGCCGAGCGTTACGGTAAGACTGTACGTCACGAGTGCTTCCATAAGAATGAAGATGGCCAGTATGTGGTTGACTTTTCACAAATGAAAGTAACTGAGGGTGCCACTTATGCCTATATCTGTCTTAATGAGACAGTAAATGGTATTGAGGTGTTTGACTTACCTGATACTGGTGATGTGCCTTTAATTGCTGATATGTCATCCAACATTTTAACCAGACCAATTGATGTTACTAAGTTTGGTGCCATTATTTTTGGTGCTCAAAAGAATATTGCTCCAGCTGGTCTTACTGTTACTATCGTACGTCGTGATTTATTAGGCAAGGCTCGTAAGTACTGCCCATCTATTTTAGATTGGTCTGTTTTAGATAAGTACGAGAGCATGTATAACACCCCTAATAGCTTTGCTTGGTACATGGCTGGCCTAGCCTTTGAGTGGATTGAGGGCTTAGGTGGTGTTGAGGAGCTTGAGCGTCGCAATATTGCTAAGAGCGATATGCTTTATGACTATATTGATAGCTCTGACTTCTATAAGTGCCAAGTAGCAAAGAGCGATCGTTCTCGTGTTAACTGTGTATTTAACCTCAATAACGAAGAGCTCAATCAAGAGTTCTTAGCTGAGGCTAAGAAGCGCAACTTATTAGGCTTAAAGGGCCACAAGGTATTAGGTGGTATGCGTGCCAGCCTTTACAATGCTATGCCTATTGAGGGCGCTGAGGTGCTTGTTAAGTTCTTAAAGGAATTTGCTCAATCTCATGGCCGCAAATAATATTAACCAATAGTTCTTAAAGATACTATTTGATAGGCCTGATGGTGATAAGCTGTCAGGCCTTATTTTTTAATTAATGTCAATTAATTAGAGAAAATGGTGTGTATTTTTTGCTTTTTTGCTCTGTTTGTGAACGGATGATCACAATTTTAGAGCACTAGGGCGCTTTTAGTCTGCGCGAATAACAAAAGCTTGTTAAAATTAAAATCACAATGCTTAGTATCAATTTAGTGCTAGCACCAGTAGGTATAGGCACTAGAAGTATTAAGTAATATCTGACTAAGACAACAAACATATTAATGAGCTCTAAGAGCAGGTGGTTAGTTTGTTGGCAGCGTAATAATGTCACAACCTATGCATTAACTTTACAATCATAGATTTCTAGTATGAATATAGTAATATACAGGTGTATATTAGTTTTGTAGGTTTATGTTAATTCACTTTTGGTTCTTTGAGCTGCTGGCCTAAGAGCCTTTTTCTAGTTTTTTGATATTTTGCGAGGTGCACCATGAGCAATCAGAGTCATGAGGCTACAAGTAGTAGTAAGCATGATCACATCCTCAAGGATGACGGTGTTCCACCCCAAGATATGAGTGAAACTAATAATATTCGTGTCTATAATCTTGATGGCCATAGAGTTGATTATGATATTGAACATCAAGACCATGAGGCTCAAGAGGCTGTTTTAACTGGCATTGAAGCTACCAAAGCGGCACACGAAGCTGCTGTTTTAGGCGCTATAGATCGCCGCTGTGCTCGTGGTCGTTTAAGCAATTGCGCCGATTGCCCTTTGGATATTGATCCTAAGCATTGCTCCAATAGTCCTTTTTATGTAGGGTCGGGTAAAAAGAGTAGTTGTGGTTGTGGTAGCAACTGCGATTGTTCAGTAAACCCTCAGGCAAAGCCTGGTGAGAGCTTTTATGGACGTGCTGCAAAGGCTAGTGAGGCTCAGTACATTGATCCTAATGGTGACTATTACAAGCCATGGCTGGCAAGTTACCCTCAAGGCGTGCCTGAGTTTGTTGATACCCACGAATTTGAAAATTTAGTGGAGTTGTTTGATAGCTCTGTTGCTAAGTTTAGCTCCAATATTGCCTTTGTGAATATGGGCTCAGAGCTTAGCTTTAAGCAGGTAGGTGAGTACGCTTCTTATTTTGCAGCTTATTTACAAGTGAAATTAGGTCTCAAACAAGGCGATAAAATTGCCATTATGATGCCTAATATCATGCAATTTCCTATTGCCTTCTTTGGTGCTTTAAAGGCAGGTTTAACTGTCATTAATATTAACCCACTTTATACTCCAAGAGAGTTGCGCAATCAGCTTGAAAACTCTGATGCTACCTCCATTGTGGTCATTGCCAACTATGCAGATAGTTTAGAGCAGATTATTGATGAGACCTTAGTTAAAAATGTCATTTTAACCCAGGTAGGTGATGCCTTTAATGATTGGTTTGGTCTTAAGCGTTTAGTCATCAATACCGCAGTGCGCCTTAAGGGCATGGTGCCAAAATTAGATGAGAGTAAATTCCCTTTTAGTACTTCGTTTACTAATGCTCTTCAAGAAGGCAAAACTTTAATATCACAATTTAAAGCTCCTAAGATTGCCTACAATGATATTGCCTTATTGCAATATACAGGTGGTACTACAGGCAAGTCCAAAGGTGCCATGCTCTCTCATGGCAATATTCTGTCTAATATTGCCCAGGCCTATGGTATGTATGGTCAAGTATTGAAAATTGGTCAGGAGACTATTTTAACAGTTATCCCTCTGTACCATATTTTTGCGCTGACCGTAAACCTAGTGCTGTTTACCTATTTGGGCTCTAAGAACTTATTAATTACTGATCCTCGTAATCTTAAATCTTTTGCTAAGGACTTAAAGAACCATCCTGAAATTACGGCCATGACAGGTGTTAATACTCTGTTTAATCTCTTTATCCATCATGAGGAATTTACTTCTTTGAAGTGGGAACACTTGCACTTGGTAGTAGGCGGCGGTGCTGCGGTGCAATCAGGTGTAGAGCAACGCTTCTTTGAAAAGACAGGCTTCCACATTCTTGAGGGTTATGGCCTTACTGAGTGTTCACCATTGTGCTCAGTATGTCCATTTACTGTAGATCACTATACTGGCTCTATAGGTTTAGTAGTGCCATCTACTATTGCTCGTATTGTCGATAGTGAGGGCAATGAAATTCGTAATATGGAGCAAGAGGGTGAGCTTGAGATTAAAGGCCCTCAAGTAATGCACGGCTATTACAAGTGCGATAAGCATAATGATTTCATTTTTGATGATGGCTTTGTGCGTACGGGTGATATTGCTAAGTGGATGGAAGGTGGCTATATCAAGCTTATTGACCGTTTAAAGGATATGATCTTGGTATCAGGCTTTAATGTATTCCCTAATGAGATTGAGGATATTGTTTCACGCTTTAATCGTGTAATGGAATGTGCTGTTATTGGCATTCCAAGCGATAGTACTGGCGAGGCGGTTAAGCTCTATGTAGTTAAAAAAGATCCTAGCCTTACTGCTCAAGAAATTAAGCAATATTGCCGTGCCTATTTAACTCCTTATAAAGTGCCACGTGTTATTCAATTTGTTGATAGTTTGCCTAAGTCACCTTTAGGCAAAGTGTTACGTCGTAAATTGCGTGACATGGAGGGTCCAGAGCCACTTACTGCTGAACAACAATTAGAAAAGATTAAGCGCCAAGAGCAAGAGCATTTGGCTCAGCTCAAGGCTCAACAAGAGCTGATGCAAGCTTATGCCCAAGATCAGGCTAACTCTAAACAAGAGCAAGCTACAGCAGCTCTTATTGATAATAATGCACTACCAACAGAAGGTAAAACTCATATCTTTGCTAAGGGATTTGGTTATATTCATAGTAAGGGTAAAGACAAAGAGCAACAGAGTACTCAAACTCATGATGTACATGACAATAGTGCTATGTTAAATGCAGTTATTCATGCTTTTAGCTCTCATACTGCCTCAGGTACTACCCATAAGACTAATTATCGCTTCTACGAGAGTACTCTTGAGTCACAAAAACAAAGAGGTAGTAGTGCTTATGTAATACGCACTGGTGAAAATAACAATCAGCACCATGCTGATTATGGTGTTACCACCAATGCTAATCTGGCAGCTGATAATTCCAGCGGCAAGCTTAGTCAGGAGCAATGGCAGCGCTTGGAAAATGCTCTGCATGCCTATCATGTTGACTCAGAGCAAGACAATGCTAGCGGCGAGAGTACATCAGAAAAAGAGCAAGAGTCTCAAACTGACAGCGTGGTTAAAAACTTGCCAAAAAGCAAGGGTGCACTTGCTTTGGAGCGCTTGTTATCTTCTCATGGTATTGATGATTTGGGGGCTGCTACTACCACTCCAAATATTCACCGTAAAGAGCAAAAGTCTAATCTGGTAACAGGCCCAGAATCATCTCGTATCCATGTGGGCAAGGCTGCTCACGACAACAAGCTTGACCATTAAGTTAAAGCCCCGCTAACTACCAAGCGCCAGCAGCTGCAACAACAAAGCAGCTGCTGCATTGCGCAACGCTGCTGCATTGCAGCTAAGATGCCTCTGCTCTGCTGTTGATCAGCTATGCCATGCACAGTACATCACATCTAAGTAAGTTGGTCAGTACCACAGCCTTAGCTGTAGCTGTATTTATTCCAGCAAAAACGCACAAGCACAGCACACAGCTTTGATGTGAGTAGGCCTCTCTTATCAGGGCTCAAAATCACAGTATATTCGCTCAAATTAGGCTGGCCCTTATAAGGTAGAGTAGAAGTTCTTAGGCAGTGCAGTGCAAAGTAGAGCAGTGTAGTGTAGCGCATTGTATGGCAGAGCAAACTTGGGTGTTGTCTGGTATGGCTACCATAGTCATAGCGTCATTGCACCATAGCAAGCTGCTGCATAGCTTGCCTTGGAACGATAAACTGGAATTATTTAGGACTGTATACCATGGTATGCAGTAGTTTGCTAGGCAATGGGCTTTGTAATTTAGTATTGGTTTTATTTAGCTTGAGAGGAGTGAGGGATGATAGGTGCAATTATTGGCGATATCGTAGGTTCAAGATTCGAGTTTAACAATTATCGTCATAAAGACTTTGAACTCTTTACTGAGGACTGTGGGTTTACTGATGACTCTATTATGTCATTGGCTGTAGCTAAGGCATTGCTCAGTGCTAAGAGTGATTATAGTGACTTAAGTGAATGCGCTGTACATTATATGCAACTCATTGGTCGTCCTTACCCTAACTCAGGCTATGGCGGCAGGTTCTATCATTGGATGTATAGCGATAATCCTCAGCCTTACAATAGCTTTGGTAATGGCTCTGCTATGAGAGTTAGTGCCTGTGGCTATGTGGGCAATAGCATTGAAGAGGTGATTGCTCTTAGTGATGCTGTCAGCAAGGTATCACATAATCATATCGAGGGTTTAAAAGGTGCTCAAGCTACTGCTGTGGCTGTTTATTTAGCTCGCACTGGCTCAAGTTTGGAGCAAATTAGAGATTATATAGTAAAGCATTACTATGCTATCGACTTTACTATCGATGAAATTAGAGACACTTATCAGTTTAATGAAACCTGCCAAGACACAGTACCGCAGGCGCTAGAGGCTTTCTTTGAGTCTGAAAATTTTGAAGATGCTTTGCGTATTGCCATTTCTGTAGGTGGAGATAGCGACACCTTAGCCGCCATAACTTGTGCTGTTGCTGAGGCCTATTACGGTGTACCTAATAGTATTCGCACTCAAGCTTTAAGCTATTTAGATGAACAGACGCTCTCCCTCTTACAAGAGTTTGAAAGCCATTATCCAGGCAAACAAGCTTAAGTAAGCTTGCTGCTAGCCTGCTATCAGGCCATCTGGCGGCAAAAAAACACTTATAAAAAGCATGTACTAAGAACAACTAAGTACGTGCTTTTTGCTTTTAGGAGCCAGGCTTAATTAAGACTGTTGTTGGTCGTTTATCAGCACTTGAATCAGGTTTCGTTGCTTTTGTAAGAACTAGGCTGACTAGCTGGCTGGCGGCCAAAAAACACTTTTAAAGAGCACGTACAAAGAACAACTAAGTACGTGCTTTTTTTGCTTTTAGGAGCCAGGCTTAGCTAAGCCTATTGTTGGTCGTGTATCAGCACGTTAATAAGGCTTTGTTGCTCTTCTAAGGACAGCTCATCTTTTGTGCTTAAAGGTAAGCCTGCTTTGGTTTTTAGCTCACCATAATTTGCTATGACATCATATTTGATGGTCTTAGAAGACATATTATTAAAGAGCTGTTTGGCACAAGTAATTTTGGCATCCTCAATAGCTCTTAAACCTTTTTTGCTAGAATCACCTTTAGTTTCTGCAATAAAATTCACGTACTGAACCTCTCCCTCTGCAAAGCAAATGGCCCAATCAGGAGTATATTTGCCTACAGGGGTAGGAATGTAAAAGGAGCGAGGTAATTTAGCATAGACTAAAATCTCTTCATGAGATTCGAGCTCTTCTAAAAGTCTCTTTTCCACATAGCTATCGAGAAACAATTGATCAACCACGCTTTTGGTAAGCTTGTTATGCAGATCTTCTGGTTTACGATTGATGTTAGTGGTAAAGAAAATCTCATCAGCAAATTTGCCTTCAATTTCATGATAGGAAATATTGTCTTTAATCAATAAGGACTTCTCGTCAGTAATAAGACGAATGCACTCTTGAATGAACTCCTCAGGATTATGTTTGAAGTAATCAAACTTATAAGGCTGAATTTTGCTTAAAATTTGGGCAATAGTATTGCGAGTTAGCATCGTTTCTTGGGCTATTTTGCCTAAGAGATCATAACGTACCCCACTGCTAACAGTTTGGCTCATAAAACTGCTCTCGTGCTTAACTTGCTCAAAGGTGTCCTTATTTTGGTAGTCCTCATAAGATAGAGCAGTTTTTTGCTTACTTTTGGTAAGCTGATAAAGCTTAGTAGAGACAAAAAGATTCTCATTAATAGACCTAATGGCATTGGCAATTAATTTGTCTGAATCTAAGTTAACAGTATAGACGTACTTATGGTTGATCATTTCCCATAAGCTCTTAAAAGGCTCAGTACTAAACTTGGTAGTTGGTTTAGTTTGACTAAAGATATTGCGGTTGTGCTCTTTAATAAGCTTGCCCTTAGCTTTAGGATTATCAGCTTTTTGTAAGAGCTTAAATACACCCTGAGCGTAATACTTTAAGTAGTCATAGTCCTGATCTGGGGCCTTAAGCTCAAATTTATGAGCCCCTTCATCATCCACTAAGAGCTCTTGCAATTCTTCACTCATCTTACCAGTGCGATCAATGTCTTTTTGGGTTTTAAGCGCAAAAACAATATCCTGAGCTTCTTCTTTAGTCAGAGTATGTTTGCTCTCGGTTAAAGACATAGGGTTAGGATCTGATTGCGAGTCTTTGGTGCTATTATCTGGCTGCTCTTTAGGGCTCAAAGGGCGCACAATATCAATATCTTTGCCTACAAAGAAGTTATCGTCAATCTTGGTAGGTCGCTCATAAAGAGCATCATTAATTTCATTTTGGAGCCCTTCAACAAAAGTAGCATAGCTTTCAGGGGCTATTACGGTTAGCAAGTTGTATTCATGAAATTGTTCGCCTAGAACACTGTAATCTTGACGATTGCCCTCTTGGTCAACGCAGAGGCGTAAACCACGACCAACTTCTTGGCGTTTTGCCATAGTGCTATTAGACTGTCTTAAGGAGCAAATTTGGAAAATATTAGGATTATCCCAGCCTTCTCTTAAGGCAGAGTGAGAAAAGATAAATCTTACAGGCTCACTAAAGCTAAGTAGACGCTCTTTATCCTTTAAGATCAGCTCGTAATCACTAGGATTGTCGCTGTATTTGGCCTCCTTTGCTCTACCTTTGACAGTAGGGTCGGTAAGGCGCTTGTTCTTATCAATACTAAAATAGCCTGCATGAGTAGCAGAAGGGGCAAGGCTATTTAAATAATCAAGATATCTCTGGTCTTGCTCTAATAGTTGTCCTTGACTAAACAATTCTTGCTTAACACTTTCATATTCCTGCTCAAACATAGATTGGAACATGCCAGCATTATTGGGAGCATCGTAATCACGATAATGCTTTACTGTGTCAATAAAGAATAAGGAAAGGGTCTTAATGCCTTTTTTAAAGAGCACTTGCTCTTTAATCAGGTGAGATTTAATGGTTTGGCGAATTTGCAAGCGAGCAATATCCTCAGCACTAACATCGCCCAATACTTCGTCAACATAGATAATGGTGCCATTGGCAAACTCTACTTTGCCTAATAAGGCATCAATATCACTAATGATGTAGCCCTTATACTCTACAAGCTCTCCTGAGCGGTAATACAGATCATCGCCTTTGCTTAATGTGGCGGTAATACGAGAGATCTTATCCTTGGTTCTCTTTTCCATAGTAATGACTGCTCTTGGGGGTAGGTGAGCATCAATTAAGATATTTTCAAGGTAAAGATAACTATTAGTGCCAGTGAGATTTTTGACATCAATACCTACCACTTCAATACGCTTTACTAATTTTTGGTTGTAGGCATCAAGTGCGTCCAGCTTATAGACACAATTGTGCTTATCTTTGTGAGTAGCAGAGAAATTAAGGCAAAATAAAGGATTAAAGAGCTTTAGGCTTTCTTTAGTCGCTGTGCCACTCATTTTCTGCGGTTCATCTAAGATCACGATAGGATTGTTGTTAGCTAGCACATCAATAGGCCTACGGGAACCGAAGCTATCACGCTCTGAGTAAATAATACGGGCAGCTTGATTGTTTGCATTTTCCTTAAAGCTATTAAAAGCCTGCATATTAACAATCATTACGTAGATATCATGGCTTTGTGAAAAGTCATTAATATCATTCAGATTGTCAGAGGTATAAATAAAGCTTTTGATTTTCTTATGGTATTGCTCCATAAAGTGATCAGCTGTAATGTCTAAGCTCTTTTTTACACCCTCACGTATGGCAATACTTGGCACCACGATAATAAATTTAGACCAGCCATAGACCTTATTAAGTTCAAAGATAGTCTTAATGTAGACATAGGTCTTGCCTGTGCCAGTCTCCATTTCGATATCAAGCACACAGCGCCCAAATTCCTGATTAAGAGCAGTATCCTTGCTAATATTACAGCGGCGCTGAATTTCTCTGATGTTCTCTAGCAAATGAGCATCATCAAGCTCAATTTGTCTGTTGCCATAGCCTGTCTCTAAGGTGGACGAATAATCAATACCACTTAACATGGTGTTGTTTGCTTGAAAAGCAACTTTATCGTAGCCACGATCTAATTGATACTCAAGGCCACCGTGATAGCTCTGGCCTGCAAAAACAGAAACAATATTGCTGATGGCATCGCTTTGATATTGTTGAGTTTTAAAACGAAACTTCATAATAAGCTCTTTTATAAATTAGTTTAGTTGTCTAGATAATAAGAGCAGTAAAGTCATAGTATTTACTGCTCTTATGGCGCTATAAGAGGCATTAGAGCGTTTTTACAATAGTCTCGGGGCTATGGGCTTTAATAAGTTGATCATAATTAGTCATAAGACTATCAGAGCTAATAGCACTGTTTTTCAAGACCAAATAAACAGGCTTAAGCTTAGCTAAAGTAATAATATCGTTAGCATTGAGCTCATTAGAAAAATAGCACGCTAAAAATGGCTCTGTAGCCGCTGCTAGCCCAGGCTCAGGCGCAGCTTCACTGGCAACTTCTGGCGCAGCAGCAAGCTCAGAAGTAAGCTCAGCGGCAAGCTCTTGAGCGGGCGCTGGTTCTTGTAAAAGAGTAGGAGTAGTTGTGGTAGAACCTACAATATAGGCTGAATCTTGAGATAAGTTGATTTTGGCAATAGAAGAGGTTAAATCAATGCCTAATTCAAGCATGATTTGAAAAAGGAGATCTTCTGGAGTGCGATCAAACTTAATGTTGTCGACACTATCTAAAAGATTGGCTTGAGATAATTCATTAGGATAGTAAAAGACATCCTTCATATTAGAGGAGTCAAGCTTAAGTACACGGAAGCCACAGTCAAAAAACGGCTCTACCCCCCCCCGTGGAGAATGGCTTATTTATGCGGTTTTCAGCGCTGGAGTTGGCTTGGTTTTTAGCTTTGGATAAGTTGTCATTCATCATGGCTAGAACTTGTTGTCCTGCTTTTTTAATGCGCTCTTTAGCAATAGTGCAGATATTGGCAGGAGCATTAAGACTTTGACAGAGTTTAATAGCATTGTCAGCAACATTCTTAGCCGTTTTACTACTAGCACCAGCATCACTAATAATTTCAGGTATTTGTACTAAGATAAAATGGCGGTTAAGCTTTTGCTTCATATTAGCTAAGAATAGGGCATGAGCAGTAGTGCCGCTTCCTGAAAAGAAATCGAGCACAATATCATTATCTTTTAGGCCGCAAAACTCGATAATGCGGGCTATGATGGTCTCATCTTTAGGATTATCAAAAACCTTATCTCCCAATAATGAAACTAGGCGTTTAGAGGCAGCACGGCCATCGGTATAGAATACGCTATAAGGTACGCCATATTCACGATCTTTTAGATAAGCCTTAACTTTAGGAACATAGTTTTCATCAGCGCCAAACACGATTTTGTCGTCTGCAATCAAGGAGTTAAGTTTGTCTTTAGTATAAAGCCATCCTCTTGTAGGTACTTTAACTGGTTTATTAGTAATAGGATGTAATACTGTGTATTTAGGGCCACCGCCGCCAGGCCAGGAAATATTATCGCCATAGTAAATGCCATTGCCATCTACACTATTGTAGTGAGCTTGCTCTTTGGCAGGAGAGTCTGCTGGTAAGGCTTTGTACCAAAGTTTTAGATCCTGCTCTATAAGCTTATAGTTGTTGCCATGCAATTTCTTAAGGCGCTCATATTCTGTATAAATATCATCAAGGCCTTGCTTACGCTCTCGCCATACAATACTGTTTTCTTTTAAATAGTTCTTATTACGGGCATAGCAAACTATGTACTCATGAGAGACAGAAATGAGCTTAGAGTCATTTTTGCGGCCTGCTGCCCAGACTAATGAGGCAATAAAGTTACTCTGACCAAAGATCTCATCACAAACTTTTTTGAGATTGTCCATTTCGTTTTCATCAATAGAAATAAAAATGGCTCCATCATCAGTTAAAAGATCGCGGGCAATTTTCAGGCGAGGGTAAATCATATTTAACCAATTAGTATGGAAACGACCTTCGCTTTGTAAATTAGAGCTTAGTCTATTACCTTGCTCATCAATTTTATTTTCTGAGACTAAGAAACTTTCAGCACTCTGAGCAAAGGTATCATGATAGATAAGATCTGAACCTGTGTTGTAAGGCGGATCAATATAGATAAGCTTAATCTTATTAAGATAGGTGTTTTTAATGCACTTTAGCACCTCTAAATTATCGCCCTCAATGTAGAGATTTTGGGTGTGCTCAAAGTCAATGCTCTCAGATAAACATGGTCGCAAAGTACTACTGGTAGGGAGGTTAGCCATTTTGATGGCTTCTCTTTTGTTAGGCCAGTTAAACTCATAGCGCTCTTTAGTTTCATGCTCGTCCTTAATACCAAGCTCTAATAAAAGCTTATGATGGTCAATAGCTTGAGTAAGTTTGCCATCTACTAGGACTTCGCAAACACAGTGAGGAAATAGCTCTTTTATCTTATTGATGTTCTGCGCTATAGCATCATTGTTCATCATATTAAGTTGGGTGTTAGCCATAACTTTTCAGATCTCATATTAATACTTAAAAGACATAGGAAAGCTGGTGCCAAAAAATACTAGCTAAAGCAGATATATATCTCCTTTTATTATTATTATAAGGTTTAATTTTTTTAGAGGCTAAGTAAAGTTAACAGACTTTTGCTAAGTCTTGTTTATTTTTGTCTCATCGTCGCTAATTAACGATCAGCAAACTTTAGAGTAGGCGCTGGAGATACAACTCAAGATTTACCGCAAGCCACCAGTTAAAAAGCCAATTGCCCCCATATGCCAGCAGGATAGTAATAAGAGAGTATTGACGTAAGCTGCCTTATCACCACACATTTGGATGTTTGCCAACTCACCAACTAACAAAATATTCTATTTATCACTGTTGTAAATCCATGTTGCCTTAATAGGCTGTAAGGGCAGTATGGGCATTGAGTGGTTGCCATTCCCTTTATTCTGACTACGGGACTACTGTTGAACACTAATGAATGCCCTATGGGATAAGTAGTCATAAAAGAAAAATGGCTTTTATAAGCCATCTATAAAGTAAGGAAGCATCTTAGCAGTATCAGAGTATCACTGTGGTAAGACCATGTCGCCGTAATAGGCTGTAAGGGCTGTAAGGGCAGTAAGCTATTGCCGCTCCAGTCATCCTGACTACGGGACTACTGTTGAACACTAATGAACGCCCTATGAGATAAGTAGTTATAAAAGAAAAATGGCTTTTATAAGCCTTCCATAAAGTAAGTAAGCATCTTAGCTGCGCTAGAGTATCTCTGTTGTAAAAACATGTTGCCTTAATAGGCTGTAAGGGCAGTAAGAGGTTGCCATTCCCTTTATTCTGACTACGGTACTACTGTTGAACACTAATGAATGCCCTATGAGATAAGTAGTCATAAAAGAAAAATGGCTTTTATAAGCCTTCCATAAAGTAAGGAAGCAACTTGCTTGTGGCACAGCAGCGGTCAACAATGAATATTAGCCTTTAGGGGAGGCGGCTCTTTGGGCAAGAGAGGTCTCATAGGTGGATAAATGGCCTATTAGTTGGCGACATCTTTAAGATGTTTTAGTTGTTCCTTAGTCGCAAGGATTTTCTTTTGTACTTTTTGAAAGTCGGTATGAAGAGCAAACTTCTTATTAGGCTGACGTTCTTTATTTTTGGCCTTATTTAGTCTATCTCCTTCTTGTATTAGTTTGGTTAGCTGGTTTTCCAGCTCTAAAATTTTAGGCAAATTAAGGGTAATAGGATTTACCTTAGAGTGATCGTAAGGTAATGGAGCTTTATCAGCCTGATTAGGGTGCTTTTGAGCAGCGTGCTGCTGGGGAGCCTGTGTGTGAGCATCTTGCTTTTGGGAATGCTTAGAGCTGTTAAGATAAATGAGCGACAAGAGGTTTAGATAAAGATCTTTTACTGTCTTGCCTTGCAAGCTAAAAGTATCTAACAGCTTAGTAGCTGATAGCCACTGGCTGTTTAGGGATGATGTAATCTCAAAAGGAAATTGAGAGCTTTTCTGAGTAGCACTAGGGGTAAAATTAACTTTCAAGTTAGCACTAAGACTGTAGCGCCCCTCATAATGACATATGAATAGGAGGTATTTGTCTAAGTTGCTATCGAGTAAATTGATTAAAGCTTGCGGTATGTATTCTTGAGCTAAGTCCAAGACAAAGATATTAAGTTCAGGCAAAGAAGCAAGCTTATGGGTATCTTCCAAATATACGTGTTCTGGAGCTAAATTGTCTTGGAAAAAATTATGAAGATTTAGTACTTCTTGGTTAAATTTAGCCAGCCAAGTAATGTTTTTAATGTCTTGGGCACAGGCATTAACCTCTTGATTAGCAGCAAAATTGCTAAAAATGTAGTCGATAGGTAAAGGGGTAATTACCAAGCTTTGCTCTGGGAAAAGCTTGTTTAGGCCATCAGCATAAAAAAATTCTAAATGCTCCATATAATTACCCTCTTATGTTCGTAGCTGTTGTGTTCTCTTAGGTTAAGGTAGCCTTATGGGGGCTTAAGCTTAGCTTTGGGCTAGGGCCTTGGCCTTGGCCTTGGCATTGGCCCAGGCCCTAGCCATGGGAATTGCGCCTAGACCTTTGGCTTTGGACGAGGTCTTGGCATTGGGCTCTGGGCTTGAGAGCTAGCGATTAGTTAAGCACGAACCACGACAAAGCCCAACAGTTCAAAGTCATCACTGCCACTAAAAGCTCCGTGTAAGGCTGAGCTTTCACCCTTGCCAAATAAGCTATCTAAATCTGATGTTTGCTTTTCATTAATAATTTGTTGGATAGCATGTTGTAGCTGAGATGAGTAGCGTGTCATATTCATGCCGTCATTTGTCTCTTTATTAAAGAGATCACAAAGGGCTTTGTTAGGAACATGCTCGTTGCGGCATAAAAAGCGCAGAATTTCTAGCATGCGCTTAGGAGCAAAATGATTGCATATTACCTTATTATCTTCCCCTAAATACACCATATAAAATGGATGGAAAATATTGCGCTTATTAGCTTTAAGGTCATTATTGCGATTGCGCAAAATTAAGATAGTACCTGGGCTAATGCCTAGCTCTTGTGCAGCTTTTATACGAGTGCTCACTTGCTCAGTTGCAATAGCGCTTGGGGTTTCATTCGAACCCATAAGGGCAGCAAATGGGTTGCTCATAGCAGCAAAAGGATTGGTAATAGCAGGCGTTTGGTTTGTGCTTGGCACTTGTACCAAGGCGTTTAATCCAAATGGCATACTATCTAGATTCTTGTGAGTTTTCACATAAGAGAGTAAATCTTGCCTAAAGTCGCTCAGACCTAAATCAGTAATACTGATATTACAATTCATTTCCTCAAGGTTGACTGTTTCCTTTTGGATGCGTCTTAGCTGCTGGCTGCGATAATCCAAATTAGCATCATCTTGTGAAATTAGGTTGTCATCGCCAGTAGCGGTCATAACCGTAAGCTTCATTTTCTGCTCAACTCTAGCTCTAAGATGAATATATTCATCTAAGCCTAAGTCTGGCCAGAAGTTAACCATTTGAATGAATTTGTTAGTACTGCCAATACGGTCAATACGACCAAAGCGTTGGATTAAGCGTACAGGGTTCCAATGGATATCATAGTTAATTAGATAATCGCAATCTTGCAGATTCTGGCCTTCACTAATGCAATCACTAGCAATCAGAATATCGATGTTAGCATTGTGATTATTGCCAAAGCGTTTATCCCTTTGTTTGGATTTAGGGGAAAACATTGTAAGCAAAGTATCAAAGTCGTTAGAGTGGCCTTTAATAGTGCTTTTACAAGATTTTCCTCCAGTAATTAGAGCTAAATTACAGTTATCTTGAGCTTGGTTAAAATGCTTAACAAGATTTTCATAAAGGTAAATAGCTGTATCAGCAAAAGCAGTAAATACTAGTACCTTTAGGTTGCCTGGATTGATTGGGTTAGTACGTTTGTTGGCAATAGTTTCTACTAGTGTTTTGAGCTTAAGATCATGAGCGGTATCAATAAGGTTAAGCTGAGCAATTAATGTTTCTAAAATCTCTTTATCTGTTGCAATGCTTTTGCGCCAGGCATCAAGATCCATATCTTGGAGATTAATAATAGCCTTTTTAGAGCCGACGTAATTATCCAGCTCCATGCTATAGCCATTTTCAATTAAGTCTTCGTCTAAGACCTCATCGATATCATCATCAAAAGAAAGATCGGTAGCTGCAATTTTGGGAGAAGCCTTATGGTTGGCCAATTGGAAGCTATCTATCTTGTCAAGGGTAGCTGTATGATGGTCAATTAACTTATTAATGGTTAAGCGCAAAGAGTGAATGGAGCTTTCTAAACGCTTGAAGAGGTTAATGGTCATTAAGCGTGCTAAGCCTTGCTCACGACCTTGGAAGTCTAAGCTAAATTTAAAATTTCCGTTTTGCTCGTAGGTACTGCGCATGTTAGGCAGTAAAAAGTTTGATGGCGTATAAACAGCTAAAGATAGCTGACTTAGTCTGTTGAATAAATCCTGAAAGTTTAGAGTTTTGTCTAAATCGGTAATAGCAGGATTTAGAGAACTAGGAGATAGCCTAGTAGGGAAAGAGCCTATTTGGCTTGCATCATAAAAAGTTTCAATATGATGGCGGCTACGAGCAATAGTAACCGCATCTAAAACCTTAAAGAAGTCCAGAGGCAGTTTGTCTATTAAGTGTTGGGTAGATTGCTCGTCAACATCACTTTTGGCCCAGCTGTTGTATGCCTTTTGTGCCAATTTGAAAATTTCATCTATGCCTGAGCTGGTGCCAAGTTTGCTATTAATATCAGCACTATTGCCTTCATAAGCAAGGGCAATTTGATTCTTAAGATCATTAAAGCGATTGTTGACAGGTGTTGCAGAGAGCATAAGCACTTTGGTCTTAACGCCTGGCTTAATGGCTTTTTGCAAAAGCTGATCATAGCGGTTTAATGAGCTTTCAGAATCCTCATCTATAAGGCGTTTTTTGCCACCATTTCTAAAATTATGACTCTCATCAATAACAATTAGATCAATACTAGACCAATTAAAAAGACTTAGATCTATGCCATTAGACTCGCCTTTATTGCGATTAAGGTCAGTATGAAAGAGAACGTCATAATTAAAACGATCTTTTTCAAGAATATTGGTGTGATAGTTGTTGTTAAAAGCCTTCCAGTTTTGTTCCAGCTTTTTAGGACATAAGACCAAGATGTTCTTATTGCGTGTTTGGTAGTATTTAATTACTGCCAGTGCAGTGAAAGTCTTACCCAAGCCTACGCTATCAGCTAAGATGCAGCCATTGTACTTTTCTAATTTATTAATAATAGCCAGAGCTGCGTCCTTTTGGAAAGGATAGAGCATTTGCCAAATTACAGAGTTTTGATAGCCTGTAGCATCATTAGGTAAATAGTCCTCATTATTTTCCTCAAGAAACTCGCTAAAAATGCAATTTAGTGTTTGATAGTAGATTATTTCTGGGGCTACTTCCTCACAACCAATTTTAAAGCTGTCAAGAACCTTTTGCGTAATATCCTTACTGTAGTGACGCTCGCTCCAAACAAGATTAAAGGTTGATGCAAATTCTTTCTGCACTTTCTCTAGCGGGCCAAAAGTGAATGGGGTTTGTGAGAATAATTCATTATGGTTGGCTTTAGTTAAGCCCAGATTATAAGCGTCAAAATTGCCAATTCCAGAGATAAGCCAGGTCTCATCAGGGTTTTTAACCATGATATAGCCTAAATTTTTCTGGTCGTAGCTGAGCATAGTATGAAACTTACCTTTAGCTTCAATCCATTGCGAGCATTGATTGCACAATGTTTTTTGTGTCATCTGATTGCGCAGCCTAATTTCTAAGTCGTTGCCAAAGATGTTGTGCTCGCGATTTAGCTTTGGGATATAGAACTCGCGCATTTTAGACTTATAAGAGGAAGAGCTAGAAATAGTGGTGCTATTGGCTGCTAAAGAATCGTAGATGTACTCGTCCTCTTGCTTGGAAGTAAAGGTAGGATTAAGGAATAAGAAGCGAAAAGACTTAACCTTATCTAAGGTATCTTTTAGTCCTTCATAAGCAAAGACAGAAAAGCTGTTAGCTAGTACGCTTACTTCACTATGCTCGTTAAGAAGCTCTTTTAGCACATCGCATAATAATTTTTGCTCATTATCAATAATCTGGATGCTTTTTTCCATACTAGTGCTTACGCTCCGCTTATGTCTTATAGATAGGTAATAGATATTGTAGCTCAATAAGGCAGTGATTTAGGAGGGCTGCTACAGCTCTATAGTGTAAGTAGCGCTGTTGGGATTGAGGATTGGGGGATGATTTGAACAGATTTGCGATTTTGTCTGTTTAAAATAAGCTCAGGAGCGGGCGCTTTAAGTGAGGATAAATGGCGTAAGCATCGGGTGTTGCAGGTAGTGAGATGAGGTTTTGGAGGAATGGGATGTTGTGTTTGGTTTGTGAACAAATGTTCAAAATGGAAGTATTTTTGTAAACTGTAAACGGTAAATAAATAAGGTTTTGGGATGTAGATTCAAGTTTTTTAAATAGTAGTGTTTAAATTAGTGAACAAATGTAACATGGTCTTGTTGTAAAATGTGACAACGCTCAAAATTTTAGTGTTTTTGAAACTCTAGAATAAAACCATAGATTTGAGATTGGGAGATTTACCAAACCATGGAACTTAAGAAATATATTGACCACACTATCTTAGCAACTGATGCTACTGAGGATAAGCTCGACAAGATTATTGCCGAGGCTAAAGAGTATGACTTTATGTCCGTATGCGTAAGCCCTCTTTGGGTTTCCAAGTGCGCTCAAGCTCTTAAGGATACTGATGTTAAGGTATGTACTGTAATTGGCTTCCCACAGGGCACTCACACTACCGCTACTAAGGTATTTGAGACCAAGGACGCTATTGCTAATGGTGCTACTGAGGTTGATATGGTTATCCCTGTAGGCTTATTAAAGCAGGGCAATTTAGAGGCCGTTCGTGCTGATATTGCTGCTGTAGTAGAGGCTGCTAAGGGCAAGGCTTTAACCAAGGTAATTATTGAGACCTGTCTCTTAACCGATGAAGAAATCGTTACTGTTTGCAAGATTTGTAAGGAAGTAGGTGCCGATTTCGTTAAGACCTCAACTGGTTTCTCTAAGGGTGGTGCTACTGTTCATGCCGTTTCTTTAATGCGTCAGACTGTTGGCCCTGATATGGGTGTTAAGGCCTCTGGTGGTGTTCGCACTTTTGCTGATGCCAAGGCTATGATTGAAGCAGGTGCCAATCGTATTGGTACTAGCAATGGTGTTGCCATTGTTAAGGGCGAATAAAATCATCTTTGTGCAGTGATTTTAAGTAGCTTAAAGCTGTAGGCTCAATTCATTTGAGCCTACCTAAAATCCAACATACTTGTTGGTTGTGCTTATTCTCCATGCTTATTAGTTATTAATTCTTCTTCACTAACAACAAAGAATTTAAATTAGGAAGTGGTCAAAGAAGCCTAATTTACGGCTTCTTTAGACTTGTACTTAAAAATCTAACCACTTTTCTTTTCATCTTTTTTTGGTAGTTCACAAGGCTTTAGATGGTTTATCTCTAAGGGCAGGCCCTTATTGTACCTAAATTCTGGCAAAAGCCTCTTTTTAAAGCCTTTATCTTTGCTTGTTAAGATTGATTGTGTGTGTACCAAAGATATTTTGATTGTCTTGTTAAGTTGACTATAGGAGTCACATTATGAGTGAAATTAGAGCAACAGCAGCTGCTGTCAAGGATGCTCCAATTGAGCAACTACCAGATGGCTACTTAAGCCGTACCCCTTGGTTCCAATTTATTTTAATTTCTTGCATGTTCCCTTTATGGGGCTGTGCCGCTAGCTTGAATGATATTTTAATTACCCAATTTAAGAGCGTATTTACTCTTAGTGACTTTGCTACTGCCTTAGTACAAAGTGCTTTCTATGGTGGTTACTTCCTAATTTCCATTCCAGCAGCTCAAATTATTGCTCGTACCAACTATAAGACTGGTATTTTAATTGGTTTAGGCTTCTATATCGTAGGTTGTACCTTATTCTTCCCAGCCTCAACCATGGCAACTTATACCATGTTCTTATTTGCAGTATTTGGTATTGCTATTGGTTTAGGCTTCTTAGAGACCTCATGTAATACCTACTCTACTATGCTTGGCCCTAAAAATAAGTCCACCTTACGTTTAAATATCTCTCAGACCTTTACTCCTATTGGCTTCTTAAGTGGTATTTTATTAGGCAAATACTTAATTTTCCAAGAGGGTGAGAGCTTACACAGCCGTGTTGCCAACTTATCTGCCGAAGCTTTACATGAGTTTAAATTAGAGGCTCTTCAATTTACCTTACAACCATACAAGGCCATTATTGCCGCTTTAGTTGTAGTATTTATCATTGTTTTATTAACCAAGCTCCCAAGCTGCAAGGTTAAAACTAAGTCCAATGAAGCAAAGCCAAGCTTTGGTGAGACTATCTCTTACTTAATCACCAACAAGCGCTTTATGGGTGGTATTGCTGCTGAGTTCTTATACGTAGGTATGCAAGTAGCAGTTTGGTCATTCACCATTCGTTTAGCTCTAGACTTAGATCACTCCATTAATGAGCGTAGCGCTTCTGATTACATGGTATTTAGCTTCATCAGCTTCTTTGCAGGTAAGTTTGTTGCCAATATCTTAATGACTAAGTTCTCTGTACCTAAGGTAATGATTGCTTACTCTTTAGCTGGCATTCCATTAGTTCTTTACATCGTATTTGTTCATGACTTTAGCGCTATTTATGCTGCCATTGCTATCTCTTTCTTAATGGGTCCAGGTTGGGCAACCATTTATGCTGAGACCTTAGCTGAGGCTGATCCTAAGTACAAGGAAACTGCTGGTGCTGTCTGTGTTATGGCAATTGTGGGTGCTGCGGTAATTCCTGCTATGCAAGGCTTACTCTCTGACATGGTCGGTTCTTTACCTGTATCCTTTATTATCAATGCTTTCTGTTTCGTTGCCATCATGGTGTTCTTCATTGTTAAGTTAAAGGAAAATAAGGCTTAAAGGAGTTAAATCATGGCTATTATCAATCTCTTTAAAAGCGATTTTACTGACTTTGCTAAAGAAATCGTAACTTTAAAAGACCTAGCTGTTAGCATCAAGCGCTATCCTTCTGGCATCGAGTCTTTAACTATTAGGAACGCCCAAGGTTACGTAGAAGTGCTCCCTTACATGGGCCAGATTATCTGGGACTTAAACTTCAAGGGTCAAAGCTTAAGACTTCATAGTATTTTCGATATGCCACGCAAGGCTAATACTATTATCGATACTTATGGCTGCTTTGCTTTCCACTCTGGCTTATTAGCTAATGGCTGTCCATCACCAGAGGACAATCATCCAATGCATGGTGAGTTCTCGGTAACTGATATTCACAAGGCTTATTTAGAGGTAGGTGAGGACTATATCTCTATTATTAGTGAGTGTGATTATTGCCAAGGCTTTGGTTATCACTACGTAGCTAAGCCAAAGGTAACCTTAAAGAGCAATCAAAGCTGTATTGACATTGATATGGAAGTCACCAATAAGACCTATATCAAGATGCCGCTCCAGTACATGTGCCACATGAACTATGCTTACTTTGATGATGCAGTAATTACCTCTAACATGCCAGATAGCGCCTTTAAGCTCAGAGAGTCCATTCCTGCTCATGTGCACCCAACGCAGCAGTGGCTTGCTTACAATGAGAAGCTAAAAGAGCTACAAAAAGAGGGTAAGACCTTATCTGTCCTTAATGACAAGGCAATGTACGATCCTGAAATTGTCTTTATGGCAGACGACTTGTCAGTATATGGCGAGGACGCAGTATTTGAAATGAAGGCAGGCGATATTACTTGCTTTACTCAATACAAGACCAGCGACTTTAAGAGCGCTACTCGTTGGATTATGTACAACGATGATTTAAAGGTAGCTGCCTTTGTACTTCCAGCTACCTGCCGTCCAGAGGGCGCAAAAGCTGCCGAGCGTATGGGCACTATCATTTATTTAGAGCCTAATGAGACTAAGACCTTTCATGTAACCACTGGTTTAAGATAAAGGAGCAACAAATATGACTATCGCTGTAATTGGCTCTAATATGGTTGATTTAATTTCCTATATTGAGCGTATGCCAAACAAAGGTGAGACCATTGAGGCTCCTGACTTTTCTTTAGGTTGTGGAGGTAAGGGCGCTAATCAGGCTGTAGCAGCTGCTAAGTGCGGTGCTAAGGTCATGATGATGACTAAGGTGGGCGACGATATCTTCGGCCCTAACACTATTAAGAATTTAGAGTCCTTTGGTATTGATACTTCTTTATGCTCTATTGTTCCTAATATGTCCTCTGGCGTAGCTCCAATTTTTGTTGACCCTAAGTCTCAAAATTCTATTTTGATTATTAAGGGTGCCAATAAGGAGCTCAAGCCTCAAGATATTGATGCTGCTGAGGACAAGCTCAAAGAGTGTGAGCTTATCATTTTACAGTTAGAAATCAGCTTAGATACTGTATATCACGCTATTGAGTTTGGCCGTAAGCATGGTATCGAGGTGCTATTAAATCCAGCCCCAGCTGATCCTAACTTAAGCTTAGAGAAGATTTCATCTTGTGCTTTCTTTATGCCAAATGAAAGCGAGTTAGCCACTTTAACCAAGATGCCTGTAGACACTGATGAGCAAGTTCTAGCTGCTGGTAACAAGCTTATTGAGGCTGGCATTAAGAATGTAATTGTTACTATGGGTAGCCGTGGCTCTATGCTTATTAATAAGGATGGCCATAATAAGATCCTTCCTTATAAGGTTAACGCTATTGATACCTCTGGTGCTGGTGATGCCTTTATTGGTAGCTTCTCTAAGTACTATGTAGAGCATCACAACATTTTAGAGGCTATGAAGGTGGCATCTGCTTTTGCTGCTCTTTCCGTAACTCGTCGTGGTACTCAAAAGTCTTACCCAACTATTGATGAGCTCAATGCCTTTATTGCTGCTCAAGCATAAGTTTTAACCTTAGCTTTTAAAAGGCCCTAAACGTAAGTTTGGGGCCTGTTTAGCTAACAATAAAATCCTGGTACTTTTTCCTATAAGCACAACCTAACAAAAGTTGTTCACTTAACACACACATAAGATCAACAACTTTCTAAAATGCCCATAATTTAAAGCAAATTATGGGCATTTTTTTATCAAAGCAATTCGTGGGCAGTATATTGATCAGTAATTAAAATGTTGGCAAAACCACCTGTGAGGGCTGCTTTAATAGCTGGCCATTTAGCTTGACCTCCTGCTACTAAAATACGCTGATCTTTGGCCTTTAACTCCTCTAACTTAATGCCATTAGTACGCTCATCCAAAGACAAAGAGCAAATTTTGCCTTTATCATTAATAAGGCGTGAAACTATATCTCCTGAGGCCTGTTTCTCTAAAGTACGGCGCTCCCTGCCTGAGATATAGCCTAGCTTAAATAAAATTGAATCTGAGTTAACGCCACCTACAGTAAAGAGGGCGATATTAGCTTGACGGCCTAAATTTAAAATATCCTGAATAAAAGGGTCTTTTTCTACAATTTGCTTAGTTTGCAAATCAGAAAATAAGGTAGGAAGCGGTAAGTAAAAGCCCATAGCATTAAACTTTTGGGTAAAGATATCCACAATTTCTTTAGCATGGGTTTGATGGGAGCTATAGCTGACACCACCTTTGAGCTGTACCACTTTAACGCCTTTGACCATACGTGGAGTTAGTAATTTAGCTATGGTGTATAAAGTACGACCCCAGCACACGCCAATAATGTCGCCATCACAGATAATGTCATTTAAATAAGAGGCAGCCTTAGAGCTAATAGCTTGTAAAATCTCGTTATCGCCGTCATTAGGAGCATGAGCAATTAATACTTTTTTAAGCTTATATTTTTGCTCTAACATAAGCTCATTGTCATGAAAATCAATAAAGGGATTAACAATCTTGATTTGGACAATGTTCTTATCTTTGCAGTATTGCAAAATACGAGAAATATTGGGACGAGATAGGCCCATTTCTTTAGCAATGTGATCTTGAGTTTGACCTTGCTCATAATAGCGCTTGGCTACCTCAAGATATTGAGTAATTTTTTCTTTATCCATGAGCTTTAGTCCCCCATTCCCAAAAAGCAAACAAGCTCTAAACTTAATCTCCTACCCTTGCATCTTACCATTAATACCAAGCCAGGCTATTCTTTTATTTCAAGCCCACAACCCCAAGCACCAAATAAGCTATAAGCTAAAGCACCAGCGCAGCACTGCATGGCACAGCACCGCACCGCACAGCACAGCCAAGCAAAACTCACTAAAAGGTCGCTTTTATAAGGCTGTCATACCCTGCTTAGCTGCCAAGCCCCATGTCTCCAAGCCGCCTGGCTGCGTGGCAAAGCAAGGCCTAGCAAAGCAATCTTGGCACAGTAGGTACAGAGTAGTTACAAGCAAGCTTGGACAGGACTGGCCTGTCATAGCATGGCTCTGGAGGTGCAAGGATTCAAGCAATAGAGGCAACAGCCTCTGATACTTAAGTCGTGGTGCGTATGACTAAGGATTATGCTCTTGGGCGCTAGGTATTGGCCTTTAGGGCCATGAGCCTTGGGGCTAAGGGCCAAGGCCTCATAGGAAAGGTAAATTGAGGCCTTGGCAGTTGCATCAGGCTGTTGCTTTATGGCCGTTGCCATAGGGCGGAGGTCTTGTGGCTGATGCCATGGGCCTCTTATTGTAAGGGCCAGGATAGGGTTCAATTAGAAACCAGGTGGGATTCTAAAAAATTATAGGTATTAGTTTCAGTTTTCAGATCTAAAGCTGTAACAGAAAACTACACTATATTAACCTTTGATATACAGGGGATTTTAGCAGAGATTGGCGATACTGGTGTAAAAATGATTGACATGAGATTAAAAGATGGGGTAATAATGTGGGGATTTAAATTAATTCTAAAAGGACTTCCCCACATGGATAGCTCTATATTACAAGATGTGCCAAATCATATCAATCGCTTAAATAGCATTCAAGAAAGCTCTGATTCGTCCAAAATCTTTGATGAACCTGTTTTAGAAATTCCTGATTTGGTTTTTAAGAATAAAATTTTTGTTGAGATTGATGGTGAAATTGTTACTGTCTTTTTGGCAAAGAACCTTAAATTTAGGCCAGATAAGTGTCCTCATTGTGGTTCAAAATCACTACATCTCAATAAAAAAACAGCAGAGTTAGTGAGACATATACCAAATCCTAACCCTACTTTTGTTTACTACTTAACAGGAAAATTTGTTTGCCCACATTGTCATAAGTGTAGTTACTCTACTAGCGGTGTGACATATGGTCAATGTTCTTACACTCAGGCATTAGCTAAATTTGTTGTTCGACTTTTTAATAAAGATCCCATGTTAACAGATAAGAGTTTGGCAACGTTTGTTGGTCTACATGAGTATCAAGTTACACGTATATTAGACTCTTATGCTAAACATAATCATTGTTCTGACTATAGGTTGGATGTAATGAATCATGCTTTAGAAAATGATCAAAAAATTACTGTGCTTGGTACTGAAGTTGATCCTAAATTTTTTTGCCCATTTAAATTGCCTAAAAAAATTGAAAGAGTGATGATAGATGAGGTGGCAATCGAGGGGAGAAACTACATAACACACTTCGTTGATGCTGATACTGGGGAGAATCTTTTCTATGCACAAGGTAACGGGAAGGCTGCTATCCAACAGTTCTGCCATTGGGGGAGAGGTAGGATGGCTGAGATGTTATATGTTACCTGTGATATGAATGCTTGTTTTGCACGTGCATTTAAAGAGTCTGGCTTAAATGTTACTATTACTCATGATAAATTTCATGTTTTTAAAAATATGTCAGAGCATTGCTCTAATGCACTTAAGATCGTTGCAAAGCATCTTTCTTCAGAACATTCTAAACATTTGCTCTCAAAAGAGATACAAACCTTGTTTTTCAATAAAAGCATTAATCTTAAAGATAAAGAGAAAACTAAACTTAATGAAGTTCTCAACTACTCTGATGAGATTAAAAATATATATTGTGCCGTACAAGGTGTTTATGACAGCTTTGATAGTTCAATGACCTCTGATGAGATAGCAGCTAAGCTTAAAGGATCAATATCTATTTTTGCTAAGGTTAACTCACAAGGTTCATTTGTTCATTATGAGGAGGATATGGATATCCTCTATCATTACAACTATAGATTGTATCAGGCATACAACTATACTAAGCTTTCACCTGAAGAAAGGATGGACTACATAACAAATCGTGAGTGTCATGAATGTGCCTTTCAAAAGAGTATGAAAAACTCACCACTAACTAAGATAATGCTACTTCTGCATAAACACTTAGATAGCTTAGTAACCTTTGCTAGTACTAAGCTAACCTCTTCACCAATTGAAGGGTTTAACAACGGGTTTAAAGAGTGTAAACACAGCAAGTTTGGCATAAAAGACATTTTCAGATTTGAGCTTAGATTAAAGTTACGCTCAATGGCCACTTATCTATCTAATGTGAAAGTTACTACATTACAAAAGTGTAAAACTACACTAAATTAACTTTTTTATAAAATTATACCTGTGGATCTATATACGTACATTTTTTTGGATCCCACCAGGTTTCTAATTGAACCAGGATAGGGTAGTTAGGTAGGATTATTAGTATGGCCAGCCCTTGTTGTAAATTTTCTCAAGCTTGTAAGTTGAGATATCTTTTTGGAGGATATTCTCGTCGCTTGGGGTAGAGAGTTTGACTTTGAAGCATTGTTCAAAGTTAGCTGAGGTCGCTTTAGCTAGCTCTTTAGGGGAGATACCTTTAAAGTCAGCAATATACTCTAAAGTGTAGCGTACAAAGGCAGGCTCATTATCAACACCACGTACTGGTACTGGAGCTAAATAAGGGCAATCTGTTTCGACCATCATGCGATCAAGTGGTACGTACTTTAAAACCTCACGTACATTATCGGCGGCTCTAAAGGTAGCAATACCTGAAAAAGAGATGAAAAAGCCTAAATCAAGGCACTCACGGGCCATCTCAACTTCATCGCAAAAGCAGTGCATAACACCGCCACAATCACGGGCATTATGCTCTCTCATCAAGGCTACAGTGTCATGGTGCGCAGCACGGGCATGGATAATAAGAGGCTTTTTAAGCTCATTGGCCAAATCAATTTGACGAGCAAATGAATCTAGCTGAGCCTCTCTAGTTTCAGCAGCATAGAAAAAGTCTAAACCTGTTTCACCCAAGGCAATACATTTTTCATCAGTTAAACAGGCAGCTAACTGCTCCTCTGTCCAAGCGCCAGCCTCTTCTAAATTAAGTGGGTGAATACCACAGGCATTATAAATACCATCAAAAGGGGCAATAACCTGCATCATCTTGGCATAATCTTCAATGGTGCAAGCTACAGAGAGCATGTGAGTAACACCACAAGCACGAGCACGAGCCATTACTTCGGCTATACTCTTTGGCCCCTTACCCTCTAAGGTTAAAGAGGCTAAATGGCAATGGGAATCTACTAAAAAGCACATGGTCTTACTCCATAAGAAAAAAATATCAAGATAGCACAAACTATCAGATGCGCTCTCAAGGGCAAACACAGGCCAAAGCAGGTACTTTGGCAGCGCAGCGCAAGGCGCAAGTAGTACAGCGTACGGCAGCGCAAGTCGCTATTGCGCCTAACGCAGTTGCGCAGTTGTGTTGTTTGGGGTTGCTATTTTAGCAAATTGCAGCTTCATAAATGACAAAAGGTTTCCTCAAATAGGTAAAAGACCTGTTTTAGGAAACCTTTGTATTAAGAAGTACCAAAAATTTTAAACAAGCAAGTAATGGCCAAGCTAACGAATGAGCAAGCAGCTTAAGTTGCTGCTAGTGGTACTTGAAATCTAAGAGCGCTTTGTAAGTTCTTTGCTAAAGATACTACGATAATATATTTTCAGCTTGGGAACTTGCAAAAGCATTTAGTTAGCTTAGTTAAGTTTGGTGAAGTTGTGCTTTACTCTATCATGCTCCTCAGCACGCTTAGCATCGTTAAAGCGATCTAAAGTGCCCACGAGATAACCAGTAATGCGGCGAATTCTATCGAACTTTACGCCCTCACCAACCACGCCATTAACTGGCTTGAGTCTTGTAACCATTGACTGTGTCCTTATAAGCAAACTAAAGCTACGAAAAACATTAATTTAAGAGCATTAAGAAAAAACTCTTAGCTTTGGGGGAGCCCAAAAGCAATGTCATGTTAGCAAATGACCCTATACTTTGCCATGGCAAACAAACGCCCTATATAAGGCAAATCATGGTTTTTAAATGGCTTTAGAATCAGTGTTTGATAAATATTTAACAATTTTTTTAAAAAAGTCCTTGGCTCGCAAAAGATATAAAAAGAACAGTAAATTTCTAAAACCAACTTGACAAAGAGTGAACAACCGATGGGTAGGGGGATTGATAGTAGTAAAAAATTAACTAAAGATTTTTGTGAGTTATTAAACAACATTTATAAAATAACGGTATTCTCTGCTTTTAATGTCCTAAACCAAGCGTTTTGTACTTAGTACAATTTTTGTCAAGGGTTTAAAAGAAGGAGTAGTATTTAATAATTGTTAATTATTACGCGTGAAATTAAAGCAGTAGATGCGCATTAATGGAGCTAAGTAGCGCTAAATTCTCCACTAAAATAGGGCTTTGCTATAATGAATTAATTATCTTAGGATTTTTTAGCTAATCTAAGCTGATTCTAAGCTAAAAGAATAATACTAATTATTAAGAAGGTGATAATTATGGCTGAGCCAACCATTTTTGAACGTATTATTGATGGTAGCATTCCATCTGAGATCGTATATAAGGATGATTTAGTAACTGCTTTTAAGGATATCGCCCCTAAGGCAGAGAACCACATCTTAATTGTTACTAACAAGCCAATTCCTAGCGTTTCTGATGTAGAGGCTTGCGATGAGGTTATGTTAGGCCATCTTTTCATTGTAGCTAAGAAGATCGCTACTGATTTGGGCGTAGCTCAATCTGGTTATCGCTTAATTGTTAATTGTGGTCCAGATGGTGGTCAAGAAGTGCCACATATCCACATGCACTTATTAGCAGGCGGCAAGCTAGGTGGTTTAGGTTTTCCTAGCAAGGACTAATACTTAGTACTTAAGCTAAGTTTTATTCATTTTTCGCCTTAGCACTCTAAAGATAGCTAAATTTTTTAGGGTGCTATTTTTTAATATTTTTGAAGGATAGTAGGGGGATAGACATTCGTGCGCAAGCTCATGTTAAGTTCATTAGCAATCACTTTAACACTAGCTTTAGGTCTAAGTGGTTGTCAGTCTCTTGATATCTTAAAGTCGGATCATAGCAAAGATACCCCAATTAAAAATGCTGAGGTAGGTGTAACGCAAAAGACTACCCAGAATAATAGTTCTAATCAAGAGTATGAAAAGGCACCAGACTTATCTGGTGCAGAATTGTTAGGCGGCCTGTCATCAGATGCTATTGGGCCTTACGACATGAGCTCTAATCCTAATGCAGTACGTCAAGGTGTTGCTTTAAGTGGCAGACTAGAAAAAGCTCCGCTACCTAATAATGCTATGCTCGGAGCTGCTGATCCTTACAGTAGCGTTAATGAAATTGAGCTAGAGGAAACATCATCTGATGATGGTTCTTTACTTCAAGTATCAGCCCCTGTAGCTAATGCTAATGCTAGTGCTGTCGCTAGCGCAGGCACTGAATCTGCCAATACCGCTGCAGGTACTAATGAGCATTATGTAAGTTCAGTAAGAGAGCTAGGTGGCATTGATAGCTGCTCTGTTAAGTTAAATACTGAGGCTAGTGGTTTAGCCCGTGCTTTAATTAAAGAGTTGGCTTTAAGACTACGTAATGAAAGCGGCAATATTTATGTAGCTCCAACTATTATTGATAGTGAATACCAAGATTGCGTTGAGGACTTATCTACTGCGCTCCAAGATGGTTTAGTAGGCTCTACTTCTTTTTATTTAGTGCCTGCCACTACCAATTTAAATAATGTTATTGCCCAGAACATTGGCTCTGCTACTATTTTGCCTAATTTGATTCACCAATGTCGTGCTTCTGCTATTCCTTATTTAGTAGTATCTCAAGTTAAGAAAGCAGGAGATAAGGCAGCCCTTACTATACGTATTATCCGTACTGAAGACGGTATTACTTTAAGTCAGACTTTCCGTCGTCTTCATAATTAATTAAGCTTTGCTATTAAAGCTCATCTAGGCTGTAGTTTAAATTATTTAGACTACAGCCTTTGCTTTTTTTACTAGGTATAGGTGCGCTTTGTAATATAATTATGAGCTTTTTACGGGTATTATCGTGTGATCAGCTTGAATCCAAGCTTGGGCAAGCGCTACGAGTTTAGCTAGAGGCTAAGCTCTTTGCAGAACAGATCTGCAGTGCAGATAGTATTTTTTGGATGGTTGGTTTTTAGCTATTATGATTTCGTTACAAGATTTAACTATTATGCGTGGCACTAAAGTTCTAATTGAGAATGCTAGTGCTACTATTTTGTCAGGACAAAAAGTCGGTATTATTGGTCGTAATGGCTGTGGTAAATCAACTTTATTTGCAGCGCTGCAAGGTGAAATTGCCCCAGAGCTAGGTTCCATTGGTATTCCTAAGAACTTAAAAATTGCTACTGTTGCTCAAAAGACTCCTGCCTTAGAAATTAGTGCGCTTGATTATGTCATGCAGGGTGACAAGACAGTTAATGCTCTATTGGTACAAAGAGAGCAGGCCTATGAGAGCAATAATGGTGAAAAAATTGCCCTCATTGAAGATGAGTTGGGCATGGCTGGCTACTGGACTTTAAAAGCCAGAACAGGTGCTTTGCTTTTGGGCTTAGGCTTTGGCCCTAATGAGCTTGATCGTCCTGTTAAAGAGTTCTCTGGTGGTTGGCGTATGCGTCTTAACTTAGCGCAGGCCTTGGTTTTTAAGTCCGACCTTTTATTGTTAGACGAGCCTACTAACCACTTAGATTTAGACACAGTATTGTTCTTACAAAACTATTTGAACAGCTATGAGGGTACTTTACTTTGTATCTCTCACGATCGTGACTTTTTAGATAGTTTTGCCGACCACATTTTGCACTTTGAAGAGGGTAAGGTAGTTTTATATCCTGGTAACTACTCCTCATATGAGCGTATTAGAGCTGAGCGTATTCGTGCTCAAAAGGCCGCCCGTCGCCGTGAGGAGGCTATTTTAGCTCACATGCAAAGCTTTATTGATCGCTTTAGAGCTAAAGCTACCAAAGCTAAGCAGGCTCAATCTTTAATGAAAGCTATGGATAGAATGCAGCTTACCGCTGTAACTCAAGAAGAGTCTCCATTTTCTTTTAGCTTCCCAGAGCCTGATCGCACCCCACAAGTTATTGCCTCTTTAAAGGATTTAAATGCAGGCTATCCACAGCGCAAGAGTGCTAGTGTAGCTCAAGAAAATGACTTGGATGACTTTTCATCTAATAGTCCTACCACTCAAGCAAGCCAAAGTGAGGCCTCAGAGCAGGTAATTTTATCTAAGGTAAATTTACAGCTGTTAAGTGGTGATCGTATTGCTTTGCTCGGTAAGAATGGTCAAGGTAAGTCTACTTTAATTAAAACTTTAGTAGGCAATTTACAGCCTTTATCTGGTGAAGTTCTTATTGGTAAAGGTATTAAAATTGGTTACTTTGCACAGCATGAGCTTGAGTCTTTAAATGAAGACCAAAATGCTTTATGGCATTTATGGCGTATTGACCCTGAGGCTAAAGAAAAAGATTTACGTACTTTCTTAGGCTCCTTTGCTTTTAAAGGCGATAAAGTTTTTGATAAGGTAGGTACCATGTCAGGTGGTGAGCAAGCTCGTTTAGCTTTGGCTATGATTGCTTACCAAAAGCCAAACTTATTACTCCTTGACGAGCCTACTAACCACTTGGATTTAGAAATGCGTGAAGCCTTATCTGTGGCCTTAGCATCCTACTCAGGTGCTTTAGTTTTAGTATCTCACGATCGCCATTTAGTAGAGGCTATTGCTGATAAGTTATGGTTAGTTGACCAGGGTAAGGTTAGTGAGTTCTTAGGTGATCTTAATGATTATCAAGAATACTTATTGCGCCGTGCTCGTGAGTTTAGAGAGCAGCAGCAAGCTTTATTAAATGAGGCTAACAATAAGGCCCGTCCAAGCCAGTCTAATAGCAGCACAACCCAGCCGTCATCCTCTAATAGCTCTTATAAAACTAAAGAGCAAAAGCAACTTGAGGCTCAAAAGAGAGCTGCACTCAGACCTATCAAGCTTAAAATTGAGGCCCAGGAAAAGCTTATGGCCAAGCTTGAACAGCGTCTTAGTGAAATTGACGAGCGCATGACTGATAGCTCATTATATGAGGGCAATAAAGACGAGCTTGAGGCTTTAATTTTAGAGCGTGCTCAACTGAATACTCAAAAAGAAGAGGCTGAGGAGTTGTGGTTAGAGCTCAATGATGAGCTTGAGAGTGCACAACAAGCTTAGTAAGTTTTAGGATTTATTAATTTTTTAGGGGCAAATATGCTTAGTTATCGTCACGGCTTTCATGCCGGAAATCATGCTGATGTGCTTAAGCACATGGTGCTCTGCTTATTATTAAGAGCCCTCAACGAGAAAGATAAGCCATATACCGTCATTGATACCCACGCTGGTGCTGGTATTTATGATATGACCTCAGCTTTTGCTCGCAAAAATAGTGAGTTTACCTCAGGCTGGCTCAAGGTAGCTGAAAATGGTGTGTTACAAGAGCTAGTTCCTGAGTATTACGAGGCTTTTGACAAGGCTCAAAAAGAACCATATGCCACTCGTGGTCAAATGTACCCAGGTTCACCATTTATCGAGTATTGTTTAGCCCGTCAGTGCGATAGCATATTTTTAAATGATGCTCATAAGGCAGAGTTTGAGAGTTTATTACAGATTTTCAAACGCAAGCGTAATGTTCGTGTTGAGCTGCGTCAGTGCCAAGATACTATCAATGCTTTATTGCCACCATTGAAAAAGCGTGGTCTGATTTTAATTGATCCACCTTATGAAAATGAGCAAGAGTATCGTTGGACTGTGGATGCTTTAAAGCGTGGTTTAGGCCGTTTTGAGCAAGGCATTTATGCTATTTGGTATCCAGTATTAGGCCGCTTACATGATCATTCTAAAAATTTAGTACAGCAAGTAAAGCGTCTTAACCGTCCTTTGCTCCAAGTAGAATTACGTGTTACTGAGCAGCAGGAAGAATACGGCATGTGTGGTAGCGGCATGCTCATTATTAACTACCCATACATGATTGATCACAAGTTAGAGCCTATTATTGGCGAGCTCTATCAAAGCCTCTGCGATCCAAATTTAGGTTCAGCCAAGCTTGAGATTATCAACGCCAAAGCTTAATTCCTAAGTAATTTCCACCTTCAAGCCCTCCTAAGAGCAACCAAAAGACACTCTATTTGGTTTGACTTAAATTTAGGAGGGCTTCTTTTTTTAATAGCCCATCCTACTCTCCTTCCAAACTTAATTACAGTCTTGCTCTCATACTGGTGCAGAACTAAAAAAATCATTAGCAATTAGGAACTGTAGCTAATTAAATTGATCTTAATCTTATGATATCATAATAACCTAAA
>Briea_p1__coassemble_563_pt1 | contig 50994 bp, 28 predicted proteins | sample Briea_p1__metabat2_low_PE_001 | metagenome-assembled genome bin Briea_p1 | reverse complement strand
TATAAATCTTGACTTTTAATAAATTACATGACACTGTTAGCTAACTTTTAGGATACAAAGGTATTGCTGTGTTTATTGGTCTCATTAGAGCCTTTATTAACAAGTACCCTGCTGTGCCTTTAAGATTTTTAGTAGTTAAAAATCGAGGCTCTTATGATGAGATTATTCAATCTCTCAAAAACCATGATGGCTCAAAATTCCTCGAAGGCCCAGATGCCCAAAAGATCTTATCTTGTATTGATGTTGCCGAGCATACTACCAATATGAAGGCTGTTTATGCCTTAACTAAAGTAATGGTTTGCCCATCATTATGCTTTGAGGCTTGGGGCATGGTAGCTACTGAGGCTAATATGAGTGGCATTCCTGTACTGGCTAACAATTATGGCGGCTTACCTGAGGCTATTGGTCGTACATTTGCCAACAATGAACAAGGCCAGCTCATTATTGATGATAGCAATTTAGGCGGTATTGTTGTTGATCCTCCTGCTAGCAGCTTTGCTGATAATAATGTTATTCCTAATGATGAGGAAATTGTTCCTTATTTAGCTGCTTTAGAGCATTTATTAACTCACGATTATAGTGAGCAATGTGCCAAGGCAAGTGCAGTAAATGATCCTAATAAGAATTTAGAGCGCTTTAAGAACTATATCATTCCTTTAATGGATGAGGCTCAAGAGCGCAAAACTCCTTTAAACAACTCTTTCTTCCTGGCTGATAGCTATATGGCCGAACAAAGAGAGGCTAATGCTAAAAAAGAAGCTGCGCTCCAGGCACAAGCAACAGCCAAGGATAATCTCCAGCAGGATAATAGCGCCCGCCCTGCTAGCAACGAAAATCAAAACTCTGCCTACCAAGGTATACCAATTAAGGGTGTACACCAAAAGTCCAAAAAAGCTGGCAAAAACACTAAGAAAAAGCGCTAATTTCTATAATTTAGCGTCCTTTTGAGTTTGTTACTCTCAAATCAAAAAAGCCATGATTAACGAACATAATCATGGCTTTTTCATTTAAGTCAGCTAGCTCTTAAACCAACCTCATATCGCCCTCATGCTTTGCCTAAGACAAATATGCTAACAGTTAGACTGTATAAGCTGCCTTATGGCCTCTAGTTAGCTCTATACGCTTGATAGAGGCCCTTTATTAAGGGCCTATAGCCTCTAGCCTTTATCTTAGGCAAGATGGTCTCTTTGAGGTTTTTTAGCTTAAGTTAGCTTTTAGTGGCATTGAGCTTACGGGTAATAAACATTACTACACCAAGCATAATTACCAACAAGATAGTTCCTACTAACAGTGCGTATGCCTGAATATGAACAATAGCAAAGAGTACAGCATACATAGCTAAGAGGAGCAAAAACACACAAATAGCATTGCGTTTTGAATCCAATACGGCCTTTAAATATAAGGCAATCATGGATGACATTAAGAGCGCTGCCACTATGTAAGATATAGTGAAATTAGTATGCTCATTTAAAGAGAGTAAGACCATATAGAACAGCACTAATGCCACGCCAATTACTACATACTGCACTAAAGAAACAGTACGCTTAGCTACAATCTCAAAAGCCAAAACAGTAACAAAGGTCATAGCAATAAAGAGTAAGACATATTTAGTCAGTCTCTCAATTAAAGTATATGACATAGAGCGATCAGCAATAGTAATTACATAGCTATTTTCATCACTAAATCTAAACTTTTCATCAAGTTCGATTTGTCGTCTTCCTGAGGCTAAATTACTTTGCTTGTAGATAGCATCAAATGACAGTGCCTGCTCATCAATACTATGCTCTGTTGGTAAGTAATTACCTGCAAAAGAAGGCACAGTACCTACACCTGAAATATTGGTAAATGTTTGATTACCTAAAGCCATATAAGCAAATTTTTGTGAGCCGCGAACCTCAAACTTGGCATGATAGCGCAGCTCACCAGGACGTAATAAGTTAAAGTTAGAGAACTCTTTTTCCCCTGCTTTAGCAACAGCATTATTGCTCTCATTAGCTTTTACCGCCTTAGCATCTAAAGAATTATATAAAGCAGGAGCATTGCTATCTTGATTACTAGTGTGACCTAAAGGCTCTCCATTTATAATCTTTCTAACCTCTGATGGGCTAATAGTAACCATAAAGCCAGTATCAAAACTACTTGGCTCTACTACAAAGTCCTTACCATTGATATTCACAAAGGCAATTTCTCCAATAGAGCGCTTATACTCTACAGGGAAGTATAAATAGATTTCGTCATAGCCAGCATGATCCACCTTGCTTAAAGCCATAATGGACTCATAAGCATGCCTTAAGTCAAAGCTACCCTTTTGCTCGGTATTCACCTTATACAAGGTGGCAACATAATTACCACGAGCTCTCTTTTCTAAGCTTAGCTTGTTTTGGGAATTAGCATCATCAGGATAAACATAGAAGTTCTTAGTCTCAACACTTTCTATTACTGTAGTTTCATCATCTGAGTTGACATATTTCTTAGAAAGCATAGGAGTTGGCACTACCACTATAGGATCGGATAAAGTTTGATCCTCTCCCCATGGGGTAACAATAGAGTCAATGGCCATCTCTTCGGTATACTGGCGATCATTAAGCACATACTCAAAGAACATAGTAGGAATTAATAAGCACAAGGAAATCACAGCCACCATTAAGATATGGAAGGCAAGATTATCACTGAGCTTTTCCTTTTTAGCATAATCCATATCATTATTGACCATAGTCTGATTCATGCGTGCTTGGGCCATAGCCTGAGCTTGCGCCTGCGCTTGTGCTTGGGCCTGATACTGGCCTTGATTGTGCCCATAATAGGCACCTTGGCTTTGGCCCTGACCTTGAGTTCCAAAGCCCAGCCCTTGGCCTTGGCCTTGGCCTTGGCCGTGTTGAGCTTGTCCTGCCATACCACTTGCCCCAAAGGCTCCTGCTGCTCCTTGCGCCCCAGACATGCCTTGCATACCTGGTGCTTGTCCTTGCCCTAGCGCCTGTCTTAGAGCATTAGCTTTCATATTAGCCTGTGCCTGTGCCTGTGCCTGCGCTTGAGCTTGAGCTTGAGCTTGAGCCTGAGCCTGGTTCATATACTGGTGATAGTTAGAGCCCTGTCCAGAGCCATAGACTTGTCCATGGGACTGAGCTTGGCCTTGGCTTAAGCCTTGGCCTTGGCTTTGACCAGGAGCGTGAGCTTGATTATTAAACAGATGGGCAAAGCGGGATGGGTCTTGTGCTGCACTATTTGCTCCTGGCATTTGCCCTGGCACTTGCCCTTGATAATAGCCTTCTTCTGCTGGTGCCTGATTGCCTTCGGCACGCATAGCATCATTATGATGGGCTAGGCGCTCCATAAACTCAGACCACTGCTGTCCACTAGGAATTTGCTCTTGATTGGAAGCAAAGTCTGACGTGCTTTGTTGTTCTGAAGCTACATTGGGCTCAGAATGGTGCTCTGGACTTTTCATTTCATACTGCTCTTGAGATTGATCATCTGGGGATACGGAATCTAATACTTGATTAGGTTTGCGGCCTAAACTATTAGTATCAGAAAGATTATTTTCTTGTACTAAGTCAGCATTTAGCGCTTGACCATCATTGAGGCTTGCTCTTGGATTGGCCTCATGTTGTGCTTTAGTAGTTGTTGTAGCTTCAATGCTATTAACAGTTGTAGTTTGACTGCCAGATTTTAAGCTTGATGCCTGCTCATAATTAGCCCCAGCTTCATCAGGGTATTGAGATAGACGGCTCATAAAGTCAGACCATTCCTTACTGCTTGGTATTTGATGGTCTCTATCAGTCTTATGGCTATTATTGCTTGAGGCGCTAGTATCAGGACTATTAGCAGTAGTAGCTGTATTGCTAGCAGTAGTATTAGTAGAAGTGGTGGTACTACTATCCTCAAGAGAGGCTGGTTCTTGAATCTCAGCTGTATCTTCACTCTCTACATAGATTTGAGCATCTTGAATAGCACCATTACTGCCAGCCAACTTAGCATTAAAATGCTCATCAATACTATGGCCAGCGCTGCCGCTAGCATCAGTGCTATAAACTGAGCCCACATCTGCGCTAGTGCCAGTGCCTGCATCCATACCAGTGCCAGTGCCCATACCAGTGCCAGAGGTGGAGGCAGTGCCATTAAAGCTATTGGTATCCCATACCGAGGCATTATCAGGCTGATGAGGCATAGGCCTTTTGGTTCTTTGTAAGCTTTCATCTTGATCATCATAGGCATCAAAGGTTGAGCCTACATGAACCTGATTGGGATTAGGCATGTTAGTTTGATAAGCTTTTTTAGCCATGGCAGCATAAGCCTGCGCACCCATAGTGGCACGCTGGCTGTGGACAAAAGCTCTACTTTGCTCAAAAGAATCTAGATCTCCTGAGAATAAAGTATGTTTAGAACTTTGACTTAACGAGCTTGCCTTATCATCAGCGGCACTGTCCTGCTTTGCCTTATGATCATTGATATTTTCATTTTGAGCCATAAACTACTACCCTCAACCTGACTACTCATCTTTAGTTTTCTAGGCAAAAGCTTTGCCAACTAAACTATTAATCAAGTCCTTTAGCTACCAACCTATATGACCTGTTTTGCGAGTATTTTCTACTTTAGTATATTTATTATTTTTGATAAACAGTCATTATGCAAAAATTGTCAACAAACTTTGTGATCTAAATAGGTTTATACCATGCTATTGCATTAGCTTAGACTGTTGCTTATGCATTATTAGGAGCTTTATCTTGAGAATTAGGTCTTAGCCCGTGCCAGGCCTGTGGCCTGGCCTGTGCCTAGGCTGCGGCTTGGCTTGCAGCTTTGCTGTGGTCTTACCGTGGAAGTAGCAGAGGCCTTAGCTTAGCTTAGCTTAGCTAAGCCTAGCCTAGCTTACGCTGTAGACGTGGCTTGCCCCTTGGTGTAGCTTGGCCAGTAAAAGTAGCTTTAGCAGTGGCTAAGCCCGTGGCCACTGCCATGGACATGGCTTTGGCCTTGGTCATGGCCATAGCCATAGCCTTAGCTTTGGTCATGGCCAAGGTCGTGGCAGTTGCTTGGGGATGGGGCTTTAGGTTTGGGCGTTTTGGGGCTGGATAGTGATGATGGTTTTAGAATTTGCCATAGTAGTGCAATAGTGCACTGTAAGGAAAAGGAAGGGGAGCTTTTAGGTAAATTTGCGCAAATAAAGCGCATTTGGCAAAATATAAGATAAAATGCATCACTGTTTGATGTATTCATCACAACAAAGAATTTTTTATCAATTTGGCCCCTAATGCAGAATCCACCCTATAAACATCTTTTGCGTAGGAGCTGAGCACAAGCTATTTTTTAAGGAGAGCTTCAATGGGAAACTTGAATAAAGTATCAGCATTAGCCATAGGCGTGGCACTTGGTTTAAATGTTGCCCATGCTCATGCTGCGGGGGCTACCAACCTTCCTACTGATAAAGTATTACGAGTAGGTTGTGATGCAGCTTTTGCCCCTTTTACTTATACCGATGATAACGGCAAACTTATTGGCTTTGACGTTGATTTAATCAATGCTATTGCTAAGGAAATGGGCTATACCGTTGATATGAAGGGCTATCCTTTTGATGGTATTATCCCAACCTTAATTACCAATAATATTGACCTTATTATTTCAGGTTTTACCATTTCTCCAGAGCGTGCTCAAAGAGTGGACTTCTCTGATCCATACTATCGTTGTGGCTTAACTTACTTAGTTATGAAAGATGAAGCTACCAAGTATGATAGCTTTGAGAAGATTGAAAAGGCTGAAATTTGTACCCAAATTGGTACTACAGGTGCTTTATACCTACAAAAGACCTTAAAGTCCCCAGATCTTAAGCAATTTAACTCCCCTCCAGAGACCTATTTAGAGCTTCAAAATGGCGGTTGTGATGTAGTAGTAAACGATCGTCCAGTTAACGACTTCTTCTTAGCTCAAAATCCTAAGAACAAGGATATTGTAGTATCTCGTGATATTACCTCTGCTCAAAATGAGTACTATGGTATTGCCGTACGTAAAGGCAATAAAGAGCTCTTAGCTGTTATTAATGAGGGTTTAGACCGCATTATTGCTAATGGTGAGTTTGCCAAGATTTCTAATAAGTGGTTCGGCTACGACATTACTGACGATCTCAAGGCTCATGCCAAAGAGGCTCAAAGTGCTGGCCAAAGCAAGTAATTAAGTTTTTGTCCATAATTAGCAACTAAAGCCCTCACAACCAAAATTGTGAGGGCTTTTTATTCGCCAAGAATATGAATTTAAACTTAAACTTGGTAGAATACGTCTACCTCTATATACTCAGGCCTCTGCGCATATTGGTATTTTAAATGCGGAGGCCTTCTTTTAAGCTCAAATAAGCTCCAAGAGCTTTACAGCTCCAGTAAGTCCCAATCTCTTTGTAGCTCAAGTGAGCACACCTATCTTTACGCTCCAGTGAGCGCCCATATCTTTGTGCCCAAGTAAGCTCCAAACAATTATCAGCTCTAAAAAGAGCCAATAATGCTCTAGTAAGAGAGCATGCAATTCAAGAAAGAACCAATAATGCTCTGGTAAGAGCCAGATTTAAGTATTACCACTTTTTCTTGCGCTTATTTTTGCCCCCATTATTACTTGCAAGGCCAAAATAAGTCACTAAGGTTGGACGAATTACACCTGAGAGAATTGGACATTGGATCAACATATAGAAGTTTTCTAAACGTTTATTGTTGTCATTAAACAAATCAATTAAAGACCAAGTATTACTATTAATACCATGCAAGTACACTAATAGCTTATTACCCTGACTATCTTCCACCTCAACATTCATCAATTCCTTTTTGAAGTTATTAACCGCATTTAACTTATGCACTTTAATTACATGCATAGTTTGAGTCTGGTTTTCAGGAACAAAGTACTGACCTGAGGTCTCGTAAACTAGTTCTTTTAATGCAGTAAAATCAGTAAAGGCAAAAATATCATAAAGACGCTTGAGATCCTGCTGATAATTGCCATCCCCGAACTTAGCTTTTTCCTCTTTAGAGCCATCTTCATTAATAGAGGTGACCTTATCTTCACGACAGTGATCTAAAGCAGTTGAGTGTTGAGAGTTAGTAACTTTATTGTCTACTACAAAAGCATCAAGGAAAGTTAAGTGACAACGAGATGCTTTGTCCAGCCCCAATACGTGACCACGAGTTGCTGTATCCTTCCACGAATTGACTTCAAACAGCACATTGGGCGAACTAAAGTAGTCCATGACAACGGTTTTAATTACTAAGAATCTTTTGGAGACAAAGTCATAAAAATAGTAGCGATTTGACTGATTGGTGCTATTTGAGTTTGAAAAATCAAAACAGTTATAGCCACAGCCGACGACAGGAATGTTTTTAACTACATACTCATGCCCTTCGTTGAGACCATAGAGCGTAATAAGCTTATCTCTATCGCTTTGATACTTCATGGCCTCAACAGTATTGATAATCTTACAAATAAGATTAAAAGCACCATTTAAATTAGCATGGGTTCTATCAATCAGCGTGTTTTGCAGCATGGTATAGAGTTTATTTAAGGCCTTTCTTAAAAACTCAATACGGTAACTAGCTGATTGAATATAAAGGGCTTTAACCTTTTCGCTAACATCATAATTAATGTTGTTAAGACCTAAAACAAAAATCTGGCTTAGAGTATTAATTACCTCAGCAAAGAAGTCTTTATAAGTGTCCTTTTGCAAAAACAGCTTACTTACCTCATCTTCACAATCTAATTTGTTGATCATGGATAAATAAAACAAGTAAGTATGCACTATGTCAAAAGCACTAAGGGTTTCTGACTTCTCCTTGCCAGCTGTAGCCTTAATATCAGCTGTATTAAGGGTAAAAAGATCTTCACCTTTTCTCAAGGCAACTTGTTGGCCGCAATCTACAATGTTGCAATAGAGAATGTCTTCCTTACTATCATAAGTAAAATAGCTCTTATCATCGCACATAGCAGCCATAGCAGCAGTTAAGAACTGCTTATTAGTCATAACTTGTTGAGCAAACTCGTTCTTAAAATCTTTAAGGCAGCCATAATTGCCTTGGTTAACCAAGCTAATTAACTCATCTATGCTTAAAGCAGTGCTTTTATCGGCAAGTGGAGTAAAGGCACTTTCTTCACAATTAAAAAAGTAAGACAGAGTCTCTAACTCTTCTTTAGTATAGTTAAGACTAAGTTGCTCTTGATGGTATAGCGCCTCCTTTTCTTTGGTTAACTCATTAAGCTTATTTAAAGCCCAATGGGTCTTATCCACAGTATTATCCAAAGTCGCATTCATTGTATTAGCGCTCTTATTACTCTTTTGCATACCAATACCCTACCCAAACCTATTACCAAAGTACCCTACTAAAGACTTTCCCAAGGGCTGTTCTACCGACCTGTAAACAAACCTGTTTACATACCTTTTTACTGGTCTGTTTACTATCCTGTTGCACGGGCTTTTCCAAGCTGATGATTACTACTTACTAGTCATTGTCAGAGCCCTGCTCTGTACCTAAGGCACTGAGCATGCGCTCTAAGCTTTCCTCTTCGTCATCACTGGTCTCGCCACCTAATTTAAGGTTGGCCAGAGCAAATTGCAGTAGCGCAATGCTTTTGGTAACTTCCATTGCTGTACCGTCATTATTGATACGCAAGTAATTATTACAGGCGGTATAGAGGTTTTCTATTAATGCTCTGAGCGCATCAAATCCCATAGAACTGGCACTTTGGGACAGATTATCCAGCTCCAATAAATAGGCATCTTCAATAATGCCATAGCCCAATAACAGCAACTCTTTTAAGGTATTATCAAGCTGAGATAAAAAAACTTCATTGTTCGACATACCAATACCCCTATCTTGACTTATACCTTGCGCACTAATTGAGCTACATACTCAACTAAGCGATCTGGACTTAAGACAGCTACATTAGCGCCTACTGAGGCTAATTTATTGGCTACGGTCTGATAATAGTTAGGAGCAGTATCGCTAAGTGATGGCAATACTAAATATTTCACGCCCTCTCCAATTTGATCTTTAATCATGGAGACCATTTTTGCAGGCTCACTGTCGTAAAGGTCGGAAATCAAAACCACAATAGTTTTGCTCGGCTCGGTAATGTAGCGCTCAATATAGCTCAAGGCCTTACAAGTTTCGGTACCGCCACATAATTGCGACTTAAATAAGAGTTCTAAGACATCATCAAGGTAATCGGTATAGTCAACCACCTCAGTTGAATAAACGACCATACGAGTGTTTAAACAACCTAAAGAGGCAAACACCGAGGCAATAATGGCACTATAAGCATAAGAATCCAGCATAGATCCACTTTGATCTACGACCACAAATATATTGTGCATAGGGCTTCTAATGCTCTTGGCAGTAAAGAACAACTGATTAGGGATAATATAGCCCCCATCTGGTTGGTAGTTCTTGATGTTAGCCTTGATAATGCGCTTCATATCCAAATTTCTAAAAGTGCGCACTGGCATGGCATTCAAATCTCGTTTGCCATAAAAAGCACGGCGTGCCTCGAGCTTAAAATGCTCCCTAAGCTCGTCTACAACCTTTTTTACTAAGAGACGAGCATTTTCCATAGCTTTAGCAGGTAAATTATTATTTAAAGCTAAAATGGAAGTTAACAGCTCCATATTAGGTTCAAGCTGGGCTACAAATTGATCATCTTGTAATAAAGCATCGATATGACCATTGGCCAAGGCATCTTTTTGCACGATCTCATAAATGCCCATAGGAAAGAGCTTTTTAGAGGTATTAAGCCAATTAGCCGCTGTGATTCTAGGCTTTTCCTTGCCGCCCTTGACCTTTTTATCACCACTATGTCCATCAGTCATATCTGACTCATAGACATAATCAAGGCACTGGTCTAAGTCACCTAAAGTATAGCGACGAGAACTGTCCTCTTCTGATAAAAACTCCTGATCACCATCAAGAGGCATATCTTCCTGAGCAGTTTTGCCTAAGATAAGTCGCCACTTATCTTTAATGTCAATATCCACCATCTATCTTCCTATTAAGTAAAACTTGGCTTGTAAGTAAGTTTTGAGCACCTTTTAACTATTAATGCTCAAAACTTTTGACTTATGGCCACTGCTATTAAAGACTATCAGGATTGAGTTCTAACTCACCACCATCGCTTGCGCCAGCGTCTACGCTCGCACTTGCAATAGCGTCTGCGCCCGCACCTTTGCCACTAGCTGCGCCCGAACCAGCACCAGCGCCTAAGTCCTGGCATTGGCTCTGACCTGAGCCTGGGTACTGGCCCTGGCCAGTGCCTGGGCTCATGGCGCGAAGATTAGGCCGCTTATCGTTAGAGAGTAAAGTACTTCTGGAGAGATCTTGACCAGTTAGCTCCTCTACTAAGCCTGTAGTGGCAATTTGCTTTTTATGAGAGTTAGCTGCCTCTAAAATATTGGCTACAGGCAACCAAGCTGACATCTTGGCAAACATATCACGGTCATACATGCGGTTTTGCACAAACTCAGCATCAGTAACCTCAAAGATGTTCTTAGTCTGAGCAATACCATGGATCTTCTTCAAGAGAGTAACTACTTTGTAAATTTCCTCTTTACTAAAGGAGGCAAAAGAGCGTCTTAGCATTACTAATACTTTTAAGAACTCCTCTCCTTGGAGCGAGGCAATATAAGCATTGAGTAATTGCAAAATACCATTACGATAGAAAATACTGGCCTTTGATACCTTTAAAATCGAGTAGAAGAAGCCAATACAATCATTGTTTTCAATAATAGAACCATAGACAAATTGATCGACAAAACGCTCAAACTCATCATAAGTAATTTGCTTGTTCTTAAATAAGAATGATACGTAAGCACCTTGTAAGCTAGCACCTATATCAGAGTCCTTACTTAATTCAAAAAGCAGCTCGTAATAAGACTTAGTAATGTACTCATACTTGTTAAAGTAATAATCAAGCTTCATTAAACTATCAATATACTCATCAAGCTCGTCCTCACTAATATCAACAGTGTCTGTTAAGACCTGTAGAGCACGCTTGAGCACTAATTTAATTAAACCATCGATAACCTTTTGGTTGTCCTTAGTGGTTTTAGCAATCAAACCATAAGAGTTAAGCATATCTAAGGAACGGGCAATATCAGATAAATTGCGCTCATGATAGATGGTATTAGTAATCAGTTGTTGCAGACGCTGGTATTGTCTTTCAATACCCATGTCTATGCAGTCTTTAAATAGACCACAGAGCTCAACTAAAGACAAACCACCTTGCTCGAGGCTCTCTTTTACTTTAGCCTCACTGGCAAGTTCTAAAGTATCACCATATTCAGCCGCCTCAATAATGGACATCACTACCTGATCGGTAAAACGATAAGTGTAAGTTTCAGTACGCTTGATATAGTTAGCGTTGTGGTGGCGATTATATTGGTCTACTTCAAAACCTGGACATAAGTAAGACACTTGGGCAAAGAATCGACCTTTAAGGACATTTTTTTCATCCTTAAAAATATCGATATTGGCCTTATGCACCTCCTGATCGTCACTCTTAAGAGCAAAGGTTTTGGCTTTATAAACAAAGTCACGCCAGATAGGAGGAACATTAACGTCTAAAGGCACCTTACCTAAAGGAACAGTGGTTAAAGCCTTTTGTAAGTTAATTAAAATGTAATGAGAGTCGTTGTACTCTTCTTTAATAAAAGTACTTTTGACCGCATCAATTAACTCATGAACCGAAGGCGCAAGCTTATCGCGCAATGAGGCCAAGCCTTTGAGCATTACCTGACAATCGAGTTGTACCGCCGTGCTCATCTTGTTTTGGCGATAATCTTTAACTTTTCTGGCAAAGAAGAAATTGTTGGCATCACAAGCATTAATGATTTGCTCTTGATTAGCTTTAAATGACAATAAAGCCTCTTTTTGAGCCTCATTATAAACAGTAGTGTCATAAGAGACCTTTAATTGCTTTGAGCTCTTATTCTTATTGATACCCAAAGCACTTTGCACTTGAGCAACCTTGGCGCTAAAAGTTTCACTATCCTTAATCTTAGCCTGATCTTTAATCGAACCAAGCTCTTTAATAGTGTTTACCACATCCAAGAGTCTACCTGCTGGCGTAATTGAGCCCTGGGCAGCATTATTATGCTTCTTGCGTTTCTTCTTTTTCTTCCCAGAACCAGCCTGGCCATTAGGATCAGATTGATTAGCTTGATCAGCCTGTTCAGCACTTGCCTCTTCTTCATCGAGAACAGCCTTGCTAATCTTGTTATCCAAATGACAAATGGCTGATAGCGGATCATCCCAATACTCAAAGTTCTCACTATTAGCAGCAACAGCCTGATAGCCCCCAATATCATCACCTGATAACAACTTAGCATCAGGGCCAAAAGATAAGGAAGTGCTAATAGCTTGATAGAGCTTATGATAGTAGTAAGGAAATACTATGCCTGAGGCATACTCACTTTGAACATCAGTAGCCTTGAAAGAATAAGGAATTAAGAAGCAATTGTCCTTAGATTTAGGGAATTTTAAAGGCTTATCCTTTTTCTTCTTATAGTAAAGATAGTCGCATAAAGCTACTGAGTGCATACCGCCAGTAATCACCAAAATGCGCTTATGGTTCTTTTGGGCAGCAGTAATGTGCTTGAGCATAAAGAGCTCACGCTGAACCATATCAAGCACTTGCTCGTCAGAAATGCCTTTTCTAATGCAATAGCAGTAGCTATAAATATTGTGGAGAAAAGTCTTAGTATCTTGCGCAAGAGCATTGATCTCAAAATTGCGATCCCAAAATTCCTCAAAGCTCAAATCGCCGCTTTTCTTAAACAGCTCTTGATAATAGCTAGAACGACCAAATTCTTTTTCATCGCTACTGCATTGATTATGATCTTGATCCAAGATCTCTTGGCTTTGCTGTTGTTGCATACAATGATCAATGTAGTCTTTTTCACAAGAGCTTAAATCAATGCATTGATACTCAATGTTACGCTTAAGAGCTTCTTTTAATGCTACATACTCAGGAGAGTAAGACAGCATAGGATAGATATATCTAAAGCCAACATCCACCTCTTGCTCTTCTAAGGCTGACTCAGGATCATCCTCATTAACTGGAACTAATTGAATAGTCTTAGTGGAGCCATAGCTAAAAAAAGCAATAGGAGGTACTACCTTCTCATTAGCCAAGTGTTTTACTTGATCTTGGCAAATGTGAGGCATCTCTACAGCAATAAAATCAGGCTGATAAGCATCAATAATTCTAGGCAGGTGCAAGCCCATAGCCACAGAGTGATGGCGTATTGGTACTAATAGTACAGGTGCATTAAAATCTAATGCCTTGGCAGCATGAGCCTCAATGCTTTCTTTAGACATAGGATCATCTTGAACCTTAGCCTTCTTAGCTGCCTTAGAGGTTTTCTTAGCCTTGCCCTTTTCCAATTCAGGCTCGGTTACATCACAATTAGCCTCAGCACTCATACCATCTGGGTTGTCGCTATTAGTTGGCTCTTGAGCTTGTGCTTGAGCTTGAGCTTGGCCCTCATTGCAAGTATCGCTCAGTGCACCTGACACGTTCTTAGCACTAGCCTTTGCAGTTTCATTAGTACCCTCAACCTTACAGCTTTCACTATCAGCTAAAGCACCCTCATCTTCGCAAATGACACTATCAGTGCTAGCAGAGCTAGCAGAGCTAGCAGAGCTGACTTTGCTGGCTTTGCTGTTTTTGCTGGCTTTGCTAGATGCCTTGGTAGCTTTGGTAGCCTTGGCTGCCTTAGGCTCGGCCTCTGCCTTGGCCTTGGTAGCTTTGGCTGTCTTGCGGACTTTCTTGCCATCAGCGCTAGCTTGCTGTTCCTGAGGATCTAAAGACTGATCCTCTTGAGAGACTGCAGCGCCAGTTGTTTCTGTACTAATGGCAGTATCAACAGAGCTAAGTTCTGATTGTGAGGCTTTGGTAGTTACTTGAGCTTTAGACTTACGAGTACGCTTGGTAGCAGTTTTTGGGCTGTCCTGTTTTTCCTGAACAAGAGCATCATTAGTCTCTGGAGCTTCATTGGCTTGTGATCCACGCAAAGTGGCCATAGCGCACCTCCTTTAGCACTTAGCTACTAAATTAGCAAAATCTTGGTACAAGGTATCGTCGGTCTTTTCTTGGGTCTTAGCCATAGCCTTAACATAGTTTTTAAAGAGCTTAAGGTCACTTTCCTTATCTTTAACAATGGCAGAGCTAATATTGTTTACCAAAGTTTTTAAGGACAATTGATCATCATGGTAGAAGTGAGCATCAACAGCTGTTTGATGATAGACCTGTACCGCTTCGGCAGTAGAAAGGACGGCCTCAGGCTTATCAAACTTACCACCAGAACTATTTTGTCCAGTACGTAAATCTCTAAAGGTAGTGGCTAATAAATCAATCATAGAGTCATCCAGTAAAGTCTCTGGCATATCAGCACAAAGCTTGGAGCACTCCTTTTTAATTACCGCCATTTCCATATTAATATTGTTAATAGGACGTACAGTCTCAAAGTTGAAACGACGCTTAAGAGCTGCGGACATTTCATTAACGCCCTTATCTCTAGTATTAGCAGTAGCAATAATATTAAAGCCACGTTGAGCCATGATATATGGCTGCTCTTTAAGCTCAGGAACTGACAAAATCTTATCTGACATAACTGAGATTAAAGAGTCTTGAATTTCTAAAGGAGCACGGGTGATTTCCTCAAAACGAGTAATAATGCCTTGAGTAAGGCCAATATATAAAGGAGATGGTACCAAAGCCTCTGGAATTGGGCCTTTAGCAATTAACAAAGCATAGTTCCAAGAGTACTTGATCATATCCTCAGTAAGACCAATACTACCTTGAATAGTATTGCGGCTGTTATTGCAAATGGCGGCTGTTAAAAGCTCGCTTAAATAAGATTTAGCAGTACCAGGCTCACCAATGAGCATTAAAGGACGAGAGCTAGCTAAAGCCACAATACAACGCTCTACTAAGGCATTATCGCCGTAGAACTTTTGACTAATAGTGATACTTTTGCCATTGTGCTCTAATGGCTTGTCTCTACCAAGAATAAAATCACGAACTGCTTTAGGTGATAACTGCCAATTAGCAGGACGCTCACCCTTATCATTAGCAGCTAAAGCCTCAAGCTCTTCTTGGTATAAAACTTCCATACATGGCTTTAAAACTTCACTCATAAATCACCCTATCGAAATGTAAAAACTTAATATCAAAAAATGCCGCAATCACTATTCGAGCTCTAAAACGCTCATTACAAGTATAGAAATTATTGTACTATAATGCAATAGCCTTGCATCACATATTAGATATACATGTATTCATTAACAGATTAACTAAGTATATTGCCATCATCCATATCCCTTACCCACAGGATTTAGCTAGCCTTCAACTACACCAAACAAAACAAATTACCAACTCCAGTGCCAGCTCCAACAGCAGCACCAGCAGCACAATGGATCAATACCAACGGCAACGGCAACGGCCATAACCAAGGCAACGATAACGGCAACACCAAAAGCGCATCACTACTACCTAAATAGCATTAGCACCAATAAATTGCCTTAGCAGTGCAGGCATGCGCTATGCGGTGCACTAAGGCAATGGCTGTGCTTTATGTTATGAGCTTTTAGCCTAAGCTAATGCTTAAGTTAGAGTCTAAGCTTGCTCTTTAGCAAGAGCTCATACATTAGTTATGTGATATAGAGTTAATCTGTGTAGCACTTTTGTGCCCTGCTGTAATGTTAGCCTTAGAAGCTAAGCCATTAGGACTACTGATTATGGACTGTGGCTTGTTGTTCTTGGGCCTCAGCTGGTCAGCTGTAAGCTTCAAACTGCAAGTTGTTAGCTATAGGATGCTAAGCTATGTGCGGTTAGCTAAGAACTGCATGATGTAAACTTGAAGTTTGCTGCTTGCAGCTTGCTGCTGCTAGCTGCAAGGTGTAAGCGGCGGAGTGGAGCTTTGCTGTGAGGTATTTTTAGGGCCTAAAAAAACAATAAGGCTCTCTGTCAAACTAACACCAGAGAGCCTTATTAATGTGAGCTATTGCCTTTTAGCTCACTAACTCAACCAAACATTATAAAAAACCAATTCATGTCATATATTAGCTTTTGGCAGGGTTTGCCCCCTGCAAGGTTAATTATAGGCCTATCTTAACAAAATACAATACTACTCATATTTGAATGATGAAGTAAGGCGCTTTAAGTTATTAGCTTGAGAGCTTAACTCATTGGAAAGATCAGAAATCTTTTGTGAGGCCTCATTGCCGCTCTCAGCCATAGAGCTAATATTGCTAAATGATGAGCTAACCTGCTGCAAGATATTGTTCTGACTATCAGCAGCTTGTGCGATTTGGTTAGACATGTCTTGAATGTCATTTACTCTATTGTTAATAGAGTTTAACGCAGTACCAGCTCGCTCAGCCTGTTGTACCACTAACTTAGCTTGATCGCTAGAGTGCTGCATAGCCTCAGTAGCTCTTCTGGTTTGCTCTTGGTTAGTTTTAATCAGATCGATAATACCATTGGTAGAATCCTTGGTACGACCAGCCAAGGCACGCACCTCATCAGCTACCACGGCAAAGCCTCGACCATGTTCACCAGCACGAGCAGCCTCAATAGCAGCGTTAAGAGCTAATAAGTTAGTTTGCTCAGCAATTTCAGCAATAATCTTAATCACATTGCCAATTTCTTGGGCATTAGTATTGAGGTCATTAATAATATTAAGTACTTGGTCTAAGTGAGATACCAGGTTGTTGATGCTCTCAATAGTCTTTTGTACTTCCTCATTACCGCTGCTAGTCTCTAAAGTTGCGCCCTGGGCAGTGTTGGCACCATTGTCGGCTAGCTGAGCAACATTGTTTACACCAGCTACTAAATCCTCAATAAAGGTATTACCACTATGAGTCTCTTCTTTTTGATGCACACTAAACTCGGCGTTTTGAGAAGCAATAGAGGAGAAAGAGTGAGCTGAGTTATTTAAGCTTTCGGTTAAAGTTGAAATCTTACCAATAGTGGCAGACAACTCTTTGGCCATCACATTTAAATAATCAGCAATGGAATCTTTGTATTGGGTTTGAGAGCGTACAGTCAAATCGCCATTGGCAAACTTCTTAATGAAGTCTACGGCATCTTCTGGATTGCCACCAACGACACGCTTAATATTCTCAATGGAGCTAAAGCCGATAATAATACCTAAAATTACTGAGAATACTGAGCCAACAATAATAATGTAAAGTAAGCTGGTAGTTTGAGCTCTTACATAATTAACCTCAGATTGGGATCTTGCCTCTATCTCATCAATAAAGGCATTAATTACTCTTAACCAATCCTCAAAGTCCTTAGCTACTTCATTAACAATCAACTGCTCAGCAGGATCAATTTGATCTGCATTGATATAGCCTATGATCTTGTCTAGTTTAGGAGAGGTTCTTTTATCTACTGATTTAATGTCATTATAAAGACGCAATTGAGTTGCATCGACATTAGGATCAGCAAAAATAGTTTCCATTAAGCGGCTGGCTCTTAAATAGTCTGCTCTTAAGTCAGCAACAGTAGCTAAATGTTTTTGCCTTGATGAACTATCACGGGCTAATACAGCATCACGAATAGCAATAGAGCTATCATGCACCGCACCACGAAAATCAATAGCATGACGTTGTCTTACTGCTAAGTTATCGTTGATATGGCTCAAAGTACTATCAATGGATGAGACATAAATTAAGGTCGTGCATGCCATTAATATGAAGAGGAAAATAAAGGAGCCAAAGCCTAGATAAAGACTTTTGATAATTCCTAAATGTCGCATAAATGAGTTCCAAACTAGAGAAAAAGATTAACCAAATTAAAATCTGACCCCAATTACCAACATAAAGGAGCAAATAAGCTCATAAAGGACTCCATTATGCAGCGGTAAATCAAAACAACAGCTCAAATAAAATCAAACTATTACTAGATAATAGACACACATAGTAAGAATGATTCTTAGGATTAAGATTAATACCTTATGACCTGATAAAAAACCGAATAGCTCACAGCTTGTTAACATTTAACTCTATCTAAATAAGTACAGTTAAAGCTTATAAGCGGCGGTTCTATTGTTAGTTGTTAGTGTTTTAGCGGCGGAAAAATTAAGAGCTTTAGGCTCTAAATGATTTTTTTTAACCATCACCAAATATAAACACAATTGTACTGCAAGATAAAGATTAATTATCATCTTAGACCAAGCTTTTCTTGCTTGAGCGTTATTAGTTTTAATGAGCGTGTTAAAATCATACATTTTTATAGTTTTCTAATAGCAAGACAGACAAAGGACTTTGCTAAATGACTGATCAAAAGGGTAACTTTAACCAAGGTCGAGGCTCTTATTCGGGCAATTACCAAAATTATGGTAGTCAAAATAGAGATTTCTACCAAAAAAATCGTAACTCCTCATCAGGCCCTAATGGCAATAATGCAGGCTATGGCGCAGGTGCTGGTGCTGATGGCTATTCACGTCAATATGGTCAAAATACTAATTACCAAGGTAATGAGCCAAGACCAAATAACCGCAATGGCGCAGGATTTGATAATAATGGCAAGGGCAATAATCGTGGCCCTAATGTAGTCAATGTGCCTTGGGATCAATATGAGCTGCGCAAAAAGTCTCAGCATGGTTCCATTTGCACCCTATTGTTAACCTTAGGTGGCTGGATCACTTTTGCCCGCAACTTTGTCTTTAATATAATTTTCTTGCTATTACTATTTGTAGTATTTGGCGGTTACATGGCTGTTACCAGCCTTATGGATAACGGCATTTCCCTCTCTAGCAGCACTATAGAGGAAGTTAATGATCAATTGGTGCCTCCTGAGGTACTTTACTTTGATTTAAGTGGCCCTATTAGTGAGATGCCTTTTAGCTCAGGTGGCCTTAACAATCTACAAAGAGAGTTAGAGGTAGCACTTTATGGCAAACAAAGCCATGAGCTTATTGCCATTGAAAAGGCCCTTAACTTAGTTGCTCAAGACAAAACCATTAAAAAGGTCATTTTAGACCTTGATCAAATGGGACCGATTAACCTTTCTATGGCTGAGCGTATTGGCAAAGCTATGGATAACGCTAAGGCTGTAGCAAAGCGTAATAGCGAAGATGGCTTTGAGCGTGAGGTGGTAGTAATTGGCTATGGCTTCTCCCAAGCTGCCTATGCTATTGCAGCTCATGCTGACAAAATTGTCATGGACTCTTTAGGCGAGATTGATTTTAAAGGTATTGCCATGTCCTCCCTTTACTTTAAGGACATGTTAGATAATGCCAATATCACTCCTTATATTTTCCGTGCTGGACACTTTAAGAGTGCCGTTGAGCCTTTTATGTTTAATGGTATGTCTTATGATGTAAGACGTGAATATCAAGCCATTGCTTTTAAGTCTTGGGACTTATATCGTCAGTCTATTGCAGCTCGTAAGCAAACTACTAAGACCAACATCCTTCCAGATGCTGCTACTTATGTCCAATGGATTAATCGCAGCGGTGGTAGCCGTGCTCAGTTGCAATTAAGCCAAGGCTTAGTTGATGAGGTTATGCCATTAACTACTTACTTTGAGTTATTAAGCACTCAAGTAAACACTGACTATGATGCTCCTTACAAGCCAGCGTTAATCACCTATCAAGACTATTTATTACGTCACCACTTTAAGCAAACTGGTTCTAAGCTTAATGGCACTTTATCTCAAGTAGATGTTAAAGAAGCTGCTCTGTTAGCCTCCCCATTCCTCAGTGATTCCAAGGCAGCAAATCTTACTGCTAATGCCGCTACCTCCCTAGTCAATACTAGCATCTCTGGCTTACAGGATAAGGTTACTACTAAAGGAGCTATGGAATTTAACGAGGTGCAACTGATTAGCCAAGCTGCTAAGCAAATTGAGCGTCGCCAAAAAGAAGGCTCTAAAGTGGTTAAAGGCAAAGGTAAAGTTGCTGTTATTTACGGTATTGGTGAAATTATGGACGTAGGAGAAAAGCCTACCGACTTTACTCCTGATAACATCATTCCACTTATCGAAGATGCGCAAAACGATCCTGAGGTGCAAGCTGTAGTGCTTTACCTCAATAGCCCTGGCGGTAGCGTACTAGCCTCAGAGCGTATTCGTCGTGCTGTTGAAACATTCCAAAAGTTTAGCCTCAAGCCAATTGTTGTTTCTATGAATGGCACTGCCGCCTCTGGCGCTTATTGGATTGCTTCTCAAGCTGAGAAAATCTTTGCTACCCCAAGCACTATTACTGGTTCTATTGGTGTCTTTGGTGTTACTTTTGGCGCTCATAAGCTACTCAATAAATATGGTGCCTACCAAGATGGCGTAGTTACTAATGAACTAGCTTTAACCGCTATTGCTAAAGAAATGCCTTACACTCAACAAACCATGTACAACTTATCTGTTGAGAACACTTATAAGGACTTCATTGAATTAGTAGCTAAAAATAGAAACTTAGTGGCTAACACTTATGAGGTCTTTGCCGAAGGTCAGATTTTCTTAGCCCAAGAGGCTCAGACTTTAGGCTTAGTTGATTATCTGGGCCCACTATCTGATGCTGTTGCTTATGCAGCTAAACAGGCCAATATCAACCCTCAAGGTGTAATTGTAGAGCACAAGGCCCCAGGATCTGGCTCTAATATGGGTATCTTTGATAGCATTATGTTTGGCTTTGCTCAATCTTATCTACCAAATGAGCTAACCTACAGCCTAGTAAAAATGCGTCAAGTTAGCAAAATGACCGAACAAAGCAGACCTGCTATCATGGCCATTTCTCCAGTTACCGAGCCAACACTCTAAAGGCCTATCTAAGAGTCACAGCTCAAAAACTTGCTATTTACCAAAAGCCATGGTCTGAGTCAGATCATGGCTTTTTTATTGGCCCACCTTAGCACTTTAGCTACTTTACTCCTTTGCAGCTTAGCTGCTTAGCTGCTGCCTCTCTTAAGTCCTGCACTAGCAAAGCTAACAAAGAGTCAAACAGCCAAAACTCTACCCTCAGCACTGCTTATCAATGCCCAAAAGCTATGCCCACATTTTACCCTTACCCTATTAATGGCAATTTATTACCTTCATTTCACCATTGCTTAGGCTCGCAATCTCGTAGTAGCGATAGCTTATAAGTGCCCGTGTCGCAGGGGCGTAGGAGCGTTGGAGCGCATGAGTGCAGGCGCTTAGAAGCGCTGCTGCTTAATTTCTTGTGGAGCTTGTTAGGCTTTGAACTTAGGGAAGCTAAAGGGGGCTAAGAGCTAAGGGCTTGTTGGTCTTTTATGATATGGAGGTTTTGAGCGCTGTGGCGTTTGGGTAGCAAGCGCCAAGCATGGACTTGGGCGTTTAGGGGCAATGGTCAAGAGCCATGCCTAAGCTTGGAGCCATGCGTGGGGATTGGGCTTTTGGACTTGTGGCAAGCGCCAAGCAGCAAGCATGGGATTTGAGGTCGCATTTGTGGCTTTGAGAGAGGTTCAAATACAACAAAGCCATGGGCTTGGTAAGACCATGGCTTGTGCTTAATAATTGAACTTAAGAGCCCTAGCTAAAGCTAGGAAGGGTCTCTTAGGGCTCTTTAGCAAGATTGAGCCTTTTTAGTAGGAGCTTTGGAGCGGCCTTTAGATGGGCCCTTTGGTTGCTCCTCACTCTCTTGAATAGGATTATTCTTAATCTCAGAAACGCTAGCCTCTGAGGCATCCTTAATCTCCATAGAGATCTTACGATCCTCAGCCTCTTGCTTAAGCTTGCGCTTATGCTCTGATTCTAAGTAATACTTTAGAGTCCACTCTTCTAAAGTCTTAGGCTCAAACTTATGAGGATCGTTCTCCAGTGCGATGTCTAAAACCTCTTGGATAGTCTTAACAGGCTTAATAGTTAAGCTATTTAATACTACCTTAGGCATATCCCAGAGATCCTTTTTATTATCATAAGGGATACATACAGTCTTAACACCACCACGAAGCGCAGCTAAGAGTTTCTCTTTTAGTCCACCAATAGCTAACACATCACCACGCAAGGTAATTTCACCAGTCATAGCCACATCAGAGCGTACTGGGTTGCCAGTTAAAGCTGAAACAATAGCGGTAGTGATAGCACAACCTGCTGATGGGCCGTCCTTTGGAATAGCACCTTCAGGGAAGTGTAAGTTTAGATCAACACATTGATAGAAACTTGGAGATAACTTAAAGTTTCTAGCCTGAGATCTTACCCAAGCAATGGAGGCAAATACTGACTCTTTCATGACTGAGCCTAATTGACCAGTCAAGAGATGAGAGCCCTTGCCCTCATTGGCAATAACTTCCACTTGTAAAATATCGCCACCTACCGAGCTTACTGATAAGCCGTTCACAATACCTACACGGTTTTCTTTGAGCTTGGAGGTAAAGTCAAAGCGCTTTGGACCAATGAGCTTTTCAATCTCCTTAACGCCTAAAACAACCTTTTTAGGTGTCTTTGGAGGATTGATCATTAAGTCTTTAACTACCTTACGGCACAGCTCACCAATAATACGCTCTAAGCTACGAACACCTGCCTCTAAGGTATAGTGGGTAATAAGCTGCTTTAGGCCTGCATCAGAGATATCAAACTCACTTTCTGATAAACCATTTTTTACTAACTGCTTAGGCAATAAGTGCTCACGGGCAATATGGAACTTCTCATCAGCTGTATAGCTGGAAAGATCAATGATTTCCATACGATCACGTAAAGCTGGTGGAATATTGTAGCTATTAGCAGTAGCAATAAATAAGGTATGGGATAGATCGAAATCTAAATCCAAATAATTGTCATTAAAGGACTTATTTTGCTCAGGATCTAATACCTCAAGCAAAGCTGCTGAAATATCGCCATGGAACGAATTGGTAGAAACCTTATCAATCTCATCGAGCAAGAATAATGGGTTGTTGACACCACACTTGATCATAGATTGAATAATACGACCAGGCATAGAACCAATATAAGTACGTCTGTGGCCACGAATTTCGGACTCATCATACATACCTCCTAAAGCAACACGAACATACTTACGTCCAGTAGCTTTAGCAATGGAGCTTGCCAGTGAGGTCTTACCAATACCTGGTGGGCCCATGAGACATAAAATCTGGCCATGAGCATCAACATTTTCACGACGGGTTTGCACAGCTAAGAACTCTAAAATACGATCTTTAACCTTATCCAAACCGTAGTGATCATGCTCTAAAACATCACGGGCCTTACCTAAATCACGGTTTAAAGTGGATTGGGCACGCCATGGAATAGAGAGCACGGTTTCAATGTAGTTGCGAACAGTAGAGTTCTCGCCTGAGTTAATAGGCATATTAGCCAAGCGGCTAATTTCCTTCTTTAAACGGGCAATAACCTCTGGAGGTGCGTCTAAGGCCTCAGTCTTATTGTTGAGTTCATCAATATCAGAACTATCATCGATATTGATATTAAGCTCACGCTTAATAGCCTTTAATTGCTCATGTAAATAGAACTCACGCTGGGACTTGTCCATAGCAGCACGAGCTTCTTCGGCAATCTTTTTATCAGTCTCAGCCTTATAGGTATAATTGTTTAAATAAGCAATAATAGCCTTGGCACGAGCTACTGGATTGAGGGTCTCTAAGATGTAGTTCTTGTCATAGTGAGGCAAGCTCAATAATTGAGCTAAGGCATCACATAAGGTTCCTAAGTCAGCGATCTTGCGAACCTTTTTGAGCATTTCCACAGGAACGCCACGATCAAGAATATTGCGACCGCCCTTGTTCTGTTGTTCTAAGGCTAAATCTAATGCATTTAAGACAGCATTTAAATAGCGCTTAGCAATATTGTCATCCACTTCAACAGATGGCACTACCTCAACTTCAACACGACGTACATTGTCAGTAGGATCATCAACAATACGCTTAATAATGATGCGCTGCTCACCACAAATAGTAGCACGGAACTGATCTTGATCGTTATAGTCGCCATCTAGCACCTGAGCTAGTACGCCATAACGACTTAAATCTTCCTTTTCTGGGCGTAGATCAGTGTCATTAGTCTGGCTAAAAACAGCAATCTTGGTATGAGTATCCAAGGCATCATACATAGCAAGCACAGTGCTTTCACGGCCTGCAATTAAGGCTACATTAGCACCTGGGGTAATAATAGAGCGTAAGATTACTAATGGATAAGTAGTAACCTTGTTATTATCCTCTACTACTAACACGCCATCTTCCTTTGACACATTGTCATCGGAGTTCTTAGCACTACCTTTATTGCTAGTTTTAGCGCTACGTGTTTTAGCTGTAACTTTAGTAGACTTAATAGCGTTAACAGCCTCTTTAGTGGCACTATTAGCACCATCGCTGTCACTAACTGCATTTACTAAAGTATCAGTATTGCTACCTAACTGTTCAGCTTCATCTGCCTGTAAAAGCTCTACTTTGCTAGCGCTCTTCTTAACTGCATTAGCATTGCTAGTTTTAGCTCTAGCAGGGCGCTTAGCTGATGTTTTCACATTAGTAGTTTTGGACTTAGCAGCAGGCTTTTTATTTTCTGCTTGATCCTTATCTTGTGATGCTTGTGAAGAAGTCTTTGCTTTTACCATCTTAAAATCTTTGGTTAATCAAATACCATAAAAGAAATAAGCGCCATTTTTGCTCTTGAGGCTAAAATGGTACTTTGATTGAGCTTTTATCAAAAATTTAGCTATTAGCTGATTGTGCAGTAGCTTCGTTCTTTTTAACGATTTGAGGCTCAGTACCCTCACGTACGGTTTGCTCAGTAACAATAACCTTTTGCACGTCACTTACAGAAGGAATATCGTACATAGTATTTAAGAGCAAGCCTTCTACTACAGAGCGTAAGCCACGAGCACCAGTATGACGCTCAATGGAAGTGTCAGCAATTGCGCCTAAAGCTTCATCAGTAAACTCAAGCTCTACGCCTTCATATCTAAAGATAGCTTGGTACTGCTTGATTACAGCATTCTTTGGCTCAGTTAATACACGAACTAATTGCTCACGATTTAACTCTTCTAAAGCTGAAATAACAGGTAAACGGCCTACGAACTCAGGAATAATGCCGAACTTAACTAGGTCATCAGGCTCTACCTTGCGATACTTCTCAGTTAAGGTCATTTGCTCATCTTTGCCCTTAACATCAGCACCAAAGCCAATGCCGCTATTAGTAGTAAGACGCTTATCTACAATCTTCTCTAAGCCATCAAAAGCACCACCGCAGATAAATAAGATCTGAGAGGTATCAACCTCAATCATAGGTTGATTTGGGTGCTTACGACCACCTGTAGGAGGTACAGAGGCTACAGTACCCTCAATGAGCTTTAATAAGGCTTGTTGTACACCCTCACCTGATACATCACGGGTAATGGATGGATTTTCACTCTTACGTGCAATCTTATCGATTTCGTCAATATAGATAATGCCCTTTTGAGCCTTTTCTACATTGCCTTCGCAAGAGTTTAATAAACGTACGATTACATTTTCTACGTCCTCACCTACGTAACCAGCCTCGGTTAAAGTAGTAGCATCAGACATAGCAAAAGGAACGTTTAAATAACGAGCTAAGCTTTGAACTAATAAAGTCTTACCAGAACCTGTAGGGCCAATCATTAAAATATTGGACTTACCAAGCTCAACATCAGTCTCGACATAAGACTGACGTAGACGCTTATAGTGGTTATAAACAGCTACGGACAACACCTTTTTAGCATCATCTTGACCAATAACATATTGATCTAAATGGGCTGCAATTTCGTGTGGGGTTGGAATATTGTCTAAGTCAATATAGCCAGGATCATCTTTATGAGGATCCATTTCCTGCTTTCTTTGCTTAACAATTTCGTAACAACGTTCGACACAATCAGAACAGATACAAGAACCTGCTGAAGATTGAATCAAAGTACGAGAGTCATTAGACTGCTCGCCACAAAAGACACAATAATTTTTCTTTTTGGTGGTCATCGCGCAAATTCCCGTTAATTACGTCCTTTACCGTTAGCATTATTATTTTTGCCACGACCTTTATTCTTTTCTTGACCATTAGGCTTAACATTTGAGCCGCTTTGGCCTTGGTTTGGTGGCATATTTTGTCCCATATTGCCCATCATGCCAGGAGGAACCATACCTTGGCCTCCCATCATGTTAGCGCCAAAAGGATTAGGCATAACAGGCATACCACCCATCATACCCTGACCATTATTCATACCCATGGCGTTGACATTCTGACCTTGAGGCAAGCCATTATTTTGCATAAAGGACTGCATAACCTGGCCTAAAGGTGAATTAGGGTTAGCTCCAGGCATCATATTAGGGCGAGGCATATTGTTATTAGCACCCACCATATTATTAGGCATACCAAATGGTGGCATCATCATGCCATTAGGAGCCATAAATGGAGGCACACCCATCATAGGAGCAGACGGAAACTTTGGCATATTGTTCTGACCGCCTAATTGAGGATTAATGCCCTGTCCATTAGAGTCATTTGTGCCACTAACAGGCATTGACCCAGCTCCCCCAGTTACTCCTGGGGTGATAGATGTACCTGCGCTGCCTTGAGCAGCAGGCGCAGCTGGTGCGCCTTGGTTCTGGGCTTGGGCCTGAGCTTGGGCCTGAGCCTGGGCCATAAAATTAAAAAAAGCCTTTAAATCAATATTGCCACCATTAGCACCTAAAGCGGCGGCTAAGGCATTAGCATTATCAGGACTTAACTCTTTATTTGGCTCAGGAGCGCTATTTTCTGCATTGGCAGCATCTTTGTTATTGTTGCCATCTGGTAAGCTTCCAGCTACAGCAGATTGTTGTGCAATAGTCTTATCTAAATTTAAAGCTAAATCCTTAGCATTTAAATCTTGAGCTTCGACTACCTTATCTCCAGGCTCTTGAGTACTGACACTTTTAGCGCAAGGCTCAATAATTAGCTCATCTTCGCTATTATCACTATGAGCCTTAGCATTTACTAAAGAACCGCTAGGGGCAGCATTTTTAGTCTCATTATTTGGTACAGCATTGACCAAAGAACTAAAAATGGTAGCCATATCTGGGCTTAAAGAAGTCTCGTTGTTAACTATAGGTGCTCCGCCGGCAGGGCCGGGGCCATCATCATTAGGGTCATCACCATCAGGTCTCTTAGAAGAGCCATGGTTTTCACCGTTAGATTGACGCTCTTGAGCCTCCTCGCCACGACGAGTAATAACCTTATCAATTAAGCCATAATTTAAAGCTTCTTGAGCTGACATGAAGTTATCACGCTCACAGTCAGCCATTACTTTTTCTAAAGGCTGATTAGTATTAGCAGCTAAAATTGAGGTTAAAGTGTGCTTGATACGCTCAGTTTCTTTGGCGTGGATCATAATGTCAGTAGCCTGACCTTTAAATCCACCTAAAGGCTGGTGAATCATAATACGAGCATGAGGTAGAGCAATACGTTTGCCCTTAGCACCACCTGCAAGTAAGAATGAGCCCATGGAGCAAGCCTGTCCAATACATAATGTGCAAACATCTGGTTTGATGTATTGCATAGTATCGTAAATAGCCATACCAGCAGTCACTACACCACCAGGGCTATTAATATATAAGTAGATGTCCTTATTAGGATCATCTGACTCTAAGAATAGCAGCTGGGCGATAATAAGATCGGCCATATGGTCTTCTACTTCGCCAGTTAAAAAGATCACACGATCCTTCAACATGCGAGAATAGATATCAAAAGAACGCTCACCGCGTCCTGTCTGCTCAATCACCATTGGAACGAGATTGGCCATTCTAGTTTGAAGCTCACTGCCAGACATGAAGCGCTCAACTCCCAAATTAAACATTAAAAACTCATTAATAACTTGCACTTTATCTAATAGCCAACTTATTAACGCTATTAGACTCAACCTCAAGAAACTAACAACTTGACCTTAATTAATTATGCCAAACCTTAAAAAGGACAAATTATAAAAATACCATGGATCCAAGATTATAGCCTAATCTTATAGCCATGTCGCTTATCTATTGAAAACAAGACTCAAATGTAGCTAAATAAAAAAAGTGCCCACTCTACTTAATTTGAGAAGGCACCCTTTGCCAGTATGACCTAGCAAAAGTTTTGACCAAAAACCTTAAACTAAACCAAGAACTTTTGGTCAAAACTTTTAAGAAAACTACTGACTAAACTCATAAAATACAGCGCCCATAATGAGCGCTGCATTTTTATCCTAGCTAAAATTTAGCAAGAATAAGCTACTTAGAGATTAATTACTCAGCAGACTATTCTTTATTTGACTCAGAAGCAGCCTGTGCCTTCTCTTGTAACTTCTTACCTTTGTCAGCCTCAAACTGGGCTGCGAGATCCTTTAACTCATTGAAGGACTTCTCAGTTACAGTGCAATCAGTTAAGTCGGTAAGAACCTTAACTAACTTACGCTCAGAAGCGATATTGGCCATAGCGGTTACGGCCTTCTTGTCCTTCTTAATCTCGTTCTTGTACTCTTCTGGATCCTCGTAAGCTACGGAGAGATCATTGATAACAGCATCGATGTCTTCGAGATTAACTACAATGTCAATGTTGTTGTTCTTGAGAATGCCGTGGATTAAAACTTGAGTACGAACACGATCCTCAGCTAATGGTACGAAGGAAGCCATTAAAGCCTTCTTTAACTTCTCATCAACCTTAGGCATCTGGAGCTGGCTGCTTAATAAACGCTCAGCCTCTTTTTGTACTAAGGCCTTAGGAAGCTCGATCTCACCATAGAGCTCACCAATCTTCTCAACAATGTTCTCAATGCTTAAGTTTACACAAACACTTTCACCTTGCTGAGCGATGTTTTGAGATAAGTTGCTCTTGAACTCTTCTACGCCCTTATCGCCGTAACCGAAGGCCTTTAAGAAGTCCTCATTTAACTCTGGTAAAACGTACTTAGATACGCTATTTACCTTGATGTCGAAAGTAGCAGCAGCGCCAGCTAACTCAGCTACGTGATAGGACTCTGGGAAGGTGCAGTTAATGGTGAACTCTTCGCCAGCCTTGTGACCCTTGATGTTCTCGATAAAGCCAGGAATCATCTGGGCGTGATCGATGTCTAAATCAAAGCCCTTAGCTTCGCCACCACTAAATGGAACACCGTCCTTCTTACCTAAGAAGTCAATGTTAGCTACAGTACCGTCTGCAACCTCACCACCATCGATTGGCTCAAGCTTAGCTTGCTGAGTACGTAACTGATCTACAACTTTGTTTAAGTCGTCCTCAGATACTTTAACAGTGAAGGCCTCAGTCTTAACAGACTTTAAGTCCTTAGACTCTAAAACAGGATATACATCAACAGTCATAGAGAAAGTGAACTCAACGTCTTTTTCTAACTTACCAACATTAACAATAGATGGATAGCTGCCTGAAATCATGTCAACTTCTGACTGCTTTAAAGCCTCAGGAACAAACTTGTTGAAAAGCTCATCTAAAGCATCAGCCTTTACACGCTGACCATACATAGATTCAAAAGCGGACTTTGGAATGTGGCCCTTACGGAAACCATCAATACGTGCATTCTTATAAATCTTGTTATAAGTAGCAGTGTAAATCTCATTTACACTTTCAACTGGAACTACTACATCTAATTGATCATTAGTAGCATTAATGTTTTTAACAGTAACCTGCATTGTTAAACCTCAAAGTGCGAGTGCAGAATGAATATATGCCCAGCTCTACAGCATAATGCCCAATACTGGGGAGTAAAAATCAAGAAATAACTATCTTGATTTTGCTTATAATCGCCTGTTTACTTATACCTAAGTAAAGACTTAATCACTTGCTGCACCAAGTCGCAGTTCTGAGTGCTCTTAGTACATAGTGCCATTTAACTATATGTGGTCGGTATAACCATTTTTAAAGTCTAGGTACTAAAATTTTTAATGAAATTTAAAACTGCCACTTGGTACAACAAGTCCTCAGCATCTGCTGGGTTAAGATTAATCTTTGCTATCGGCATTTAGCGACAATAAAACCAAAAGATTATAATAGTATAATCGTTTAAATTCCATAACCTAGACACAAAAATGCCCTACTAAGTATATAAGTATCGTCTCTACACATAATCTTTTACAAAAGATCAAATACTCTTACCAAAAGCCAAAGCACCTCTCACCCAATGAGAACCTGCTCATCCCTTAAGCACCATTACCGCCCCTAAACATAAGCACTCGTCACAACCTCCATCCATAGCTTCCCCTTAAAAAACAAAGCTCAGCACCGCACCGCTCTGCCTAGCCGTGCAATGCCATGCCATGCCACACCGCCCAGCCCTGCTCTGCCGCACCGCTGCTGGCGCTACCACATACGTAGCTGTTAGAGCTATTGCATCTTCTGCTGTAGTAGCTGGTGCTCTCCTGTGCTTTATCTCAAGCTACAGCCACTAACTCTTTAGAAAGCTATCTTGCTCACCTCAAGTAACGGGCTTAGCAATGTCGATTAAAGTACACCAATCTTAAGAAAGTGATTGCTTTTCTACTTTTCTTGATACTTGCCTACCTTGCTGTATGAACACATGCTTGGCAGCATAATGACAAGCTGCTTTATATTGATGAAACGACCAAAAGATATCAAAGCAGATTTTGGTTTTCTCAATGAAAGGCCCCCATAGGGCTTGGCAAATTAATGGGGGGCGAAAAAATCGGCTAGCTTAGCTTGTTTGTCGTGCGTGTTTAGCAGGCTGGCTTAGCTTGCTGGCTTAGCTTGCTGGTTTAGTAAGCTTAGCAGGCTACCTTGCTGGCGGACGGGCTGGATGAGAGGTGTTTTTGATTGGTTGGGACAGCGTGGTTGATATGTTAAATATTGCTAAAGCTAAGTTAGCGTTCTCTACTTTGTGGCAAGGTTCAAGCTTGTATTATGATTACATTGACAATTTTATAGTGAGCTCTCAAAATGCTTGTAAATATTTTTTTATGTGAATATTTTGCATTTGAAATTTTTCTATCATTATTGTGCCATCTTATCTAATTACAGCTTGGCAAAAGTTTTGACCTCCTCTTGTTAAATTTTTTGGGGATCAAAACTTTTGCTATAAGCTCTTAGAAAAGTCTTGTAAGGGAGATTCGCTCTAATGGATAGCGCATATCTTGGAATTATTGAAGGTTTTTACGGTCGTCCATACAGCAAGGACGAGCGCAATTACTTCTATTCCTTTGCTAAAAAAAATGGTTATAGCTTCTACATCTACGCACCAAAGGCTGATTTACAGTTACGTGATGAGTGGACTAAGCCTATTAGTGCCGAGTATGAAAAGGAGCTGTGCGCCTATGCAGCTGACGCTCATAAAGCTAAGTTAGATTTTGGTGTTGCCTTATCTCCTTTAAATCTTACCTCTAACTTTGAGGAGCAAAAGGATTTACTTTTAGAGCGTGTACGTTCTTTATGCCAAATTTCTTCTTGTGAAATTTTCTGCTTACTTTTTGACGATATGTTCAAAGACTCAGAGCATGTTGGCGCACAACAAAATGAAATTATTAAGATTGTTGAGCAGAACTTACCTGAGCATGTAAAGCACTTTATTATTTGCCCATCCTACTATACAGATGATCCTGTGCTTGATCGCATCTTTGGTGAGCGTCCAAAGAGCTACTTTGACGAGTTATTAAAAGATTTACCTCAAAGAGTAGAAATATTCTGGACTGGCCCTAAGGTATTATCAGACGATATTACTGTTGAGCATATTGAGTATGTCACTAAGTTATTAGGCCGCAAACCATTTATTTGGGACAACTACCCTGTAAATGATGGTAAGAATATTTGTAAGTTCTTAAACTTAAGCAAATTCAATGGCCGTACTAACCTTCAAGGTTTAGTAACAGGACATGCCGTTAACCCAATGGTACAGCCACTGTTATCTACCCTACCTGCTATTACCCTACCTTTAATTTATCAAGGCAAGAGCAGTGAGGAAATTAACCAAGCTTATTTAGCTCACGCCAAAGAGTTATTCGGTTCTATTTTTGCCATGATCTTAAAGTATGACAATTTCAACCTACTAACTCGTTTTGGTCTGGATAAAATGACAGAACGAGACAAAACTCGTTTCATTGAGTTTAGTGTGGTAAATGATCAGCCAGCTTTACAAGAAATTGCTGACTTTATCAAAGGCTCACAACGCTTTGATCAAGCCATTATTAATGGCACCCACGTCATTACTCAGAACCAATAATTTAAAAAAACATCAATTAAAAAAAAGCTCACAAATTTGTAATCTGTGAGCTTTTTTTGTGTCTTTAGTTCTTATTGAACCTTGTTATATACGCCATTTTCGTCACGTAAGCTTAATGGTTCAACCAAGGATACAGGAGGAACAAAATCACTTACCTCATAACCATTAGGAACTTTTGGTGCTTTTGGTCTTGGCATACGAGGATCAGCGGCAAAACTTACCACACCAGTTGATGGAGCATACTGAACAATCACTTGAGCTAAGCTAGGATCAAGTATGTTCTTACCATTGATATTAACCTTATTAAGATCAGTAACTGAGGTAAAGTTTAATGAACCAAAATGGTTCTTAAAGGTTGGAGCTAACTTATCTACAGATTGATAGAAAGTAAATGGACGCTCCATAGGCTCTAAAGTTGTAGGATCCAAAATTTCTAACTCAAAAATAGGATCACCCTCTTTATAAGCAATATGGCCACGTAATACTTGGTTAGCCAAGACCATAACCTGATCTAAAATTTGCTCAGCAGGTACACGCTCTTGTAATAAATCGATAATCTTTTGGGCTGGAGGGTAAATATTAGCAATGCTAATTAAATCATCAAAGCCTTTAGAGAAGGCTTTTGGTACACCCTTACCAGACATAAGCATTAAATCATAAATAATACGTCCAGAGAGATCATGCTGTTCTAAAGCTGCAATTTTCAGCCACTGTACAGCTCTATCTAAAGAGTCTGGAGTATTGGTCTCAGTATAGGCAAACACACCTAAAGCGCTAGAGGCTGGGCCATAACCTTGCGCAGCAGCACTAGAAAAGAACTTAACAGCTACATTACTAGTAGAAGTAGAGTTACTACGTAAAGCAATTAAACCTAAAGCATATTGAGCTACAGGATCATGATTAGCAGCAGCACTAGAGTAAAGATCAAAGGCAGTTTGAGGGTCACGCTCTACAGCATAACCATGCCAATAAGCACCAGCTAAACGAACATAAGCTTGATCAAAGCCATTGTCCATAGCTTGCTGCCAATACTGCACAGCAGACTGGGCATTGGAGGCGATTTTATTATTACCCACAAAGAACATATCGCCCATAATTAGCTCTAAATTCTTAGCGCCTTTCTTATTAGCTAGGAGAACAAAATCAACAAAGTCTTTGCCATTAGGAATAATTTGTAAAGCGCGATAAACCATGCCAGAGAATAAATCAGTAGCACGATTTCTAATATCGTCAGGCATCATAGTGGCTGGATCGCCTTGGAACCATTTATCAGTAACTAAAGTACCAGCCTTAATAGCAGCAGCCTCATCATTAGCAATACGAATAGCGCCTTGCTCAAAATAGGAAATAGCAGCAACTATGCCCTTAGCCTTACCAAAGCCTAATAACGCCAAATCACCTAAAACTTCATAAGCTGCATGTCTTCTAAACAAGACAGCACGCTCGGCATATTTAGCTGCTTGCTCATAATTACCTGCACTAATTGCATACCAAGCTAAGAACTCAGCAGCATAAGGATCATCGTCTTTATCAGCCTTTTCTAAATAAGAGACAGCACGTCTAAAATCAGAGTAGCTTAAAGCCTTAATGCCATTTTCAACAAGCTCACGACGGGCTCCTTCTGCATGAGAGGTATAAGCCCAAATGATGCCGCTAAAAATACCAATGAAGAATAAAAAGCCAATTGTTACCATAGTCAAGCGCTGACGATAGCGAATTAGCTCTCTTCTCTCCATCTCCTTGATCTTTTTTAACATGTTTGCCATAAGCGTTACTCTTTCTTTGTTTAATTAAACTTGCTTACAAAGCAAAACAGCAGGGGCCCACCACCCTTTTTAAAGAGAGTGAAACTCACTGCTGTTTAGGCGCATTAAGATCTAAAAGTCTTGAAGTTTAATAATACTCAAGATCCTATGCTTAAAGATATTAGCTATTCCCAATTTTCAGGTACACCAACATCAGGCATATCAACTTCCTGGCGACGATCTACCTTAAATGGATCACGTTGCAGCTCTACGATAGCTTTAGATGATTGTTGACGATCTGACAAGGTATAACCAGTAGTAGCTAACTGCTCATCACCATAAGTCTTAATATCAATAAGATCCTTACTAATACCTGCATCAGTGAAAATCTTAGCAATTGATTCAGCACGACGCTTAGCTAAATCTAAATTATCAAGATTGTCGGTATTGCCAGAGCCGAATGATGAAATGATAATCTTATTAATAGAATCATCAATCTTGGCATACTCAATTTGCTGCTTTAAACGAGCATCAGAAGAAGGAGTGAGTCTATTCTCTTGCTCATAGAACATTAAGGCTACTAAGCCCACATCGGTATATCCAAAAGGTAATAATTGAGCAGAGCAGTCTACAAATTCCTTATATGGGGATGAAAAACCCATTGGACTTAATACAGGAATAATACTTTCGGCATAATTTGGGTGCTCACTAATATATGGGAAGAGCACACGATTGCCGTTATGTAGGGCTCGTAAAATGGCCCAAGAAACGGAATCACCAATAAAAGGTCTAAAACCACGATAAAGCTGAATTTGACCAATATCAGTCTCTACACCCTGAGGACGCCACTCTGGAGGAGCTGAAATAATGCGCATAACACTCTTAGAATTAACATCCACTGATGGGAAGATCTCTAAACTTAAGCGTCTTTGTGCACCTGACAATAAGGTAAAGTCAGCTCGACCATAACCACTAATATGGGAGGAAAGTATGCATGAAATCCTTGATGACTTAGTCGACCAATCTTTGGCATTAGTATCGCTCAAAGAGGCTTCATAGCGTACCTGAGAGTGCACTGGTAAGGCAAAAATAGTGGCCACAACAAAAGCAGCTAAACCCATGCCGAATCTTCCAGCTTTTCGCATACCTACTAAATCTCCTGACAAAAACCTCAAAGGGTTCTAATAATAATCTGCACTATCCCAGCTTTAAATCATGCCCAGGAAGCCTTTTTTGCTTAATGCTAACCAAGCTTATAAATAAGTTTTTAGGGAAGCATATTCAATAAATCTAATTATCCACGCATGCTTGCCCTAAGGAATCAAACAATATCTCTCTCTTTATTTAACCCTCTAAGCGCATGCAAAACCTGTTTGCAGTTAACCATGAGAGCTTTAAATTATGACTTAATCTGAAAACTACTAACAGCAGTTTTAGCCAGGTCAAATTACCAAAGTTCCAAACATACGTGGATTTTACAGGTGCTAACATTTTGACGTTAGTCCCCGCTAGGCCACAATGCAAATACTTAGCCAACATTAAATTTTCTTTAGCTAACAAATACACAGCATGTTTGGTGGAAAGAATTGTGCTTTGTCCTAGTTAAAATTGTATCACGTCAATGCTTGGCTGATACGAAGTTGTTAGACTCATCTCAATTTTTTATAAATTATATACAATGCTTTTTGCTAAAATAGACTGCATTGTTAGTAACGCAATCAAGTACTATTTACAAAAAGCAAAGTTTAACTTTGCTGTAGGTGAAATAATATATATTTAGCAATCAGCTTCAAAAATTTAAAAAAAAGCTATTAATTTTTTTTGTTTTCCGACTATCGTCATAATTAAGCTCTAAACATTAGTTTATGCTTAGCTATAGATTTATGGCTCTTAAATAATTCACATACTACATGCTTACAGACACCCTAAAATCTACGATGTTTATTCTTGCTTGTAATATTGCCTAATTTATACCTAAGATTATTTGAGAGTCTGACTCAAGGTTTTGTTTTTATAAGATAGCTACCTTAGGCTTATGTAAGGACACTGTACCACCTTGCTTAGCTCTTAGGCTGCTTATTAATTTTTTTAGCTGCTTATACCCAAGTAGCAATATTATGGTTTTTAGGAGTTAGGAATGAGCTTTTTAAATAAGTTATTTGGCAGCAAAAAAGCTGAGGTTATTACTTTAAACTCTCCATTAAATGGCGAGATACTTGATACTAAAGCAATTCCAGATCCTACTTTTGCTGATTGTGTTTTAGGCCCTACCATTTGTTTTAAACCAGGAGAGGACGGCACTATTTATGCCCCTTGCGATGGCACTGTAACTCAAATTTTTAAGACTGCCCATGCCATTACCATTACCTCTACTGATAAGGTTGAGCTGTTAATCCACGTAGGCATTAATACTGTTGATCTTAAGGGCGAAGGCTTTGAGGCCTTTGTTAAGGACGATGATGTAGTTAAGTGCGGCCAGCCTTTAATCAAATTTGATCAAACAGTAATTGCCAAAGCAGGTTTAAGTAATTTAGTTCCTGTAGTAATTTGCAATGCTATGGACTTTAATTCAATTGAGTTTGCAGGCACACGAAGTGTAACTACTGCTGACAAGTTCTGCTTTATTACCCCATCGGAGAAATAATTCGGAGTAACAATATGTACCAAGGTAAAGGACGTTGCGCCTGTGCTGGTATTACCTATGGCAAGATCTTGCACATCAAGACTCCTGACATTACTCCAGCTGCACTTACCTGCCAATCAGTAGACCAAGAGCTATCTCATCTTGATATAGCTATCAATAAAGCTCAAATTGAGCTTGATGGCTTAATTGAAAAAGCCCGTGTTGAGATTGGCCAAGAACAGGCCGAGATTTTTGAAATCCACCGTATGATGCTTGATGATCCTGATATTGTGGACAATATTAGGGATATGATTAAGCAAGGTGGTATTAGTGCTGCTGACGCATCCATTGCTGTGGGCAAAGAGCAAGCTGCTATTTTCGAAGCTCTTGATGATGACTACATGAAAGAGCGCTCAGCCGATATCAAGGATGTTACAGGTCGTTTAGCTCGTATTTTACGTGGTGGTGAGACTGTTACCTTAAGCGAAAGCTGCGTTATTGTAGCTGACGATTTGCAGCCATCACAAACAGTAGCCATGGATCGCTCTAAGATTTTAGGCTTTGTGTTGCGCAAAGGCACACAAAACTCTCATGCCTCTATCTTAGCCCGTACTATGAATATTCCTCTTATCATTAACGCTAATTTACCTGCCGATTTATCAGGCCAGGGACGAGCTGCTACTGAAAGCGAGGAAGTCTTAGATCTTAGTGGTCATACTATTGCTCTTAACTCTGTTAAAGGCGTGTTCTACATTGATCCAGATGAGGAAATTGTAGACAAGCTCAAAATTGATAAAGATATCTTTGAGCAGCAAAGATTACGTCAGTTAGCTTTACGTGGCTTACCAGGCATTAGCAAAACTGGCCATCGTGTTCATACTTTTGCCAATATTGGTCAACCAGATGACGTTGAACAAGTATTAGAAAATGATGGCGAGGGTATAGGCTTATTCCGCTCTGAGTTCTTATATTTAGGTCGCAATGATCCACCTAATGAAGAAGAGCAATATCGTGCTTATGCCAAAGTTGGCTCCACCATGAATGGTCGCTTAGTCATTATTCGTACCTTAGATATTGGTGCCGACAAGAAAGTTGATTACTTCAACTTGCCAGTTGAGGAAAATCCTGCCCTAGGCATGAGAGCTTTACGTATTTGTTTAACCAAGGTAGATATCTTTAAGACTCAATTAAGAGCTATTTATCGTGCCGCAGCTCGTGGCAATATTGCCATGATGTTCCCTATGGTTACTCGCCTTAAGGAAGTTGAGCAAGCTAAAGCTATCTGTGCTCAAGTAGAGCAAGAACTCAAGGATGAAGGCAAAGAGTATGCTGTACCAAAAATTGGCATCATGATTGAGACTCCAGCAGCTGCTATCTTGTCTGATCAATTAGCCAAGCATGTTGATTTCTTCTCTGTAGGCACTAATGATTTAAATCAATACACCACAGCTTGTGATCGTCAGAACCAGGACTTGGGTGATTTTTATGATCCTCACCATGAGGCCGTATTAGAACTCCTACGTTTAATTGCTAAAAATGCCCACGCTAACGGCATTCCAGCAGGTATTTGTGGTGAGTTAGCCGCCGATCCAGAACTTACCGATCTCTTTATTGAGATGGGCTATGATGAGTTATCTGTATCCCCTGGTGCTGTGTTAGCTTTACGTGAGCGTGTTCGTAATTCAGAGGCTAAATGCCTTAATGAATTAACTAACTCACGAACCAGTTTAGAGCCTCAGAAAAAATTCTAAGCCAAAAGCTAGCTGCTTAGCTAAGCATTAACTAAATTTTATCTATTTTACTTTTAATAGGAGGAGCAGTGCTCATGGCGCTGCTTTTGATACTTTATGAAGACTATTACTTATCAAATCACTGATCCACGTGGTATTCACGCTCGTCCAGCTGGCCAATTAGTTAAATTAGTTTCTGGTTTTAAGAGCTCTTGCCAGATGGGTAAAGAGGGTGCCTTAATTGATGGTAAGCGTCTCTTAGCTGTAATGAAACTTGCTATACAGCAAGGTGAAGAGCTAGTTTTACAATTTGAAGGTGAAGACGAAGAGCAAGCTTGCGCTGCTGCTGAGCAATTCTTAAAAGAGAATCTCTAAAGCTAGCTAAACTTTCGCTAACTTAAAAAAGGCGCTTTATGCGCCTTTTTTATCCCCCTAAGTAAAGCACCACCCCTCATTACTAAAGACCACAAGCCATTAGCCATTAGCCATTAGCAGTATTGATGTTCATGAGGCTCAAGCAATAAGTCTGTGCTCCATAGCCTCCTACCACTCCATGCTTTACCCAAGTCTTATAGTGCCTATAGCTTAACTTAGCTTAGCTCGGCTAAGCTTGGCTTGGCTTGGCTTGACGTTGCTGGGCTGCCCTACTCGCTCTTAGTTCACCAACCTTTTTTAACTAAAGGAGCGTAATGCCTAAGAGCTTTAGGTATTATCACTTTTTATCGTTTGTGCTTATGATCATGATCATAAGGCCATGAGTACATATTTTTCCTCACAAATATGATATTTAAGCAAAGTATGTATGAAACTTTATTTCATTGCTTAAAAATTACTTATTACAACTCAAAAGTGCTTTGGAACGCTTTCATGCGCCATTTTCTCAACACTAAAATGGTAGCAAAATCCTATAAATTAGGTATTTTTCGTGCTCAAAAAGCAACAAATTTACATGACGGCCAAACTTGCAAAAAATTCTTTATTTTGTGATGTATGTTGCCATATCATGAAAATTTATTACATAAATGTGCTTAAGTGCACAATTTACAAGTATTCATTTTGCCCAAAGCTATAAGCTATTGGATAATTTAAGTACAAATTTAAGACTTGCCCTTGTTGTGTCTTAATTTTGTAGATGGAAAGCTCATTAGCGCTACTAAGTAAAACTTACTAGCTCACATGCTCAGCGATATTTAGACTTACTCTTTTAACCTAACATGTTCTGAGGTCAAAAGAGTACGCCTGATAAAGCCCTGCACTACTATCCTAAAATGATTAATGGATGCTTTTTTAGGAAATAAGTAGTTGTTAGTAAATCGTCACCAGTAAATGCTAAAAACTTTCTTTGGGATGTTACTTTTGGTTGGATGATCGCTTCTATGATGAAATATCTTCAGCGACTTGGTAAGTCCTTAATGCTACCAGTCGCATGCTTGCCAGTAGCAGGCATTCTCATGGGTTTAGGCTATCTGCTTGCTCCTACTACTATGCAAGGTGGTAACGCAGAAGCTTCTGTGGCTTTAATTCTTGGTACCTTCTTCGTGAAGGCTGGTGCTGCCATTATCGACAACATGTCCGTATTATTCGCTATCGGTGTTGCTGTTGGTATGGCTAAGGAGCAAGATGGTACTCCAGCACTTGCAGGTATCGTAGCATGGTTTGTTATTCAAACCCTTTTAAGCCCTGGCTTTATCGGCGTTTTAACTGGTGGTGAAGTTGACCCAGCATTTAACAAGGTTAACAACCAGTTCATCGGTATTATGTCTGGTATTGTTGGTGCTACCTGCTATAACCGCTTTAGTGGTACTAAGCTTCCTGACTTCTTAGCTTTCTTCTCTGGTAAGCGTTCCGTAGCTATTGTTACTGCTTTAATTTCCATCGTACTTGCAGCCATCTTATTCTTCGTATGGCCACTCATTTACAACGCATTAGTACTCTTAGGTGAGTCCGTAATTTCCTTAGGCGCTGTAGGTGCAGGTATTTACGCTTTCTTAAACCGTTTATTAATCCCAATTGGTATGCACCACGCATTGAACGCAGTATTCTGGTTCGACGTTGCTGGTATTTCTGACCTTACTAAGTTCTGGGCAGGTACTGGTACTTACGGTGTTACTGGTATGTACATGACTGGCTTCTTCCCAGTTATGATGTTCGGTTTACCAGCTGCTGCTTTTGCTATGTACCAATGTGCAAAGCCAGAGCGTAAGAAGGCTGTTGTCGGTTTATTAGCATCCGCCGCATTCTGCTCCTTCTTCACTGGTGTTACTGAGCCTTTAGAGTTCGCCTTCATGTTCTTGGCCCCAGGTCTTTACGTCCTCTACGCTGTTATGACTGGTATTACTGCCGCCATCACAGTTATGTTGCCAATCCGTGCAGGCTTCTCATTCTCTGCTGGTTTCTTAGACTTATTCTTCTCCTCTCAAACTCCATTGGCACAAAATCCATGGATGATCATTGTAGTAGGCTTAGCTACCGCTGTTGTTTACTACTTAGTATTCCGTATCGCCATTGTTAAGTTTGACTTCAAGACCCCAGGTCGTGAAGACGAAGATGTCCCAGTTACTACTGATCTCAAGGGCGATGCAGCTTTCGTAGCCTATGCTGAGAAGGTATTAGAGGGCTTAGGTGGTAAGGAAAACATCACCTCTGTAGATAACTGCATTACTCGTATTCGTTGCGAGGTTGTCGATAGCTCCAAGGTTAATGACAGCATCTTAAAGGCTGCTGGTGCTAAGGGCGTATTACACCCATCTAACACCGCCGTTCAAGTTATCGTAGGCACTCAAGTTCAGTTCGTAGTAGATGAGTTAAAGAAATTACTCAAATAATTTACTAAACTGCCAACTGACCTATATAGGTCAAAACGAGGCCCTTTAAAAAAGGGCCTCCTCTCAATATAAAACGGTACTTTTTCAAGTACCGTTTTTTGTTTACCTATGACTAAGAGCTAGCTTTTACTAAGCTTTTAGCTTTTTGAGCGTGAAAATATTATTAAGACGCTCTAGAGCTGCTTTTAAGGTTTCGTCTTTTTTAGCAAAATGGAATCTGATGTAATTATTAACATTTTCCTTAAAGAAAGAAGAACCAGGAACAGCACCTACGCCAACTTTAGCAGCTAAATCCTCACAAAACTCAAGATCGCTGCTATAGCCAAAATCACTAATATCTACTAAGACATAATAAGCACCCTGAGGGCTAAAGTAATTAAGGCCAATTTTGCTAAGACCTGAGCAAAATAAATCACGCTTATGCTGATATTTTGCTTGTAGATCTTGGTAATAGCTATCTGGCAAAGTAAGTCCAGCTACTAAAGCCTCTTGTAGCGGGGCTGCAGCACCTACAGTAAGAAAATCATGAACCTTACGTACAGCCTCAATAATATGTGCAGGCCCCTGCACATAGCCCAAACGCCATCCAGTAATAGAATATGTTTTAGAAAAAGAGTTGCATACCAAAGTACGCTCTTTCATACCTGGAAAAGTAGCTAAATACAAATGCTTATATGGCTGATAGACAATGTGTTCATAGACTTCATCAGTAATTACAAAAGCGTCATATTTTTTGACTATATGACAAATAGTCTCTAATTCCTCTTTAGAAAAGACCTTGCCACAAGGATTAGATGGGTTGCATAAGATTAAGGCTTTAGCACCTTGAGCAAAAGCTTGCTCTAACTCCTGAGCATCAAAGGTAAAAGTAGGAGGCTTAAGTGGTACATAAATAGGCTGAGCATCGCACAAAATAGAGTCTGCTCCGTAGTTTTCGTAAAATGGAGAAAACACCACTACTTTATCGCCAGCATTAACAGTTGCTAAGACACTAGCCATCATGGCCTCAGTTGAACCACAGGTAATGACCAACTCACTATTAGGGTCTACTTTTTGTCCAGAAAAATGCTCAATCTTGGCTGCTAAGGCCTCTCTGACATTTTGAGCTCCCCAAGTAATGGCATATTGGTGAGGGCCAGTTAAAGCTACCTTACTTAGGGTTTGGGTTAATTCTTGTGGCGGATCAAAATCAGGAAAGCCTTGAGATAAATTAATGGCATCGTATTTCAGACACACACGAGTCATACGACGAATAATAGAGTCAGTAAAAGACGCTGTTCTTAGTGAAGTTTGCATAGTAAAAAATCTTTCTTTCATTCAGGCCCTAAAGGCTCAGCCCTGGCATAAGGCCAGGGCTAAGCCTAGGATCAAGACCCTGGCCATGGATCTGGTCATGGCCAGCCCCCAGTGCTTAGCACTGGGGTTTGGGCCAGGGCCTGGGTCAAGGCCTTGGTGGCGACAAATAAATAGCAAGAGAAGCTTACCAGACTGATAGCCATAAGCATTACGGCTCTTGCTATCGCTCCTTACTTGTTAATTGTTAACTGTTAGTTAGCATAACCACTTTGTGGGTTAAAAAGATTATTAGGATCGATGGCGGCTTTAACTGATCTCATCAGAGCAAGCTCGTCTTGGTTAACCTCAGCTAAAAAGTACTTACGCTTATTACGTCCTAAACCATGCTCAGCAGCAATTTTTCCTTTTAACTCATACACACGATGGTATAAGGAGGACAAAATATGATCTAAGGTCTCACCCCAGAGTTCATCAGACAAACTATCTTTTAAGATACATAAATGCACATTGCCATCACCTGCATGACCAAATGGCAAAATACGCACACCAGTTGTATTAGATAGCTCAGCTACATAGTCCACAAAAGTACTAATTGCACTTAATGGCACTACTGTATCTACAGGCTCCCACATGCCTGATGCTTGGACAGCTTTAGCTAGAGCTGAGCGCACTAACCATACATTGGCAGCAATTTCACCATCATTTAGTGGTAAATACTCAATGTCATGCTGGCTCTTTAATACCTGCTGGCACAAATTTAAGCGCTCTAAAACCTGCTCTTGTTTGCCGTCAAAAGTAACCAGCAAGTAAGCTTTGCTATCTGGCAGAGGGAATGACTTGCCCACAAAACTCTCACCCAAAGCAATTACTTTGCGCTCAATAAACTCAATAGCTGTAGGCTCTAGCAGAGCATGCTTAATCTCATTTACTGATAAGATGGCTTCTGATAGAGATTTAAATCCAATTAAAGCGTGGCCTGTAAACTCAGGCTTATCAATTAAACGTAGAGTACACTTGGTAATTACTCCCAAAGAGCCCTCTGAGCCGATAAATAAATGCTTAAGATTAAGGCCAGTACTATCTTTTAGACATTTTGACCCCAAAGTCATAAGTTTGCCCTGAGCAGTGACCACTTCTAAAGCTAGCACGTAATCACGGGTAACGCCATATTTTACGGCTCTCATACCACCTGCATTAGTAGCAATATTGCCGCCAATGGAGGCATGTTTTTCAGCTGGATCTGGTGGGTAGAAAAGGCCCTTAGCCTCCACATATGCTTGTAAATCGCTCAAGAGCACACCTGGCTCTACCACTATAGTTCTATTGACTTCATCTAACTCTAAAATGCGATTTAAGGCACTAACATCAATGATAAGACCGCCTTTAGGAATAGTAGAGCCAACTAAATTAGTACCAGCACCTCGTACTGTAATGCTTATTTTATTAGCAGCAGCCCAACTTACTAATTTTTGAACATCTTGGGCGTTAGCTACTTTTACATAAAAGCTAGCATGACCAATATTATGTCCGAGAAAATCGGTCAACAGATTTTGCTCTATTTGACTACCAACTAATAGCTGAGCATCTTTTGATAATTGCTCTTTAACAGACGCAATCGACTGTGCTAACTTAAGATCATTGCTTGTCATAACTCATTAGGAAGCAATTGCCTGAAACATTGCAAGGTTAAAGCTAATGCTTCCTACTCCTTATAAAATAATTGCCCCAAAATTAAACTATTTGCTTAGCCCATTGGCCCATTTATCACCCAAATATTGCACCAGCTGCACAAAAAGCACTAAGAATACGATGATAAATAGCATTACCCCAGTCTCATAGCGATAGTAGCCATACATAATAGCAATATTACCAATACCGCCGCCTCCTACCATGCCAGACATGGCAGAAAAGCCAATGAGACTAATTAGGGTCACAGTGAAACCTCGAATTAATCCAGGAGCCGCCTCTACTAGCAACACCTCACGTACTATTAAGAATTTTGACGCACCAGAGGCTAGAGCAGCCTCTATTACTCCTGCGTCTACCTCTTTTAAAGAACCCTCAACTAAACGTGCATAAAAAGCAATAGCACAAATGGATAAAGGTACAGCAGCAGCTACAGGGCCGATCTTGGTTCCAATTAAGCTAAAGGTAAAAGGAAGAGTAAAGACCACCAAAATAATAAAAGGTATAGAGCGCACTACATTCACTGTATAGCCTAAAATTACATTAGTTTTCTTGGAGTTGATGAAATCCTTATGTTGACTTAAGTAGAGCACCAGTCCACAAACAAGACCTAAAACTACCCCCAAAACTAACGAAATACCAAGCATAATGATGCTTTCCCAGGTAGCTTTTAACAGTTCACGCTCTAAGATTTCCCATGTTTGCTCAAGCATGATTCTTACTCCCCTAACTTTTGCTCACTATAGTCAATTTGAGCAATAGAACTTAGCGTCTCTTTCCCAAAATTATTAAGAGGACTTATTACCTGACCGTGCTCTTTTATCTTTTTGATACAGGCACTATAGCCAAGAAAATCTAATATTTTGCCAGTATCTTGCTCAGCTTTTCGTATGGAAATAATAAGGTTGCCCAAAGGCTTGCCGCCTATATATTCAATACGCCCGCCCAAAATACTAATATCAGCATTAAAGCGCCTAATAGCCTCAGCAATGACGCTATCGTAAGCCTGCTCTTCTTTATAGGTGATCTCATAAAGATTATCTTCCTTATCAATAAGCTCAGGCGGTAACAATAAGGCATCATGGCGAGCAATCATTGCCTTACCATACTCACTGCTAGGATGAGCAAATAAATCATAGGTGCTGCCATGCTCCACTACCTTGCCATTAGCCATAAGAGCTACTTTATTAAATAATCTTTTGGCCACTTCCATTTGGTGAGTAATAAACAATACTGTTAGATTGCGCTCTTCTTTGAGCTTTTTGAGCAAGGCGATAATCTCATTAGTAGTATCAGGATCTAAAGCTGAGGTGGCCTCATCACATAACAGAATATCAGGATCATTAGCCAGGGCTCGAGCTATGGCTACACGTTGTTTTTGACCACCTGATAAAGAGTGAGGATAAAGCTCTTCCTTACCGCTCAAACCAACTAAAGACAATAATTTAGGCACCTTGTTAGCTATTTGGTCTTTGCTAGTGCCACTAGCTTTAAGATTAAAGGCAATATTGTCAAATACTGTGGCATTTTTAATAAGGTTAAAGTGCTGAAAAATCATACCAATACGTAATCTCAAGGCACTTAATTGCGCACTACTAATATTGGCATTTACCTGAGTATCAGCCACAATCACTCGACCTGAGCTAGGTTTTTGCAACATATTGACAGTACGAACCAAGGTTGATTTACCAGCACCTGACTGTCCTAACACCCCATAAAAATCACCTTTTTCTATATGAAGTGATACCCCATCTACAGCTGTGAAATTATTAAATCTGACACTTACATCCTCAAAGCGAATCATATTATTCTCCTTAAGCTAATCAGGAGCTAAACTGCCCGTACAACCCCACACACCTACCCTCACCTCCGACATTAAGCTCAAGTTCTAGCTAAAGCTTTAGCTTTTAGCTTTTGCTTGCCACCCTAAACAAAAATGCACCAGCTCTAACTCCGCCACCATAAGCAGTCCCTAGTACCTATGGCAGTAGCAGTGGCAATGGCTGTCGCAGCTGCACATTAGCTGAGGCTACAGTGGTAGCCCCAGCTTGACCATGCAAGATACTTGAATATAGCCGCAGTTGTTGCCGTGGCCGCAGCTGCTAAAGCTTGGCTTGATGAAATTAAGCAAATACCTATAGAGAAGCTCTTACTTAAAGAGCTAGTCCTAAGACAACTTGCTATGGAATGCTATGAAATAGTTGGTCTTATCAAGGCTATACGCCAATACCAAGTGCCTTAGTCACATAGGGGACTTTAGACAATATATAAATACTGTGGGGCTTAAGAGGGTAAAAGTTTGGTGTGAGTTTTCTAGGAGTAATAAAGGGCGTTTCATTACCTGATTGAAAGGGCAATAAGAATCTGTCTTATAAAGTATTTAGCGCTCAGCTCTTACTTTAAGACCTATACGCATATAAGCATATGAAGCCATTGCTTAATAAGCTAAGTTGATTCTTATTACCCTAAGTAAACTTTAAATTACTCTACCTTTTGAGAGTTTGCCTCTTTACCTACTTCATCCCACCAAGCTGGACGGGTAAATTGATCATAAGTAGCATCAGCGCTAATGGCATCTTTAAATTGCTGTGAGTGAATGACGCTATAGAACAAATCATAATAGGCCTGATCTTCGGCCTTAACAGCCACAACATTCTTAATTGGCTCTTTTACATTCTCAACACTGAGAGCTGTTGCAAAATCTAATTTAGCTGCAAAAGCATAATTGCCAGGCACAAAACCTAAACTAAGAGAATCTAATGAGCGAGTAATTTGAGCTGCATCCATAGGCACAAACTCTAAGCCATATGGATTACTGGTAATATTAGCTAAGCTAACTTTATTATCATCGCTTGGTGAATCAAGCTCAATTAAACCAGCCTCTTGAGCTAACTCTAAAGCTCTACCAAGATTAACAGGATCATTAGGTAAAGCTACTTTGCTGCCTGGAGTTAATTGATCATAAGACTTAACGCTTTGAGAAAATACGCCCATGCCTAAGGTAGGAACATTAATTACTGCTTTTAAATTAATTTTCTGAGAGGCAATAAAGTTGTCAAAATAAGCACGATGCTGAAATAGGTTAGCCTGCATATCCCCACTATCTACAGCTAAATTAGGCTGTACATAATCGCTAAAAGTAATTACCTCAATTTCAAAACCCTTTTTAGAGACTAAAGGAGCAATTACCTTAGCTACCATATCGCCATAAGGGCCAGGGCATACGCCCACCTTGATTACTTTTTGAGTCTCGGCAGATGCCTGAGCGCTACTTTTACTCTCATCACCACACCCTACTACCAATAAAGCAGCAGCTAACAAGCTACTAATAAGCACTGTAAATTTCATAATATTCTCCAAAGAAGAAGGGATATATTTGATTGCTTAGCTCTAGTCCCCATACTATTAGTGGACTTGTAAAAAAATACCCTTAGCTAAGCAAGCTCAACGACGTTAAACGTAATTGAATATAGTTAGTGTTCTGCTCATAGTGATATTAATGAGCTTCTAATAATTGCCAGTTTGTACTGGAGAATGTTTGTCTATTTAAACTTTATAGCTTGATCATCGTCAACTTATTGTTGTGTCGTGCTTTTTTAGTGTGCTTTGCGATAGTAATTTGCCTGATAAAAGTGCGGTTTTGCTCATCTTTAGATCAATTTCATCAGCTTTTTCCATAATAATGCATCAAAACCAACCACTATCAATCTCATCCCCTGCTTACCATGCAAACGCCTATACCAAGGCCATGCCTATGCCTATGCCCAAAGCCCTTCCCTTTCTCATACCTTAACGCTGATAACAGCTGAGCATTTGTGGCAAGTACGTACCATCACCTCCAGCTAATACAATAGCAATCACCAACTGACTAAGCCCATCGCTCCTCAACTTTTAAAGCGCACCACTGTTCTACAGCTCATGACTGTAAGCACCGCTCCGTCAATACTTAAAACTACCGCTCCAGCTCCAGCTACAGCTACAAGCTAGTTAAAGGGAACAAAAGACAGTTTCAGCAGATAGAACATCCCTATATAAGAGCGCATCAAGCTCTGAGGTCTGGGCTCAGGGCTATTGAATCTTGAATCTAACTTATGGGCTTTTGGGTTCTTAGCTTTGGGATTATTGGTTGTGGTCTTTACTCAAGCGGTGATATGGCACTAGCAAGGGCGCAGTTTATGCTCTGCTTAAAAGCTGTTCAAAACATGCCTAAGCTCTCAATAAAATTTAGCTAAGCTTATTAATATGAAAATAGATGAACTTTATTGAAAAAAATTGTTCCAAATAAAAAGATATATTTGGGAAATTTCACGTGATTTGGAATTTTATTTCAAAAAATGTGAGCTCTATTGATAATTTTTGGAGATTTTTTTCTAAGACCTCCTAAAAGGTTTATAATATGTGTCACACAAGCGCACTATGGTAGTTAACCTTTTTAGCGCTAAGGGAGTTAAAGCATGCTTACATTGTCTTTTAATGGTCCAAGTAATACCTTTGCCCTAGAACATCACTTATGGAACTGTGTTGTTAGACCTAAAACCATAGCAACTCTAGGGGTTAAAGAAGATGGTTTACATGTTCATTTTGAGGTAGAAGAAAGTAAACCACTTACTACAGCCCTAATACAACAAGAGCCAATGCTAATGGTTTGCCAAGATAGTGCTGTAGAGTTATTTTTGGCCTTTCCTGATGATGAGCATGATCAAAACTTTGCTCCTATGTTAGAGCAATGCTTGTACTTAAATATTGAAATTAACTCAAAAGGTATTTGTTATGCCAAACACGGCCATAGCCGCAAAAATCGCATAGCTTTTACTAAAGAGCAAATTGAGTCCTTGCAGATAAAAGCTTATGGCAATGACAATACTTGGTGCATTGATTTGGTGGTGCCACGTACTTTAATTAAAGAGCTGTCCCATTACGATGCCTTTAGCCCTGAGCATACTTTTGCTTTAAACCTATATAAGATTTCTGAAAGTAAGGATATTGAACACTATATTGCTTTTAATAAAGTTGATGTCCCTACCCCAAATTTCCATTTACCTCAATATTTTGCATTGTGCCAAATAGCCTAAAGCTACATTTTGCACAGCAGTGTTAACCATACAGAATTTTTGCTTAACCATATCAGGCAACTAATATCTCCATATTCTTTTAAACCTTTATTAGCACCTGAATTAATATTTGAGCAGTTTTTACGGAGCGTCATATGATCCTTACTAATGCCAACATGTATACCCGTGATTTTCGTTTTGCTCCTGATAGCATGATTAAAATCGAGGGCGATCGCATTCAGCGTATTTTAGAGGGCGGCCAGCCTTTACCAGAGTGCTGCAAGAATGGTCTTCCAGAGGAAGGCACCTATGATCTTAAGGGCTTAATGGTTATTCCTGGCTTAGTTGATGTTCACTTCCACGGCTCTATGGGTCATGATTTAATGGAAGGCACAGAAGAAGCTCTTGACGCTATTGCTAAGTATCAAGCCTCTGTAGGTGTAACTGCTATTTGCCCTGCTACTATGACCATGGGTGAGGCTGACATTGTTAAGGCCTGTGAGAATGTTCGTGACTACCCACTTAAGGATGATGCTGCTGACGTAGTTGGCATTAACATGGAAGGCCCATTCGTTTCTCCAAATAAGGTTGGCGCTCAAAACCCTGAGTACGTTCACGCTCCAGATGTTGATTTCTTCCGTCGCTGCAATAAGGCTTCTGGCAATAAGATTAAGTTATTAGCTATCTCTCCAGAAGTTGAAGGTGCTATGGACACTATTAAGGAGCTCAAAGACGAAGTATTGTGCTCTATTGCTCATACCACTGCTACCTATGATATCGCTAAAGAGGCCATTGCTAATGGTGCTTGCCACTTAACTCACCTTTACAATGCTATGCCAGGTTTAGCTCACCGTGAGCCAGGTCCAATCGCCGCTGCTTCTGATGCTAAGTGGTGTGAGGCTGAAATTATCTGTGATGGTATTCATATCCATCCTGCTGCTGTTCGTTGTGCCTTTAGACTCTTAGGCGAAGAGCGCATGATTTTAATTTCTGACTCTATGATGGCTGTAGGTTTAAAAGATGGTACCTATGAGCTTGGTGGCCAGGCTGTATACGTAAAAGATCGTCGTGCTACCTTAGCCTCTGGCACCATTGCAGGCTCTGCTACCAACCTCTTTGACTGCATGAAGATTGCTCACAAGTTAGTAGGCTTACCTCTTGAGACTGCTGTTCGCTGCGCCTCTTACAACCCAGCTCGCTCTATTAAGGTATTAGACAACTACGGTTCTATTGAGCCAGGTAAGATTGCCTCCTTATTAGTAGTAGATCGTGACCTCAACTTAAAGGGTGTTCTCTTACGTGGTAAGTGGCTTCACAAAGATTTCTAATCCTCAATAATCACAAGAAAACTTAGAACAAAAACTAAAGGCCTTATCCTCACCGATAGGGCCTTTTTTATCACCTATCTTTCAAATTAGTGCATTGTCGAGGCAGATATGTACGTTTTATCCTATAAAAACATGAAAACACGACAATGACACTATAGGTAGTGCTGCATTGTCGTGCAATTGTGTTTATTTCACAATTTTCTTGCACTATAATACTGACGTTGTCGAATTTTGAAAGATAGGTGTTTTTATGGATCATAAGTTAAGCTTCCTATTGAGCCAAGACTGTTATGAAAATAGGCTAACCTTGCTACGCAAGCAAGCCCATGAGCTTGCCCAATGGAGTTGGTCAGAGTAGCTGCTGCCAAAAGAATGGCAGTTATTGCGACGAATAAGAGCTTTGGTGCTAGCTTTTCTTGCTAAAGATAGTTCCTACTAATTCTGATAAGGTACCTACTAAGGCGAAGAGTAGGCCTGGGAACATATAGAATATGGTGAGCCATATATTCCAATCTTGGACAAAAGCCAGATAGTCAACTACTCCATCCTAAAATGAGCCTAGCTCATTTTCAGGATGGAGCTTGA
>Briea_p1__coassemble_562_pt1 | contig 51105 bp, 23 predicted proteins | sample Briea_p1__metabat2_low_PE_001 | metagenome-assembled genome bin Briea_p1 | reverse complement strand
CAGTATCTCGCTCCTATAACAGTAAAACCAAAAAATCAAATCCTGTAAGAGTCACAATAGGCAAGGTTTGTCCTGATAATCCTTGTAAAATGATTCCTAATGAGAGATTTTCTGAGTTCTTTCCTAATATTGACTTAAACCTGCCTAATGTAGAAGATAAGTCAAAGAAACAAAATGCTGATACCAGCATTACTGCTTCTGTTCAAGCTTCTAACTTACAGGAGACATTAAACGCTCACTCTAATGAATGTCAGCAACCTTTAGAGCAAGAACTATTGCCTGTACCTGATGTTGATAGCAGCATTACCACTTCTGTTCAAGCTTCTAACTTACAGGAGACATCAAACGCTCACTCTAATGAATGTCAGCAACCTTTAGAGCAAGAACTGTTACCAGCGCCTGAAAGAGCTGACTCTTTAATTATTGGGCCATATGCTGTAGTTAAGGCAATTAATAATGATTATGGCCTTAGAGATTGTCTTGTAACTGCAATTGGTGAGGACAAGGCTGACTTTACAATTGATATTGCCACTTATCTTATTGTCACAGAAGGTAATCAGGCACAGCACTACCCTGCATATGCATGGGATCATAGCCTATTTACCAAAAACATGCGTATCTATAGCGACAGTACGATCTCACGTCACTTGCGTACAATTACGCAAGGGACTATATCTGACTTCTTTAAAGCATGGAATGTAGGTATAGCAAAAGATAAGAAAATCAATATCTCTTATGACAGTACAAATAAGAACACTCAAGCTGGAGATCTTGAGTTTGCTGAGTTTGGTCATGCAAAGACTGATAAGGGAACTAAGATCATTAACACAGCTATTGCATATGATCCGGAAAATAAGCTTCCGTTGTTTTATGAGGCATATCCAGGATCAATCCCTGATGTCAGTCAGTTAACTTTCGCTGTTGATATGGCTTCGGATTTGGATTACCAAAATCTAAGATTCATCATCGATCGAGGTTATTTTTCAATTGCTAATATCGAGTATTTGGATGAAAAAGGGTATGATTTTGTCCTAATGGTAAAGGGCTACAAAACCCTTGTTGCGCCTATGATACAGGACAAAGTAGGCACTTTTGAGAAGAAGATTGTTAATCAAATCTCTGGTGACTTATTTGGCATTACTATTCAAAAAGAGTTCTGTGGCAAACAAAGACACTTTCATATTTATCATAGTCTCTCCACTGGAGGACAAACTGCTCAAAATTTCCTAGATAATATTGATGCAATGGAGCGTACTCTAACAAAGCAAATCAACCATAAATTTGCACCAACTACTGAACACTCTAAGTTCTTTAATCTTAATATGTCTAAAGGAGACTTAATATCTTTCTCACGTAATGAGCAAAGTATTGAGGAGCAGTTGAACCTATGTGGATACTTTTCCATAGTTACCTCAGAGCCTATGGATGCTAAAACAGCGTACAAACTCTACTCTAATAGGGATGGATCTGAAAAGTTATTTTGCTTTGATAAAACCTTTCTTGGCAGTAATAGCTATAGAATTCACTCTGATGCAGCACTGCGCGGCAAAATGTTTATTGAGTTCATTGCTTTAATTTTAAGAAGCAGAATGTACTCACTACTAAAGGATGAGTTATTAAATCAAGGAAAGTCTTGTAAGTACCTAAATGTACCAGCGGCAATTCGTGAGCTAGAAAAGATTCGTATTTCACGTGCCCCTAATGGATCGTATAGACTTCTTTATGGATTAACCAAAGCTCAAAAACAGATCTTGTCTGTCTTTGGTATTAGTGTTCAAGAGCTAATAGACTCTTCAATTAATGTATCAAAAACTCTTGCATCTTTGCCTGCAAAAAATAAAGCCCCAGATAGTCTAGAACTAATGGATGATGAGTTTTGCAATGAGGAAGATATGCCATCAGAGAACTATGATAGCTTGGAAGCTTTATGCTCAAATGATGACGAAGACGATTATTCCTCACCTTTAGAGGTCTGCTCAAATGCCTAAGTATAAGAGCCAAGCTGTTTGCGAAAGAAAAATTACTCAACTTCAAGCTAAAATTGAAAGAACCAAAACTAGGCTTGATAAAATGGAAAATGAGCTAAGAAACCTGTTAGCAGAAAAGGAGCAGGCAGAGGCTCGTCAACTATATGATGCCTATAAGCGTAGCAATAAGACCTTTGATCAAGCAATGACCTTCTTTGGCAAAAAAGGGTAATTTTAAAAGATCCTTGGTTTATTGCACCTTTCAAGGTTACCTAATATGCAGAGTTCAGGCAAGAAAACGCCCCCTTATTAGGTATTTTGATAAAGAAAGCCTTGATGCTTTGCTTGCAAATTTATCTGATAAAAAGGAAGAAGATATCTTAATTAAAGCAGTAATTCAGCTTGCTTTAACTACTGGGTTACGTAGTGTTGATATAGGAAACTTAAAGTTAAGTGATATTGACTGGAAGTTAAGAACAATTTCTATTATTCAGTCAAAAACTAATGTCAAAGTTACCTTGCCTTTACTTGATGCAGCAGCCATCCCTTTATCTAAGTACCTTTTGGAAGTAAGGCCTTCTATAGCCAGAGAATATGTTTTTTGTTCTTCTGCTAATGGCAGACCATTGAAAAGACGTGGAATATCAAACCTTTTTTCAACATATAGAAACAGAATTCTAGGAGAGGGATACAAAGGTTATGGACTTCACGCTTTAAGAAGAACAATAGGCTCATCTTTATTTCAAAATGAAACTGATATTGGGTTAATTAAAGATGTTCTTGGTCACAGAGATTTATCCTCTCTAGACAGATATATGCAAGCTGATGATTATCATTTAATAGAGTGTAATCTTGATCTTGTGGGAAAGATCCTACGAAAGGAGCTCTCTAATGAATAACTCATTTAAATCAAAAATTGGCCCTTTATTAAGCAGTTATTTAGCTTTTAAAAGGTCATTAAAGTATAAGCTTGTTTCTGTTGAGGCTCTCTTAGTAGATCTTGACAACTATATTTGCTCAAACTATCCAGAAGCAACAACCTTAACCCAAGAAATTGTATATGGATGGGGGTTCCCTAAAGACTCTAATGCCTTACCTCAGACTATAAATAAACGCCTTGCTCTATTAACTAATTTAGGAAAGTTTCTAAGTATTTCTAATCCTGATACTTTCATTCTAAGTAAAAAAGAAAGACTTTCTGAAGAAAAGTCATTTATTAGTAGAGTTCTTACTAAAGAGGAAGTAGAAAATTTATTCTATGAGGCTGACAGATATGAATCAGATGGTCGCTATGCAGGCTTAACCCTATCTGTTGTACTAAGGCTTATGTACACAACTGGCATGAGACCAGGAGAAGTATTACGTCTTGGGCTAAATGATTATAATCCAGATACTGGAGAGATTTTCATAAAAGAAAGCAAATCACTTAAGAGTAGGAGAATAATTATATCCCAAGAAATGGCCAATCTGATGGATAAGTACCTCGAAATTACATGTAATGCTGTGTCTGATAGGGATAAATTTCTATTTACAATCGATGGAAATAGAAGCGAAATAATTAATTCATCATGGCTTAACAGTAAGGTTAAGACTTTAAGTAAACTTGCAATGCTTAATCCGCCTTTTCCTAGGCCTTACGATTTTCGTCATACTTTCATTACTACAAGAATTTTGCAGTGGATAAATGAGGGAAAGGACATAAATATCATGATTCCTTTCTTGCGCATTTATGTTGGTCATGATTCAGTCAATGATACCTGGTACTATTTTAAACTTATTCCTCAGCACTCTAATTTAATATCAAATATAACTACGCTTAGAAATGCGGTTATTCCTGATATTAAGGATAATGATTATGAAAAGTAATAGCACAAGCATATTTTTGCTGATACGGACATTTCTTAATGATTATCATAGTGGTTTTAGAAGAAGCTCTAAACACACTATTAGAAATAACAGGACATTGCTTCGTCTGTATGTTCAATTCATGTCTGAGCAGTTCAATGTCAAGGTTACCTCTTTATCAATTGAACATCTTAATGCCCATAATGTTGAGGAATTTATTAAATGGCTGGTGGACAGTAAAGATAACTCTTACTCATCAGCAAATTTAAGACTCAGACTTATCAAAGGTTTTTGTAGTTATGTTATTACCAAAGAGCCTGAACTTACAGACAAGATGCTGGAAATTAAAAACATTAAGCCTTTCCGTGAACCTATTGAGCCTGTTGGGTTCCTAAGTACCGCTCATTTACAGCAACTGTTTGGTTTGCCTGATATCACTTCAAAAAAGGGACTAAGAGATCGTCTTCTACTTATTGTTATGTATGAAACAGGCGCAAGACTGTCCGAAGTTAATTTTATTAAATACTCAGACTTCATTAAAAATGATGCTGGATATGTATGCAATCTTCTGGGAAAAGGCAAAAAAAGACGTGTTGTGCCAATCAGTAGTAAGGTTATGGAGCATGTTGAGTTCTTTAGAGAAAAGGATGATGCAGACATCGACTCTTATATATTTCATGCACCTCGCTCCACTTCTCAACCTCTTTCCCAATCAGCTATCTATAAGATTATTACCACCTATGGCGATAGACTTTCTAAGTTAACAGATGGTGCTGTGAAAATTGTACATCCTCATATGCTGCGGCATACTATGGCAATGCACCTGTATCAAAAGGGGGTATCACTGGAGTTTATTGCACAGATCCTTGGCCATAGTAGCATCGAGACTACTAGTGTTTATGCTTTTGCTGATACCGAAATGAAGAGGCAGGCAATTGAGGGTGCTTTAAACAAGTTTATTCCTGACAATGATGAAGATGCATCAATTTGGGATGATGAGGAAAAATTACTTAAACTTGCAATGTTAAAGTAATCACTACTTATTTCCAGGTAAAAGCAATATATATATAGTGCTTGTATATAAAAGTAGTGATTACTTAAAAGTAATGATTAGTGTGATAATCATGATTTCATGATTATCACACCACCGTACGTACGGTTCCGTATACGGCGGTTTCATTCCTAGTTACCGCTCATTTCCTGCAAGTATTGAGCGTTAAGTTCTTGGAGTGAGAGCCAACCCATGCTGGTGAGTGTTCTATTTGATAAAGCATTATGCATTTGCTTTGTCATTGCCATTCTCCAGTATGAGTTATTTGAGTAGGCGTAGTCTCTTCTGCTTGGTGACTTCGGGTTCAGTTTGGAAAAGTTTTCCATTCTGTTTTGCGGAGTTTTCCATTGCTTCCAATACATTTGCCTTATGCGTCTTCTCATCCACGCATCTGTTTCTTCCATCCATTTTTGAGGAATACTACCTTTGAAGTAATTGAACCATCCTCTTATTTTCTGGTTGAATTTCTTCTTGGTTTCTTCTATTCCTCCAGGGGCCCTCCTGTCTAAGGTTTCTTTTATCCCTTTTTGGAATTTTTCCCTCTTCTTTGGATGTACTTTTACATATACTTTGCACTTTGGTGCTATTTGCTTAATATGTTTTGGTACATATTGAGATAAAGTGAAACCTAAGAACTGTGTACCGTCTGTGTACCATAGTATCTTAGTTTTCTCTTTATTTACTGTAAGAAATAGGGTTTTCTCAAGGAATTTAGTGACCTTATTTAGTGTTCTTTCTGCCGCTTCCTTGCTTTTGCAGAAAATCATCATGTCGTCAGCATATCTAACGAATTTGATGTTTTCTTTGTCCATCATTTGATCACATTCGTTTAAAATGATGTTTGCTAGGATTGGGCTTACTGGACCACCCTGCGGGGTTCCCTGTTTAGATTTTGGTGATACAACTCCATTCTCATAGATTGGTGTTCTTAAGAATTTATGGATGAGGGATATAACTCTCCCATCCTTAATCTTTTCAGATAGGATTTGTAATAGTTTGCTATGGTTTACAGTGTCGAAGAACTTACTTAGGTCTAGGTCTATGACCCATTGCCTTCCGCTGTTGACGTATTTTAGAGCTCTTTTAACTGCTTGCCTGCATCCTCTTCCTGGTCTGTACCCAAAACTATTATCTGAAAATTCCTCTTCGTAGTATTTTGATAAAATATTTGCAAGTGCTTGCTGTACTACTCTATCTTCTACTGTGGGAATCCCTAATGGTCTTTTATCGCCATTTTCTTTTGGGATGTAAACTCTCTTTACAGGTTTTGGCCTGTAAGTTCCTGCGTTAATGTCATCGATGAGATCCTTAAAACCTGCTATTTGCCTGTGCAGTGCATAGTCTTTTGTTTCTACGCCATCCATTCCTGGGGCACCTTTGTTTCTTGCTACGCATTTCAAGGCTTTCTCTAGGTTGTATCCGTCGGTCACCTCTTCTAGACATATTTCGCCTAAACTGAAGATACTGAATCCTGTATATCCTGACTGATTGCTTACTTTCATTTTCGTCAATTTCTTTTCCATCATAGGTTTAACCCCCCGCATGCTTTCTTGTTCCGCCTTACTTACATGTTCTCGTTGGGTACTATCTTTATTAAAGACTACGTTATTTCTAAACCATAGGAGTCAGGTTCTAGAATTGTTTTCTTCTGGAATGATTCAGCCCTTCCTGCGACCGACTAGGTGCAGTACTATGGCTTCTGCTGACTTCTTGCTATTCGTTGTTACTACGGTTTTACCGCTAGCAAGATCTCCTCGGGTAAGGGCAATTTCTTCCATCTCATATATCTGCTTGCTTTACATTTTAGGTTCCGTCTAGTTACTGGACTTTGACCCATTTAGCAGTCTCATCCACCATCAATGCCTTATAGCAAGTTTCTGTTCGTCAGACCGAGATTTTGCACTGTATCTAAATATTTAGAAAACCGACTTCTTTCAGAGCACATGTCACCATGTACCCCTTGTCTTCAGCTAATGCTTCCCACTAGCGGGCGCATAAGGGACTTTAACCCTCTAGAAATTGCTCATGCCGAGCACACTAAAACACAAGGCTAGTGCCTGTGCACTAGCCTTGTGGGTAAATAGCTGTTTGCTATTCTTTTATGTGATCTTGATAATCACGGTTAATGGCGCTAATTACGCTATCGACAAGAGTTGGGCTAATGTAGCCTGATTGGGCATATTGCACTGTAGATAACTTACAAATCATATGACCTTTGCCATTGAGCTTGGAAGCATCCAACTGACTATCATCCAAAATGATTTTTGAGTTAGTCTTATCTGTAGTCTTGAGGGCAATACGATTACCTAATTGAGCCTTAACATTAGAGTCCATAAGCTTGCTATCAGGTCTTTGGGTAGCAAAAATTACATTAATGCCACTAAAGCGTCCTTTTTGAGCTAAGCGTTGTAAGCAACTAATGGCATTTTCCTTAAATTGCTTATCCAAGAACCAGTCTGCAAACTCGTCCATAATAAAGATAATGTGTTTCATGCGCTCTTTGCCATAAGAACAGCATTGCTGGTTGTAGCCATCAATATCTCTAATATGAACATAGGACTTAGGATTAGTAGCATGGATTAATGCCGTAAGCTCAGTAAACAGATCGGAGCGATGCTCCATAATGTCAACCAGCTCATTGAGCTTTGCAATGGCATCATCTTTTTCAATGATAATGCCCTTATTAGCTAAATGAGGTAGATCGGCAAATGGGCCAAACTCCACACCACGCTTAGGATCAACCAAGATCAGCTCTAGCTCCTCTGGCCAGTTGGTAAGAGCCATATCCAAGATCATGCAATTGAGCAGTACAGATTTGCCAGAGCCAGTAGTACCTGCTACTAAGGTATGAGGGTTTTCCTCTCTATAGTCTAAATATACTATTTCTCCTGTTTCCTCACCTAAGCCCAAAATAAGCTTGGTATTGTAGCCACGAAGTTTTTTACCATCGACCTGATAGTAATCGTAGTTAAACTGTCTCTTAGCTAATAGGGCGAGGAATGGAATAGAAATACGATCTTCATTCATAACATAAAGATCAATTTGTCGTGCTTTTGGCTTAACGTCGTAAATATTCACGCCGTAGGTAGTTAAGAGCTTACCCCTAACTTTGTTAATCATTTCTGTTTCGAAGCGATCATTACCCTCAAAACTAAAAATCACGCCATTAGCAGTAACCTTGGTACTCTTAAATACAGGCTTTAAGCCCAGCTTAGTTAGACCAGTTAATAAAGCTTGCTCTGATTCTTGGACAAAGCTCAAGGTCTTAGGCTGGTTAAAGTTAATCGCCTCGGCATTATCTGCTACCAGACTATGCATGTTAGGATGCTCAAGCCAAAAACCACTAAGCTCTGGATTAGCGCTCTTATCAGCTTCCATTACTTCGTAAGTTTCTTCTTTAGCACTATCAGCTAACAACTTATCTTCTCCTAAAGACTGACTATGGTCTAGTGATGGCATAGCGCTATAGCTATTGCTAGTTACTGGTGCTTTTACCTCATCATCAAGCAATATATCCTTAGCAAAAGGATTATCAAGGCCATCATCGATGGTCATTAAATCAGTTAAAGCTGAGCCTTCAATATCAACCTCCATGCTAGGTTCGCTACCATGGTCTTGACTGTTAAGTGGCTGCTCAGTGCTGAGCGCACCACCCCCATCATCGACAAAACATACTGTTGATGGCTTAGTCGAACTTACAAAATACTGACTCTCTTTAGTGTCAGAATCATCAAGCTTTTTACTCTTGGTTAATTTCCTGGTGATAAAGCTAGCACTAGCGTGTTTGTCCTCAGGTACTTCCTGTTTTGCGTTATCGTCAGCCTTGGCTCCAGCTTCTTTAGCTTTCTTAGTTGCAGCAAGGGCAGTGGCAGTGTTCTCAGCTGTTGCAGGAACCTCAGCCACTACAGCAACCTCTGGTGTTACAGTGACCTCAGGAGCTACAGTGGCTAAGGGTGCGGGCGCAGCTTTAGCAGCTTTTGATGCTTTAGCAGCAGTAGCTGTCTCTAGCTCACCACTGGTAGTTTCAGTAATAAGTTCCTGGCTTGATGAGTCTATAGCATTGTTAGCCTCAGTCTCGAAACTAGTGCTCATAATAGGTGCTTCAAGGTTGGCAGAGCTAGCGCTAGCGTCAGTACCTGAGCTAGTGTTGCTGCCTGATTGTAAGCCAGAGCTTAAGCTTGAGCCTGAATCTGGGCCTGAGTCTGACTTAGGCTCTGAACTTGAGCCTGAGTCAGAACCTGAGCCTGAGCCTGAGCCCGAGCCCGAGCCAGAGCCAGAGTCTGGGCTTGGGGTTAAGGTATCGAGAGTTTGCAAATATGAGGTGATGAAGTGCTCATGATCGTGCTCGATTAAATAGTTAAGAGCATTGTCAGGGCTATCATTGAGGTACATCCTCATAATATTAAAGAGAGCTTGTTGATAGATCTTTACTTGCATTACAGGATATCTGTCTTTGCTGTGTGCTAAGTAAGAACTTACCAACTCATAATTAATGCCAGGGCCTAAAACTCGGCCTTTTTTAGAGCTTTGGGTCTTGTTATAGGTAATATCCTCATTGCTGTGAGCATAAACCAGGGAAACACCCTTGATAACAATATCAATATGACCATTTCTTAAGAGCTCTTGTATTCTGACAAAGTCAGTAGAGGAGGTCTTTAATAATGGGCCTGTATTGTTATTGTTAGAGGACTCTAAATGGTGGGCAAAATTAGCATTGGTCAATAACATATCGGCAATGCGGCTTAACCACAACTTACGCTCATCACTAATAGCATTATCACTTGGGAATAAAGTGTTGTAGAAGTTTTGAGTAGAAGCCTGGGTTTGGCTTAAAGATTTTGAAGCAGCCTTGTCATTTGGCTTTTCAAAAAACTTTGATTCTATAACCACTATGGTAAGCACATAGCGACGTGGTAAGTTATTGACTTGTGATACATTCGCCTCTGCGCTCTGGTCTTGGGTCTGTGTGGTGCGCTCATACAGTTGTAGGCCTAAAATATCGGCACGTAATTGGTTCTTCTTACCAAAAAGAGCACAGTAGTCATCTAAAGACACATAAGTAGGGGTCTTTAAGAGTCCTTTACCATTAAAGTTTTGAGCAAGAGAGGAGAAAATGTAGTTACCTAAGTACTTAGACAGTACTAGACCCATCATTTCATAAACATGAATGCGTTTGGTCTCAGCTCTTAATAAGATCGAGCCTGAAATGGCAATAGCATCCTGTCTTACCTTGTTACAGGCATGTTGGTAGTCATTAGTAACTTTTAAGAGCTTTAATAATTCCTCTAGGTGATGGCTGCTTTGATGCTCAAGACTGTGGGAAGCTACCATAAAGTTAAGCGCAAAATTGCGTAACTTATGATAGTAAACTACATCAATATTATTTTGTGTAAGCACCAAGCGACACATGAGATCATCAAAGTAAATTACTACATCAGATCTATTGTGTACTTGTTTAATAATAGAGCTAATGGCCTGTTTTTGGCCATTATCTTTGTCGCTTAAAGCCAGCTCAAATAAAGGCACTCCAACTAAAGGCACAGCAGATTCAAGATCGTTGCTCAGAGATTGAGTGTTAGAGTTATTTGATAACTTATCTTTTAGCAATGCTGTTAAGTTTGGATTAGCCTTGTTAAAGAGGTCTAAATCCTGTTTTACCAAGTAGTATAAAGAGTGCTGCATTTGCGCACGGCTAACCGTCATAACAGGACATACTAAATACTTACCTAAATTATTGGCAAAGGAACTAGAGCCCAAATTATTAATATCAGCACTTAAAAGTTCTTGATAATTAGAGCAATTGATTAAGGATGGCTGATACTCACCATCATTAAGCACAATAGGCACATTGACATTGCGATTAGTGAACCTACAGGTAGCATTGGCATCAAAAACATGGAACATTAAAGTAATATCAGCAATACGGCTTAGCTCTTGTAAGTCCATTTCGCTGCCAAGAGTGCTATTTTGAGCCTCATCTTCTTGATTAAAACTCAATTTTTCTTGGTTTAAGTAGTTACTAAAATGGCTATCTAAATTAGCAGACCAGCGATTGTCAGTAGTAAGAACACTTACGACAATTCGCTGAATAAAGGAGCCATCAATATTGCCTTTGCTTCTTTGAGCTTTTTCTTGTTCAAAGATTTGATAAATGAGCTTAGACTCTTGTAAGGTGCAATTTACAATTAAGAGATTGAATTTCACCTTACTTAAGGCTCGGTTTTGCTCTAAGTAGCGATAAATAGCAACAATTAAATCAATGACACCACAGAAGTAAATCATAATGGTGCACTGTTCCATTAAATATGGACGGCTCTTTAAGTAATGCTCAATATAGTCGCCTACTTCATTTAAATAGTCTTGCTGATACTGGCCAATAACATTGTTATAGCCTGCATTAGACTTAAGGTTCTTATTAGCAAGAGCTACGCTAGAGGCAAAGTCTTGAGGCAAGAGGGCACTATAACGCTCTTGATAGGCATTAGCATTTTGGTAAAGCGTATAGCCTAAATAGTTTTGATAGCTAATTAGAGAATCAAAGCGATTAGTTGAGTGGTTAAAGCGAATCAAGTGCTCGCTATTGTCGCTATAGCTAATTTCATTAGCAAGATGCTCAAGATAGAGATTTTGATTATTAAGCTTAGTTCTGCCCTCAAGCATGCCTTGCATAAGCTTTAATAAGCGCTCATTTTTAACTACTAGGAAATGCAAGCCTTCAACACAAAATGGTGTTGCTAAAGCTGTAAGGTAATTACTTGGTACATTAGTATCAGGATCAACGACAGTATCACGAGGTAATAACTTATAAAGGTCATTAGAAAGACTAGTACTCTCATAAGCCATACCAATCATTACTAATAACTCTAAGAGGTTCTTAGCATAATTACGAGTAAATGGGCTAGTACCAAGCGGAGCGCTCATCAGCTTATTTTGTAAGAGGCTATAGTTAGTCACTAAAGCGCTAGTTTTTTGTGAGCTTAAAGAACAATCTAAGAGCTTATACAGACAAGACAAATAATCATGTTTAAACTGCTTTAACTCACATGTTACTGTCTCTAGCTCTTTGTGACACTCTTGAACTTCTTTAATGTAAGCTTGATATTGGGATAAAGGCTCACTTTGCTCGAATTTATTCAGAGTAGCAGTCAGATCATTTTGGGCCTTAGTAATTACTAAAGATAATAGCTCTGTGATGTTATTGGTATTAGCAGTTTTTATCGCAAAAACGGCGTGATCACGACCCTGGTGGTTAAAACTAAAGCTTGAGGACTTAAAGACATCAAGCTTAGTAATAGCGCTGCTTTGCAGCTCTACTGCTCTATCATAAGTGGCACATTGGAAACAATCACTCTTACCAATGAAGCTGGCATCCTTAAAGATATTAAAAGCAAATTGCTCACTAGAGAGGGCCCAGTATAGCTGTAGGCTTTCACCTTGAGTGCCATCTTGATAGTAAGGAGTTAGGCTAAACTTCAAAGTAGTAGCTGCTTTGGAAGTGGATGCTGTATTCTTAAATTTATGAACCTTATAAAAAGCATTAAAGTTAAGCAGAGGGTTAATCTCATCTGCTTGCTTTAGGTAGCTTTGTGAGGCAAAAGTTATCTCAAATAAGCCATTAGAGCTTGCAATCAACTCTTTAATGGAATAACCAAAGTAGATAGAGAAGCTACGTAGAACATTAATGTTAACTTTAGTGAAGTCATTAAAGTTCAATGGTAAATCCAAAATCACCTTACTTAGTTTTTGTTTACTCTCAACATTTTTCATAATGTAGAGTAGGGCCTGAGCTAATGACAGTAAGAAGTTCTCGCTCTCATAGCGCTCTTGGGCAAATAGGATCTTCTCCCAAGCCTTATTAAGTGAAGGTGAGGTTTGAATAACAAATTGGCGATTAGTGTAAAAGCCTATTAAAGCGGTGAGATCCTGTAGGGTGCGCATGCGATTAGGCTTATCGCACAAAGGCAAGATCTCGTTTTCCTCTTCGCTAAGCGGCTCAACACCATTTTTCTGCTCTTGTTCAATATGCTCACGGGTAAGCTCACTTAAAAGCTTGTTTTCATTTTTACTATCGCTAACGGCAATAAAGAGCTTTTGCAGTTTATTTTGCCATTCAATAAAGCATAAAGAATTGTAAGCACGGTCAAAGCGCTCTTGGTCAGAGTCACGGTATGGAGCTATTGACAAGAAATTGCGAATATTACAAATTTCGTAGGTATTAAGCTCTACTAAATGAGCAATAGTCTTATTGTCTTTAGCACTGCTATCGCCCATTGGCCATAAGGCATCGTCTTTGCCAGGCCAGGTAAAGTTTTGGTAGAGGTTATTTAACAATGATTTAGTGGTAAGCTCATCACCATTAAGATCAAAGCCATTACGATAACAAAGGCTATAAGCAGCCTTGTTATTTAAGATATTGCTATAGCGCTTTTCTGTAGCACTCTTGGCACTAGGGCTCTTAAATAAATTATCCTCACGAGGCAGACTTAAAATAGGCATAGCCATGCCCAGAGCCTGAGGCATATCCTCTACTTCATTGTAGTAAATCCAGCATAAGGCTACATATGAGGCTAAATCAAAGAGACTAAAGGAAAAATCACCATTAGTGTGTAATAGTCCTAAGGTAATTTTCAAAGGATCTTTAGGGGAATTACAGCTATAGCGCTTAAGGCCATAATTTTCGTAATTGCGTTCGAAGAAGTTATCGATGTTCTCAATCATAATAGCAATGAGATCATCATTTTTAATGCTAGGAACGCCCTCCATAGAAGACTGAATGTCATCGGAGTTTACGCCACTTAAGACAATTTGGCCTGTATCATTGTTATGGTCACGCCAGTGAATAGCACGGTTGATTCTATCTACATAGAAGTTACTATTAGCGCTGTTAAGGTCTTTAATAGTATGGCGAGGGATAGCTAAATGTACAGTATCAAAGACATCGTAGCTCTCTTCACCAACTGAATTTATCCAATTAATAAAAGTTTGGACACGTTTAAAGTCACGACCTAGGCCTTTATCCTTTGCGGTTCTAAAAGGAGAAGGTACCACGAGATCTTGCTTATCAACCGAGGACTCACTTTCACCCAAATCAAGAAGCATCTTTTTTAAATTGTTTTTTTGATGCAGGTAGATATGAGTACAAATATGGTCAATATAGCTAGGATCTAAGTGGTCAAAAATCACTAAGCCAATGCCTTTTGTGCCATTATTACTTTGCTGGAGGTACTCCTCTCTAGAGGTGCATAAGTGAGCACGAATAGCCTCCATACCAGAAAAGCCAATTAAGTTATAAGCCATTTGCTTGACCTTGCTGGTCAAAGGCCTAAGTTCCTTTTTGATATATTGGTTGGCAATAATAGTCTCATCTGGGCCATTAGTAAGCACAGCTTTATACTCGCTACTAATATAGCTCTGTGGTGCACGCTTTTTCTCTACTACAGCGTCGTTGTGTACATCAGAGGCACCCTGTTGGCTACCATGTGTGTCCTGTGGGCCTGATTTGTGTGCATCAAGGTTATTAGCTTCACTCTGCTCTTGCTTATTTGGTTGTGAATTATCTACTTTATTGTCTTGCTTTTGAGGTACGAAATAGACCAAGGCAGGGGCAATTTCAGGACTAACACTACTGATAGTACCCTTACGCACACCCTCTAAAATGCTATCAATGTCAACATCAAGTGCCTCTGGAATAGGAGCTGGTACTGGCGCTGTAACTGAACCTAAAGCGCCAGCTTGAGATGCTAAAGCTTTAGCATCCACAGCAGCCTCTTGGTCATCAGGGAGCTCTTTAATATCTGAGCTTGATTCAGACAATAGCTCCTCCTGAGACTCGTGTAATATACGAGACTCATAGGGCTCAAATGGAGCGTAAGGCTCAAACTCTTTAATCTTAACAGGCAAGCCACCATCGCTATAATGGCCAGCAGCTAGGTTATAGAGCAAAGGATTTTGCTCATTACGCCCAGCACGCACTACAGCAGCACACAAGCCCATTGCCTGAGAAGGTGGCTTGGAGTAGCGAATTTGAGGGCTGAATAGTGCTCGTGGAGCATTAACTTTAGCTATGAATGGAAAAAGGGTTTGTGACATATTCGCAAGAGTCTGACAAGTTGATTAAAAGGTCCATACGTTTGAGCTGAGCAATAAGCTCATTGAGATTCTTTTTAAACTCCTTTTCCTCAATGTGATTGCTGCGGCCTTGAGTATTCGATGAATAATAGTAATGAGCCTGTTGTGGGCCGATAACGATATGATAGCGGTCATATAACTTTTGTAAAAACTCGCTAAACATAATCATAGACTTATTTTTATCGACACAACATAGTACTAAAGTACGTAACAGCTCGTCGCTAAAAGAGTAGTACTGATGAGCTTTTTGTGTACCACTAATTAAGCCAATTTCAATAGCTAAATCACGATGTGGTGATTTGTTATTCCCAGTATGAGTCATGAGAGCGTTACTAATAGTGTTTAGAACATTTTTGTAACTTGGATATGGTTGGCTCTCTTGTACCCTATTTAAAGGATTATGTGCCTTTTTATGGCTTGAGGCTAGCTCTTTGGAGCTAATGTTATCTTGAACATAAATAGAGCCCTTGCCATTTAAATCAATGGTAATAGCTTTATGAGTAACAAAGTTAAAGGCTACTCGAGTTAAGTTACATACTAAGTCCTGCTCTTTAGGGTCAAGTTTGAGATCTTCTTTAAAGTAAGAGACACAACAACGTATGAGCAAATAAAGGCGTTGGGTAATAAAATTATTTAAGGCTATTGAGTGTAATTTGTCATTAGCCTGCAAGCGATCTAAAGAGAGCTTGGCTACTCTTGGACTAGCCTTATTACCCAAAGACAGTACTAAATCAATATTAGGTACATTCTTAGAGTTATTGATTGAGGCTAAACGCTGCTCTTGCTCTAAGAAATAAATCAAAATATTGAGCATGCCCATGACACTTAAGGATTTGAGCAATTGCTGTTTAGTCAGGTTAAGACTTAGTAATTGACGGAAATCTTCCTCTAGTTGATCAAAGCAGCGATGCTCTTTATAGGGTACAAATTCGCACTCTTGTAATAAATTTTGGCTAGCCTGCTTAAAGACATTAGAGCAAGAGCTCCAGGACTGGTCAGCACTATTGCTGTCTTCTGGTAATTGACTACGCAAGTGAGCAATGATTTCATCCTCTCCTGAGCTAAAGCTATCACCCAAGAGCTGAGCAAAAACATTAAAGCCCTCATGTTGTTCAAAGAAGCAATCGCACAACATTAATAAGGCATTTTGCTGCTCTGGGGTGCTATTTGGATGTGCCCTCATGAGCATAGTAAAGAGCAATTGTCCAAAGTTTGTACAATGGTTGCTTGCTCCTTTAGCTAGCATATCAGTAGTGTCGTAGTATAAAGACTCAGCACCAAATGGAAATAAGAAATGCTCTGTCCAAGCCTTGGCTTTATTAGGCACAATGGCCCAGGATCTTAATAAAGTAATAGCTTTGGTAAAGTTATCAAAATTATGGAAAGCACGCTTTAATAAATGGTAGTGATTAGTATCTAACTTAAAGTTAGCATCACTCTTTTGATTGAACTCATTAAAGTCACGCTGCCAGTTGAGCCACTTTTCGTCATCAGTTCCTTGGCTGGTATTGATGCGCTCAACCATAGGGTTATTAAAGACAATACGCCTTAAGGTTAAAGCTTGGCGCTTAATAAAGCTGTACTTAACCTCAGAGGAATTGGAAACGTGTCGGTGCTCTAAAACATTCTGATTTTGGCTTAATAACACCAATAACAGCTCTAATAAACTGACTTGCTTATCAACACCAGTATCAGCAAGGTTAAGCCCACTACCAAAGAGGTTTTGCTCTAAACAAAAGACTTCATGGTCTTTAAGCGTATATTCATAGCGCTTACCTAAAATGTCGCTTTCTTTCTGAAAGACATGCTCAATCAAATCAACAGTACGCTCTTTAATTGAGGCACTGCTAGAGCCAAACAGACGCACGAACTCACTATAATTTCTAGCATAGGAATTACCGCCCTTTTTCCCCTTTGCCTTTGCCTTCGGCTTCACCTCAGATGCAATCTGCTCCTCAGCACCCGCACCAGCACCAGCACTTGCGCCCGCACCAGTGCTTGCGCCCGCACCAGCCTCAACCTCAGCACCAGCGCTTGCGTTATTTCCTAAGCTGCTCTTAGTAGACTTAACCTTAGTGCGACTTTCCTTATCGCCCTTAAGCACGTCCTTGCTATTCTCCTGAACAGCTGCCACTTCGGTTTCTTGCTCTCTATTAGCGCTGCTAGAGCTTGCTATATCCTCAGGTAAGCTCTCAGTTGTAGTGTTATCAGCTACAGTCTCAGAGATAGCTTCAATAACAGTGTCAGTTACTGTTACAGACTCCTGGGCAGTCTCAGTTTCTTTTGGCTCTTTGTTAGCAGTGCTAGAGCTTGCCATATCCTCAGGTAAGCTCTCAGTTGAAGTGTTATCAGCTACAGTCTCAGAGATAGCTTCAATAACAGTGTCAGTTACTGCTACAGACTCCTGGGCGGTCTCAGTTTCTTTTTGCTCTTTGTTAGCAGTGATAGAGCTTGCCATGTCCTCAGGTAAGCTCTCACTTGAAGTGTTATCAGCTAAAGGCTCAGCGATAGCTTCAATAACAGGGTCAGTTACTGTTACAGACTCCTGGGCAGTCTCAGTATCTTTTTGCTCTCTATTAGCGCTGCTAGAGCTTGCCATATCCTCGGGTAAGCTCTCACTTGAAGTGTTATCAGCTAAAGGCTCAGCGATAGCCTCAATAACTGGGGTAGTTACTGTTACAGACTCTTGGGCAGTCTCAGTTTCTTTTTGATTGCTGCTTGCGCTGCTAGAGCTTGTCATGTCCTCAGGTAGGCTCTCAGTTGTAGTGTTATCAGCTACAGGCTCAGCGATAGCCTCAATAACAGTGTCAGTTACTGTTACAGACTCTTGGGCAGTCTCAGTTTCTTTTTGCTCTCTGTTAGCAGTGCTAGAGCTTGACATGTCCTCAGGTAGGCTTGCACTTGCGGTGTTATCAGCTACAGGCGCAGCGATAGCCTCAATAACAGGGTCAGTTACTGTTACAGACTCCTGGGCAGTCTCAGTTTCTTTTTGCTCTCTGTTAGCAGTGCTAGAGCTTGCCATGTCATCAGGTAGGCTTGCACTTGAAGTGTTATTGGCTAAAGGCTCAGCGATAGCCTCAATAACAGGGTCAGTTACTGTTACAGACTCTTGGGCAGTCTCAACTTCCTTTTGATTGCTGCTTGCGCTGCTAGAGCTTGTCATGTCCTCAGGTAAGCTCTCAGTTGTAGAGTTATCAGCTGATGACTGCGCTATCTGGGCGCTATTAATTGGGGCCTCAGGTAAAGTGTCCTTATTCTGGTGGTCTGAGGAATTAGCAGCTACAGGCTCAACTTTTGGAGTTGCGCTTGGAGCGGGCGCTTGAGAGTGCGCTACCTTTTGGGGTGCTGAAATTAGCTCAGAAGTGGCCTTAATGCTAAGAGCTTGGTTGTTATCCAAGGTTACATTAGCACTCATGGTCGCATTATTAAGCTCTAAAGCATCAAGGTTGTTAGGCTCTTGCATGCTTGAGGCACTATATAAAACCTTAGCACTAGAGGTAGTATCTTGAGCATTTTGGGCATGAGACAAGTTGTGCTCTTGACCAGAGGTAATATGCAGCTCTTTGTCTTTAGGATTAAGACGAGCTGCTTTAGCCTTAGTAATGCTCTTAGTTTTGCTCTTTACTGTTTCACTATTTGAAGAGCTATTTGGGGTGCTATTTTGAGTTTTAGCGTCAGCTATAGCCTCAGTGTTAGCTTTTGCCTCTTTAACCTCAGTGCTAGTGCTGTTGTTTGTCTCGTGAGTGCTGGCACTGTCATTGGTTGGAGTGGCAGCATCAGCGTCAACGTCAGCATCGGCTGGGGAGGCTAAGGTAGCATTTAAGGCAGCTAAGTTTGCACTGGTTGTGGTTGTGGTTGGGGCAGCTGTAGTAGAAGATAGGGGATCTTCATTTAGCGGCCAGGCATGAGCACTATCACCATAAGTAATGACAGTGTTGGTATCTTTTAGGTGTTGGCTCTGTGAGTCCACAAAAGAGGCGCTTAACTCTTGGGTGGCTGATATTTGTGGCTGCTTTTTTAAGGCACTTACAGCCAGCGCAGAGGGCGCAGAGCTTTCATTATGATTACGGCTATTAGCTTTTTTGAGTAAGGACGCAGCTCGCTCGATACTTTGCTTATTAGCTGATTCTTGATAGCTAATGGTATTGGCATCAATAGCGCTATCTTGAGCCTTGTGTAGGCTCTCCATTTCCTCAAGATTTAAGCTGGTAGTAACCTTGCGCAGAGCAGTGGCTGGAGTTGGTGCTTTGGCAGGGGCTTTGAGCGATATTTTGGTCGCTAAAAGGTGAGCCTCAATAGCATCAGCTTGCTCTTGTTCTTGACGCTGCTGCATGGATTTAAGCTTAGCTAAGCCACGCATCAATGCTAAATTGTGGGCAGAATTTTCTTGCTTATTATTTTTCATTAAAAAGTCCTAAACACAAAAATTAGCTATTACGCTCTGCATGACTTAGAGCATTACTATAGCGCCTGAGTAAACCATTAGATCATAAGTCTAATACTGTAATTTTTCCTAATCACCAGATAGCTATTTAATTAGGTCTTGGTCGCTACCATTAAAGAACACAATATTGTTAATTCTTTGGTTAATAGTTCTAACTTGCTCTTGGCCTAGCTTGTTTCTACCTTGGCCTTTGACTATACGATTGCAATACTCTCTATGGCCGATACTCAGACTCAACTCCAAGTTCTCATCATCAGCAGGATTATGATTTGGGGTTAAATAATGGGTACGAGTACGACTTAAGTAGGACAATAAGTTGTCCTTAAAGTTGGCAATAGTTTGCTGACATTCTTGAGAGAATGAAATGCTCATTTTTCCTGATGCCAAAGAGATTAAGTATTCAAAGATTTTAGGCGTTAGCTTCAAATAACAAATAAGCTCTGCATTAGAACCATAATTATTGTAAGAATCAGCTAGTAAGTTAGAGTCACATTGGCGCTTAACTGCTAATTTAGCAATATGGCGTAAATGCGGCTTTTCCTCTGGCAGGTTCAAGTTTTGCAATTGTTCACTAACTTTTTGTATTTCCAAATTTAATTGCAGTAAATCGGCTTGATCAGCTTGATTAGCAATAGCCTCATTTTGCTGCAGGCCTAGTTGATTAAGCTTATTTAATAACTCACGGGATTTTTGGTTTAGAGTGTACTTAGAGTTAGTATTCTTGCCATAAAAAGCTAAACACATAAGACCCTGATAGTCATCAACTAAAGGACTAGGAACAATTTTTAAAACTTGCTCAGACATGCCCTGGGCAAAGTCGCATTTGAGAATAAAGCGGTTTTTGTCGTCCACTACACAGATCATTTGATCATTAAGGGTATTGTTAGTAGTAACAATTAACTCGTCTTCACTGCCAATAATCATAAGATTAGTAAAGGCACGGTTCAGTCCTACAATTAAAGATTGTGCAGTTTTATTACCCAGTAAAGATTTGGCTGAAAGTACGAGCTCTTTAAGTTGTAAATATTCCTGACCATGCTTAAAAGCAGTTAGCAAGAAAGGATTAAAAAGGCCTCCTTGCTCCTGACTATTAATGTTTTGGAAGTGCTTTTCTTGAGGCATGGTAAAAAATAGCATAGTACGTAAACTCTGTAGCGGAGTTTGCATGCTATCTAACACTGATGAGCTCTTATTCTCAGAAATATCATCATGGGTTAACTCATAAAGGCTATTTTCCAGTTTGCTAATAGTTTGTTCAAAGCCTTTAACCTTTACATATTGCTCATAGCCTTCTTTAATCACTGAGATCTGACTTTGAGCGCCAAACATAATAAAGCGATCGATTAAACGAGTAGAGTATTGGCCAATTTTGAGTTGGTCTAATTGTTGGAAAATAGGAGCGATATCAGCAACCTTTTTGGAGCTACTGCTAGTGAGGTTAAGACCTAGTAGGTTATCAAAAGGCAGGCTGATAATTTCGTTGAGCTTTTGGGCACCATCTTTAGTGGCATTTAAAACCTTTTGGCAAGTAAAGAAACGACTGGTTACAGGATTGCTCTTATTACCCAGCAAAGCATTGATAAGTTCAACTAGAATATTGCGCACTGTAAAGTGAGTACCATTGTCAGATAATAAATGATACATAGCTTTAACACGCTCTTTTACTTGTTCCTGTCTTAAGAGAGCTCTATTATTTACTATAGGGCAAAGCTCATAGCGTGAACATTGCTTACAAACGCTCCAGCGCTCATGATCATAAATAGTGTGGTAGATCTCCTCTACTACAGTTTCATCTAGGCATACAGATAAATCAAAGCATCTAATATGTTCATGATTAAAGAAGCTGTGATGAATCATATGATCTTCTAGCTGTTCAATAGCAACGCTTGGCACTACATCACTTTCAAAAAGCTCATTAAGACGCTTAAATCTTTCTAAAATCTTGCCATTATTACCAGCAATAAGCACCATATGAGCAAGCTTTTGCTTATTAATAGCAGTTTCCAGATAAATTTTTAGCTCGTGAAATTCCTTTTTTAGTTTTGGTAGCTTAACTTGTAAAGTGTCACATAAAGAAGGAGCAAGTTTTAGTAACTCAATATCACTATCAATAGTAGAGAGATCTTTAACTACAGTATATTGGAGGTCTTGATAGATAAAGTGAGAGATAAGTTCTTTATTAGCAAGTTGCTCTTTCCATGCTTGAGGGCCAACTCCAATTAAGCTCTCATCAAGATACATTTGATGCAGCATGTGGGTCTTGCCATCGCCAGCTTGACCGCAAATAAGTACGAGCTTACCCATCTTATGTTTTATAAGATCGGTAAGTTGGTCTTTGTACTCTTGGAGTGCTGGAATAGTAAAGTGAAAAGGCTCAATACCAAGATCAGCAGCGTTATCCGACACATACTCATCAAATTGATTATTACTGCCAGTCCAAGGGCCATAAATCTTTAAGAAGCGAATGAACTTATCATTTGGCTTTTCTGTCACAACTAGCTCCTTATGTCTAACAATCAGGTACTAAACAAAGGAAATAATAAGCTCTATAAAGCCTCTTACCCTTAGTAACAATCAACATCGGAATAAAAACACGAAACTGAATATCTATTTTAACACGCAGCACCACTTATTAAAGCATACCCAGATCAAGCATATTAAATTTATTTATACAAAAAAGCCTTGGATCTCTCCAAGGCTTTGAATTTAGTAGAGGTGTAAATGAACAAAAACTATTAGACCATCTTTAAAAGCTGAGCTGCAAGTTGAGGACGGGTATTAGCTTTCATCATCATTGCCATTACAGACTTCTCAATAATCAGTTGCTGAGTATAGTTGCTGGCCTCTTCTGCATAATCAGTATCACGTAAACGTGAGCGAGCGTCAGCCTGGTTAACAGCAGAAATAGAGTTAGAGCGTAAGTTTGACTCTAATCGATTTTGCACGGCTCCAAGCTCTCCACGCTGACTATCAATTTGAGAAAGCACAGAATCCATGGTGTCGATTAAGTTAGAGGACTCTTGTTGTGAGCCCATGGCTAAGCCATCTTGATTATAAACCTGGTCAGAGACCATGCGGCTTAATTGAGTGGAGTCGACATCAAAAGACATCTGGTCGCCAGCATTAGCACCAACTTGTAAGTCTAAGCGGCCAGAGGAGCGTATATTAGGATTACCTTGTTGAGGAGCTGCTGAGCCAGTCTGGTAAATAGAAGTGCCATTTTGAGCATCGTAGCCATTTAAAATGGTCTTGCCACCATAGGTAGTTTGCTCAGAAATACGAGTAATTTCAGAGGCTAAAGCATCGGCCTCTTGTTTAATAGCATCACGAGCTGCGCTATCTAAAGTACCGTTGGCTGCTTGAACTGAGAGTTCACGCATACGCTGAACCATATCAGTTACTTCGTTCATGCCGCCTTCAATGGTTTGAGCTAAGGCTAAACCATCATTGGTATTACGATATGCCTGATTAAGCCCGTTAATCTGAGCTGTCATACGATTGGAGATTAACAGACCAGCAGCATCGTCTTTGGCTGAATTGATTCTAAGGCCAGAAGCTAAGCGCTTTTGAGTAATCTGAAGTTGATTATTGACCTGATGGGTCTGTTTGACAGCTTTTACGGCTGAAACATTGGTATTAACATATAATGCCATATTTAGAACCTCAAAAATTGGGGCCTGCGCCAAACTAATTTAACTTCCCAAAAAAATTACAAATCAGCGCAATTAACGCCACGAATGAACATAATAATTACATACCTAATTTTACCTGAAAAAGGCCATGGTTAAAAGACAATAATTGCGATACATATCTAGTTTCTGCCTATTTTTATCACATGATTATCCATCAAAATAAAAGCGCTCTGGCCACATTAAGTCGCACCACCTCTTAGTCCAGCTTACAACCTTGATAGCAGCAGATAGGATGTATGAGGCAATTACCCCTATCAGTAAATAGCAGCCTCAACAGCAGTAAAGAAAAAAGGAATTAAGCCAACATCATAACTGCTCAGCAAACTAGCAAATACTGGTCGATGGTAAACCATATGTCCATAGGGCAAAGCTGTAAGCCGTAGCAATCTCATACCAATTAGCAGTTCATAGAGTAATAGTACTTAGGTAAAAGAAAGGCTAAAGAGCTAAAGGTCTAAAAGGAAGGGATAATGAATGAGGCTTAACTGACCTAAAGGGGATAAAGGTTTTGAAACTAGAGAGCTAAGAGTAAATTGAGATAGGGGAACAACCTTAGCCTTAAACGGGGAGCAATTAAGGCTAAGAGTAGAGGTAAGAACTTTGTTCTTATTTGTAGCCAGATGCCATAGCCGCTAGATCTGGACAGGCATTGAACTTTTTGTTGTGATTGAGTTTAGGGTCAATTTTCAAAGTAAATCTACTTTGATCAGCCTTTTTCTCAACAGGAGGTTGAGTTTGAATATTGTAGCTAACACTCTCATTAGGCAAATTATAGTGTTTAGGATAAAAAGAAGCTTTAGCGCAACAGCCTATGTTTTTGAACTTGCGTACAGTTTCAATCACATTATTACAATTTAAGAGCAACTCTTTTTCAGACTCAGGTAGTTCATATATCCTAAAGTTGCTGGCAAATAAATTTACTACAAAAGGAGGCTTAATAGGACTGCCGCCGTCTTCAGGGCTTAAAGTACGCTCTTTTTGCATAATGTTGTACTCATAAAGTACCTCTTTGTAGTAAGGCACTAAATCATTAGGCATTTGAGAGCTAACGTGTAAGTCACTTAAAGTCTCAAACAATAAGTGTAGTGCAAAGCTCTCCATAAAGAGCTCAATGTGTTCAAAAACGAGGCTTTCTAAAGTGCGCTTGATAGTGTCATGGGAGACAGGAATATCAGGCATGCCAGGGATAGCTCTTTTTAATAAGTATTGGTTCTCAGACCAAAATTTACCAATTGCACAAGCAGATCTCTTACCACAAATACATGAAAGCACTAAAGTAAAAATCAAGCTTTGGCAGGAAAATTTGATTTTACCAGCTTGACGGTGATCTTTAATGATGAGGTAAGGAATGAATTTATTAACAACTTCTCTAAGTACGGTGGCACTAATTTCAATTTGGTGCTTACCTCTACTTTTAGCATGGTTAACTTCCATGGTATTTGTGTTTTTCAAATAAATTTCCATAATTCCTGACCAAATATCAGGGCTAGATGTGTTAATTAAATGATTTAACTACCAGGCCCAAAAGGGATTGAACAAGAAGACAATATTTTTGATAGCCAATTAAGAAGCATACTAAAGTTTGTTTGGAACTCTTAAGCTAGCTAAGCAACACTCCAAATAGGGGGCAATATCAAAGCATTATCTTTAATTTAATGTCATTTACTATAGTGCAATGAAATTATAAATAATGGGGACGAATTTTTGCAACTGAACTTTAAAAAATTTTTTAAAACCTAGTACAAAAGCAGCTTGAGCGCAATCTTTCGGCCTCCTATGAAATAAATATTATAGTATTTATGCCTATAGATATTTGGTGTAGTAAGTAATTTTTTTGGCTTTGTTTGCATTGTGCTAATGGATGTTTTAACGCACGAATAAGAACTTATGCTCTTATAGTGCGGGCGAGTAAAAAGGCCATAAAGCTTGCGGCTTTATGACCTTTTGTAGGATAAGTTCTATTAAGAGCAGCTTAATTATTATTTGGAAATTATGCTGCTAAGGTTGAGCTTTCATTAAGAGGGCTATCATTTTCTGCCTTTCTAGACTCTAAATAGCCCAGAGCTGAGAAGACAATACCTAAGAGACCTAAAGCGGCGGAGATAGCTAAGATCACCACAGATGCTTTAGCAAATTGCTCTGGATAAGCGATAGAACCTGGTGCTGCACTTACTAAGGCAGCAATTGTTACGGTCACTAAAGCGTAGGCTGTGCCTTGACCTAAAGATCTGCCTAATTGTTGCATTGAGGAGGCTAAAGCATAGTCCTTTGGAGCAACGGATAAGGTAATTAAAGTAGTATTAGGGGCAGAGAACAGGGCAAAACCAGTACCCACAGCTAATTGGCGTAACACTAAGCTTAGTACTGTAGTATTGGTGTCAATTACTACAAAAGTAGCTAAAGCTATGGTCTGAATGATTAAGCCTAAAGTTACAGTAGCATTGCCTCCTAAAAGCTTAGTAATACGGCCAGTAAAATAAGAAACTACAGCAATGGTAATAGGTTGTACTACGATGATGAAACCTGCAGCGGTGGCACTAATGCCTAAGGTGTATTGTGAGAATAAAGCTAATAATACAGGTTCGGCCATTACTGATACATAGGCGGCAAAGCTGACTAAGAAGCAGTAAGTAAAACGTCTATTGTTAACTAAAAACTGTACAGGAATGACAGTGGATAATTCTTGATAGTTGTCCTTTTTAGAGTTTTGGTATTCATAGATCACTAATACAGCTAATAATGCTAAACCAGAGGCTAGACCATAGCGAGCATAGCTAAAGGAAGCTAAAGCTGATAGGGAGAGTAAACATAAACCAATGGAAAGAACAAAGAGTACCAACTTGCCATAAGGTAAAGGCTGATCTTTAAAGTTAATAGCTTGATCATCCTTAGGGATACGTAAGGCTAAGGTTAATAAAAGAACCATAGCTGAGCTGGCAGCATAAAACATGTACTGGTAGCCATAATTATCAATGATCACTCCGCTAAAGCTTAAAGAAGAGGATACGCCTGTATAGGTTAGGCATACAGCAATGCCAATGGCGATATAGCGTTTGCTAGTAGGAACATGATTAGAAATCAAAGCCATGCCAGTAGCTAAACACATAGAAGCGGCAGCACCTTGTAAAATACGGCCCAATACTAAGATTAATAGGGTAGGGCTTAATGGTATTAGTGCGGTGATTACTGCACATGAGCTAAGGCCTAATAAAAAGATAGTACGATTTGAAAAACGCTTGGCTAATAATGAAGCTGGCAGTAAGAAACATGCCAAAGCAGTAGCATAGCCTGTAAGGGCAAAAGATGCGTATTGAGGTAAAGTTTGGTAGTGTTCTACGAAAAATGGCACGGCTACAGTCAAAGCATTACCAATATACGAGGTAAGAAAAAGACTCAAGCTCACGCAGCAAACCACAAGTTTAGAGTTGCTCATGGAAAATATCCTTAATCATATTGGGCTGTTCTTGATGCCTAATACCAAAATTAAGTCATAACTGTCCAGTAATGTATGACTGTACTCATGCAAGCAAAGCACAAAGCGTAGCGTGCAAGCAGTATTAAGGCTGGGTATTAATAATGTGTTTGCTATCGTCGCGACTGAAGGCATGACTAAAGATACTTGAGTATTTTGCTATAGTCTATTTCTATCTTTTCATAGATAGCTATAACTAAAAAGCATAATGGCTTAACTATCAGCTTATAAGCCATTGTTAGTAAGCTTTCCTCACAAAAAACTAATGAACATCAATCTAAAATCATAAGAGCGCACTAGCCATAATAGCCTTCTGCTCCAAAACTGCCCAATACTAACCCATTGCTCCAATGTTGCACCTCTGCTGATCCTTAGCCTTGGCACAATTACATTTATGATAAGTAAGTCCAGCTTCCAGCCTCCAGCCTCCAGGCTCTAGACTCCAAGCGCTGTGAATGTGCTAGGGACTAAAAGCTATCCCTATAAGACTTGCTTTCAGCTGTGTTCATTAGAGTAGAAAAATAGAATAGAACAGAGCATGCCCATCTCCCACTTGCAAAAGATGGCATAGGAAGGCATTTAATAGAGAATGGTAGGCAATCAAGCAAGTTGGAGTGCTTTTAGGCAAAGTAGTGAAGTGGCCAAATAGACATTAACAAGAAGATCCTCTTTTAAGAGCCATGCTGGTTCTCTTAGTGCTATGGTGCACAGCAAAGCATCTGCAAGTTAGTCCAGGAGCAAAAGTATTACTTAAGGTACTATTGAGTATCATTAGCTATGGTAAGCATAGTCTTAACTATGAGATAAATTTAAGAAATCTGTGTCAAGTTCTGTGTCGAGAAGCGCAATATGTAGCAGGGGAGTATTAAGACGCTAAGTGTTACCAAAAAATTGAAACAATAATTTGCTCTTGGGCTGAATGGTTATTTTTAATTGCGCAAAGTACTGCCCTTATGTCAATTGATTAAGATCACACTTTTAAATATCAAGTAGCATACACAAGAGTGTGCATACGCACAATGATATATCTAGATATGGCTTTTTATACATTGATAAGTATAAAAATCTACATATCTATGAAAGATGAAAATAATATGGGTTTTTTTACCAATGTTATTAATGATAATTGTTAAGATGTTACTTTTAACATCGCAAACAATAGAGCAAATACTTAAATCCAGTGTGTAAAAATCCATTGAATTTTACACAAAATATGTAAATAGAAATTTTTAGACTTTTTTAGGGATTTGCAGCAATATTTTGCAAGTAAAAAATAGTGTGCACCTGGTAAAGTTTAGTGAAATTATCGATTTATTAAAATTTCAATGAAAATATAGTTTTTATCAGACGTTGCACCATAATTGATGATATTAAAAAATTGATATTTATATCTAGATTTATGTGAAAAGAGCTCGTAGTTTTGAGTGGAATTAACACTGTAAATAACGATAAAAAAACGCAATTTTTTTCAAATTATATTTATACTGTTGCTCCTGCAAATTAACCATATATATGCGGTTTTATTTAGGTAAAGAGAAAAACTAAAAAAAGTTATCAACTGGCCTTGTAATCTTTAAAGTGTGCATCTATTATAGATACCGTAATATCTATTAACAAAAACATGCAAGCTCCCATTTTCGGTGCACAGCTTTTTAAAACATGCACCATTAATATGCTTAATAGGTTTTTGAATTTGAGCTTGTTTATAGAGGATGCGACAACTAGGGATACCCTATCAAGCACCTCACTTTTTATTGCTGAACTTTTTGACATCAAAACACTTTATCAGACAATAGACATACCTTTAGGTATTGCCGAAAACAACTATGTACCCATCAATGGGTATCAGCTGGGCCTTTACAGGCATCTGATCATAAATAGTAATCAAAGTAATTAATTGATTGTGGCTGTTAGATTTGATTACTTTAATTGTTGTAGGTTATTTATTATGGCATTCTGGTTAATTCAAGCTCAAAATAATCAAGACGAGCGCTACTTCTTAGAGAATTCTTGTATTTGCTGCCTTGAGGAAAACTTAACTACCTCAATGTTAGACTTTTACAATGCACATGATTTAACTATTTATCTTGAAGATGAATGCCAAGTAGATTTCCAATGCGCAAAAAATTGGTGTGATATTTGTTGGCCATTTGCTCATAACATGAATATTGGCGACTTTGTCGCTTTATTCAATCTTGATGGCTCTACTATCCACTATGGCCGTGTTACCAGCGATTATAGCTTTAATGAACAAGCACAAGCTCGCTATGTCCATAAGCGTAATGTAGTATGGTTTGAGCGTGGTGTTTTAATTTCAGGCTTAACCGATGAAGGTCATATGATGTTTGACCGCTCTGAGCAAGTTTGCCAGCTTGACGGTCATGCTTTTATGAACACCGTAATTGCTGCTTACAAATATGCAATTCCACAAGTTGCAGCCGAGCGCTTAGTGTTTAATGGCAATAATGCTGATGAGATTTTTGCACTAACTATTGATACCAATGGTTCATCTCCTGAGCGTGTTACTGATCCAGCTCGTATTGTTGCACCTAAGGTAGAAGCTCCAAAGACTAATGTAGATCCCGTAGTTCGTGGAGCTAGTGCTACAGCTAAGGCTAGTGCTCAATTGTTGGATAATGGCCCTAAAGCTTCTACCAGCGCTCAAATTATGCAAAATGTTAAAGACGCTAAGGTAGCTCAGGCTTCACAAGTAGCTGCTCATGCAGCAGCTGCTGCTCAGGCTAATGATTCTAAGCAAGCTTTAAATAAGCGCTTAGCCGATATCATTCAGCAAAAGGTTTTATCTAAAGAGCTTAGTTTAACCAATCTGATTGAGAATATTATTAGAGCTAAGGGCTTTGATACTAAGATTCGCCCAGAGAGCAATGCGCGTAACACCACTTTAATTGCCTCTAGCACCAAAAATCGTGCTGTTAAGGTTAGTGTGCAAATTCAAAACTATGATAAGCCTTTATCTTCTCAATCTTTAGAGTTTTTAGGACAGATGATGAAGTTCTATAGCACTGGACATGCTGTATTAGTTTCTTTATCTGGCTTCGAGCAGGGAGTTTTAAATCAGGCTCAGGCTAATAACAACGTTAAGCTCTGGTCCTGTGATGACATTGCTAACGAAGTTTTAGCTTGCTACGATAAGTTAGATGCCAACATTCGTGCATCTTTACCACGTGCTTTATAAGATTATTTCAGGATTCAACACTCAATCAAACATAAGGTGTCCTGCTTTAAAGTAGGATAGTTGTAAACCGTGCCTTAGAAATTTTTATCTTAAGGTGCGGGAAATCCTTTGAAATAATGCTTTATTTATCGCAGCTTTGAAAAAGTTAACGTAATTTTTCCTTGTACTTAATTTTCTTAATTCAGAAAAGATTTCATTTTGGTGTGTAATTATTGATAATCATCGATATGATGAGCTATAAAAATATGGCTTAAAGCCATTAGCAATCATATTGTTCAATATCAGCATCATCAAACTATGCAGCATAGCAATACAGAATGCTAGCAGCAAAGAAGACAAAATATTCCTATAAAAAATTATAGGACATAAAAGATCACAATCGAAAGTAGCCTGGCCTTAATATTGATTAGGGCCAGCTCTCTAAGCTCTATTATTGATCAAACATTAATTTTTGCAGCAATATAAACGCTAAATTTTGAGCAAGCTCTCTTAAGAAATAGACGATGCTATTAAAAATGTGCGCTATATCTAATAAGAATAAAATCGATTTTACCAATACGCTAAATCAAGTTTCATTGCAAAAGTCTGCTAGGCCTCAGTCTCCTAAAATAGAGGCCTAGAACCTAATAGCCATAAGGTTAAGCAAAAGCACCTTACCTTGCCATCGTATTGGAGTGCTTGCCTCCTATAGCTAAAAGGAGCAAGCAAATGGCCTAAGGCAAAACAGGGCTAATTGGTACAAGTTTCATTACAAAAAGTCTGCTAGGCCTCAGTCTCTCAAAATAGGGGCCTAGATCCTAATAAGCATAGGGCTGGCTAAGCAAAAGCATTTTACCTTGCCATCGTATTGGAATGCTTGCAGATTAGATAGGCAAACAAATGGCCTAAGGCAAAACAGGGCTAATTGGTACAAGTTTCATTACAAAAAGTCTGCTAGGCCTCAGTCTCTCAAAATAGGGGCCTAGATCCTAATAAGCATAGGGCTGGCTAAGCAAAAGCATTTTACCTTGCCATCGTATTGGAATGCTTGCAGATTAGATAGGCAAACAAATGGCCTAAGGCACAACAGGGCTAGCTAATTGGTACAAGTTTAATTGCAAAAGTCTGCTAGGCCTCAGTCTCTCAAAATAGGGGCCTAGATCCTAATAGGCATAAGGTTAAGCAAAAGCACCTTACCTTGCCATAGTATTGGAGTGCTTGCAGATTAGATAGGCAGGCAAATGGCCTAAGGCAAAACGGGGCTAATTGGTACAAGTTTAATTGCAAAAGTCTGCTAGGCCTCGTTAGTGGAGCTGCTTGAACACAGTGGGCCTAGAATCCTATAAAGTCATGGTTAGCACTAGTGTACTAGAATAGAAGTAATTTTGCTAATGTGTTGAGTAAATGCAATTAGATGGTTTGAAATTTTGGTGGGCAGTGGGCAGAAATAAAAATGGTTAGCCTTTAGGGCTAACCATTGTATGAAAGTCTTATCAATTTGTGCGTGGACTATCTGTTAGAAGATAGTTGCGCTTTGATTATTGGTATGTGCTAAAACCTGCATTAAAGCCATATCGCTTTGGAAAGTTTTATTAACCTCACGCTCCATAGCACGTTCTTGTAAATCAGCACCCTTGTTAATAGCAATGGTGTTGCCTAGCACATTGTGTTCATTGCGTAAGACAAAGTTAAAGTCTTGAGCGGCAAAATCTGCAGTGTTAATTTTGGCTGCATCAATAAGCTGGTTCATATGCTCGGATAATTGAGCACCAGTTAAGCTGGAAGTTCCGAAATAAGCTGCGGCATTTTGACCGTGAGGGCCATTTTGAGTGCCGAAGATCATTTCGTTTACAAAGGTATTAAGCTCGCTCTCTGCACAGTTTAAATCTTTAATGAAAGATCTCATGCCTGCTGGCAACATGGTAGAGAAATCTAAGGTCTTATCGGCAAGATTAATAGGAGCATCTGGATTATAAGGCTCTATCTTGAGAGCTTCTCTAGCTTGCATAATCTTAGCAAGATCTAAAGCGCCTACAATCTGAGCTGCCTCAGCGGCAATATTGTCCGATCCTTGGACTGCACTATTAGTGCTAAGAGCAGCGTTGTCTGAGCGCAGATATGCATCAGGGGCGTTTACACCACTAGCGGCATTTAATTGCGCAAAGTTTACATCCTTTGTAGAACTAATAGCTTGTGAGCTGGTAATAGCCTGGCTATTAGAAACAGGTTGATTGGCTGCTTTGGCAAGAAGTTGGGCAAAATGAGCACCATTATTGCCAAAAAGAGCATTATTTGCACGATCAACATCTAAAGCGCCAGCGGCACCACGTCTAGCTACACCAGAGGTAGCCTGGGTGGATACACCTGAAACCTGCTCTATCTCACTGGCATTTTTATAAAATGCGGCAAAGTCACTTGGTTTTACATTAGCGCTGTTTTGAGTCTTACTCAAAGAGGCACTAAAGCCAACTGAACTTGCGTGAGAAATGTTGCTAATGGACATAAAAAGCTCCTTCTAAGCAAGCTAAGAAAATCACTTTTGGTGCTTAAACTCAAGCTTGGTATGAGTTTTTAAATACTAAGTCTGAGTAAAAAGTCACTCTAATTTTCATGCTTAGCACTGTAAGATGTGCAGCTAATGTGCCAAGTTTTACAAGTTCATCAAAATTAAATAAAAAACAGTATTATTGCAGGGTTAACAATAGTAAGCAGTGCAGTATTTAAGCCATTTGTTGGAGATAATGGTTGTTAGTTAACTTGCTGTAGCTCACCACAGAGTTCACAGTTAAAAAGTGGTGAGCGGCAGACTGCTAAGGACAAATTTTGCCGCTTGGCTATGGTGAGTTAAGTAAATTTTTCCGCATCTATGATTAGAGGTAATTATCTTTAAGCAATAGGGCGCACTTTTGTGGAAGCACACGCTCTTTTTTCTTAGCTACAGCTTTGCCGCTCTTTGGTGGTGGTGGTAAAAACCAACTATCTACTTCATATCCGCATCCTGTTCCTTGTGGTACAGGAGCTTGAGATACGCACTCAGGGCTATCAAAAGGACATTTTAGGCGTACGTGCATATGTGCTTGATGGCCAAACCAAGGACGAAGCTTTTGTAAAAAACCATTATGCTCTTTATCTTGGTATAGAAGGCACATGTGTTTCTTGATCATAGGGGCAACAAAGATACGGTCGACTCTAGGATCTGAGGCTGCGGTCTTAATATAGACTTCAATGGATTTGGTAAAAGTTGGTTGAATTTTAGTGCCTTTAACAATGTAAACATCTTTTGGGGAGGATAGCTCACTTGGAGTTTTGCGTGGTAGGGCAAAGTCAAAAGGCAAATCTACATCAATACCAGTATTGTGGCTGGCGTGATTAGATTTTTGGCCGTAAGGGCCTCCTAAAACACGAGATAAATCGCCTATTAATAAAGGAGGAAGGCCTAAGTCCTTGGTTCTGTGGCGCAAATCAGCTAAATATTGCAACATGAGCGGGTGAGCATAATTGCGACCTGCAGCCCAACGTTGTAGTTGGAACTCTTCTTTTTGATCACTAAGTTCACTTGAGCCTTCGATGCAACCTGCGGCAGTGGATCCATAAATACGAGAGCTAGAGCCCTGATAAGGGGTAAATTGCCCTTCATAAATATAGCCTTGGTCGTGTGCTAATTTTTGTGCTTGCTGGTAAGAGGAAAAATCATTGCTAACTAGCACGCTAGAGGTATGGGTGCTAATGTTGCCTGAGTAAGAGGTATTACTACTAGACTCTTTAGAACTGATATCTGAGGCACAAGCGCTTAATAGGCCTATAGCCAAACAAGTGCTTAATACAGAACACAGTTTGCGTGAACAAAAAAAGTGCTTAACCATAATTATCCTTGGAATGATGAGCTTTTAGGATTGGTACTCTTGGATACCTTGACCATAGATTTGTGAAAGTCAAGCTATTATAAGCCATTTATGGCCCAATAATTGGGGGCTTAATGGATAAGCTTTTTTAGGTGATCAGACATGAGGCTATGAAATTGCTATAATTACAAAAATTTTTTTTAGCATTGATATTGTGATTTGGCCTTATGCAGTTTCAAAATCTTTTAACTTATTTGTCTTATCCTATAAAAGCCGTAGTATCACGTTCTTTTTATATTGATGTGATGTTTAAAATGAGGGGAGTGGGATTAGTATATTTGCTAATTTTATGTGCTGCTCTGGCTTTACCAGCATGCTTGCAAGTCAAGGAAGTTTTAACCAAATTTAAAGCTTTAGATTTGCCAAGTGTAGTGGCACAAATTCCTGCTAGCACTATTTCTCCTCAAGGCGTGCTTGAACCTATCAATCCTAATGATACTGCTCCTTTAGTAATTCGTAATACTAGAGGCGAGGCGGTAATGTTCTATAACCTTGAAAATGTTGAGGTTAAGGGCGTAACTGAGCAGCCTCCTATTACTATTACCTCTCACGCTGCTATTATTAGAACAGGCGAAGGATCTATTAATGTTCCTTGGACTTCTATTTATGGCAATAATGGTGCTCAATTTGAGCCTTTAGAAGCTGCTGTGGTATTAGAGCAAGTCTTTAGTGCTTCTTTTTTTTCCATTTGGGTAGTAGTAACACTGTGGTTTTTATCTTCCTTAGCCTTTGTGGTGTTGGTAGCTGCCAGCTTGACTAAGGTATTTAGCCTTATGATTGCTAAAACTAAGGTGAACTTTGTGTTAGCTTTACGTGTTAATGCCTTTGCTACTACATTAATTGGCTTTTTCACTTTGGCCCAATTCTACGTAAACTTTTCGCTATCATTTATTGTGATGTGCATGGTGCCAATTGTTTATACCATGTCAGTGCTATCAATGGTTCGTAGAGATATTGTAAGAGCCTTAAAGGATCCTTATTTTGCTTTATCTAAGAAAAACCCATTTTTAATTTGGTTTGACTATCAAAGTCGTTTATTACCAAACAACACCTTAGATAGAGGCCCTGAGTTTGATGCTTTAACTGTAGAGCAGCAACAAGAGCGTATTGAAAATCTTAAACGTAATACTGCTCGTGGCATTGACTTAACTACAGCTGTTCCTGATGTTAACTTCTTTGCTCAAAAAACAGCTAAAGCAGAATATGGCAATCATCAATCAAGAGAAGAACGTCCATTTGATAACCAAGAGGTACAAAATAATCAAGGGCCTTATTCCTTTGATGAAAATGCAGGTCTTGATGATCCTATCTTCAAAGAGCCTAGTCAAAACAATGAAAAGGCTGGCTCAGTACGCTCTGGTAATAAAGGCGAGGATTCTAGCTTTACTCCATAAGCTTAATAATGGTGCTCATGTATTGTCTTTTTTGCTAAAATTGTTTTTTAGGTTTTTTATAGTTGGGAGGAAATGTGTTGCGCAAGATTGTAACTGCTGCGGCATTAGTTGGGAGTATGGTCGTAGCTAGTAGTGCTCAAGCTCTAGTATTAGAGTGCAAGAATGTTGCTCACGTACCAATCTCAGTGGCCGTATCTTACTTAGACTATGATGGAAAAACCTGGATGGTTGAAGGCTGGTACAATTTAGAGTCTGGAGCTCGTGCTAATATACAATTAGATAGCTCTAATGACATTTTCTATATTTATGGCGAGTTTGAAGGCGATCAAAGAGTACAGGGCGGCGAGGGTAGCTTAGATTTGCCTGTATATTATCGTACCTTCAAATATGTCCATGGTCAGGCTAATATGAAGGCTGATGAAAAGGTGTCCTTTGTCAGAGGTGTAGCTGCTAATGGTGTAGCTGAAATTACCTTTGGCCCAATTAGTCAGTAATAATTGGCTTAATCATTACACAAAAAGGCTGTCTAAGTGTTTTAGACAGCCTTTTGTGTATTAAGTACACTAGATTTTGCTCAAGAGAGTTAAGTGCAAGCTTAAGGACAGATATTTCCCAAGCATTATTTCATGCAGTTGCGGCGATGGTTGTTGACTATAATACTAGTACCTTTGCCTGTTAACTTTTGGAATAATTCATCAAACCCATGTTCAAGGGCGTAGTCCATTTCCTCTTTGTATATAGGGACAACTTGATAGAAGTTAACATTTTCACCATTTGGTAGCTGCATGCATATTGCATCTTCTTCAACATATTGAGGTGCTAATATCATAGTACCGCAAAGTTGAGTACAGGGTGCATATGGTTCTTGATTGTCTGTAGTATGGCCATAAGCAAGCCAGGTATTGCATTCTATTGGCAAACGAGCTAAGCCTATTAAAAGGCGAACAGGCCAATACCAATTATCATCATGCAAGGACTTTTCATCTAACTTCCAAGATGCTGGCAGAGCAATTACTAATTCGGCACGCTCAAGTTGGTAGCACCTTAATTCTTGAGGCACGTTCATTCTATGAGCGCCCATACCCATAGTGGATAAGGTGTAATAGGGGTGCTCTTCATTTGGCGGGATCACACATATATCTACATGAATATCGGTAGACACAATTTCATGCATGAAATATGAAACAGGGCCAAAATAATTATTAATATGGGCCTCAACAGCCTCCATTTCCTCATGGGAGTACATCTCAAGGGCTTTCTTGCGTTTTTTATTAGCCATGATTAACTAAATCCTCTGTTAGTGAGTAATGTTGTAATCGAATCCGAGCAACTATATATGCGACTTTGTCGCTGAGTAGAATTAACCTTAAGCTTTCACAACATTCTTAGCTGAACCTTTAATAGGCTTTCTACAAGTAAAAATCCCTATCCTTACTAAGGACAGGGATTTGTTCTGTACAATGTAAATTGAGTTTTTGCCCCAACGTGGAAGTAGCTTACTGTGAGCTTAGCTTAGGCAGGCCCAGCTTAGTCAGGGGCCAGGCCTGGCCTAGCTAGCTTTGCCTAGCATGGCAAGGCAAGGCTAGCTGCGCTCGCCTTCTTCAAGCCACTTGCGAGCCATAGCAAGATTGGTATCAAAGTCCATAGCGCCACCAGTAAAGCCAGCACGGTGAACAAAGATAGTACCAGTTAAGCCTGTTACTTGGTCAAGTTGCTCAAAATCAAGACCACGCCATGCCTTTGGAGCAGTAAGCTTATTTCTAAAGCGCTCAGCTAAAGAGTATGGTAAGGACTGTACACGCCAGCCACGCTTGCGATCTGGATAAACAGCCAACATACAATTAGCAAACTTATCAAAGTTGGCAAGTACGGCCTGAGTCCAAGGTAATTTCTCGTGCATGATAAGGATAGAACCACCATCATAAACGCTTAATACCTTAGCAATGCCAATTTCTGTATAAAGAGCATTAATAGCAGCATTGATTAATAAGGTTTTTAAGATCTTAACTGTGGTCATAAAGTTCTTATCTTGCTCAGCACCAGAGACGTTAGGCAAGTTTTGCATGGCCACAAGATAAGGGATATCTGGAGTATAGCGGTAGAACTCATTGAGCTCATCCATTACTCTTTGTTCGCCCTCATTAGCAACTTTAATTTGATCATTTAAATAGGTATTAAGTTGGCCATTGTCGTTGAGATCAACGCCATACATAATTTCACGATCAATACGCTCTTTAGCAGCTTGATAGATTTCTTTAGTAATTTCATTACGCTGCTCTAAAGTAAAATAATCTAGAGCAATTTTACGTAAGTATTCATCGCCAAATTTAAGCCACATTAAACCAGCAGTAGCGTAATTAATGCCATTATCACGGCTTAAATTAAACTCATTAGAGTGGTGATCAAAATGCTTTTCATCATTGATTCCAGAAACATCAATAATAATGTCAGCTGTCTCTAGCATGTGGGGATCACGGGAGCGGATAACCTCAGAGCGCTCATAAATATATGAAATTATGGCACAAGCTAGTGTTTCATCAGCATGAAAACTACCATCATGGGTTGCAATTAACACTTCAATCCCCTTAGCAATTTGCAAATTAATAGAATCTAACAGTAAAAAAAAGCCAAGTCATATGGCCTAATAATTCTATCATTTTTACAAAAGCTATGGGCTACTAACTGAAGCTATGCAGTATTTTTTTCATCTAAAAGTCAGAGTAATTAGGCTGAAAGCCTCGTATCTAGCCATTTGAGCAAGCTTAAACAATTCAAAAAATCACTTTCTTGCTATGCTCTAAGCTTTAGTAATTTAGATGGCTATTTGTTGCAAAATTGTGATTTAGTTAAAAATAATGTTGTACAATGCAGCGTCTTTTAGCTTATTTTTAATGTTCTGAGGAATAGTACAAGTGACTTTTAAACTAGACAAAATTTATCTTGCTCCTATGGAGGGCGTATGTGATGCCCCAATGCGTAAGGTTCTTACCCATTACGGAGATTATGATGAGTGTTTCTCAGAGTTTATCCGTGTCACTACCGATGTGCTTCCGTATAAAACTATTTTGCGTGATGTACCAGAGCTAAAAGATGATGCTAAAACAGCTTATGGTTGCCCATGCCGTGTTCAGCTTTTAGGAGATGAAAGTGAGCCATTGGCTCAAACTGCGCTAAGAGCAGTAGAAGTAGGTGCTAAAGGTATTGATTTAAACTTTGGTTGCCCATCCCGTTTTGTTCATCACGGTGGTTCTATGCTGTTAAAGGAGCCTGAGCTACTTCATACTATTGTTAGTCGTGTACGTGAAGTCTTAGATCCTAGCATTGTACTTTCTGTTAAGTTCCGCTTAGGCTTTTTAGATGCTGATGAATTACCAACTATTATTAAAGCTTTGGCTGTAGATGGCGTTGATGAATTAATTATCCATGCCCGCACTCGTAAAGATCTCTATAAAAAAGAAGGTCTTAATTGGCCTGCTATTGGCTCTATTATTGGTCAAACCAATAACATTCCTGTAGTAGCTAATGGTGATATTGTTGATTATGAAAGCTCACAACAATGTGCTCAAATTACTAAGACAGATCGTCAAATGATTGGTAGAGCGGTATTTGCAATGCCAAATATTCCTCAAGTGCTAAGAGGCCAAGAGCAGCCTTTATCCATGGATAAGGTCTTACAAATTGCCTGGGAGTTTGCTCAAGAATTAGAAAGCCGTGGCTATCCTGAAAAATCATTAATGGATAGATTAAAGCAGTTTTTAGGCTGGGCTCAAAAATATGATGGCCGCTTACAAGAATTTTTCCGTACTTTTTGCCGCTCTCAAGGCACACTTGAGGCACAGCAATTGCTAGAGACAAAGATATCTGATCTTATTAACAACCCTCAAGCAGCTATTGAGGCAACTAATGCTCACAATGACATGCCTGAGGAGCGCTTTAGCGGCCCAAGAACAGAGTAGTACATTGGTGCTATATGCTAAAATTGCAAGGCAAATCACTTTGTAAAGTATTTGTATTAGCTAAAAGCACTTAAAAGGTTAAAATAATATTATTTGGAGCGTAATCAATTGATAAGAGGTTTAGCTACTAGTTTTAGCAGTTAGCCCCAATTGTTTATAGCAAGTTGTTTTTCATGGTTTACAAGAAGGCAGGAAATATGGCAATTGTTGCACGTAAGTTGGCTAAGTTTGTAACAGCGTTGGCTGTTAGTGCGTTAGCTTTAGGAGTGTCTTCAGTAGCAAATGCTGCCGACGATGCAAAGTCTATTGAAGCTAAGAGCGCAGACTATATGCGCAATATCGTCCCAGTATATTTCCCACCTGTTCCATTTGGCTGGAATATTGAAATTGAAGATAATGTAGTGCGTTATATCAATGTTGCCAACTCTAAAAATAAAGGGCAGGCAACAACCATTAAAATGCGCTATACCCGTAAGACCAGCCGTATGGATGCTTCAAGATATATGGACTTTTATATCCAAAACCACTCTTGCACAGATAAAGTAGAGCAGGGCCATGGCTTCTATACCACCTCATGTGTAACTAACAACACCTACACCATTGTAATTGGTGAGGTCAATAATATGTACATTATTGAACTAGTAGGAGATTACAATGCCGCTGCCCGAGCCATTATTGAAAATTATGTAGGCTCCATTATTCGTGGTAAGCGTGTCTTCTATGATCGCTCTATTGGTGAGTTGTACGCCGTGCAAAATTAATAGTTTTACCAAAGGCACCAACTATCTTTAGTTAGTGCCTTTTTACTTTCACCCCTTACCAGCCAAGCTAACCTCAGCTGCGCTGCGCTTAGCTTAGCTTGGCCTCGCCTCGTCTCGCATCACCTTGCTTCGCTTCACTTTACTTGCCTTTCCTAACTTCACTTTAATGCCTTGATCTAAACTGCCATTCATTTTCTGCCTTTCATGGTGCTTGCTTGATGGAGACTTGCCGCTAAGGCTTTTGTAGGGTGCTTGTTTTGCCTTGCATTGCCTTGCTCTAAGGTGCAGCTTTTTTCTTAATTAGAACAAACCTGTGTTTTTGATTGCTTGTGCGCTGAAATAAGACGAATAAAAGTTTCTTTCGTAAGAGTGCAACATAGCAAAAGCTATGGCAAAGCTATGGCAAATCCATTGCCAGGGCAATAGCCTAGCTAATGCTAGGCCCAAGCCAATCCCAGATAAGGGCGGGCTATGCTTATTGCTCTGTGGCCTATGGTGCTAAGTAGGGTTTGGTAGGGTTAGCGTGGGCAGGGGAGAGTCTTAGGAACGGTAAATAAATAATTTACACGATGGCACTCTAATAATGTCCTGATATATCAGGTAATTTAGTGATTATTTGTGCGTTTGATGTGCTTACAATTCCTTTGGTAGAGGGTGAGCAACAGTTGCCAGATATTAAAGTGCTGATGGTTGCTTTGTCATATTTTTTGCCGTTTAGTGTGGAAATTGATCAAAGAGGCAAAGATTGAGTGCCATAAGGATGGTTTGGTATGGTTGACTGGCAATGGTGGTGGGAAAAACTGACACTTGAAATAGGGTTAGGGGTCGAAAGACTGGTAAATTAGGGTGGGCAAAGAGCGTATCTACGCTTTTTATAAGTAAACAGAGGGGCCATCTTTAATAGTTGGCACTGTAGTTGCTTTAGATAGAGTACTAGATTGAATTATATGAAAATCTTGTTAACTTGCTCTTATAAGCTAGGTATTAGACCGCCACTTAATTTTTTATTAAGTATTTATAAGAGAGAGATAATTACAACATTGTAATCGAGCTTATTGTAAGTTAGCATGCGGTCGAAGATTGTTTCTATAATTTAGTTTACGAAAAAAGGCGAGCTTAGGCTCGCTTTTTTCGTTTAAGCGCAATTATTTTTAAAAAGAAAAGGGCTTAAGTCGATATTGACTTAAGCCCTCTCAATTAATCTTTGAGCTTAATGGTTTGATCTGGCTTTTGAGTTTGTACTCCTAAAGGAGAGTTGATAGCCATTTGCTGAGCAATAGAGCTACGGTACTCTGACGCTACCACCTGCACTTTAGCATCTGATGGTTTCATCAAAGTAAGACTACCCTCATCATTATGAGAAGCTTCAAACAAGCCATCTAAATTAGTCGCTTGACTTAGGTCTAAGGACTGATTGCTAGCACTATTAGTAAGGATCAAGCCTTTAGGCATGACAGATTCCTCACTTTGATCTGCATTGGTAATAGTAATTGGACTATTAGGCAAAATAGTCTTATCACCACTAAGAGCAGAACTTTCATTAACACCATTTAAAGGGTTAAAGTCAGAGGCATTAATAGGCTCAAAGTCCTTATCGGTAAGCTCATTTTGAGTATCATTTTGACTTTGGTTTTGTAAGGCAAGAGCAGCCTTTTGCTCTTGACGCTTTAAGTAGCGCTCACGAGCCTTTTCTTTTTTGCGCTGGCGCTCTTGGGCCTTCTTTTGGGCTTCCTTTTCAGCCTTCATAGCAATCTTATTTTGCATAGCAGAGCGGAAAATAGGTGTTACCTGATGGATAACATTATTAACCTCGTCAAAATTAAAATCGCTACCTAAGCATAAGCTAATCAGCTCACGATCTTTCTTTTTGAGATCTAAGCGATCTTTTCTTAAAGCCTGAGCAATGGATGGTCGTAACATGCCCATAACAGCATTAGCGCGCTGAATATTACTGCTAACACTATCAAGATAAGCACTTGGCTGCTTGCTATTTTCCTCAGAGCCTAGTTCATTAACAAAGTTAATCGTATCTAAGCCATCTAGGCCAGCTACACTATCAACATCATACTGGTGCTTTAAAGAGCTTAAGCCATTGCCCACCTTATAGATCTTAGGATCATTTTGGGCATTAAAGTGACGAGAGTAACTTAAATGAATGTTACTACTAGGGTCGCCAGTATTAGCAGTAGTGCTCTGTACAGTAGGCTTTAATGCAGATTCTGCTGTAACTTGCTTATCCTCAGTATCTTTAGCTAAGACAATAGCGCCATTATTATTAAGCTCATTAAGGTTAGTATGGGATGGAGCAACAGACTTATTACTCATACGCTTAGAGCGTAGTACTTTAAAGCCAAAAGTACCATCTACCTTATCAATGCCCTTAATATCACTATTGTTTTGCAATACTTGATGATTGAGCTTGTCTGGGTCTAAATCACCCAAAGCAGCGTGAGTTAGCACATATTCTTGACCATTGACTAGCACTTGGCGTTGCTTGAATTTTGGATATTCAAATCTTAAAGACACAGCAAGTTTACTTGGCTTGCTATTAACCTTAGTTTTAGTCTCCTCAGGAGCAGAGGTTAATTTGCCGCCCTCATAGTCCATGAGATCCTGCTTTTCTATAAAGCTAGTGGAGCTAGTGCTATTTAAGGTTAAAGTTGCAGAGCTTTCGTGTAAGAATGCACTGCTACTTTGATCTAATTCCAGACCACCAAAAGCCATAAAAGCATTATTCTCAAAAGAGTGCATATTATCCATGCTGAAAATATGAGTCTTCTCTAAGCTGTTTTCAGTCAGCTTGACCTCAGAATCAAACATGCTCTTAGGGGCATTTAAGCCTAACACCAAGTTACTATTAAACTTGTGATCATCATTTAAGGTTAAATCAGAGCCTTCAATATCTTTAATGCAAGTTACGCCAGTGCCCATAATTTGAGCCTCTGTGCCACTCTCTGTCTCAGACCCAGCTCCAGCATCCCCAGCCTTAGCTTTTGCATTAGCATTGGCATTGGCATTGGCATTTACATTGCCATCAGCGCTGGCACCAGAGGCTAAGCCAGTGCTAGCGCTAGCGCTGGCGCTGGTGCGATCGCTTGGGGCGGTGTTAGCATCGCCTTTAGGGCTCATATCTGGTGCCTGAGAGCTTACTTGGGCCTCTTGAGGCTCATTGGCAGTGTTTAAGGCAGCATTAGAGGTATCATTCCAGGAATCACCACGAACCGCAGCGTTATCATCAATTTGACCTGAAAGAGAAATACGCTTTTTGTTAGGGTTGAGGTTAAATACAGGGCCATTGCCAAATTGGCCAAAATGGCGATACATAAATTCTTGGTGCTGCTCTAAGAGTAAAGTATTAAGTAACTTGGCACCAGAGATATCTAAATGACGTAACTGGGAGAAAATCTTGGAGAAGCAGAGATTATTAACAGCATAATCTTGATGCTCAATCCAATATTGCTTGCCTATTAATAAATAGCGGTAGAACAAATAGGTAAGCATCTCAGCATTGTCAGAGAAAAAGTCATCAGGAGCCTTATTACCCATGAGTAAAGCGGCAGCCTGGGAAACAATTTTCTGGCTACTAAAAACCTTGCGCTCTTGAGGGGCCAATAAGGTGTGTACCTTAAGATAGTCTAAGCTACCTTGTAAGATAGTTTCACCCTCTCTCATATAGCTTTCCCACTTGTCACGCATAGCTAACAATTGGCTATAAGCCTCATCGTAATTTACAGATTCAGCTAAAGCCTTAGCATCCTCCATAAATTGGCTACGCATATCCTCAGGTAAGGAGAAAGAGTCAAATTGTAAGAGCTCAAGTAAATTAAAGTGCATAGTAGCGTCAGGGAAGTGATTCTTCATAGAGCGCTCTAAATAGCGGCACTTAAAAGCAGCAACAGCAAAACAGATTTCGCTACAGCCTAAATCCTTTAAATGGCTTAAAATTGCATCCCAAAAAGAAACACTAACACGAGAGCTAGTAAGATCTGGAACAATGCCTAAGATGTCTTTACGACCATCTAAAGTGACACCTAAGATAAAGAGAGTATGAACATTAATAACTTTCTTTTTACCAAGCTTAATGTGCATAGGATAGGTGTCAAAATAGACAAAGGCATAGTAAGGCTCTAAAGCAGGACGATTTTTAGCCCACTGTAAAGCAGGGGCTTGCATGGAGCTAATAAAATCAGTGATTTCACGACGCTTGATAAATTGACGGAAGTCAAAAGCATAGTCATCAATGATCTTATTTTTAGAGGCACCCTCTAAAAACTTTAAAAATGCTGGAAGACCAATATAAGCAATACCATTTTCATTTTGACGTACTGCTTTTACCTGCTCAAATAAAGAGGTGAAAATGCCCTGAGTATCATTGCGGCGTGACCATGAGTCAAGGAACTTAACCATAAAGTCAGTGCCTTTAATTGGTTGAGTTTCACGCTTAATAGGGGCAAAGAGCATTTGATCACGTCTATTGTGCGGCATCATGGCGGCTTGACGCTCAGCTAAATCAGTAAGATTTGGCAAGCGATCTTTAATTTGCACGCCACAAGTCTCAACAACTTTGCGATCAAACTCGATCTTGTCAGGAATGGCTTCTAAGTCACGATTAGGGCGCTGGTACTTTTTACCCTCAGCGGCAAGTTTGGCTAAGGCCTCATTACGGGCATCACGCACAGCTTGAGCATGTCTTTCTAATTTAGCACGGTGTTCTTGGGCCTTGGCCTCTTTATGAGGATCAAGCTTAGTCTCTTTACGAACTACAGTAATGACATTGCCCTTACGGCTAAAGGTAACAGACTTTTTGTTGCCACGAGTGTTACGCTCAACCTTTTCAATACCATTAGCCCCCTCCATAGCTGCCTTAATAGCTTTGGCTTTTGCCTTGGCCTGGCGGCGCTGTTGGTTAGCTAAATACTCCTCATCACTAAGCTCAGTATTGCTATCAGGTGCAGCTTGTCTCTTATTAGTTCTTAAGCTTAAGCGAGTGGTAGTTTTCTTACCCTTGCTAGAGCTAGAACCTGTGCGTCTATTAGTAGCGCCAGAGGCTTTCTTAGTGGTGCTTTTAGCATCATTTGCGCCTGCATTAGCGGTGGCAGTGGAAGTATCACTGCTACTAGAGCCTTCTTGAGAACTCTCTTGATTCTCAGTTAGCGGCTCTTCATACCATGAGTTTTGTTGAGCTAGCTTCTTTAAAGCATACTTACTAAGGTGTTTTTTAGTAGTTGCTTCATTTTGAGCTGTGCTCTCTTGGATTTTTTGGGCACGTGACTTTTTAGCCATATTATATTGTCTACCTATGTGGTGTTACGGAGGGCCATGCAAGTAAAGTAACGCCAGGGAGCTATTATTATCAATAAAATTACGATCGCTTTAGCAAGTGTACTTAAGTGAAGTAATGACTAATACCAAACATTAAGTGGATCGTTTAGCATTAAGCTCTGGCGTGGTTCTTGGTAGTCCCAAAGCTAGACCAGCAATTAGCGACTAGTGCTATTGCTTTAGAGTCTAGAAATATAGATGCTCATTTTAGTTTTTTGGCAGTGTTCGTGCAAGTTTTGCTACAAATAAAAAAGGCATCTTGAAACCAAGATGCCTAATAAAGATAAACTTAATGTAGCTTACTAAAGCTTATTTTGTTTCTACCTCGGCCTTAGCCTCATCAGCTTTAGCCGCAACTGTCTGGCCCTGTAAATTAGCGTCTTGCTCATCGCTAGTATTAGCTACGCTCTTAGCAACAGTAGCATCAGATGCAGTCTCAGTATGAGCTTCGGTCTCTACACCAGCAGCAGCGTTATCGGCACCTGCGCTAGCACTAGCAGTGCTCTCAGCTGTAGTAGCAGTAGCAGCGCTAGCAGCTTGCTTCTTGGTCTTGTCTGGGAAAATAAAGGAAGACACAATGCCTAAGCCTAAAATCACAGCAATTACCATTAAGGAGGTATAAACATCAATGTCGATACCAAAGCCTGTTAAGTGTAAGCTGGCACTGGCACCAAGCTTGAAGGCAATAAAGAATAATAAAACAGTAACAGCCTTTTCTAAGTGAATGAGATACTGTCTCATGGCATCTAGCACGAAGTACATGGAACGTAAGCCCATTACAGCGAAAATCATAGCTGAGTAAACAATTAAAGGCTCACGAGAAACAGCAATAACAGCAGGTACTGAGTCAAAAGCAAACATCACGTCAGTAGTTTCAATTACTGCCAAGCATAAGAATAAAGGAGTAGCGTAGATAGCACCTTTACGCTTAAGCTCTAAGCCCTTGTTTTCCTCTTTTTGTAACTCTTGCTCAACGTGCTCTTTGTTAACAAAGAAAGAGTGACCAACTAAACGAGGGAAAACTGGGAAGAATACTCTTACTGCTCTAAAAGCAATATGATTGGAGTAATCAGCATGTTCGTCGGCATCATCGTCTTTTTTACGTAACATCATGACACCAGAGGCAGCTACCATTAAGGCAAAGACTACTTCAACAATTGGGCCTAAAGCAAAGAGAGTAGAGCCAATTACTACGAAGAGTAATCTAAAGACAATAGCACCTAAGACACCCCAGTAGAGTACACGGTGGCAATATTGCTCTGGTACTTTAAACCAAGCAAAAATAGCCATCATTACGAAAAGATTATCTACCGAGAGCGCTTGTTCAAACAGATAACCTGCTAAGAAGAGGGAGGCTACCTCACCATTGAAGTGGAAATACAAGAAGAGAGCAAAACACATGGAAATTGAAATCCAAAACAATGTCCATGCAACTGCGGTTTTTAAGGCAATAGGTTTATCTTTACGGTGAGCCCAAATATCAACAAAAAGGGCAAATAAGGCTAAGATACCAAATATAATCATGGTCTCTGGCTCAAGACCAATATGAGTATTTACAGCTGGATCGCTTACGGGTGTGCTACTAAGTGACATGTACTTCCTAGGTTTGTAAATGATGCGTAATCACAACAACTTTGCTAACTCAAAAGCATAATAAAAAAGCTTGCTTCTAAAGAAAGCAAGAGGCATGAAAAGACGCTACGTTCTAACCAACACAACTAAACACTAAGCCAAGCTAAGTCTTGTCTTAACAATAATTAGCTTTTAACAGCTATTTAGCTTAGGTTTAAGCCATTTATTTTAATCTTAAAATATTAGTAAAAACATAGAACTGCAAATATTTTTTGATAGCCACTTACAAAACTAATGATTAACTAGATTTAAGGCGCTCCTAATTTATTTAACCTTAGCCCACTTTAGTAAAAGATGCCTTTGATGCAGGGCAAAACTAAGGTTCATTCCTATGATTATTAAAAATAGATCTTATGCCCTCTAACTTACCTAGCATCCATGTTGTAATGGCCCTTGTTTTTGCTGCTAATTATGAGCTCTCTCCATTAGCTATAGGCAAGCTAATACCAGCTAAGTTTGGCAATAGCACTTTAATTCTAAGTCTAAAATGGCCATATGGCTCTAGCAATGGCTATAGCCCTGGCACTAGCCCAGGTGCTGGCCATAGTAAAGGCTCTGGCTCTGTCCCTTGCCTTGCCCATAGCCATGGCAAGGGTTTTTGGCTTTACCATGGTGGTGCTAAGGATAAGGCTGAAACAGAGGATGCTTACAATTAAAATGGGGCATATATATTTTTTTCTCTTCTCTTATCTTTGGAGCAGGGCTTGCTTATGAGGGCGGAAAGCTGGGGCATTGTTCTTGGGTAGTTAGCTGCTATTAAATAAGTGGGCTTGAATATGGTGCTGTGGTTAAGCAGGGTAGTGGAGCTAAATAAGATAAAAAAGCCAAACCGTGGCAAGTGGCTAGTAAAGTATACTTGCAAAAGTAGGAATAATGATCTAAATTTGTAGCTAGCATAGATGCTAAAAATTTTCATTAATTAGCTTTTAGCATCTTGATGGAGAGTGTTCTATTTATTCATTAGCTCTCTATCCTAAATAGCATCTGTTGTCAGTGTTTAGTCAAGCTCAAGTATATTGGGATTATGCAATAGCTCTTACAACAGATAATATTGTACTTTCTGATTGTGAAGCCTCTTCTTTTATATAAGGCAGTGATGTTTATTATGCATGCATACTTTGGCTAAATTGATAGCCATTATTCAAGTTTGTGATCTAAATGATAAGCTAAAAGACTATTTGCCCTTATCTAATGGCCAAATAATTGCTATGCTAAGTTTATCAGATAATCAATATTGCCCTATGCAGCATCGAGCTAGGTTTGCTGCTCAATACCAAAGTAATGTTAATTAGGCTAAAACTGTTAGTATTGTTAGCCTCGATTGTTCTTAATTAGGTTTAGATCCTTACTTTCCCTATTAGTAGTAGTAGTTTAGGTACTAATAGGATTGCGTTTATTTTCGATTGTGGATGTTAGTAAGTTTTATTAATTTACAACTAGCCTTGCATGTTGTTTGCTCAAGACTGCGAAAGCCTTGAGGCCGATTGTGGTACAGATCAATGCATTATATTTATAGTCAATCATTGGTAGTTGGTGCGTTAATTAAAGAGTGGGATAGCTTTTTGCTAGATCCTAGTAATAGCCCATTGTGCTGCTCTGATTTTCTTGTTATTGGTCGCCAAGCTTGTACCTCTAAGGGTATTCCTTTACCTAGTTTTAGCCAAGATGCTAACGGCGAGTTAGACGAAATCATTTTATGTAGTGCAGAGATCGTAGTAGCTAATTTAAATAAGATTAAACTAAATACTTGTTCTGATGCAGTAAACAATATTTACTCATTAGAAATAGAGCTAGACCATCAAGGATTAGAAATCATGTCTGATGGTCTGAGACTATTACGCCGTGATATGGAAGGCTTGAAATGCCACTATTTGTCACAAATGTGGCAAGAGCAAAATAAGCTTGATGAGGCTTATGAGCATGTGGACATTATGCTGGGCTTTATTGATCAAGCACTACACGGTGATGCTGATGCTTTAAGTTACCAATCCTTACTAGAACGCTATCAAAGAGTTCACGCCAAAGACCATTTTGGGCAAGCTCATATTAATTTCTATGCTGTCGATAGCGATCTCAAGGAAGTTTCCGAGCTTTTAGAAACTGAGGTCAAACCTGAGCCTGTAGCTAGTGCGGTAATTTTTGATGGCGGCGAGCAAACAGTTGCTCTGCACAATGAAAGTGTATTTGCCTTACATGATGGTAGTCAGCCTAGTGGTATTAATCAGGCAGAACAAGGCTTGCAAACCCCATGTCCACCAGAGTATTCCTCCATCACCCAAGAAAATCATAACAGTTTTGCGCCTCAAAATAATGGGCAGCAATGGGCGAGTATAGAGTTAAGCTCAAATCAAGCAAGCGCCAGCAACAGCTATAGCGCCAGCGATCACGCCATCGATAGTGCCAGCGCTCAGAGCAGCGGTCAAACCATCGATAGCGCAATTGCTAGCGCAAGCGCAGCTGCCAGTACTGCTGATAGCGCAAGCGCAGCTGTCAGTACTGCTGATAGCGCAAGCATAGAGGCTATAAACGTGGTCTCTGGTGATAGTGTAAGTACAAGTGCGGTCTCAAGCTTAAATGAGATAAATGGTCTAGAGCCTACCGTCATACCAGAGGATCAAAGCAGCTTAGAGCTTAGTTATGGCTATGAACATAATTCTCTTGATGTCCAAGCAGGTAGCACTTATAAGGCAGAACCTCAGGCTGAGGTTAAAGCTGTAGCTAATACTGATGATAGTGTAGATGCCAATATAAATGCAGGGGCTAGCACTGAGGGCGTAGCCCAGGCTGAGGTTGTAGCTGCATCTGAGGTGGTTGCTGATGCTAATGGTGATTGTGATGCTTTAGGTGAGGGTAAAAACTCTCAAGGCTCTCATGAGCATGGCTTGTATGGCTTTAATGGTGAAACCATTCATGAAGATCTGGGATCTTTAAATGGTGTGCCTCTTTATGCTTCGGAAAATGAAGATGGTGTACCTTATAAAGAAGATCTGCCAGAGGATATGGATCGTCGTATTCAAGATAAAAACAAGCAGGAGTATATAGAGTACGAAAATACTTTTGCCGATAGTGAGCTTAAGCCACAGGATGACCATGGTGCGCCTAGTGGCAAAAAGCATCATAGAAGCTTTAGTAGCTTTGTCTTAAAGTACAGCAAGCCTCATGTAAACTCTGGTGAGGTAAAACCAAAGGATAAAGGTAACTTATTAGATCGCTTATTTAGTAAAGATCTCTATAAAAAGCTCCTACACACTGCTCCTAGTGTTAAAGTGCGCTATGTCTCAAGTTTTGTTTTGACTTTATTGGTGATTGTTGGGCTGTTTATTGGTATCTGGGGCGGTATTTATAGCATGAGTTATGTCAAACTCAGCTCTTTAGGTACTTTAGCTCAAGCTAAGATTGTTGTCATTGACGATGACTATGTTCATAAAAAGGAAAGTCGTAATCTTGATCGTGTCGAGCATCATTTTATAGAAATTGTTGAGTTTAAGCTCGATGATGGTAGCACCTTAAGAACCCCTTTATACCTCAATGGTAATAGAGATAGTACTGATGTTCGTCTTGTAGGTACTACTATTACTATTTTATACAAGAACGATGATCCTCATTCGCTAATTGATGCTAAAAACATTACGCCATTTTTTACCTCAGTCCTTATGGCTGTGATAGGTGTTACTATTGCTGCGGTGGGCATTTTCTTCTTAGTGGTCTTAAACTTACGCTTCTTTAGACACCATGTTGATAGCGCTATTAAGAGTTGTGTCTTGAGTTTAGTCTTAATTACTACTAGCTTAGTGTTTATCAGTGAGCATTTTGAAGATAACTTGCATTGGCTTTATAGCGCCGCTAGTGAAGATGAAGTCTATTACAATGATCAAATTCAGTTATTGGTTGATAAAAAGAGTAATAAACCTTATTCAGGCTTAGTTCGTACCTTACATAATGGTATTTTCACTATTAGTGATAAGCAGCAACCAGAGGCAATAGAGCAAGAAGCTGAGAATAAGCCATCAGAGTCTCAGTTAAAGGTGCGCTCTAATATTAGCAACTTTTCTGAGTCTTATAATTTGCTTAAAGAGACAATTTATGATTTGGATAGGGAGATTCATGAAAGCTTATTGCAAGCTGAGGCTTTAGGACAAAGTCAGTCTTTAAATCAAAGCTTAGCTCTTAACTCTAATGTTAATAATGAGGTTGGAGTAAAGGAAACTTATAATGCTCGCCACAAAAACATTAGAATGCCAGCCAACACTAAAGAGGAAATGTCTATTAGAGATTATGCCTTAAGCCATCCTGAGCGTTCAGTTAATACTATAGTAAACGAAATAAATAATTATGCAATCAACCAACCAAAAGAGCATAAGCTT